>PJEL010000596.1_pt1 | contig 42051 bp, 32 predicted proteins | sample 1853271 | NCBI WGS metagenome assembly PJEL01 (sample SAMN08108733, study PRJNA415343) | Invertebrate metagenome, whole genome shotgun sequencing project. | host: Globobulimina | place: Sweden: Gullmar Fjord | collected 2015-08
TCAAGGTCACATGGATACCCAGCCCAGTGGACGGGGATTATGGCTCTTGTCTTGTCAGTAATCTTTTGTCTGATCGAATCGGGGTCTATATTTGCCGTCTTATACTGAATATCAGCAAATACAGGCACGGCATAGTGCATTAGAACGGAAAATCCTGTTGCGATAAAAGTCTGGGCAGGTATGATGACTTCATCCCCTGGTTTTACCCCAGCAATTGCCAGGGCCAGATAAAGTGCCGATGTCCCGCTGTTAACAGTCACTGGATTTATCAATCCGAGCCTGCTTTCAAGCTCCCTTTCAAACTTATCAGCATATTTACCAGCACTTACATATCCTGATCTCAGGACTTCTGTTGCCAGTTCTATAGCTTTATCTGAAATATAAGTATCAACGAAATGCATTATTGTCAAAACCCCTCAACTCTGTTGATTTTATAGTCAATTCATACTACACAGAAAATATTATAGCAAAAAAAGGTACACAGCTTACAAAAATTAAACCGTCCAGCAACACTAATCAGACATCCCTCTCAGGTCAAATATCAGGTAGTCGTCATTTTGAACATAAACAGAATAGTTCCCGTAGAGAACCTTTCTTAAATCAGACTGTTTCTCAAATTCTTCAAACGCGGTTATAATGAAAAAATCAGGTGCGTATTTAATAAATCTGCCCTGAAATAAAAGCATAATATGATCAGGAGTAAAATCCTTCTCAATATCAGGGACCTTTGCACCTCTCACCTTTCGTGCATATAAAGATTCACTTGTAGGCCAGGGTAACCCTCCAAATTCGCCGTAATAAGCAATCACTCTTCCAAAATGAGGAGTCAGAAAAACAGTATTGACACTGTGACCAACATGCTCGCCAATTTCCTTTGCTACTTTCACTTCCTTTTTAAAATCATCAGCCAGGAACTTACGGAATTGAGGATTTATTCCTGTGAACATGGCGACAGTCTTAAGTTCACTTTTATAATCAAGAAGCACATTTTTTAGAGGCATATTGCTCATGTTTACACTTAAGCCAAGAAGAGATGCTAGTATAACCATCGTGACAACTATAATTCTCAAGCGACTTGCAAACTTAGGCGTAGCACGGTTTATTACATTGGTAGCTACCGAACCAAGAGACAACGCGATAACAGGAATGAAGGGTAGAGTGTAGTAGGAATGAGTATGTATTTGATAGGTCGCCGATAATCCGAACAAAAAGTATCCTATCCACAAGCCCGTAAGCAGGGCTTTAGGTCGTCCTTGTTGAGCTTTAAAAAGTCCGAATAGCGCAAAAACAAAAGCAATATATCCTACTACTTGCCCGATCATGGAAAGCCACCCCTCCCAAAAAGGCGGAGATAGAAGAAGGTGTGGAAGAAAGCTGCCCTGGACATGATCCCCTAAAAAGCCTGTATTAGTCAGGAGATTATAACCGTAATATAATGTTGCCGGTAAAACAATGAGAATTGTATAAATAGCAGTGTTACGGTTAAATATTGCCTTCCAAAATCCCATTCTAAGAACGACCAATGAAAAAAACGCAAAAAATATAATAAAAATGCAATATGGTTTAATTATTGCGGCAACACCTGTAAAAATGGCCGCTATAACAAGGTTCTTTAGAGATGGGGTCTCGTCATATTTTACTACCCTGTGAATACTAAGTAACATTATCATAACCATTAACGGATCAGGTTGAAAACTCCTGCTCGCTAAAATGGAGAAAGGCAGAAAAAGATAAAAGGCGGTAGAAAACAATGCGACAACGGGAGAGAAGATATTTCTTGCTATTAAATATAATAAAATACCTCCGAAGATCCAGAACACAGATGATAGTACTCTGGGAATCCATAAATTCTCGGCACCCATAATTCGATAACCTAACACAGCGGCATTCTCAATAATCCGGGGTTCTAAAACAAATCCCATTCTTGTCATATTGAGGCGAGCTATCTCTTTTCTAGTTTCAGAGATATTATCATTTGCCTCATAATAGAGGCCGCGTGCAATATGTGCATTTTGATACTGTCGAATGGCTGCAATGTCTAATGCCGGTCTGTTTATATGATAGAGTCTGACAGCAAAAGCCGTTACAAACAGTAAAAGTATAATGGTGAATTTGAATGCGGGTTTATTGAAGAGTCGGGTGTTCTCAACATGATCAACCTGGGAATCAACTATCAAATGAAAAACTCCCAATATGGTTGTACGCTTGAATATCGCATATAAAGTTGTTTATCAAGTGTTTTTTCAGTTTTATAAACATTGTGAACAAAATACATATTAATTTATTTTAAACAATCTGATTAGAAATTTGGCTTTGTCCTCATAAACCAGTTCTACATTTTCATAATTATTGTGCATATTCATTAACTCATCATAGAAGTCCCATTTACTTAAAGACAGTTCATCAATCACTATATAATCCACTTTATAAAGTTTTGCAAAACCGATCACATCTTCGACCTTAGCATATGGCAACATGGTAAATTTCGAATGACTGTAATAGCTGACATAAGGCTTCCTGCCCATAACATTAAGCTTTTCATATTCCTTTGAAACTTTATCATACAAGTGTTGGCCGGCCATTTTGTGTTCTTCGATCTCCCTGACACTATGAAAACTCGAATACTTGAGATAAGACAGGCTGCTAACAATTAATATTAAAATCATAATATATTTAATATTCTTCTCTATGAAATGCAGTGTTTTATTCTTGCTTATACCGTAATAGTCTACAATATCTGAAAAAGCTGATTTCGAATTCACAAAGCCCCCGGAAGAAAAGAAAATAAGAAAAACAACTATAAGGAGTGTCTGTTTTTCAATAATAAGGAATAGTGGGTACATCAGAAAGAAAGCAAAAGGGAATATAATAAATATTAGTCTTGTTTTTTTTCTAAATAGTTCCCTGCTAAAAAAAGCAAAGAACAATGGCAGACAAATTGGAATAAGAAGTTTATTTAATGTCTTTATCTCCCTCAAAACATTTTTTTGGTACCTGCTTAAAAGGTTTAAGGGGTTTTTCAGAAGATAGTCTCTTAAAGAGGAATTTATACCTCTTCCCCATCCAACCAACTGGGTCTTGTCTTCATTAAGGGTAAAAGCTGCCCTGTCATAAAGATTATCAGGTGCATTTACTGCATCGTGGTATTCCCGATCTCCACTCAATTCACCAAGTATAAGACTAACGTTACTCTTCCCTGACAACGTGAACTTTCCCGTATAGTTTTTGAGAAACAGCATATACGGAGAAATAAGCATAACAAAGACTATCAATGACAGCGTGAATTTGAGAATATATTTTTTATTAAAACTTATCCGATCACTGAAAACGCCGAACAACTGAAGACCCGGTAAAGCAAAGATAAACAATCCCTCGGGACGTGTAAGGAATGCTGCAGCTACAGAAATACCAAACAATAGATAAATGTAAAGAGGGTCCTTTTCCAGAGAAACAATAAATATATATAGAGAGATCAATAAAAAACAGAAAAATAAAGCATCAGCATAGGCATCTATCGAAATTATAAGTATGACCGGGTACAAAGCATAGACCAAAGCAGCAAACAGTCCGGCTTCCTTGTTATATAGCTCCTTACCGATGAGATATGAAAAGAGTATTGTTATGCAGCTTGCAATAAACGATACTAATTTAGCTGAAAAGAACAGATCATTAATAAACAGGTTTACTATTCCAATTAAACCCGGATATCCCGGAGGGAAAAAAACACCCATGTTATAGTTTTCGCCAAACACATATCTACCGCTTTCAATTAAATTTTTACCGAGACGTGAAAAAGCCACCGTATCCATTACCATGCCAGGATCGTCGAATTTTATAATTCTAGCGGCTATTCCGATAATTATAATGCTCGTTAAAAGGATATGTTCTTTTTTTATTTTCAATTGGAATGTTGCAGGCGTTCTCTTATATCTGTTAAGATTCAAATATGATTTACAAGTAATTTCTTATTCTTTAATTTTATATTATTTTGACAATTTTTACTTCCAGTTATCTCTTACAGGAGAGCGTGTATGATAGAACTTGACTCTTGTCCGGTTTGCAAAAGCAGTGATCTTGTGACATTAATTTCAACACATACTAAATACGATGGTTCTTATTACTCTCACAATGTTGTTATCATTAACTATATTTTAAAATATGTTATACGTAAAGAAGATGTGTTGATCCATACAAAACAGTGTCGACAATGCAAAATGATATTTCTTTCTCCAACTTTTTCAACCCAGGAACTTAATATTCTCTACTCCGAAGACAGTAATATTAAAATGAATAAGGCCCATAAACAGGTAGAAGAAAATACCGGCATGTCTTTTTATAAAGAGCTTTCAGGTGATGAAATGCTTGGGGAAAAATATGAGAAAGAAAGCATGGTTTTTCGCAGAAAATATATTTATGACGTTGTAAACTCGTTCAAAAAAAGGCCGATTAAAAAAATGCTAGATATAGGGGGGGGAGATGGGAGTAATATTCTTTCCTTTGAAAAATCCAGGAAATTTGTCTATGATTTAGTAACACCTTCCGACGCACATGATCAAATTGAATTTATCAATGATTTGGGGGTTGCTAATTCTCAAGCTCCATTTGATCTAATAGTTTCAACGCACGCTTTGGAGCATATAATCAATTTAAGAGAAACAATGGAATCCTATACGAAACTTGTGGCACCTGGAAGCCTGTTTTATGTCGAAGTACCAGCAGAATATACTCGCCTTTATGTAAAACAATTATTATATCCTATCCTCAAAAAGAGAATGCTTGTTAGAGGCTTTTCCACAAGTTGGCACGTCAACTATTTCTCATTAACCTCGTTAAAATCCTTATTTGCCGCTTCTGGATTTGATCCTCTGAATCTTCAGATCCGGCTTATGCCTTATGGCAACTTGCGTTTTTATGTGATTACCGGTTTATTTGTTTATACCGGGATTCCACACAAGTATTATTCTTCAAATATGCGATGGTATTACGATCTAATCAAAAGCATATTCATAGATGCAAAAACAGTGGTATTTAGGAAATTATTCAATCGGTACCCGGCGTTGGTTCCTTTCAAATAGGAAAAGTCCGATATTACACGCCTTAGAAATGATTACAATCTTGTTTTATTGATAATTGCAGTGCTTCAATTATTGGTAGATCCCTCTTTATTCTTTCCCATTAAAAGGCGCCATGGTATGTAATTATTTCTTAACGATTTCCACAGATAAGCAGTAAGAGCAACGATCAAAATCAAATGTTGTCCGGAATGATAATTATAATAACAGGATAATAAATAGGCAGTTGTTACCAAGACAATGAAAACAATATCAAATCTAATACCTTTTGCGAGAGTTAGAACCGATAATCTTTTCTGTATAATAAAAATACAAATCACATCAATCATCGAAAGACAAAACGCCGTTGCTGCTGCAGCACCTATCATTCCATAGCGGGGTATTAACAGGACGTTTAAGGCAATATTTAGAATCCCCCATATAATAGTCAGTTTCATATAGACCTTATGTTCACCGGTCATCATCAAAATAACAGCAATCAGTCCCGCAAATGCTTTTACCATTTGTCCAACTGTTAGTATCACTAACGCAGGATAACCAACTGAAAATTCAGGTCCATAGAAATACTTTAAGATATAGTTACCCTCAAGTATGAGTATCATGATTATCGGCATTGCCATGCTGAGAATCCAGCGCGTACTTTCACTCACCACTTTTTCAAATTCATCAAGATTCCCAGAGTCATATATAGATGATATTAACGGAAACATAATAGAAGAAAGTGCCATCATGGGGAAATATGCTAGAAGAACAATTTTTGCGACAATACCGTAAATTCCGACTGTTTCTGTTGATGTGAGCATTCCAAGTATCCAGATATCCGCCTGTGTATATAGCATTATGCACATGCCGGTAAAAACAACTGTATATGCTACATCCAGAATTTCCTTTCTTTCACATTGTTTTTTATTAAATCGTAAACCTTTAATTTTGTTTTGCAAAAATATACATGAAGCAATAACTGCAAGTATTTCACCTGCTACAAATGCAATTATTGCATATAAAGGAGAAACCCCTTTAACAAGTAAAAACAAAAAAACTACTATCCTGAAAAAAGGAGAAATTAATGATTCCGGAATCAATGCCCTTAATGCATCCTTGTATCCTCTTAAAATGCCGCCTATTACATCCCTTATTACCCAGACAGGAATGGCCACAACTGCAATCGGCATTAATTTCAGAAGACCCGGTGAATGAAAAATATGAAGTGAAATATACTTTGACAGCAATAGTATAATCAGCATAAATACGATTGAAAACAAAAAACAAAATTTCAATGCAAAAGAAATAGTTCCTTTCAAGTGCGAACTATCGTTACGGTCAATATAGAGGGGTACAAATTTCATCATCGTCTCTTCCATGCCGAATTTTGCAATCTGAGCAGATATCCTTACTACTGTTACAGCAAGAATAACCTCACCTATCCCACCGGCACCCAATATCCTTGCCAGCATAATCTGATTCAAGAAACCCAACGCAGTATTAACTATTTTCAGGCCAAAGGCTATTGCCCCGCCTTTAGCCCCAACTGCCAAATTATCAGTTCCCTGTTGTTTTGTATCCGATTTATTCTCTGTCATAAATTAAGGTCACTGAATAATACTAAGGTATCAGTCCTAACAATACAATCTATCAATTAAAGGGGTAAGTTTAGGGGACAACCCATCATATTTTTATCCCTTCAGTTGCATTATATCTGCCATAATTCATTGCAATCCTTCTAATGGGAGCGAAAAAAAACCACTTCAAGTTATCTCTTTTTATAAGGACATACAGCATATCATAAACAGAGCCGGCTACCAGATCATAAAGGACATTCAGCAGAGAATATCTTTCCAGACCAAGAAGCTTGTTCGAATACGCCTCGCGGTGATACCTGACATAGATCTGTTTAAGGGATTCATTATGAGAGTGGTAAACTCCTGCCAATGGCTCATAAATCACCCTGTAATTCAGCTTTATGATCCGGTCTATCCAGTCATGGTCCTCTGAGGCAATCAACGATTCGTTAAAACGTTCCCTCTCCCATATGCTTCTTCTTATCATACAGCAGGAGTTGCTGAAGATATAAGGCTTGCCTGGAAAGATCTCCTGCTTTGAAATACCGTATTTTTTTGTCAAACCCCTTCTGTCAAAGGGATTGCAATCAGGCAGAGGCACTGTCTTGCTCATGACCGCAGCAATGCCATCATCATTGAAATTTGAGACAAGAACTTGAATCCAGTCATTTAAGACCGGCATTGCGTGTGCACTCAAACAAACTATGTACTCTCCTTTGGCTTTTTCAATGCCATAGTTCAATGAATAACCAAAAGTAAAGTCCTCTTGAGAGATCTCATAAATACTCACCGGGAACTGCCTGGCAATTCCCAGGGTTTCATCTGTTGAACCCGAATCTACTATAATCAGTTCGATGTTTTTATAAGTTTGAGAAAGAAGAGCTTTTATAGTTTTTTCAATAAAGGCCCCTTCATTTTTTGTTCTAAGCAGTATTGAAACTATTGGTTGATTCGATTTACTGGTTGTATCCGTAGTACTGCTATCGAATTCAGGATCAGCCATGTTTATGTTTTCACCCTTAAGGCAGCGTTAATCGTCAAAACGCTTTTCAAATTTTCTTGAAACTGGGTCAAGTATTTTCTTGATGAACGCGGGAAGTCTATAATAAATATATCTGAAGATCCTCTTTATGTTTAATGCCAAGTCCAGTGCGGGCTGTTCATCCTTAAAATCAAACCTGTTCCAGCATAAAATACTATTTATGTCTTCCTTGCGCTTCATTGGCTTGGGTATTGCCTTGGGGTAGCCTATACATAGCATAGCCACAGGATCGTATGACCGTGGCACATTCAAGATCTTCCTTAACCTTGATTTAATCGGCAGGTTATTCACGCAGCATGCGCCAAGCCCAAGAGAGTATGCCGCCAGCTGCATATTCTGGGCTGCCATGGCTCCACTTAACAGATGGTCTTTATATTCAAGGTTGTCCGTACGATTGCTGTAAACAACAAAGATAAGGAGGGGAGCCTTTTTCACGAAATATGCCGTAGTTTCACGCATCAGCTGTTCCTTGACTTCTGCACTGTCGACAATAATAAACTTCCAGGCCTGCCTGTTGCAAGCGGAAGGCGCCCACTGTCCTGCTTCAACTATTTTTTTGATCAGCTCTTCGGGGACAGGCCTTTCCTCAAACCTGCGAATGCTCCTGCGGTTATTTATAGCTTCAAAGAGGTCCATTATTTGATAATCTTAAACTCCACTCCTGAATCTCCACTGATTTTCCATTCGATCTCTACGCTGCTAACGGGTGAAGAATAGTATTTTTCAAAAGGAACTTCTTTCATATCAACATAGTATCTCGAACTTGGAACATAAATATGAGTGTCCTTTGCATATACGGAAATCGCAGAAATTGTTTTATTTTCTGATATAACAGAATCGCTGACTTTCAGCAATTCATTCGTATTCCTCTTAAAAGACATTTTTCTATTATATCTTATATTTGATGGTTTTGTTTTTGTAATAAGCAGATCTCGCAAACGTTCTTTCATCCAAAGAGAGATAAAGCTCGAACGGCCAAAAGTCATTTGAAATACTCTTAATAAAATATTACTGAGAGGGGTGAGGGTTTTATCCGGCACCTTCCACATATTGCCTGAAACAGATATGTTCTCCTCATCCATATCTTTCTGAACTTCCGCAAGCCAGCCCGAAGTATACCATGTATTCTTAGAGCTCACTAAAATACCGGAATCAGAATAGGCGTGTCCGGATTTTTTATCAAACAGTCTAAAGGAAGCACCCTTTTTCAAATTGATGACCTGGTGTTTAGAATCATCATTGATAATATACAACCCGGCCTCTTCAAAATATTTTATAAAATTGCAGTTGAAATGTTTGTTTATATTATCATTAACTGTTTCATCGAGTTCGGGATTGGCGTCCACGTATGCCTGGAGCCAGGTGTATCCCACATATGTTAAGTATCTGTCATCGAAAAAGCCGGGAAAAGAACCCTTCTCCAGAATTCCCTTCCTCACAACAGATGCGACAAAACGTGCGTCATCATTTGTTTGTGAAATTGTTTCAAATCCATGAGGAATCAGATATTCAGTATTCCTGCTGGTATATTCACCACCGGCAACATGGTTGGGTTGAATAAAGTATTTAATGAAACCCAGAGACCGGTCTATGATCTCCCTGGCCGTATCATCTTTTGATTTAGCGTAATATTTAGAGAGATAATCTATTGCAAGGGACAAATATCCGATATCAGGTCCGCCGTACTCCAGAAACCAGCCTTCCCCGGACTGCCTTTGATTTAGAAGGGATATCTTCTCCTTTGAAGAATCAAGATACTTCGTATCGTTTGTAACCAGATAGAGGTTCAGCAAAGCTATTGCAGCACCGGTCTGCTGGTTCATAACCCGTGTTTCGTTTCTGCTGTTAAGCCAGTCCCCTGATTTATTTAATGCCCTGACAACAGATTCCACTTCACCTTCAGGAATCTCGCTCTGTAAAAGCAACAGGCTTTCCGAAACTGCATATGTAGAAAACGATGTGACTACAAAACTGTTTTCATTGGGGTACCATTCATTGAAAGAACCATTATTATTCTGAATCTTTGTCCAGAACCGCATTGCCGCCCTTATGTAGATCAGCATTTCGCTGCTTTGGTAATATCTGTTCTTTTCATGTTTAATCAAATAAAGCAGTGATAATGTCAGTACGGCTTCCTGCTTTCTAGCGCATGCGAAATCAACTGTATTGTAATGCCAGTATTCTCTGTCAAAGCACCCGTAACTGGATGAGGACATATTTCTGTTAAGCAAGCCAAGAAGCCTGGGGGCATTGTCTAATATAGGTTCTAAATATATGTCTCTTGAAATCAATACAATCTCCCTCTATATATTAACGATTCCAGTTTTTTCATAATATGGAAAGCTCTGCAAATACGGGATAATGGTCTGAACTTATATAAGAGCCGGTAGCCCGGTTATGAACCTGTATTCCGGGACTTACAAGAATATGGTCTATTGGAAGCCACAGCAACGGGAATAATGTAGGCCACGATGGCTGCCACCCAAATCCTTTGCTGGAGTCATTCAATCCTGATCTTTTTATCATATCCCTGAAAATCGGAGAGTAAGGAGTGGCATTCAGATCTCCAGCTACAACAACCGGCAGTGACTGCTCTCTAATTGTCCTGGCAAGCGCAACAAACTGATGAGAGCGAGACGAGAATTCACTTACATATGCCGGCCTCGGCATGTGAACGCCGTAAAACTTGATCTTTCTGTCATTTATTTCCAGCGTGGTGGCAATCAGTATGTTGCCATAGTCCGAATAGTAAGTAATATCACTATCCAGTATCGGGAACCTGCTCATGAGAACCGCACCTGTTCCCGCAGCATCTATATTAAGATCTGTCAACTGGTACGGATATGTCCTGATCACTTCCTGCAACGGTTTAATACTGTCTACGGTTACTTCCAAAAGCAGCAGGACATCCGCATTGGTCTTCTTCAACTCAGGAATTAATTTATGAAAGTCCTGGTTTGTCTTGCATATGTTGACTGAATAGATATTAAATGTCGAATCCTCATGTGCAGCTGCCCGGGCAGAACTGCCTGAATCCGACAGTACGCTGATGTTAATCAGAAATAAAAACCCCGCAAACAGGGCCAGAGGCAATTTCCTTTTCCATAAAAACACGATCATTAAAAGCAGGGCAGCAAATGCATATTGAACTGGAAAATTCGAAATAATATCGACAAGCCAGAAATTTAAATTATTGAATAAACGTACAATACTGAGAAGGAACATTAATAACAGGCTAATCACTAATAACTTAATATTTTTCTTTAACATGAAATCGTTCTTGGTGTTTGATAAAAATTCAACGAAGGTATATAGATATTTCAAAAAAAGCTTTTATGTCGATGAAAAGGTTATATATTATTTTAATTTAAATCAGTTCTAAATGCAATAAAGAATATTGCATACATACAAGGAAAATTGTGATCCTATAGCATGACTTTGCCGCCATATGGCATACTTACCATCTCTTTGCACCTAAACGATAGATCTTTCTTAATGATTTATTATAAAATAGATAGCTTAGAATGATCTTGATAAATATTACTTATATGCAAGATTGATATACACAACTTCATATTAATAATCAAAAAGGAAATTTATTTTGGACCAACTCTGTGTATTAATTTATCCCAAAACAGCGGAGGTTGAATTCTCCCAACCGGCCGTTCCATACTCTATACTTTTTCTGGGAAGTCACCTGCGTGCAAATGGAATACAGGTTAAACTGTTTGATCAGCGCATCTCATCGAATAAAGAGATCCTCCAGTACATAGAGTCCAATGCTGTCACTCACGTGGGACTTTCTACAATGACTGGTCCTCAAATTATTTTCGCTATAGACCTAAGCGTGAAAATCAAGCAAATCCGGCAGGACATAACCGTTATCTGGGGAGGTATTCATGTAACGGTCGCACCGGACTCAGTACTCGGGCATGATTATATTGACTATATTATTTACGGTGAAGGAGAAGAAACGCTTCTTGAATTGCTAAAAAGCCCGAACATGGAGTCCATTAAAGGCGCTCTCCACAGGGATGACAGTCTTGACAAGCTTGTACCTCGTGAGTTTCTCGATATGGACATTATTTCTTTGGACTGGTCATTACTTGATCCACAAACTTATATTTCTATGCGTGATGGGCGCCGCTATATTTCTTTTGTAACTTCCAGAGGCTGTTCATTTAAGTGTCAGTACTGTTACAACAGCGTCACAAAAAGTCGATGGCGTTCATGGAGCATAGAGAAAGTGCGGCAGGAACTGGAAAAAGTCCTGCAATTCGATGTTTCTTATATTTCTTTTATGGATGACAATCTTGCCATCAATGTAAAATGGCTTTCAGAAGTCTGTAAAATTCTTGAGGAGAAAAACGTTTTGTGGTATGGTGACATACGTGCGAATGTAGTAACCAATGAGAACATGGATAAACTCAAGAATTGCACAATGGTATTTATCGGGGCGGAATCGGGCTCACAAAGCGTACTTGACTCTATTAAAAAGCAGATCAAGGCAGAGGACATTTTCAACGCTGCCAAGGTGCTTAATGACCGCGGGATGAGAGGAACTTATAGCTGGATAATAGGATTCCCCCAGGAAACCAAAGAGGATGTCTTGGCAACGATAAATGCTGTCCGGAAAGTTACTGAGATCATGCCCAATGCCGTGCAGCGACTCAAAATATTCTCTCCTTACCCTGGCTCACAATTATATAGCATGGCCATGGAGAAAGGATATCGCCCCCCTGCTACTCTTGAAGACTGGGGAAGGTATACACGTGAACATTGTGATCTGCCATATATTGAAAATCCGTGGTGGTATAAATGCGTTAGCTATGTAACTTTTTTTAATTTTTACAGTGATAACGATATGATTGGAAGTATCGGCAACAGCAAGCCTATTTTCCGTCCGATTATCGCAGTTTATAAATTTTTATCAACGTTAAGATGGCGCAATAATTTTTTTGATTTTCCTGTAGAGTTTATGCTATTGGATATAATGCGTAAAATTTATATGAAAATCTCAAAGTAATAAAACAATCCTTTTGAAATTCATAGAGTGTGATAGTTGCCAAAGAACGTAGAGAATAATATAATTCCTTTCTGGTCTAGATCGAGCCTTGCAGTACTCATTATAGTCCTTGTAGTATATTCATTACTATCCCTATATTCCCATCATAATACAAGATTAACTGCTGATTCCATGTTATATTTCAGTCTCGCTTATAAATATCTCAACGGTGATATCAGTAACGCCATCAATGGCTACTGGGGGCCTCTTCTTGCATGGCTTTTGATCCCATTTCTCTTTTTTGGTCTGTCAGACGTATTTGCGATCAATGCTCTCGATTTAATTATAGGGACACTGACTATTTACGGTGTATGGATATTGTCCTACCGGTTTGAAATAACAGAGAAAATTAGAAGTATATTATTGATTGCTTTATGTCCAATTATTTTAAGAATTTCTATAGTGCAACCGATGGATTTTCTTCTGTTGTGCCTTATTATTTACTATCTTTGCATAACATTTAGGTCTGACTATTCAAATAAGCCCTATGATGGTATTTTAAGCGGTGTGCTGGGAGCGCTTGCATATTTGACTAAGTCGTATGCTTTCCCTTTTTTCATAGTACATTTTCTGGGAATCAATGTATTACATTATGTCAAAAATCCTGCTAGAAGAAAAAATATCTTTAAAAGCGCAATTGCCGGTTTCATATTATTCTCTCTTATCAGCGGTATGTGGATAGTTACGATAAGCAAGAAATATGATCATTTCACATTCTCAACTATGAGGAAAACTAATTTTAATTCTCCGGGCCCTGATGCAATGGGTGGAGGTTTAGAATTTGGAGTTCCGGTGTTCCACAAAGGTCTTTATGAACCGCCTAATGAAACTGCATTTGTCGTCTGGGAAGATCCCAGTTATCTTGAGGGGGAGAAATGGAGCGCTCTTGAATCATTCCGCTATTTTAAACATTTCATTAAACTGGTTCTTAAGAACATTGCTGAGGGACTTCTAATATTTGAATCCTTTTCTACATTGTCAATTGTGATTGTTGCTGCATATTTATTATCTTTTTTTGCCCAGCCAAAAGGCAACCTGCTATCAAGGGAGAACCTGATTCATACTTTGTTTACCATGGCCTTATTCACCGGGGGATATGTAATATTCCATATTGAACAGAGATATTTGTGGCTCGTAAACATTTTACTATTGCTTATGGGAGGGCAAGTACTCTGTGAATTGTTTAAGAGAGATTTCTTTAGAACTAACCTGCAGAAACGGATACTAGTGGCAATTTTTATTGTTTCTTTTATGTTCACGCCCATAAGACATTTTGTTCAGGCAAGAAACACTGTGGATCAATACATGTATTATATGAGCACTGATTTGAAGAAATATAATATTAAGGGCAATATGGCATCAAACAGGGAACATGTTCCTGTTCATGACTCGTGGCATAAGACCTTTCGTTTGGCATACTGGTTAGAGGGAAGGTATTATGGTCAGGTTAGGGACATGATCAGTGATAAGGAATTAGAAAAAGAGTTAAAGAAGTATGGTATTGAATACTACTTTTACTGGGGCGAATCAGAAAGCAATTCTAAATTCCTATCGCAATTCAATGAAATCACCAAGGGTGAGATCCCCGGATTAAAGGTATATTCCTTAAAAGAAAAACTGCAGTAAATTACGGCCGGATGATTTAAGCTGCCTCAATACATAACATTACATTGCAAAAGTTATTCAAGTCTTCCCCATTTGTTCTTTAATTACATAATTACAATATGTTAAAATAAAATACAATTATTGAATTAGTGTAAATCAATTATACATTAGCTTTATTCCAGTTTAATAATACACTACAGCTAAATATATTCTATTTAATAGGAGGGATATTTTGAAGAAAATAGCAATTTTAATGACATGGCTTTTATTGATCGGATCAAGTACCTTTGCTTCGGATGTAGCTATTGACGACAGCGGAAACATCATAACGGGGACATCAAACAGCTATGGCAATCTGAAAGTGACCGGGGACTCGGGAGAACATGCCGTAGCAGGTGAAGCGAGCGGCACTGGTGCAGCAGGAGTTTATGGGAAAAGCACGGATAGTAATAATTATGGCCATCTAGGGAGCGATGACTACGGCGTTTATGGAAACAGCAGCAGTGGAAAAGCAGGATATTTTGATGGAGACGCCAGGGTAACGGGCAATCTTACTGTTGACGGGACAATCACTGGTGAGACTGACCCTACTGTGAATGCGAACGTAAAGGACGGTATCGATTGGACAGAACTCTCGGGTATTCCAGCTGGTTTTGCCGATGGCATAGATAATAGCAGTGGTAGTGATATTTGGACCCAGAGCGCTTCCGATATTTATTTTAATACAGGCAATGTCGGTATCGGCACAGCATCTCCCGCCGGGAAACTCGATGTGAACGGCTCGCTCTGCCTTGGAGGTTCCTGCCGCACCACATGGCCAACAGGTGCAGGCTCTGGAGCCTTTACCGATTCAGGCTCAGCCGCTTATTACACGGGCGGCAATGTCGGCATTGGGACCACAAGCCCTGTTTCTCTGGGGAGCACGGACACAAGGGTACTTCATTTGCTGCAACCAGTAGATTCACTCGACTATACAGCCGCAGGCATACGCCTTGAAGTTGGAAATAAAGTAACCGGCGGGATATCGAGCGCTTACAGTCAACTTAATCAGGAAGGCGGGATATTTGTCGGCGCTCTAAGCGAACACAGAGTGGGTTTTATCACTAATAGTATGGAAAAGATGACTCTCGCAACGAACGGCTATCTGGGCATTGATACTACATCCCCTCAGCAACCCCTTCATGTTCAAGGAAATGCCTATATATCCGGTGCTCTAGGAATAGGAACGGCCTCGCCGACTAACAACCTGCAGGTAAGCGGTTCCAATGCCCTCTTTTCATCCGACAGTGGTGACTTCAAAATGGCTGTCTCAAAAAATCTTGAGTCCGATATAGCCTCAATAATTTTCCAGGACGGCTTCAGCGGACGTGCGGAGCTGGGATTGACACTTGATAATGATCTTCATTTTAAAGTCTCCTCGGACGGTACTTCATTTATTGACGCCATGATCATTGAACATACGACCGGTAATGTCGGTATCGGAGAGCAAGGATCTGGGGCCAAGTTGAAAGTCCTTAAGACCACCCCTTTTGCGTACGCTATTTATGCTGAGAGCCTTGGAGATAATGCCCCTGCGATCGGTATAGAAAAAGATGGCATCGGGCCAGCATTATACATTCGTAAGCTGCCAGGAGAATCAGGAAACGGTATCTTTCTGGAGCATTATGGCAGTGATCCGGCTTTGGTAATACAGTCCGGAGATTTTGGCTCACTTGTAGATGCCCTGGTAGTAGAAAGTAACGGAAACATCGGGATAGGGACAGCGACTCCTGTGGGTACCCTGGATGTAAACGGCACCATTTATCAAAGGGGAGGATCCTTGCATGCCGACTATGTATTCACGCCTGAATATGAATTGGAATCAATCGACGAACATTCTGTTTTTATGTGGGAGAACAAGCATCTCAAGGCTATTCCCAAGGCAAAGGTCGATAAGAACGGAGAAGATATCGTTGAAGTGGGTTCTCACCGAAAGGGCATTGTGGAAGAACTGGAAAAAGCGCACATTTATATAGAGCAGCTGCATAAGCAGATTAAAGAGCAGAACATCGTGCTTCAATTGCTGGAAAAACGGCTGACACAACTGGAAGCAGGGAATTAATATCTGCAGTAAGCGCTAACTCACATTAATTATTCTGCAAGAGATAAACTCTCTGCCTTTCGTTGCGAAACAGGAGATTGAAAGCCTCACCAGGGTCTTCAGGGAAGGGTTTAAACCTCTCCTCCACCCAAAAACGGTCATCAGGCAAATCCTCTTCAACCAGCAGATAGATCGGGCGGTTTAATGATCTGAAAAAATCAGCGGCCGAGGGGTCTTTGGGATTTTCAAAGAATCGCTCCCTGAACTTTATACGTTTTGCGTATTCCGGATTCGACGTCGTATAATCCGTATCTTTTATGGCATACAGGTTCCTCTCTGCTATTGCCGCAACCTCATAATTATTGTTGATGCCGCAACACGGCCAAGGGGTCTCCACATAGCTAAGCATGATAAGAGCATCTTCAGGTGTATTTTTTCGTATCCATTCATATGCCTCGTTCTTTAGTTTATCCTGGGCATATATAAAATGTTTTCCGGAAAAAGCATACCTGTATTCAGTCTGAAAGGAAGTACCGATATACGCTACTACTATTGTAAGAGGCGAAAGGAAAATAAAGAATATAATTCCGGCCGTAACCAATCGTTTCAACCAATGTTTAACGATAAGAGGCAGCCAGGCAGATAATGCAAATACAAAAAGAACCGCAAAAAAGAATGTCAAAACATAATTAAACTTATAACTGTTATCAAAAGGCCACCGTGTGATAACTGACAGGCAAAGACTTATAGATGTGCCGATCAACAGAAAGATGAATTCCCTTGAAAAGGAAAGCTTCTTAAATGCTATCCAGGCACCTGAGATGATCACAGGGAATGGGAGTAAAAAGACAACCATGTTCTTGATGGATTGCTCATATAAATCAAAGCTAAAAATACTGCCCTGCCCGGATGAGCTGACACCCCGGCTTTTCACAACAAATAGCAGGTACGGAGATACTACTAATATGGCTGTAACATAGGGAAGCGCAACTTTCAGGGTTTCCCTAACCTTTTCCTTAACATTTCCTTTAGTTACGAAGAACAGATAGCAGATCCATACCGGGGCATGAAGCAACAGAAAGATCGCTAACGGCGGGTAATTAAAAAGACACGCAAAGATCACTATGCCTGTAACTACCATATAAATATTATTCTTACTGCATTCTCTTTTTAACATCAACAATAACAACAACAGGTATGAAAAAGAGAGCGAGACGGCCAGAGGCATCCCTGTTACATTATAGAACTTTCTGATGAACAACAGGCGTGTCTCTAACCAAGAAAGGCCATCGAGCCATACCGCCAGAACGTTGGAAGGATGCAATGGGTAAATGGTTATTTCCTCGACAGGTGTTAAATTGCCTGAAAATAGTTTCATAAGAAATATGGCCCCGGCGTCAAGCCGCATCAAACCGATCACTGCCAGGGGCAATATATAGCGGTATACTTCGGACATGTCAAGGGCCTTGGCAAAACAGTAGGCAGTGCAGAAGATCATATAAATGGATAGGGCATTCAATACAAAATTAATTTGAGCCTGCTGGTAGCCGGTTTTGACCGTAAGCGCTGCAATAAAAGCGTGAAAGCCCCAGTAGTAACCTATGATGGTACCTCCGAGACCCGGGTTCTCCGGAGGGAAAATACCGTTGATGATTTGTGTCACCAATGATGAATGGTGGAAAACATGGCTGGCGATAGTGACCCGGTCAGGTCCTAAAAAGTAGGGTATACTCAGAATTAGGGTCGCTGCTAATGCAAAAAGAGAGAATAATATTTCCTGTTTATTAACCCTGATAGCGGTATATGCCCTGTTCCTGTTTTTGACAATTGTACAAACGGCAACAGCAACCCCGACAATTATATGAATAATGGCAGGAATATATTTAACATTAGTACCGCAGAACAACAGTACAAGAATTAACATACAGCTTATACCGATCGAAGCCGGGGCAGCCAGAATAAGGTCTTCGAACAATAACTCATCTCTCTTGGAAAGGGCGAAGGCGCATAACCCGGGGAAATAACATATGATCAGGAAAATCCCTGCGGTCGTAAATGGTTCGGTATTGCTAAATACTAATACCGAAGATAATAAGAATAACACGATCACTGCCATTAGTTTGCAAATAATAACATGTCTTTATTCATAAGTTCAGGTTATGGCTGTCAATTACAACGAAGGACAGCTCTCGATCTTGATCTCAAAGATCTCGGAATTTGGAACATGGATCGTCTTGTAAAGGTTCAAACTCTTCAAATCTGTCATAAAGGGAAGGCATACAGCAGGTCTTTTAATCCTTCCAGGTATTCAAGGCTTTATTTCTGTTTTACCACTATCAATATCCTATTTTGTAGAATAACTCCTGACATTAAATATTATTCTACTACCAAATGAATCCATCATAAAAGGGAGCTCACGATAGTCACTTAAAGATGCCCTTACTTTGTCCTGTTTATCTTTTGGAACATACATTAAAAGAAAACCTCCGCCCCCTGCTCCGCATATTTTCCCGCCTAATGCCCCCGAATTCATTGCCTTGTCATACATTTCATCAATCTCAGGATTTGAAATAGCTCCTACCAATGACTTTTTCAAAAGCCAATTGTCATGCAGAAGTTTCCCGAGTTGATTAAATTTGTTTTTCCCCAGTTGCACTTCCAGTTTTGGCACTAAATTTTTCATTTTCCTCAAAACTTCCCTTTTATCATCTGTGGTCTGTTTCTGTTGCTTGAGAATCACATCCGCTTTCCTTGTCTTATTCGTATAGAATAAAAGAAGCCTGGATCCAAGTATAAGGAGGTCTCTATTATATACAGGTATCTTTGATACGGACACAGAATCATCGGAATGAAATATTATTTTATTTAAACCGCCATAAGCCGCAATGTACTGGTCCTGCTTGCCTATAGGTTTTTTGCCTATTTCAATTTCAATCTCGCATGCTTCTCTGGCAATCCTCTCTAATGTAACTTGCTGACCGGCATAATTATAAAGAGCATTTAGTAACCCTACGGTTACAGTACTTGAAGACCCAAGCCCTGAGCCTTCGGACGGTATATCAGCAAGAGAAGTAATTTCCAACCCTCTTTCTATACCTACTTTCCTCATTGCTTCCCTGACCAATTGATGCTTAATCTCCGACACATCACTAACAATTTCTTTTTCACTGTAATTTATATATATCATATCATCAAATCTTTCCTTGACTATGATATAGACGTATTTATCAATAGCAGAACTGATTACCATTCCATCTTCCATATGATAAAAAGACTTCAAATCAGTTCCACCACCTACAAAACTTATCCTTAAAGGAGTTTGAGAAATAATCATTCGTTATACCCTCTTTTTCTATAAATATTCTTTTTCCTCTGCAATAAATCTACGGCTAGAAAAATTTTTTACCAGCTTTCATGTCATTTTGTGCCTGACTTAATTTTTCAGGAGTTCCAATGTCCATAAGGTAATCGTCCATAATATAACCTGAGGCATTTCCGACAACACTGGGAAGCACATCATGCCCGAGATCAAAAACGTCTTCATCAGGAAAAAAATCCATTAATCCTGGACTACTAAGCACAATTCCAGCAAATGCCAAATTTGAAACAGGATTTTCAGGTTTTTCTTTAAAAGAGACTATAGATGAATGTTCATCCATCTCGACAATCCCGCACTCATGTGGATTTGACACTTCGCAAAGCGCTAATGAAAAATCCCTTTTATTGTCTTCGTGGAATTTACGCATACTCCCCAAGTTAATATTCGTCAGGTTATCTGCATAAAAGATAAAAAAAGATTCTTCCCCTTCCACAAAGCCCCAGTTCTTTTTAATTGTTCCACCACTTCCAAGAAGAGAGTTTTCATATGTGAGTGTTATCTTTAAATCTCTGGAATGGTCATTTATATACTCCCGGACTTTTCCCGAAAGGTGTGATGTATTAATCAAAATATCATCTATTCCGTAGCGCTCAAAAAGATCAAACCAGTAATCTATTAGAGGTTTCCCACAAATCTCAACGAGGCACTTAGGGGTGCGAAATGTGAGTGGCTGTAGTCGGGTACCCTTACCTGCGGCAAGCAGAAATGCTTTCATTATTTCACAGCTCGTACAACACCTTTATTCATCATAGTGTTTTCCGCATATTCCAGGATATCATCAATATCTGTCTGTTTAGAAAGGTATTCCCAGTATGCACTAATACTGTCTTCAATGGGAACCTTAGGCTCCCATCCTAACGACTGGAGTTTACTTATATCAGAACATATGTGTCTCGTATCTCCGTATCGATAATATTTCGCAATAATCGGGTCTAAATGTTTCCCGGTTACTTTCTGCACTTCTTTGTAAAAATCCAATACTGTATATGCTTTTCCACCACCAACATTAAAACCCTGATAATTGGCTTTATCATTTTCCAAAGCAATTATATTAGCATCAACCACATCCTTATAGTTAACATAGTCTCTATTTTGCATTCCATCCTCGTAAATAGTCGGCTGTCTATCAAAGTAAAGATGAAGGTTGAATATTCTCATGGCACCCGAATATGCATTATAAAAAGATTGCCGGGGACCCTGAACTATCGAATAACGCATAGCAACGGAAGGTATCGAGTATCTTTTCCCTAAATTAATTGAGATTATCTCCTGGGAATGTTTAGACATGGCATATTGATTTTGGGGGTTAATCCTGCTTTCAGGGGTGGGCAAAGATTTCATATATTTGTCACAGTGAGGACAGTGATGTTCCCAGTCACTCTTTGAAAGCTGGTCTTCCAGGCGAATGTCCGGAATCAGTTCTCCATGTTCATCACACGAGTATAGCCCTTCACCTAATACAGCCTGAGAAGATGCAACAATAACCTTTTTCATGGGTAAGTTTTTTTCAACAATTATTTCATATATTAGCGCTGTACTTACACTGTTAACATGAAAGTATGTGCTAAAGTCAGGGAGATAGTCCTGGTACGCCGCTAAATGATAGATCGCATCAATCCCCTCCATCGCATTCTGAAGGGTCGCTTTATCCCTGACATCGCCCTCTATAAATTCTACATTATCTGGAAGGTAATCAGGTTTACCCTTCATGTGAACCGGTTTCTGAAGATTGTCCAAGATCCTTACCTTGTACCCTCTTTCAAGAAGTCTGTCAGCAGTATGGGAACCAATAAAACCGGCGCCGCCCGTGATTAATACATGCACGTTGTTTTTGTCTCCTTTCCTGGTTTCTTATATTTTACAGCAATAATTAAAGATGCTATTTTAGTCCGGGTAACCATTGGAGTTATTTGAATGCCAGACCGCCTGAACTATCTGCTAGATGTCAGAGTATTTGTTACCCCAATCAGCGCATGAATGCGCTCCAATGTGGCAACAATGCTCCCGTTGTTACCGGCTCCTCCGGCAATTAACAGCTTCATGTTTTATTCCCTGTTTTTTTCAAGTTGTTTTGAAAACGCAACCGGTAAAGTCCGCTCAGGTCGTCATAGGCATCCTTGAAGATCTTTGCCTTTGTGTCCAAATCTTCAATCCAGGTTACAGGTATTTCAACAATTTTGTGTCCCAGCTTTTCACCGTAAAAAAGGAGTTCAGTGTCAAAGAACCACTCATTATCATCAATGTAGGGGAGAAGTTTCTGGACAACCTCGCGGCGACCCGTTTTAAACCCACAATGAGCGTCATTAAAATGTGTACCGAGAGAGAGCTTTATAACAATATTGTAGCTACGTGATATTAACTCTCGCTTCAGACACCTTGTAGTTTTTGACTCTTTAGAAAGCCTTGTCCCGACAGCAATATCCGCGCCGTCGCTCAGTGCGTTAATAGCTTTGATGAGGGCATCCAAGCCCGTCGAGAGATCAATATCCATGTAACTGACAAAATCAGAATCCGCCTGTTCCCAAGCAGTGCGAAGTGCAATACCGCGGCCTTTTCGAGGGATATGCATATATTTAACTGTCGGGTTTTCCGACTCCAGTTCACGGCCTATTTCACCGGTACTGTCATTGGAATTATTGTCGGCGATTACAATTCTCCAATCATAACTGTCATGGTTCTCTAGAAAAGATGCAAGGGTCTCTACTCCGTGCCGTAGTGCTTTTTCTTCGTTGTAAACCGGAAGAACGACTAATGCCGAATGGCGGACTTTTTGGGCCTTATGATTTTGACTTTTACTTTTATTGCTCATAAAAGAAACCTAAACAACCGATCACGAAAGAACTAAAAACACTTAATTAAGCGTTATAAATATAACTTATAATTATAACATTTTTTGGGTTTTGTTTGTTTATTTCACCCCGTGTAAAAAAAAGGGGGAATATCTAAACTTGTATGATAGCGCTGAGAGATATAACTAAATTATTTTTTAAAATATTCTTTTTCACTAAGTATAATCGAAAGGCCTCTCATCAATTTGTCAATCGCCTTTTGGTTCAAGTGTTGATCTACCTGACTCTCGGTATAATTTCCCATATTTAAGGGGACCCTGTAATGTTCAAATCCATTGTAGATATCTTTAAGGTTATCAAGATATTGCTTCATCGATGTTCTGTAGTATTGACCATTTAATAAATATGCTTTCTCCATGTTTGGATCCTGCAGTTCCCAGGGCTTTTCATCTTTAAAAATCGTAAAATGGCTGTTGTTGACTTCTGCCAGTTTCTTTATTTCAGATAACAATTTCCTTGTTAAATTTATTCCATATGTCCTCATTTTACTTCTTGGGGTTAATTTCATTCCTTCACTCATCCCCATCTCATAATCAATCCCTTTGTAAGCATGTTGAGGACTTTCGTTCCATATCTTCTGCCAGGAACGGTCAACTTCTCCACGGTATTCTCTTAACGGTTGATAAGGGGTTGGCAGTATATCCTTCTTCCAGAATTCCAGACGCGATGCTCCCATTGTTTGGCCAAAGTAAGACTTCCAGAGTAGTGCCATCTTCATCCGGGTGCCTACCGGTTCCAGCCATTTTTCAGTAGGGCCGAGGAGTTCACCGTTTTCCAGCCAGAAAGTAGGTTTGATCGTTTTGCTCCCGCCGGATACCGGGAACAAATTGTCCATGATATCTGTCTCAGTGGAGTGGAAAAGGAGAACCAGGTCGGCCCGGTGTTTCTTGAAATATTCCTTGAGCGCAAAAAGTTGTTGGTCCTGGCCATAACCTTGGGTTCCAATGGTGAAAACTTTGACATTTTCATTGTACGGCTTCAAATGATACTCCAAACGACTTTCAGGTGTCTGTTCATAAGAAACATTCCATGCAGCAACCTGTGAGTCACCAACTAATAGAACAACATAATCATCATTGGAATACTTAATTTCCTTTCCCCTGAACCCGGTCGATTTGCATTCATGCTGTTTTTTGCAGTCATTCCATCCGCTAATATATCGCTTTGGAATATCAACGAGTTGCAGTGCTATTTCAACAAACAATAAAGAGAATATAAGGCTGAACACTGCTACAGATATAAATTTTATTTTTTGATCCATTTTTTTCTTGTTATAACATTAATTATAATTAAAGTTGGCAGTGTCCAGCCAAAATGAAGTACTGTTTTGGCCAATAAGATGTTGCTTGGTTGATAAATAAATATACCATAAATTCCTTTGATAATGTAATTTAGCACAAAAAATACTTCACATAATTTCATGGGGCGGTTCCAATATTTCAATAAAACCGTTAAACTAATATAGATTGATTATTCATATCTCTAACCACTTAACCATTAAGAATTGGGAAGTATAAATGAAATCATTTTTAAAAAAACTGCTTATCCTTTCTGTTGCGTTGATGATCTGTTTTGCGCTCGGCGAATTGATCATTAGAGTATATCTTAACCATAAGACTATTTATGACCTTGAGATGTCACGTTATTCCATGAGCGTTAAGACCGACTCAAAAAATCCGTTGATCGGTCATGTCCACAAGCCTAACTCAAGCGACAGGCTGATGAACGTAATAGTTAATATAAATTCGGACGGGCTTAGAGACGGGGAATATCCTGTAGAGAAAGGCGCAAAATACAGAATGATTTTCCTGGGGGACTCTCTTACCTTTGCATGGGGTGTTGAACAGGTTGATTCTTTCGAAAATGTTTTAGAGCAAGAACTTAGCAAAGTGCGTCCGACCGAGATTATAAATTTCGGGACAGGGAATTATAATACAGAACAGGAAGTGAACCTCTTTCTTGAAAAAGGTCTGAAATATAAACCTGACAAAGTGGTTTTATTCTATTTCATTAATGATGCTGAAATAACCCCGAAAAAATCCAGGCTCTGGTTCCTGGCTTATTCACGCCTGCTCTCTTTTTACTGGTCCAGAGTACATAGCGCCATTAACAACATGTTCCAGTCTCAAAGCTTCGAAGATTATTATGCTGATCTATACATGAGCGACCAGGCCGGATGGATCAATTCACAGAAGGCCTTATTACAATTAAAGGATGTCTGTGAGAAAAATAATATTAATCTACAGGTCGTGTTGCTGCCGGAACTTCACAATTTAAAGCAATATCCCTTTGGAAAGGAATATAAACTGATTTCGACGTTCCTGGGGAACAACGGGATAGATCATCTGGATCTGACACCTTCGTTTGAAGGTTATGAAAATCCAATGGAGCTGTGGGTTTCATATGACGATGCCCATCCTAATAAACTGGCCCATCAAATGATTGCGGAATATTCATTGGATTTTATATCAGGAAGAAAAACAGGAGGAAACATTGATTAAGGATTTTTTCAAAAAATATAAATATACTATCATGGTTCCTTTTATAATCCTTGTCCTAATAACAATCATATTGATTATACTGTCCGGCGGCCCGCAAAAAGGGGCTTTTGTTTACCAAGTCTTTTAAGAGGCGTGATCAGCCCTCCAGAAATCACTATGGCTACAAAATGCCTATTAATAATGCGATGATAAATTCCCATTCTTGACTACTCCAGTTCAACATTGATTGGATTTCCAGCGTTGTATGCAATCAAGCTGTCTTTTTGTTCTTCAATATGCCGGCCAACATTTCCCTTGGTTACAAAAACTCCAAAGTCTATTGGGACCTTTGGATCAGCACAGCCGGTCATTTTACATATAATAAGATCGCCGACCATGGCTCTGTAATGAGACGTTTCATAATAATTATAGTTACTGGTCGTTATCGAATTCAACCCGCTAAAGTCCCAGTATCCGGTCACATCTGCCAGTTTTTGCTTAAAGATAAGGAAATGGTAAGGATTTCCCTGCAAGTAATATTTCACATACGTTGGATTTATAAAAAAGTACACGTTGAAATCATGTTTTTTTGACAACGCTACAATATCGGCAATATCACGGATTGCAGAACCCATTAAGTTCATATATTCATGTTCGGATTCCTTGTCAAAAGGAATGTTATTGGCTTTACGAAAACGTTTATCATTTATATGACGTTCAATATTGCTTTCAATTTTCGCATCAATCTTTTCCAGATTCTGCATACCATTTCCCAGTATACCAAATGTTATAACAGGTTCATTTTTTTTAAATCGCATATATCTGCCTATGCTAATCCTCGGCGCAAAAAATAAATATTTAATCTGAAAGAATACCCTTTTGAAAAATGAAACTTCATAGGGATGTCTCAGGATCTGGCCCCTGTGATCTTCCGGGTCGATCAAATAGGATGTATTGTCCAGCCCGATCATTACGTTCTTCACAGGCAGGCCTTTTTGCAACATTATTTTAATATCAGCAAGATGCTCACCCGGGATGCCTTCAGAATAATTCATATTATAATAATTACCATCGGGTATTAAGTCCGGGTTGATCTTTCCTACCCTGGATGAACCAAACAGATAAGAGTCCCATGAGCATTCATCATTCACCAGATGCCGCATTCTTGCATAATGCTGATTAGGTTCATAACCCGGTTCAAACCCCAGATCCAGACTTGAATTATGGAAAATACCATACGGGTCAACAAGATAATTAAAAAAAACCAGCGTAGAAACAGACATTATAGAAATAAGAATTAATTTTAAGAATATTCTATTCATTTTTCATAAGACCGACAAGAGAGAAATATGCTATTTTTGAAATTTTTTTTCATTTGATCCAGAATCAAAATTGAAAATATATGAACTGCTGTCCTGCCATAGGGGTAAAAAATATCATTAACAAAATAGAACTGTAATATGTTGCCCATCTGAGGGCTAGCGGCTTTCCTGTAAACCACTCTTCTATATCCACCCTGCTCTGAGTAAAATGCACAATTTCCATGAAAACAATCAAGAGTAAACATGTCATAAAGCCAAACTCCGAGACTCCAAGGCCCTTTCCTGTAATTTCACTCTGAATACTTGAGGACAGAATGACGATATTATATATGGATTCCGGTGTTCCCGTAACAATGTGAGTTAAAATATAAAAGGCATCCGAAAAACTATTTGCCCTGAATATGATCAAGCCTACGCATATAAAACAGAACATAGTAATTATACTTATACTATTGTTAAGGGGTCTATTCCCCATGAAAAGTCTTTCAACAAGAGAGCCTTTTGAATTTCGAGAGTTCATACTCAAATATTCTTTAATTTTTATATAACTGATTATTACCAGACCCCAATATATGCCAAACCCAATAAACGTCCAGTTTGCACCATGCCATAAGCCGATCAAAGTCATTGCATATAAGTGCGCCTTATATTTGTTAAATAGGCCGTTGCCCTTCCTCATGTAGTGCATTGCCAGTGGGAAATAAAGGTAATCCTGAAACCATTTTGACAAACTAATGTGCCATCTCTCCCAGAACTCTACAGGATTTTTAGAATAATAAGGCAGATTAAAATTTATCGTAAGGTTAAAGCCAAGCGTTCTCCCAACACCCCTGGCAATATCAGAATAACCTGAAAAATCACAGTAGATCTGAGCCGTAAAAAAGACCGTAGCAATAATTAACGGTATCCCCGTATAATCATGAGCATTATTAAACACTGTATCTACAACTACGGCTAGCCTGTCAGCAATAATTACTTTTTTAAACATCCCCCATGCAGCGAGCCTTAAACCTGACACCACTGAGTTGTATTCAAAGGATCTTTTCTTTGTTATTTGAGGAAGAAGGTTTACAGCTCTTTCGATGGGTCCCGCTACTAGTTGAGGAAAGAAAGAAACAAACAGAGCGAAGTCCAGAAAATCATGTGTCGGCTTAAGCTTTTTCCTGTAAATATCAATTGTATAACTCATTGTTTGAAATGTGTAAAAAGAGATTCCGACCGGCAGGATTATATTCAACGTTGATATATTTGATTGAAACCCGATTATAGACAGAAAATCCGCAGCTTCTGCAACAAAGAAATTGGCATATTTAAAAAAACCTAATATGCCCAGATTTACTGCCAAGCTTAAAATAAAAAATTTCTTTTTCTGTTTTTTTTCGTTACTCTCATAGATATACTTTCCGCAAAAATAATCAACAACTGTGCTGATCATTATTAAAGAAAGAAATTTCCAACTCCAATTGCTGTAAAAATAATAACTCCCGGCAAGAAGAAATCTGTTTTGCCATTTATGAGGCAAAAACCAGTATGCAGTAAAAATAAGACCGAAGAAAATAAGGAAAGCCGTACTATTAAAAAGCATTACTGTTCCTGCAGATAATTTGATAGTTCATTGAGCATGGCAGCTGCCATCATACCATCAGCCATATTATGATCAAATGTTAAAATGATCTTAAAGAAGTTAGTACCCGGCATAACAGCACATACACCAAGTATTGCTGACTGCATATTATTTATAACAGGATTGAAATCTACAATACCCATTGTAGAAAGGTCAGTTGCCGTAAAGGTCCCGCCGGTTAGATCACTTAAACTAAGTTCTTCCCTGAAATATTTAAGGCTCAGATCTTTAACCGAATTTGATATATCCTTTAAGGATAGTTTGTCTGCATTTTTAATTACGGGGACTTTAAGGCCTTTTCCTATATTTATGGCAATGCCAACGTTGATCTCATCGTAAACATTACACGCGCCATCGTTAAAGAAGCCATTAAAAAGATTATATTTTGTCAACAGGCGGGCGGTTTCAGAAATTATCATTTCAAAAACTGTAAACTGCATGCCCTCATTTCCGGACTTCTCTTTAATGCGTTCCTCAACTTTTTGCATATCTAACATTATACTTACACTACTTGCAACAACGCGTTGCTTACTCTGGATAAGCTGTCGAATCTCATATTTTTTCGCTGAGCTGATTTTCATTGGTTTTGATAAACTCACATATTGGTTTTTTCTGTTTTTATCACTTTGTAATTCTTTTTTCTTCAAACCTTTCTCTTCAATTATTTTTTTCACATCCGCAAGTTTAACTTTTTCATAGCCGCTGAAGTCTTCAGTCTTTAATCCGTACTCCTTCATTAGTCTATTGGCTTTGGCAGAAATGTTCATTGTGCTATTATGTTCATTGCTCTTTTCAACATCAGGTATCTTCTTTTTAAATTCAGGCTTTTTATTCTCTTTACAGATATATGCTATGTCAATTCCAATTTTAATTTCATCGCCTTCATTCAATTCGTAAAAAAGGAACCCGTCCTTTTCCGCTTCCAATTCAAATACCGCCTTCAGGGTTTCCAGCGTTACAATAATATCACCTTCATTAACTTCATTTCCGGACTTTTTGTTCCACTCGACTATCGTCGCAAACTCATCGTTCACATTTTCCATAGGGACAGTAACTGCAAAGATATCAAGCATTGAATATCTCCTTAGCACATTCTATTATTGTCTCTTTTGACGGCAAATATTCCTTTTCCATCGGCCCGGAACTCGGAACAGGTATATCTTTTGATGAAACCCTCCGGGATCTAAAGGCCTCTGCCCCGGCCCAATTTTCGTTCAAACTGGCGATTATTTCGGCTCCGAGATTGTAATATGGTGTACCCTCTTCTATTATCAGCAATTTCTTTGTCCTCTTTACCGAGCTTAATATAGCCGAGATATTCAAGGGACTTACAGAAAGAGGAAAGAAAAGCTCTGCAACAATTTCTTCATCTTCATACAATTCGGCAGCGGCTTCTTCAGAAAGCAGGGCCATTCTGCCAAAAGCACAAATTGTAATATCCGGTTCTTCCTCAGATTTCATGATAGTTATTGGATAGGCCTCATCTGTTTCGTAAACCTCATAACCCTCAATACACTCTTTATCCCCCCTCACAGCGTACAAAAGCTTGTTCTCTATTACAATTGACGGGTCTTCGGTATTATTCAGAAGGGACGAATAAAAATGCTCGATATCCACCCGGTGATGAAGTATATAGACATTGAGCCCGGGAACACCTACGAGATGCTTTTCTATGCTCTGACTATGCGTCGGCCCGTACCCCCTGCCTGCTCCCATGGGAGTCCGAACAATTATCGGTACAGATACCTGCTCGTTATACATCATCCTGAATTTTGCGGCATGGTTAACAAGCTGGTCAAAAGCAAGAGTGAGAAAATCCCCGAACATAATCTCTATAATCGGCCTATACCCCGCCAAGGCCAATCCGCTCCCGACACCAACTATTCCGGCCTCACTGATCGGCGTATTAAATATTCTTTCCGGAAAATTATCAGACAACCCTTTTGTTACTTTAAAAGCGCCGCCATAGGGCATTTTGATGTCTTCACCAAGAATAACAAAACGATCATCCTTTTCAAAACTGGCTAATATAACATTATTGATGGCTTTCAATTGAGTATCATGGCTTTTACCAGCTCTCTTGAGAGCTGAAGTATTAAAAACGGATGACTCAGGTATCTTCAAACCGACAAATTCCGAAAGCTCCGCCTTCTCAACCGCATTATTTATCCTATCCCTTACCAGAGCAATTTTCTGCTCCAGTTCTTTATTGCCCTTTTGTTCCCTCAAAAAGGTATTTATCGGATCCTTTTCCTCATATTTCTCTATCTCAGCAATGTCCCTGTCGTCATCACCTTTGGAATGCGCGCGCAATCTATATGTTGTGACTTTAAAAAATACCGGTTTACACTCTTTTCGTACATAATCAACCGCATTTTGCATGTCAGTTATAAGTTGTTCATAGTCCCAGGTATTACCTTCATAAACTTTTATCCCGAAAGCACTGGCCCTGTCAACGATCGAGCCGGAAAGGGTTTCGTGCTGAGCAGTGGATTGAGAATAACCGTTGTCTTCCAGCACGATCAGCAGCGGAAGCGACCACAATGACGCCATATTCATTGATTCATAGACTATACCTTGACCCAGTGTACCGTCTCCAATACATACAGTAGTGACAATATCTTTACCATCAAGCTTCTGCCCTAAAGCCATCCCCGTTGCAACAGGCACCATCCCCCCTTGTATCCCATTCGTAAAAGAGTTCTCTCCACACAAATGCTGACTGCCCCCTATTCCACCGCACACACCTGCGGTTCTTCCCATTATCTCGGCCAGCAGGCCTTCGATATCATCGGTCTTTGCAATGTAATGCCCATGGCATCTATGATTTGAAAATATAATGTCCTTATCATACATTGCATTTGCTATTGCGACCGCAGACAACTCCTGCCCGACACAGGTATGCGTTGTTCCGAAGAGTTTCCCTTTTTTAAAAAGATCTAAAAGCTTCTCTTCAGTACACCTTATTTTATAGGCTTCCAGGAAATGATTAATCAGTTGTTCCATGAGTTTCTCTAAATTCTATCTTCGACAAGGGAAATGATTTTTGCTATGCTCTGCATTTCTGTGGCATCAGAGCCGTCAAACCTCAAATCAAACTCTCGTTCCAAAGCCACAAGGAACTCTACATGTTTCAATGAATCCCATTTGCTTTCTGTCTCTCTATTTAATTCAACACTGAACTCAATACTTCCCTTAAATATGTCATTAAAAGTATTTTTAATTCTCTTTTCCATTTATTTTTACTCCCGGTCAATTCTGAATGGCACGTTATCTAATAGAATATTTTAACATTTTTGACCTTGTCATTTATATAGGCGACCAGTGTTGAATTGAGTTCATCACAGGCATCGAACATCTAACAGTTATCTTGAATATATTTATAACTTAACTACCTGGAAGGATACGAAAAAGATTTTTCCATAAACCAGGGGTTAAATTACCTGAAGTGTCAAGAAAGGGCAGATGAAGTTATTCATAGACTCGAAGGATTAATCATAAATCAGATTTTTGTGAGGAAGGCAGCGTATATAATTGCGACCTTGCGCTCTCTGGCTTCTTCCTCAGGGAGATTCTCTGCAAATTGATATGTATCGATGAGTACATTCATGCCAGCCTGATGCAGGGTGTCCCTTATGTGTTCAGGGCTTTTAAAATGATATATATGATCAATCGCCGGTGCATTAGCCGGTATGGTCAGGAAAAAACGAGCCGAGTCTGTTGTTATCTCACAAAGACGCTGTAGTAGCTCAACCGGCTTCTCGACATGCTCAAGCACTTCGCCCATTGTCACAAAATCGTAGATTTCTGTGGGCTGGTGGTGATAAATGTCCTCCTGCCTGAAGTCGACATCTTCTGCGCCAATCAGGGATCGTGCTATCTCTATGGATTTCGAACTAATATCAACTAGTGTGTACTGAGTGTCCGGGCTAAGGTAACGCCTTGCTTCATGCAGATATAGTCCATGTCCACCCCCGACCTCCAGATAGTGATTGATATCAGATGCATACCTCGGAAGGTTCTCCAAAAAGAATTCATATATGTGGTAGTGATGCCGCCATAAAAACTGTGACAACAGCAGACCGTACATATAGTATTCCATGACATCCGGATTGCTGTAGACCCTGGCCTCTACTTCTGCAAAAGACGTATTGGAGTAGGTGCCACTCTGTAAAAACCTGACCTGTTCAATCAAAAAGTCCTGGCACATTCTAAGGTAACAGCCGACCAGAAAATCAAGGTCCTTATCGTGGCTGATGAGCCAGACTTCGCAGCGGTCCAGAAAAGCAGTCAGGTTTTTGAAGTAGGTTTCGTCCATACTCTCAAACATTGTACGTATTTTTGCGGTATGGGCGGGATCGCGAGCATACATGATTTCAAGGATTTTCTCAGCGGTTGGGTGCAGCACGTTGCTCCTTTCAAACTGCTCATGAGAGAGAAACTCCCTCATATTTTTGGTTGGAGGCCATTATAACATCAATCGCACAACAGTTGATAAGACGTTATTTTTTTGCGACTGAGTTTATTTTAACAATAAAATCAAGCTAACTGCAAATATTATCAAACGTTCCTTTAAAACGAGTGGCGCGTTGTACAGATAGAATTATAATGGATATCTCTTGCTTCTACTTTTTTTTGGCAACAGAAATTTACCCGACGTTTAAATAAAAAGATAGATTGTGATATCCTATTACTAATTACTAATCAATTACTTATAATTAATATATTTAATTTAAGGGTCATGAAAAAATTCTACAAAAACAAAAAGATACTAATAACAGGCGCCGCAGGAACCGTCGGAAGGGAATTAATAAGACAGCTGGTTTCGTTTGATCCCGCAGAACTCCGGTTAATGGACAACAATGAATCAGAGACGTTCTTTCTTATGGAGGAATACAAGGGCAAAAACGTTTACTGCTTTCTCGGTGATATCAGAGACAGAGACAAGATGGAAAAGCTTTCCAAAGATATCGATATAATCATTCATTCCGCAGCGTTTAAGCATGTCATCCTTTCGGAGAACAATCCCTTTGATGTTGTCCAAACTAATATTATCGGGGTTGAGAACATTATCAGGGCTGCAACTGCCTGCAATGTTAAGCAACTCCTTTTTACAAGCAGTGACAAGGCCGTGAATCCCACAAATGTTATGGGGACCTCCAAACTTATGGGCGAGAGGCTGATAACTTCGGCTAACGCCGTTAAAAATGACAGCCAAACCATTTTCAGCAGTACACGCTTCGGCAATGTCCTTGGTTCAAGGGGATCTGTTGTTCCTTTGTTCATGAAGCAGATCAAAAAAGGCGGTCCTGTGACCATTACGGATAAAAAGATGACAAGATTTGTTATGACGATCGAAGAAGCAGCGAGGCTGGTATTGAAATCAGTGCTGATCTCAAAGGGTGGTGAAGTTTTTGTTACAAAAATGCCCGTTATGAGGATAACCGACCTCGCCGAGATCATGATAAAATTACTTGCTCCAAAATACGGATATAAGCCTTCGGATATCAAGACTGTTGAAATAGGGGCGAAACCTGGCGAGAAACTCTATGAGGAACTTATGAGTGACGAAGAGGTCCACCGCTCCCTGGAACTTAGGGATATGTTCGTGGTCACGCCCGCCTTTAAATCAATTTACCAGTCAATACAATATGAATATCAGGACACCATTTCCACAGACATTCAGAAATCTTATGTTTCTGAAAACGAGGTCTTTATGACTAAGGACGAGATCGAAGAATATCTTATCGAGAACAAGGTCCTTGAAAAAGTTGAAGGGTGTTTTTATTAAGGCGCTAAATAAGAGTTTCAGTCTCATTAGCTGAAGCAGTTAAAGATACTATTTCCCAAAGCAAAATTCCCCGGCATGCGTAGCAAATAATTTCCTTCCCTTTTCATTTAAATGATCCGAGTTGAGAAAAAAAGATGAATCATATGATAGAGGGATTTGCCTGAAATCGACATATTTGACACCGTAAGATCCTGCCATTTCTTTAAACGCTGCTTCAGCTGCCATATAATCCGTGTCATTACGGGTCAATTCCAGGTATTCAACTGATACAGGCATTCTTAAAAGGCAGATATCCGCATTTTTATCTTTTAATAACTCGATGATTCTGTAGTACGAATTGAAATTCCTTGTGTTTATGAAATTTTCGGCCGGTCTTTGTATTTCAAGTCGCTTTCTCGTTATCTCCATCCTTTCGTCTATCTCCATTTCTTCCCACATCTCTTCTTTAAACTTCTCATGGTGCATCCCGCCTGTCCATTTGGAGAGGTCTGCCAGGTTCCTGCTGACCAGCTTTTCAAATGTGTAAAGCATAAAAGGATGGTCAATAACGTTGGGTTTAAAAAAATCATTAAATCCCCAATCTCCTCTCTCCACCCTGTTTTTCGCCAGCATCTGGGGTCCCGCTATAATTATTACTCTGCTGGGTTCATTATGTCTGTAATATTCCCTGAGTATGATTTCCATTGCCTCGACAGGCATTCCGTCATTCGATAGATTTTCAAACTGAGGGAGCCCCTGCGGGAATCCATATACGAACTGTGAATCTCCAATGAGTACGTCCTGCTTTTCCGATTCGTAAACAGACACGGCTATACGGGATAAGTTATCTTGAGGGATAACATAAGTCCTTAAAAACACTTCGGCAATAAAAATAAATAAGATAATACCGAGAAGTATGCCGGTTATATATGTCCTATTAGAAAAAGCGGTAAATAAATTCTTCATAGCCATGACTCATCATTCGATAAACCGATATTATTGTTAAACATAACGTGATAACGCACCATACAAAATTTGGCGTCCACTTCACAAACTGCCATCTCCAGGACCTGATCTCAACTCGATAGACATGGACTAAAGAGTGGTAACGGAGCATAAGCTGCTGGGTGTTTGGGGTGCACCAGGAGACAAAAAGCAAAAAGAGCAGGTTGGCCGCCTCTGCCTTACCATGAAAGAATTCAAGGTTATGGAACTCCCAGCCCATGCCTGATAGAAGACCCTTTAACGCCTGAAAACCGCCCATATAGGATTCCGGGACAACAAACCCGTTCAATCCCACCATTCCGCTCAAAATATTTTGGGCACCGCTGAAACTTTCGGCCCGGAAGAAGACCCATGCAAAGACTACTGCTGTGAACGTTACAACCTGCGATAGTCTGCGGCCCCACCAGCGGGGACGATTGGGATCATACCCTAATGAACGGGATATTGTATGCCATATGTTGTTTATGACCAGATAAATACCATGCAATGTACCCCATGCAACAAATGTCCATCCGGCACCGTGCCATAAACCCCCAAGGACCATTACTATCATCAGATTCAAGTAACGCCGGAAGCTGCTTTTGCGGTTGCCGCCGAGCGGAATATATAAATAGTCTCTCAGAAAACGGGAGAGTGTAATATGCCACCGCCTCCAGAATTCGATAATATTCCTGGCTTTATATGGCGAGTGGAAGTTAAGGGGAAGATGGATGCCGAACATCCTGCCAAGCCCTATAGCCATATCCGAATAACCCGAGAAATCAAAATATATCTGGAACGTATATGCCAATCCGGCTCCCCAGGCCTCAAGAAAAGTGAGCAGGGCACCCTGTTCAGCGGCTTCGAATACCGGTGTAGAATAAATAGCTACTCCATCTGCCAGGACAACTTTCTTGAACAACCCTATAAAGAAAAATGTCATTCCCACTGCAATGTTTTCGCTGTTGAGTTTATAAGTGGCATCATCTTCAAATTGCGGCATCATTTCTTTATGGTGGACGATCGGCCCGGATATCAACTGCGGGAAAAAAGTTACAAATAGGCAGTAATGAAGAAAACTGTACTCATGGGCTTTGTTTTCGTATGAATCAACCAGATAGGCGATCTGCTGGAATGTAAAAAAGGATATGGCCAGCGGAAGAATAATTATTTCCAGATGGGTGGTTCTTCCAAGCAAATTATTGACGTTTTCAAGAAAGAAGTTGGTGTATTTGAAATAACCTAGGAGAGAAATATTGATAATTATTCCTAGTGCCAGAAACAATTTCCTGCTTAATCCGGGGCGTGTTAATTGCTTGGAAAGTGTTAAACCTAGCGCGTAGTTAACTATAATTGAAGCCGCCATTAACCAGAGGTACATGGGATTCCACCAGCTATAATAAAAAAGTGAAGCCCCGACGAGCCATAAAATAGCAAGTCGCTTATGGCCATATTTGCCAATGGCATAAAATACTACGAGGGTAAGCGGTAAAAATAGAAAAATAAATTCGTATGAATTAAATAGCATTAATTACAATATTCTTGATTAGTTTAAGGCAAGACCACTAATGAACAACGTTCATTTTCTCCGATTATTAGAATAACACAACATGGTTCGCTCTTCAATAATAATGCATAAGTCACGAATTATTTCACAACAACCATTCTTTATAATCACTATTAAGAGCACGGGTTATTCATACTTCATATCACCTGATCACTTTTTACTATTTGTCGACATTAAATCAAAAAACCATTTATCTCCAGAGCTTAAACTGATTATTTCAATATGAATTTTGTATAATGATGAATGGACAAGAGCGTTAAATTCGCCAATGTAGTATTAGGAAGCATTGCTGTTATTTTCCTGATTGTGCTCATATATGCGTTTTCTAGAAGCAGTTTACATCCTCCGGGAAGCATGAACAAATATTATATGATTTCCGTAATCGGGATCTTATTTTTCTTATATGCCTTATTTAGATTTGACGCTGATTTAAAGGTAAAGATTTCCCTGCTTATGGTCTCCTTCACGCTTAGCATATACGCGATCGAAATCATTTTTTCATATACTGAAAACGTTAAGCCCGAATCTATTCGGGCCAAACTGTCAGAAGAGGCCGGAGGCACTTATGACACCAGGCATAGAGTTCAGGTTTGGATGGACCTTCGTAATAATGGCATTGATGCTTATCCACTTTATAGTCCTTACGATAATATGGATTTTAAAGATACAGACCTTCTCCCTCTAGGTTTCATTTCGGGCAAGACAACTATATTTTGCAATGAAGGTGGAGAATATATAATTTATAAAGCTGACGAACACGGATTTACTAACCCCAAAGGTCTTTATAATGTAAAAATAGATAATGTCCTTATAGGGGACTCTTTTACGCAGGGGGCATGTGTTAAACCAGAAGAAAATATAGCAGGATGGTTAACAAAGGCCAACATAGAAGTGTTGAATCTGGGAATAATTAACAGCGGACCTCCTAATGAACTCGCCGTGCTTAAGGAATATGCCAAACCTTTGGAGCCCGACATAGTTTTCTGGTTATTCTATGAAGGGAATGACCATGAGGGTTTGGAATTTGAGAAAGATTCAGGTATTTATTCTAAGTATCTTGAAAAAGATTTTTCTCAGAATCTTATCTCAAAACAAAGCTTGGTTGATAAAATGCTTCTTAAAGAGCTAGAAAAACAATTCACAAATATAACTAAAAATGTAAACCCGTCAAAGGAACGCATAAATAATAACAGAGGAGCCACCTTCAAGGTCTCATTATCGTCAATAAAACTACCTAACTTGCGTAAGCGCCTTGGTCTTTCAGATAAGGGCTGCTATAGTTTATACAACCCTTTGTTTAAAGATTATCTGGCAGAAGCAAAAAGGACTGTCGACGGCTGGGGTGGAAACTTGGTTTTTGTATATTTACCATCTTATTACCGGTATGCTGAAAAAATCGACAAGTGCAAAGTGCAGTCTCATGATGCTGGGAAACAAAGTGTGATAAAAACCGTTAAAAGTTTGAACATTCCGATAGTGGACATTCAGGAAACTTTTGATTCACACCTTGACCCTCTTTCTTTTTTCTATTTCAGAATATATGGTCACTACAACTCTAAAGGATACAAGGCCGTAGCAGACCAGCTTGAGACGTACCTTCAAAGCAACCGCCCGGAACAAGCATTTGGAAAATCTAAGATGAATAGTCTTTTTAATAAAGAAAAAGCGGAAGGACAATGGATCATTGCTATCATCAAAAATAACCTGAAAAAAGCCAAAAAAATAATTGCTCAATGAGTACACGTTCTGCTAAAATGTGTGACATTTCTGAACAAAGCTCGTCTAAACGTATGGTTTATTTGGACTTGATCCGTGTTTTGGCTTGTTACATGATCGTGGTAGCTCACTCAAAATTACAAACGAGAGCACCAGATATCTCACTCCATGTATATAACTTATTATCCAGTCCATTTATCGGACTCTTCTTTATGGTTTCAGGAGCGCTTCTATTACCAGTCAAGGATCCATCAATTTATATTTTTATTAAGAACCGTTTAAGTAAAGTGGGTATCCCTTTGTTGGCATGGTCAATTGTCTATGCTATAACACATTGGTTATTGGATGGCAAATCATTAGGTGATGTTTTGATTACATTGGCACGTGCCCCATTTCAACAAATAAGTGCTCATTTATGGTTTGTTTACAGCTTGGTAGGGTTGTACCTGTTTTCTCCTATTATATCTCCCTGGTTAAGGCAAGCTACAAAAAGTGATTTACGCTACTATCTACTGTTTTGGTGTATTACTCTTACTTTGCCATACATGAATAAATTCATCCCCAATGTCTATAATATTAATGGGGCCATTACCAGTACTTTTTTTCAATTTAGTGGTTTTCTAGGTTATTATCTGTTAGGCTATTACCTCTGCCGCTTTCCTCCTTTATTAACTAAAGTGAAGCATTGGCTCTGCTATGGATTAATCCTTTTAATGTGTGGAATATTTCCTTTTATATTCTATTTTTTCGATAATATTAATAATCCTCTGTGGCTTCAATATTTAACTATTAATATAGCCGTGATGAGTGCCGTGATATTCATTTTCTTGCAAAGAATACTGATAAAAAACAAACTTCTATCAAATGTATTGATTGATATTTCAAAAATGAGTTATGGAATTTATTTAATACACCTGCTTATTCTAACTGAAGTTGTAAGGCCATGGTTTGATAGTATGTATTACATGCCTAATTATATTCTGAGACCGTTAATGGCATTTGTTGTACTATTAATATCCTATGCAATTATTAAATTAATTTCATTTTTACCTAAAAGCAAGTGGTTAATCGGAGTCTAGATAGCAAATTGGGACCAACATGTACATTCGGCTACTCATGCAGTTAATTTAAAACAATATAAAAGAATGGATTTAGGAAAGCATTATTAGGAGGTGCGGATTGAAAATATTAATTTTAGGTGCCGACGGTTATTTGGGATGGCCAAGCTGCCTGTACTTTTCCCAAAGAGGACATGAGGTTGTTGGGGTCGATAATTATTTTCGCCGCAATGCAGGCAAAGAGCTTGACTGCAAACCATTAATACAAGCTCCCGACCTTATTCAAAGGGCAAATATATGGGAAGAGATCACTGGCAAGAACATTAAAATACACATAGGAGACATTACCGATTACGAGTTTCTCCTGTCCATATTTAAAGAGTTTAATCCCGATGCTGTTGTTCATTATGCAGAACAACCTTCGGCTCCCTATTCCATGATGAGCCGGGACAAGGCCGCCTTCACTGTTCAAAATAATCTTATTACCACTCTTAACATACTATATGCCGTAAAAGAGGTAAATCCTGACTGTCATATTATAAAGCTTGGCACCATGGGCGAATACGGCACTCCTAATATTGATATCGAAGAGGGCTGGCTTGAAATAGAACATAAGGGCCGCAAGGACAAGTTCCTTTATCCCAGACAGGCTGGTTCACTTTATCATACAACGAAAGTGCAGGACACGGACATGCTTTGGTTCTATGTGAGGACATGGAACCTTAGGGTGACTGATCTGATGCAGGGCCCTGTATATGGGTTATCTACTGAAGAGACGGACCTGGATCCCCGACTGGTTCCCCACTTCCACTATGATGAAATTTTCGGTACCTTGTTGAACAGGTTTATTATTCAGGCTGTAGCCGGTTATCCTTTGACAGTCTACGGTAAAGGCAACCAGACAAGGGGATTTCTGAATTTAAGAGATACCATGCAATGTGTATATTTATCTTCCACGCAGCCTGCTGAAAAGGGCGAAATAAGGATATTCAATCAGATGACAGAATCTTTTTCAGTTAATCAACTCGCGGAGAAGGTAAAAAAGGTCGGGGACAAACTGGGATACAACGTGAAAATAGAAAGCATTGAGAACCCAAGGATCGAGAAAGAGGATCATTACTATAATGTAAATTATACAGGCCTCCTGGATCTGGGATTGGAACCTCATTTTCTAACAGATGAAGTCCTTGAAAACATTTTCGTGATTGCTGATAAACATAAGAGCAGTATCAATAAAGATGCCTTCTTTAGGGGCATTAGCTGGAAATAACTCCATTCAAACAACCTGTTAAGTTATTATAAATATATAATAGGCATCAAAAATCAAATAATATAAGGAGTACTTAATTGATAACTACTGACGAAATAATAAAGGTCATATTCCAGGCAATTGATGAATTAAACGAGCAGCTCCCAAAGGAAGAGAGATTAGACAAATCGGTTGATATGGAGCTGTTTGGCAGCGGAGGCAATTTAGATTCTTTGAAACTGGTGAGCTTAATGACAACTCTTGAACAAAAGATTGATGAAAAGTTCGGTATCATTATAACCCTGTTCGATCATGTGGCCTCTTCAGAAAACGATAATCCTTTTATTAACGTTAAGAGTCTGGCAGATTTCATAGCTTCCATCCTGGAGAACCACTAAATTGAACAAAGGAAATTTCAGATCTGTATTGATTTCTGATTTTAATGTAGAGATCTTTTCCGGTTATTTAAGTAATGATGAGGCCCTTCCTGAAGTTGATACAACTATCGCTCCATTTGGACAGGTAATTCCGCTCTTAATGCAGGAAGATCTGGAATACTGGCAGGGCGGCTTTGATTTTACAGTGATCTGGACCCGACCGGAGGCGGTTATTGAGTCTTTCAGCGATCTTCTCGCTTATACGAACCCGTCGATCAAAGACATCCTTAACGAAGTTGATCAATTCGCCTCTCTCTTACTAAATATTAGCGACAAGATACAGACCGTATTTGTTCCAACATGGACGCTGCCGCCGTACATGAGAGGATTTGGGATGCTCGATATGAAAATGGATACGGGTATCGCAAATATTCTTATGCAAATGAACTTAAGGCTTTCCGAAAAAATCAGCAGTAGTTCAAATATATTTCTACTTGATGTCCAAAAATGGATACCCCCCGCAGGCAAGTATGCTTATAATCCGAAGTTATGGTATAGAGGGAAGATAGCTTTTGGTAATGAAGTGTATAAAGAAGCGGTAAGAGATATAAAATCGGCTTTAGCCGGAATACAGGGTCATTCAAAAAAACTCATCATACTGGATCTGGACAATACCTTATGGGGCGGCGTCGTTGGAGACATGGGCTGGGAAAATGTTGTCCTGGGCGGACATGATCCAAGCGGCGAAGCGTATGTAGACTTCCAGGCTGCCCTGAAATCATTAACAAACCGCGGCATTTTACTGGGAATAGTAAGCAAGAATGAAGAATCAACTGCTTTAGAGGCAATAAAAAGCCATCCTGAAATGGTTCTTAAATTGGAAGACTTCGCGGGATGGAAGATCAACTGGCAAGACAAGGCCCAAAACATTATTGATCTGGTTTCTGATCTTAATCTGGGACTTCAGTCGGCAGTTTTTATTGACGACAACCCGGTTGAACAGGCGAGAGTTCGGGAAACCTTATCTGAAGTTCTTGTGCCGGAATGGCCGGCTGACAGTCTATTGTATAAAAGTTCATTGCTTGGCCTGCGATGTTTTGATATCCCTTCAATTAGCAAAGAAGACACCGAAAGAACAAAAATGTATGCCAATGAGCAGAAGCGGGATTGATTGAGAAAAAACCTGAGTGCATTAGATGAGCGGCTGACCAGCCTGCGAATCAACATAAAAGTAGAAGAGTTAAATGAGGTTA
>PJEL010000597.1_pt1 | contig 42047 bp, 41 predicted proteins | sample 1853271 | NCBI WGS metagenome assembly PJEL01 (sample SAMN08108733, study PRJNA415343) | Invertebrate metagenome, whole genome shotgun sequencing project. | host: Globobulimina | place: Sweden: Gullmar Fjord | collected 2015-08
CTCGCCCACTGCGAGGACACCACGACGGCCGGACACGATGACTGGCACCTGCCCGACGCCAAGGAGCTCCAGAGCATCGTCGACTACTCCCGATCGCCGGACACCACCGGATCCCCGGCGATCGACCCGCTCTTCTCAGTCAACGGCGACTACTCCTGGGCCTCGACCTCTCACCTGGACGGCATGACTCCCGGATCGAACGCGGTCTACGTCTCCTTTGGAGAGGCGCAAGGGTGGATGGAGATGCCTCCCAACTCCGGCAACTACCAGCTGCTGGACGTGCACGGAGCCGGCTCACAGCGCAGCGATCCCAAGGCGGGGAATCCCGCCAACTATCCCTATGGCCACGGCCCCCAGGGCGACGTGATCGGGATCTACAACCAGGTGCGCTGCGTTCGCGACGCCGGCTGACCCGTATCCGCCCTTGGCCGTGGTCCAGCGGCCGAGGGTGACGCCGGCTATCCTCTCCCGGTCATCAGCACCGGACGCGACCATGGTCTTCCGAACCGCCGCCCTTCTCCTCGCCATCTCGTGTACGCCCAAAGACGGCGACAGCATCACCACCGACGACCCCGAGACCGATCCCACCACCGATCCCTCCGTGACCAACACCGAGGCTCCATCGCCACTGTGCCTGCAGAAGTCGGCCGATATCGTCGCCAATACCGGCAACACCATCCTCGTCGAGCCCGGCGCCTTCGGACAGGTGACGGTGAACGGCAACCCCGACACGCTTCGCGGGGTCGTCTCCAACGCCAGCCCCGGGGACACCATCCTCCTGGCCGACGGCACCTACACGTTCGAAGAGGCGGGCGGCAACGACTACACCGGTCTCTATTTTGCGACCGAGAACCTGACCATGCGGGGAGAGTCCGGTGACCCCGCCGCCGTCATCCTCGACTCGAACTACGCCGATCACGGGAGCGAATCGGGCGTGATCACCGTCGCCGCATCGGGGATCGTCCTGGCAGACTTCACCGTCCAGCGCTCCATCTTCCACCTGATCCACTACTGGTCCGACGGCGACGCCAGCACAGTGCACAACGTTCACCTCGTCGACGGCGGCCAGCAGTTCCTGAAGGCCAGCGGAACCGACATCGACGACGTCGAGATCAGCTGCAGCCAGTTCACCATGACCGAGGCGGGCCAGGACAACGTCTGGGGCTATGGCGACCAAGACGGCAGCACCCGCTGTTACACCGGTGGCATCGACACCCACGACTCGCGGGACTGGTGGGTGCACGACACCTCCTTCGAGGGCATCTACTGCAACGCCGGAGGTGTGCAGAGACCCGCCCACGGAAAGTATGCTTCGCTACGCAACTCTCAGACCTACACCGGCGGACTGGCGGAGCACGCCATCCACATGTGGGACAGCCCCCCCGGCCACGGCCACGTGCTGGAGCGCAACCGCATCATCAACTGCGGGCGAGGCATTGGCCTCGGCATGGCGACGGATGTCTACGACACGATCATTCGCAACAACACGGTGTTCTCGGAGCATGCGGGGAGCGAGGAACACGACGTGGGGATCAACGTGGAGCGGGGTCACGACTCGCAGATCTCCAACAACACCGTGTTCTTCTCCTCGCCGGACGCGTACTCGAACGCCATCGAGTACCGATGGGGAGAGAGCTCGGGACTCGAGCTCCACAACAACCTCTGCAATCAGGCGATCGCCGCTCGCAATGGCGCCACGGCCACCACGAGCAACAACATCGACGATGCCCAGGCGGACTGGTTCGCAGATGTCGATGCTGGAGACCTGCACCTTGCTTCATGCGATATCGCGGAGGTAGCTGGCGCCGGGGCGGAGCTGGCGGATGTCACCGACGACATGGACCTCGAGCCGCGGACGGACAGCAACGACATCGGCGCCGATCAGTGTCTGTAGATCGTGCTGGCCACAGCTGACCGGCCTGCAAGTCTCACGTCTGCGGACCGCTCAATCGCCGCTCAGCTGCTTCAGTTGCTCCTGTTTGCACTCTGGACACAGGCAATGGGTAACATCAGCGTGTTTGCCGAACCAACACTCGACCTGCTGCCAGTACCCCTCATCGTCCCGGATCTTCTTGCACCACGCGCAGATCGGGATCAGACCGGACAGGGTCAGGACGTCCTCATTGGCCTTCTGCAATCGCTCGACGGTCTTCGACAACTCCGCCGTGCGCGATGACACGAGCTGCTCGAGTTGATGGCGATGTCTCTCGAGCTCGGCCGCGTCGCGTAGGCGTTGCGTGATGTCGATGAACATCACAACCGCGTATCCGGGGGAGGATTGGAACGTATGGACCTCGTACGCCCCACTGATCCGTTCGTCCTGGTAGCTGATGTGCTCGGTCGTCCAAGGGATCGCTTGGGATGCCGCGAGACGGTATCGTTGCGGAACCTCGGTATCTACCAACGCTGGGAACGCCTCCTCGATCGTCAGTCCCACGAACTGGGCATTCGAGAGTCCGAGGATCTTGTCCGCTGCCGGGTTCGCTCCCAGGAACACGAGACGATCCTCTGTCTCGAGGTGGTAGAGGTGGATTCCCATCGGTGCCGCTCGCACGATGGAGCCGAACCTCTGGTCGGAGGCACCGGCAGGAATTCCAGATTCGGCAACGGTGTCACCCCTGCCCGCCGAGAGCTGATCCTCCAAGTCGGCGATTCTACGACGCATCCTCCGGTTTTCGTCCAGTAGCTCACTTCTCGATGTGTGCTCGTTGGCGTCCGCGTCGTTCATGGCTGGCCTCACTTCAACCGTGGTTGTCGCATTGTTGATCATGCCGGAGCGATGCCCGGAGTCCGCCGACGACCGCGCCGGCCAGAGCGAGCCACGATGGACCGATCCTCGAGATGCGTGGCTACGATCTGCAGCAGGCGCCGTCACTCGCGCCAGATGTTGCAGTCTGGCTGGCTCGGAATGGACGGTACCACGCAAAGACCCCTGCGACGACCTTCAACGCTCGCAAGCAACGACCCGGTTCTGCTCCTCCTCTGGGGACAGAGCTCTGGGCTCGTGCACGAACATCCTCTGCAATCAGTCCATCACCACTCGCACCAAAGCCACGGCCCCCAGCACCAGAGGGACAGCAACGACTTCGGTGCAAATCACTGTCTGTGGATCACGCTGACCGCAGCTGATCACTGGCCGCCGAGGCTCATGGCCGGCAGGGTTCGTCCCACTCCGTTCCGATCCGGCACTCAAAAGTCTCGTTGGCTCCGAGGTCGTCGATGTCGTTGAGATCGGATTCATTGTCGTCGGCACCCTCGCCCCAGTTGGTGTTGATGCTGACGATGTCGGCGAAGGCGCCATGGCCAGCCAATACAGCGCCTTCGGCGTTCCGGATCAGGGAGCTGTCCTCGAGGGTCAACGTCCCGACGGAGCTGCCACCGATCACGATCGCGGGCTCTTCATTGTCCGAGATCTCGACATCCCGTAGCTCCAGAACCAGGGACGCCAGGTCGGCCCCGTTCGTGTGCAAGATCGCCGTCTTGCCGCGAACGAAATCGGTGCCTTCGACCTCCACGAGCATGTCGGCGTAGCGATTCGACAATGTGACCTGAGGACCCAACCAGTTGTCCGAAAACACGGAGTCGCGAACGGCGACCCGAACCCCCTCCGCACTGGACTCGATGGAGAGCGATGCCCTCAGGTCTTCGAATCGCGAGCGCTCCACGACCAAGGTTCCGTGGCCGACAAAGGTCACGGCATGCTCTGTCTTTGTGAAGCCCAGGTCGGCGATCTCGATGTCCACCCGCTGGTCATCCGAGCGTTTGAACCTGAAGATCTCGAACCGCCGCTTCTCGGGCAACAGCCAGGTCGTCTCCGAGTCGCCGTTCCAGCCGACAATGCGCATCGAGTGCTCGACCAACGCCTCTTCGACACGGTATGAGCCGGGACAGACGTACACAGTCCCGTATCTGTCCACCCTGTCCAGCGCGTGCTCGAGCTTGTCGACGGTCGTTCCCTGATACATGGCGGCGCCGGAGCATTCGCAACCCTGGGTGGGAAAGACGTCAGCGGCCTCGTCGTCGCAGTCGCTGGCCTCTCGACTGAAGCCAGCGGGAACGGGATCGCCACCATCCACCAGCTCGCTGTCGTCGAAGACGCCATAGCCGTCGCCATCACGATCTGCATAGACCATGAAGGAGGCGGGTCCTGGCACATCCACGTCCCAGGGATCCAAGGGCCTCTCCACCGCGCACCCGGCGAGGCCGGCGCTGATCACCACCGAAGCAAGACACCTCATAGGCTCACCGTCACACCGAGCCACGAGCTCCAGAGGGAGCGATCCCAACTCGTCGACCATCGATAGAATCCGTTCGACACGTCAAACGACCGCCTCCTGCCCACGTGGTAGTTCGCATCCAGCGTGACCCGGTCGGACGCGTGGAACTGAAGCAGCGGCAGGGGGCGACCACCGCGCAACGTGCTGGGAGCAAAGCTGAGCTCATGCCGATCGATCACGGTGGACCCCGAGGCGTCGCTCCAAAGAAGCTTGAGCTCGAGTGGTACGTTCAGAGTGAGCCTACGACCGAATGTTCTCGAGAAGGCGATCATGGTGGCCTGGTGGCGTTCGGGGTCCTTCTCTTCAACGAATCCGGTATCGAACACCCTTGGACTGACGCCCGCACTGCCGGCGACGCGCAAGCGCGTGCGATCGCCGATATGCCAGATCCAGTCCAAGCCAACCCGGAGGTCGATCTCGGTGTATCGATAGTTGGTCCAATCCTGACGGGCGACCCCGGTGAGGCCGCCCCAGACCACCGCCTCGTGCTTCCGCTGCAGGGGACTCACAGCGACCACCGCGGGAAGCGAGAGCTGCAGTTCGTCGGTGACGCCAACGGTCGCGCCAACACCGAAACCGAGGAATCCAAGGGCCAAACGCGTTGAGGAGGGCGTCGTGGACACCAACTCGGAACCGAAGCCCAGGAGTGGCGATGACATCACCCGTATCTCTCCCCGCCCCGCCCCCAACATCGCCTGGCTAGGCTGCAGCCGCCTGTCCCTGCCCCCTTTCGTCACCAGCGCTTCCTCTCCCCGAAGCTGGAGCTGAGTCTCGTCGACCCACAGGCTCCTACCGGCCCGGAGCTTCAGCTCCATCGCGTAGACACCGTCGAAATCCCGCCGCCGAATCAGGTAATTTCCTGGAGGCAGCGCCAGCTTCACCTCACGCTCGCCTCGATCCAACAACAACACCACCACCCCACTGTCCAGGTGGACGACCTCCAACGGCCCCTCGACCTGGGCCAGCGACAGGCTGCTCGTGCCCTGATCCACCCGGGTGAGTACGAGATCCTGCTTGCCCCGAAGATGCAGGTCGAAGCTCGGGGTCTGGGTCTCAGCGGCATACAGCACCGCATCCCGGACGGTGCCCCGCTTAGCATAATCGAAAGCCTCGCTCAGGCTGATCTGACCGTTGTCATCACCATCTGCCGCCCCCCGGAGTCCGGCAACCAGGTGGTGGGTGAAGAACGATCCCCCGACAACCGAGCCCTCGTGGGCGCTCTCGCTGCCCGAGCTCGACGCGATGAAGACGGTGCCCTCGCTCTCCAAGGTCGTCGGCAGGGTGACCTCGAAGGGTGCATCCTCCAGCACCAGTCCCTTCGCACCGGTCCAGCTCCCGCCGCGGCAAGCGTCGATGATGCCCAGGCGAACCGCGGCCCGGTCATCCCCGTCGATGAGATCCTTGAGCCTCTCGAGAGACAGGGTTCTTCCTCCGGGGTAGAGCGATCTCTCATCGGCGTGCCCAGAGTAGTAGAAGAGCACCAATCCGCCCGGGCCAGACTCCTCCGCGGCGGTCAAGGCGCCGTCGATGGCATCGAGAATGGCATCCGGACGGGGATCGAACAGCACAGTAACGTCCGAGAACTCCCCCAAATCGGTGAGCGCGCGAGACACTGCGGAGGCGTCGTCGCGGGCATAGCGAAGGGCGGGGCGGCCGGCGGCAGCCTCATTGGAGCCCACGACCACCGCATACCGTGCGTCATCGGCAAAGGCTGTCAGAGCCAAGAATAGGCCAATACCGGTCATTGTTTGGTTCTCATGGTCTGCATGGCTCGTCCCACTCCGTTCCGATGCGGCACTCGAAGGTCTCGTCGGCGCCGAGGTCGTCGATCCCATTCAGGTCGGAGCCGTTGTCGTCGGCACCCTCGCCCCAGTCGGTGTTGATGCTCACGATGTCGACAAAGGCACCGTTGCCAGCCGACACCGCGCCCTTCTTGTTTCGGATCAGCGTGCTGTCTTCCAGGGTCAAGGTCCCGACAGAGTCCGCCCCGATGACGACAGCTGCGTGACGGGAGGTGCCAGAGTCGGAGACCGTGACCTGCCGCAGCTCCAGGGCCAGTGAGCTCACGGTGTCGCCAAGCCCGGAGGACTCCCGTCGGATCGCACCGCCTGGGTTTCGCAAGAACTCCGTGTGCTCCAGCTCCACCAGCATGTCGCCGTTGTCAGTGGCAAGCCCGATGGCATGTGACAGCGTGATGTCGGAGAAGACCGAGTCCCGGACCGTGACGTGTACGCCACCCGTCGCCGGAGGAACTCCCCTGCCCCCGACCTCCAGTCCCCTGCCACCGACGAACCGCGATCGGTCCACGAGGAGCGAACCGGAGCCCGTATAGGAGAGTGGGTCGCTCAGCTCGGAGAACCCGAGATCGACCACCTCGATATTCGCTCCTTCCAGGCGAATTCCCGCGGACTCTTCGATCGTCAGCACGGTGGTGTCGGCGTCTCCATTCCACGCGACAAGGCGCATGGAGCGAACGGCCGAGGCCTCACCGGTGACCGTGTGCACGCCGGGACACACGTACACTGTGCGGTATCGAGTCGCGAACTCGAGAGCCTCCCACAGGGCGTCGTAGGCAGTCCCTTCCGACATTGCGACCCCTGTGCATTCACAACCCTGGGCCGGAAAGACATCGGCGTCGCCATCGTCACAATCGCTCGATTCCCTACTGAAGCCGGCCGGTATGGGGTCTTTCGAATGCAGCAAGAGGTTATCGGTGTGCGTACCGAATCCGTCGCCGTCGTTGTCGGCATACACCATGAACGGGTGCTGCCCCGGAACCTCGATATCCCAGGGATCCAGGGGGGCGAGCTTGCCACACCCCGCCAGCACAATGACCGCGACAATCGATGCCCACCTCATAGGCTCACCGTGACACCCATCCAGGCGCTCCAGGGCTGGTAGTACAGACGGCCCGACCATCGATAGAACCCATTCGACACGCCGACCGACCGATACAACCCCACCGGGTAGTTCGCTTCAAAGGTGATCTTTTTGGTTGCATGGAGCTGGACGAGGGGCAACGGACGACCTCCGCGCAGGGTGTTGGGTGCGAACAGGATCTGGTTTCGATCAACAGTTTTGTGGCCGGTGGCGTCGCCCCAGATGAGCTTCACCTCGAGTGGGACGTTCAAAGTGAGGATCCGACCGAAGGTCCTCGACAATGCGACTGTGATCGCCTGGTGCGGCTCGGGATCCGACTCGCGGCCGAGCTCCGGGAAGAGCGGAGGGTTGCTGCCCAGGACACCCGAGACGCTCAGACGCGTGCGGTCGCTCAGATGCCAGACCCAGTCGGCGCCGAAGCGAAGTGAATACGTTTCCAGGCGAGGCGCCCCAGTGACTCCGCCCCACACCACGGCTTGATGGGACCCCGGACGCGGGGGACTCCAGGCGACGACCGCTGGAAGGGAAAGCTGCAGATGGTCCGAAACGCCGAAGGAAGCCCCAGCCCCCACCGCGACAACTCCCGCTGTCACCACAACCGAGGAGGGCATCGACGACATTGATCCGAGATCGAAGGGACGGGTCGGCGAAGACAACAAACGAACCTCCCCCCGCCGCGCCCCCATCATCACCTGGGTAGGCTGCAGCCGCAGATCGCGACCGCCCTTCGAGACGAGCCCCTCCTCCCCTCGAAGCTCGAGTTCCATCTCGTCCACCCAGAGGCTCTCACCGATCGGGAGCTTCAGCTCCTTCGTATAGACCCCGTCGTAATCCCGCCGCCGAATAAGGTAATCCCCGGGTGGAAGAGCCAGCACCACCTCGCGGTGACCCCGTTCGAGGGACAAGACGGCAACGCCGCTGTCGAGGTGAACGACCTCCAGCGGCCCCTCGGTCTGGGCCAGCCACAGGCTGCTCGTGCCCTGATCCACCCGCGTCAGCACCAGATCCTGCTTCCCACGAAGGTGCAGGTCGAAGCTCGGGGTCTGGGTGTTGTCGGCATACAGGACCGCATCTCGGACCGTGCCGCGCTTTGCGTAGTCGAAGGCCTCGCTCAAGCTGATCTGACCGTTGCCGTCCCCATCCGCGGCCCCGCGAAGGCCGGCAACCAGGTGGTGCGTGAAGAAGGATCCTCCGACAACGGAGCCCTCATGCGCACTCTCGTCCCCCGAGCTCGAGGCGATGAGGACCGTGCCCTCGCTCTCCAAAGTCGTCGGCAGGGTGACCTCGAAGGGCGAGTCCTCCGGCACCAGGCCCTTGGCTCCGGTCCAGCTTCCGCCGCGACAGGCGTCGATGATGCCCAGGCGAACCGCGGCCCGATCGTCCTGGTCGATGAGGTCCTTGAGCTTCTCCAGAGGCAGGGTTCTTCCTCCGGGATACAGCGATCTCTGGTCGGCGTGACCGGAGTAGTAGAAGAGCACCATTCCGCCCGGCCCAGACTCCTCGGCGGCGGCGAGGGCGCCATCTATGGCCTCCAGGACAGCCTCGGGACGGGGATCGAGGAGCACAGCGACGTCGGAGAACTGGCCCAGATCGGTGAGCGCCTGAGAGACTGCCGAGGCGTCGTCGTGGGCATATCGGAGGGCGGGACGGCCGGCGGCGGCATCGTTGGAGCCCACCACTACGGCAAACCGCCCATCGTCGGCGACGGCGACCAGGGACAGCCAGAGCAGCCCGATCTCGGCGATCATCGGTTCACCTGTTTCGGAAGAGTGAGGGTAGTTTGCCAGGAATCTGACGCCGGAGGCCCGTCGTCGATGGGTTCGTCGTCCAGCACCACGACCAGGCTCTCGTGGCTCCCCTCGTCGTCGACGCGCCAGCTGCGGGGGAGCAGGATCTCGCCACTTCCATCCAGGGCATCGGCGTAGAGCACGGCGTCGCCGGAGCGGACGGAGACGTGGTCATATCCCTCCGGACGAACGCCGAGTCTCAAAGAGTCGCCCACCGCAATTGGCTCCCCCTCCCACGGCACCACTACCCCGTCGTGCAGTACATACACCGACACCACTGGCTCTCCTTTGGTGCCGATATAGGGCGTGGTCTCGGGAGCAATGCGGACGAAGGCCAGGACCCCAGCCGCGAGGAGTGCGACCGCCGGAATCCACAGGTAGGACCTCCGGGAACCTACAGTCGTCTCCAGCCACTCGGGCTCGGGAAGCGGTTGCGCGAGGGTGTCGAAGTGGGCACGACACCGCTCGCACTCCCGGAGATGAGCCTCGATCTCTGGCGAGGTGACGCCCAGAGCGTGGCGATCGAGGGCAAGGTAGGACGGATGGCTCATGTGCGCGCCGCCTGGGTCTCGTCGAAGCGGGCCAGCAAGCGGCGGATCGTGCGCTCAGACCTGCCGGTGACCTCGGCGACTTCGACTTGGGTGAGGCCGTCGACGCGATGAAGCAGCACCGCCTCCAGCTCGTCGTCGGGGGTGTCTCGGGCAATGCGATCGAGGTCGAACCGGGCCTCGTGTCGACGGGATGGATCTCGTGAGATCGGTTCGGCGGCAATGCCTATGGTACGCCGCTTCCGGAGGACGTCAATTGCGATGCGGGTACTGGTCTTGTACAGCCAGGCACTGACCCGAGTGGGCGTTGCACCGTGCAGATCGGGCTGGCGCCAGTACCTGAGGAAGGTCTCCTGCGCCACGTCCTCGGCCTCGGCATCGTCGCGGAGCATGCGCCGGCACTTCGCTCGGATCATCGGGTAGTACCTCTGGTAGGCGACTCGGGTCGCGCTGGGTGTCAACGCATCCCCTCCAGTCTTCGCAGAGTAAGACGGACGAGAGGGCGCGATCCGGCCAAAGATCCTAAACTGGCCCTCGATGGAGACTGCAGCCCGAATCCTTCTCGTCGAAGACGACCCCCGAGCCGCCGAGCTCGTCCGCGATTATCTGGCCTCCCGCGGGATGGAAGTCGAGATCGAAGCAGACGGCGCCCGCGCGGCAGCGCGCATCCTCGAAGAGCAGCCAGATCTGGTGATCCTGGACTGGATGCTTCCCGGAGAAGACGGGCTGTCCATCTGCCGAAAGGTGCGCGGCGACTACGAAGGCTCGATACTGATGCTCACCGCGCGCGGCGATGACATCGACCAGATCGTCGGTCTGGAGGTCGGGGCCGACGACTACCTGGCCAAGCCCGCCAACCCCCGGCTGCTCCTCGCGCGGATCCAGGCACTGCTGCGCCGAACCCGCCGCTCCGCACCGTCCTCCGAGGACCGCGTGGAGGTCGGAGAGCTGATCGTGGATCGCGCCGCCCGGATCGCCACCGTCAGCGGCGTGGCCGTCCCTTTGAGCACCGCGGAGTTCGACCTGCTCTGGCTTCTCACCGGTCGCGCCGGCCATCCAGTGACCAGGGACATCCTGTTCGAGGAGCTGCGAGGCATCCGCTACGACGGCTTCGACCGCTCCATGGACATGCGGGTCTCCCAGGTCCGCAAGGTGCTCGCCGAGGCCGATCCCCTAGGAAGGGACTGGATAAAGACGGTGCGCAGCGTTGGATACCAGCTGGCGCGTCCGGGTTGAGTCGCCTCTTTGCCAGGATCTACGTGGCCCTTGCGCTGGTCATCGTCGGGGGCGTGCTGCTTGCGGGGGCTTGGGGCTGGGCGCAGCGGAAGCCGATGGACGAGACCGATCTGTCGTTCTTTGTAGATGCGCCACCGACAATCCATCGCCTCTTCGACGCCCATCCTCCCAAGGAAGCCGTTCGCCTGGCCGAGAGAGAACTCGACGCCAAGATCACCCTGCACCCGCTCGACAACCTGCAGATCCTGCCTCCTCCCGAGCAAAGACGCCTGCGGGAGGGGCGATCGGTCGCGGTTCCCGGCCGGCCGGTGGTGTGGATCCCCCGCCTCCAGGAAGGCCTGGCCGTCGAGGCCCGCATCCGGAAGCCCCCTCCGCTGCCGATGTGGCCCGCGGTCGGGATCTTCGTGTTGCTGGGGCTCGGTCTCGCGGTGGGGCTCCAGCTTCGGCCGCTCCAGGGTCAGCTCAACACCCTGGCGGCTGCCGCGGGCAAGTTCGGACAGGGAGACCGAAAAGCACGGGTTTCCCTGCCTCCAGCGGCACCCACTCGGGAGCTGGGAGAGGCCTTCAACAGCATGGCGGATCAGGTCACCGCCCTGCTCGACGGGCAGGAACAGCTGCTGCTGGCGGTCTCCCACGAGCTCCGCACGCCCCTGCACCGGCTGCGCTTTGCCATCGAGCTCCTCAGTGAAGAGGAAGACGTCGGCAAGCGGGCTACTCGGCTGGAGGAGCTGCAGGTCGATCTCGACGAGCTAGACGGACTGGTGGGCGAGCTGCTCACCTGGGGACGCCTGGGCGCGGACACCGAGCTGGTGAGGTCCGAGGTCGATCTCCGGGATCTGGCTGAGCAGCTGGCTTCGGAGGCCCGGGCACTACGCCCCGAGCTCGAGGTCGAAGTGTGCGTTCCGGACTGCTCGATCTCGGCAGATCCGGCGTTGATCGCACGTGCCTGGCGCAACGGCGTGGTGAATGGAGTGCGACATGCCGCCGGCAAGATCCGCATCGCCATAGAGCGCGCCGATGGCGAGGTCTTTCTCGAGGTCCACGACGACGGACCCGGCGTGCCCGAGGCGGATCGAGAGCGCATCTTCGACCCGTTTGTGCGTCTCGACGAGGCCCGGACGGCGGACCGTGGCGGCGTTGGCCTCGGACTGGCCCTGGTCTCCCGCATCTCGGCGAGGCACGGCGGCCGGACCGAGCTGGTGGCGAGCTCCCTGGGTGGGGCGGCGCTGAGGATTGCGTTTGCGGTCGGAGGTCAAGACGGGAAATAGGGCGCTTGCGACCCCCGTTTTTGAGGTTCGACCGTGAACGGAAGCGTCATCCGCTTTTGTCGGTCATGAGTCGCGACTGGTTTGCGGACCCCATCGGCAGTGGGCAAGTCTTGCGTGGCGCCGAGATCGCGTACGTGGTCGTGGGCGAACTATCCCGATAATCGTCATGAGATTGTTGCCGGGAGTGCAGAGGGGCGAGCCCCTCTGCCGGGGGTTGAAGGGGCGCGCAGCCCATTCCAGCAAGAGGTCCGCCCATCCAACAGCCGTCGGCACCTATCAAACCCCCGCGGGCCTTCATGCTGCCGGGAGTGCAGAGGGGCGTGCCCCTCGCTGGCCGCAGGCCACTAAAAAGAGCCTTTCCACGCCCCTAATCCCGACGCCCTCCACCCTCCAACCCTTCCCTGCCGACGCCGCAGCCCGCCAGCCCAGAGCCCGGGCCGTCGCTTCCCGGTCCGTGGACGTGGTCGTCGCCGTGGGCAAGTCGCCCGATGACGTGTGAGGAACTGGGTTATCGGCGGGATGGTCGCGTCAAAGGCTTCGCCGAGGGCCACGACTCCACCAATCCGGATCGCGCCCCTCGGCTGGAGAAATTGATCTGGCTTACAGACGCTGACGGAGGCTGACCCAGTCACGACGGGATCCTCGACTGCGGTGCGTTCTAATCAGTACACACCAACCTGAGGGAAGACCATGTACTTCACCCGAATCGCGCTGATGCTCGCACTCTCCACCACGGCCATGGCCCAGCCCCCACCCCGAGGAGGTCCGCCAGGTCCGCGCCTGCACGAGGTCCTCGCCGAGCGCGCCGACGAGGTCGGAATCGACGACGCGACCGTGGCCGAGATCCAAGGCATCTTCGAGGCGAACAAGGACGAGGCGGAGGCGCTACACGAGGCATTGAAGGCCGAACACGACGCCATGCGCGAGCTGATGGACGTCGAGCGGCCCAAGATGCGCGCGGTCATGGTTCAGATGGAGAACGTCGCCGCCGCCGAGCTCGCCATGCGCCAGCACCAGGTTGGCGTCGAGCTCCAGGTCCGCGAGTTCCTCACTCTCGAGCAGTGGAAGGCGCTGCGTCCGGAGCGAAAAGGACCGCCCGGTCACCGAGGACCGAAGCCTCCTCGCTAGGGATCCACCGGCAAGTTGCAGCATGCGCCCGCCCTTGCAAGAGATCCTACATTTCCGTAGGATTCGGCCATGGCAGTCCCAGCCGAGTTCGAGACGCTGCATTCCCTCGCCCGCACGTTGTCGGACACCATCGAGCTCGACGACGTGCTCGGGCATGTGCTGCGCACGCTCAGCGAGGGCTTCGGCATGGCACGGGTGGCGCTGTCGCTGGTGCACGCCGACCGCGAGCAGATCGTCATCCTCGCCGGCCATGGGCTGACCCCCACGGAAGTCGCCCGGGGAAGGTACGACTTCGGCGAAGGACTGATCGGCCGCGTCGCGGTCACCGGAGAGACTGCGGTTGTGCCGAGCATCTCCGCCGAGCCTCGCTTCGTGGACAAGACCGGCGCGAGATCGGGCACCGCGGACCGGTCATTCGTCTGCGTGCCGATCTTCGTCGACGGAGACACCGTTGGAGCACTGTCGGCCTATCGCCCAGTATGCAAGCCAGACATCCTGCTCGCCGACTGCCAGCTGCTCGGGATCGTCGGCGCGATGCTGGCCTCCCACGTCGCCCACTACACCGACCGGCTCGAAGACGAAGGGCCGAGGGCTTCCTTCCAGCCGCCGAACATGATCGGGCGCTCGAAGGCCATTCTCGAGACCTGGGAGCTGGTCGCACAGGTGGCCCCGACCCACACGACCGTGCTCCTGCGTGGGGAGAGTGGAACGGGCAAAGAGCTTGTTGCAAGTGCTATCCACAGCCATTCTCCGCGAGCCCGGAACAGCCTGGTGAAGGTGAACTGCGCCGCCCTTGCCGAGGGAGTCATCGAGAGCGAGCTCTTCGGCCACGAGCGGGGGGCCTTCACGGGGGCGCTCCAACAGCGGAAGGGTCGCTTCGAGCTTGCAAACGGGGGCACGCTCTTCCTCGACGAGATCGGTGATCTGTCCCCACAGACCCAGATCAAGCTCCTGCGGGTCCTGCAAGAGCGGGAGTTCGAACGCGTCGGCGGGTCGACAACCGTACGGGTCGATGTGCGCGTCATCGCCGCGACGAGCCGCGATCTCGAAGCCATGATGGAAAAGGACCTCTTCAGGAAAGACCTATATTATCGACTGAACGTGTACCCGATCCGCGTCCCGTCGCTCCGGGATCGCCGCGCCGACATCCTCCTTCTCGCGGATCACTTCGTGGACCTGTTCAACCGCGCCCACGGAAAGCGGGTGCGGCGGATCTCGACCCCAGCGATCGACATGCTCATGGCCTACCACTGGCCCGGAAACGTCCGGGAGCTGGAGAACTGCATGGAGCGCGCCCTGCTTCTCGCGCGAGACGATGTCATCGGCAGCCATCATCTGCCTCCGACCTTGCAGACTGCGGAGGCCACCGACACCCTGACCGACACTGGGCTCAAAGCAGCCCTCGATGTGCTCGAGCGCGAGCTACTCCTCGACGCGCTGAAGACGGCACGGGGAAATATGGCCAGAGCGGCCAGAGCGCTCCAGATCAGCGAGAGAATCATGGGGCTGCGAATCGCCAAGCACGAGATCGAACCGAAGCGCTTCAAGAAGACTACAGAAATGTAGGACTGGTCCGTGTTCCCTACAGATATGTAGGATTTTGGAACCATCTCCCCAGGGCCTCAACGCTCCAACGCCCATTATTCTTGTGGCACGGGTTCTGCTTCAGTTCCGGCTGCCCCCAACCTGGAGACGCCTTTGCCCCCCGCAGACCCCACCGCACTCGACGCGATGTTCTGGGTGAACAACACCTGGATGCTCGTCGCGACCTTCATGGTCTTCCTCATGCACCTGGGCTTTGCCGTCCTGGAGTCGGGAATGACACAGGCGAAGAACTCGGTCAACATCCTCTTCAAGAACCTCTGCATCCTCTCCATTGGGCTGCTGACCTACGCTTTGGTCGGCTTCAACCTCATGTACCCGGGCGAAGCCTTCGCGGGCGGCTGGTTTGGGTTCTCGGGCTTTGGCATCGGCACCGACGCGACCGGCCTCAGCATCGAATACGCGGACGGCGCCTACACCTATTGGACCGACTTCATCTTCCAGGCGATGTTCGCGGCGACGGCGGCCACCATTGTCTCCGGCGCGGTTGCCGAGCGCGTGCGCCTGTCGAGCTTCCTGATCTTCTCGACCCTGTATGTGGCGCTGATCTACCCGGTCGTCGGCATGTGGCACTGGGGCGGCGGCTGGCTCGCAGCGAGCGGATTCCACGACTTCGCCGGATCGACTGTCGTTCACTCGGTCGGAGGCTGGGCGGCTCTGGTCGGGGCCATCGTGCTCGGACCTCGGCTGGGCACCTACTTCGGTGGCCGGATCCAGGGTCACAACCTGCCCCTTGCCGCGATTGGCGTGCTCCTCCTCTGGTTTGGCTGGTACGGCTTCAACGGCGGCAGCGTCCTGTCGGCCGACCCCGCCGTGGTCTCCCTGGTCGTGGTGACGACGAGCATGGCGGCGGCAACGGGCGTGCTCTCCGCTGGGCTGGGGAGCTGGATTCTGCAGGGTAAACCCGACCTCTCCATGGCACTCAACGGCGCACTAGCCGGTCTGGTAGGCATCACCGCTGGCGCAGATGTGGTCGGTCCCATGGCGGCCATAGCCATCGGCGGACTCGCAGGCCTGCTGATGATCGTCGCCGACAAGGGACTTCGGTGGCTTCATATCGACGATCCGGTCGGAGCGATCCCCGTGCACCTGGTCTGCGGGATCTGGGGCACCGTGGCGGTCGGCCTCTTCAGCGATCAGGTGAGCGTGGCCACCCAGCTGGTCGGCGTCGCTGCGACCGGGGTGTTCTGCTTGATCGGCAGCACCATTCTCTTCAAGGCCCTCGACGCCACCCTGGGAATGAGGGTCTCCGAGGAAGAAGAGCTGAATGGACTCGACTTCGAGGAACACGGCATGGACGCATACGGCGGCACGCGCCTCGCCCCCGATGAGTTCCCGATCGCAGCAAAATGAGCCGTGGCAACTTTGTGTTTCCGTTCGGCCATGCACGCGGGTCCATCATGAGTCTCGTGGAGAGTCGAAATGTGCACCCTGCTCTTGCTCCCCCTGCTCGCCGTCGCCTGTACCCCCTCCGACAGCGCTCCAACCGAGCCGCAGCCACCAGTCACCGAGCCGACGGCCACCGAGCCGGAGACCACCGAGCCCGAAGAAGAGGGCGGCGGCGAGTCCTACATCTTCGACCCGGCGGCCTTTCACAGCTTCGAACTCGAGGTCGCCGAGGCGGACTGGGCACAGCTGCTGACCGACCCCCTCGCCGAGCAGTACGTGCCGGCGGCGGTGTGGCATGACGGAGAGCGCTACGGAGACGCAGCGGTCCGTTTCAAAGGATCGACCGGAACACTCGAGGGCTGCTTCGACGAGTATGGCAACCAGTGGTGCCCGAAGCTGAGCCTGAAAGTCAGCTTCAACGAGTACGACAAGGACGGCCGCTTCTTCGGGCTGCGCAAGCTGATCCTGCACTCCGGCGTCGCCGACCCGTCGCTGATGCGCGAGCGGCTCAGCTATGGACTGTTCCGGGCGATTGGCCTGCCTGCCAGCCGCGTTTCCCACGCCACGGTCTCGGTGAACGGCGAGAACTACGGCGTCTACAACCTCGTGGAGTACGTCGACCACGAGTTCCTCGAGTCTCGCTGGGACAACCCCGATGGCAACCTCTACAAGGAGATCTGGCCACTGTATTCGGACCCCCAGGCCTATCGAGGCGCACTGCGCACAAACGAGGACGAAGGCGACGTATCCGACATGATGGCGCTCTTCACAGCCCTCGAGACCACCACCCCCGCGACCTTCGAAGGCGACGTGGCGGGGCTGCTCGACCTCGATCAGATGGGGCGGTATCTCGCCGTGGACCACGTCACGAGCAACTGGGACGGGGTTTCGAAGTTCTACTGCCACGTGCCCTCGAACAGCTGTGGCAACCACAACTTCTACTGGTACAGCGAGCCCGGCGGCGCGATGCACGTCGTGGTCTGGGACCTCGACAACACCTTCGGGGAGGTCAACATGGACCTGGGCCGGAGCTGGTCGGTGCCGAGCGCCTGCCAGATTCTCGACCTGTGCACCGTGTACGGCATCGTAGACTGCCCCCCTGCCTTCGCCGACTTTGGGATCATCGATCCCCAGTGCGACCCGCTGATCGATCACGCCGCCACAGCGACTCGGGATCGCACGCTGGCCGCGCTGGCAGAGATGCGTGCCGGGCCCCTGCGACTCGAGACCCTCGTCGCCGATCTCGACTCCTGGCGGGCCCAGATCCGCGACGCCGTCGAGGCCGATCCATTCGGTCCCGGTCTGCAGGCCTTCGACGAGCACCACGCCTGGCTGGTGGCGGTGTTGGAGGCACAGATCGCCGAGGTGGATGCCCTGTTGGCGGAATAGGCCCACCGCCTTCCTGACGACTCGACGGCGCTGCCGGCCCAAAGGCGCACTTCGCAGGCGAAAAGGCGCATGGGGCGGAGGGCAGGGGCTCTCACCAGCCCTCCAGCGAACACCGACCCAACCTATCCAAGATGAAGACCACCGTCACCGACAAAGTGCAGGACGGGGGCGACTTATCGCCCAATGTATTGGATTTCCCCGACCATTCTGTCCAGTGCGGGAGCGGACGGCAATGCAGAGGTAGGAACCAAAACCGGAGAGTCCAATGTCCATGAGAGCCCTGAGTCTGGCAATCATCCCCCTCGCCCTGTTCGTCTCGACCGCGTGCGGAGACAAAGACGGCGAGATCCTCGTCGAGCTCACCAATCTCGACGATGAACCTGTCTATTTGGTGGCCGGTGATGACGAGTTCGACGACTCGACCCTCCTCGACCCAGGCGAGACCCGGCAGGAGGTCATCGACCCAGAAGACTCGAGCACCGTCACGTTTTACGCCCAACAGGACGGCGTGGTCGCGGCCAGCGTCGGCTGCTACCTCTCCGAGGACGACCCGGTCGCCGCCGCAGTCAGCTATGTCGATGAGCAGCTGTTCTGCAATGGCTTCTCGAGCGGAGACGACGATGACGACAACGGCGGCACCAGCTTCTGGGTCGGCTCCTGGAGGCTCCTCAGCATCGACGGCCAGGTCCCGGATCAGCTGGGGATGGGAATCGACATGGACATGACGCAGACGACCATGCGGCAAGACATCACGTCGTATGTGGATGCATCGTACAGCTGCGTCTACGAAGCCACACTAGAGCAGCTCGGCGGAAACACATTCCGGACGACCGCGACCGCGACCGACTGTGTGTACAGCGAGATCGGCGAGACGACCGAGGTCAGCATCGAGCTGATGGGCGACGGCACCCTACAGTTCGTGGGTGGATCGACGTTCGTGTACGGGCGCCGATAGCAGCGGAATATCTTGAGGGAGTTCGACCGAACCGAGCGTTGGAGTGTTGAAGGAGGAGACATGTCCATGTTGACCCGAAAGACCCTGTTCTTCGCATCCCTCGCAACGGTGCTGGCCGCTTGCAGCCTCGGCGTCCCGATCTTGGTCTCGACCCAGACCGGAGCGGCCTATGAGGGCATCCTCGACATCGACAACGAGGTCGACATCGTCTACGTCGCCCACGCCGTCGGTGACGCCAATCAGCTCCTCGCCATCCGCGCGGCCACCGGCGACGTCGTCGGAGAGACCTGGCCCAGTGGGGGCGAGTGGCGGATCCGCGCCGTGTCGGCAGATCCGGACAACGACAGCGTCTGGGTCCTGATCGAGAACGGCTACCTGATCCAGTACGGCCCGGCCTTCACCTCCGTGGTCGGCTGGGATCAGCCTATCGGGGCGGACTTTGGCACGCTGGTCCAGACCTGCGACTTCGTGAAGGTGCCGGGAGGGTGGTTCGCCACCTCGATCATCGAGGACGGCGGCCTCTACTACGCCCAGTTCAGCTCCCACTACGACGGAGAAGTGGATCCGCTCTGGGCGCCGCTGCCCATCTCCTGGACGGGAACCGTGGCTTCGGCCTGTCCACGGGTCGCCTTCGACATGGACGATGAGACCTACTCGATCCTGCTCCAGAACACCGGCAATGGCGACCACCTCCTGCGCATGGACACCTGGACGGACGCCCTCGGTCGACACTGGGAAATGCTCGATGACGTCATCCTCGAGACCCAGCTCGCCTACGATCGTGACTACAACGACGTCGCGGTTGGTTTCGGCTACACAGTGCTGGCGGCTTCTCCAGAGCCCGCCATCCTCCAGCTAGGTCGCGTAGATGTGTACAAGAGCGACAGCTTCCCCGGTTCGAACTGGCTTCCGGAGACTTCCCGCCAGCTCGGCTGGGCCAGTGCGGTCGCGGTGCCGAACTCCTATGAGCGGACCGCCACCTATCCGACCCATTTCTGGTGGAGCGGTCAGTGGTACAGCCCGCCCTTCCAGACCGACGAGACCGACATCGGCGTGATGTCGGTGCACCTCTGACGCCGGCGCGCGCGCAATGCGCGCGCATCTCGGATTCATCCGTTGTTGGCTTTCACTCGTCTCGCCTGAACTGAGTCCATTGGCACGCAGCTTGCTGAATCCTCTCGATGGGGCACACTGCCCGCGGTCCCAACAGGAGTTCAGATGCGTTGGAGTGTACTGGTGCTAGCTTGCCTGGCCTGCAGCGGGGGTGACCCGGACGGTCACACCGGCACAACGGAGACCGGAACGACGGTCACCGACACCGACGGGACCACGGTCACCGACACCGACGGGCCCGATCCGGGAGCGGTGCTGGTCTCCTATGTGCGAGACGGGGGTTTGTTCCTGCACGACGTGGACAGTGGCGACGTAGTGAATGTGAGCAATCACCTCGATGGGCTCACCGAGAACCGCGCCGACACGGTACTCAACCTCGCTCCCGACGGCGCTTCGTTTGCGGTGATTACGGAGCGCTTCGACCCGAACTGCGATGGATGGGCCTGTGTGGCCGTGGTGGCGTCAGACTTCTCGAGCGCCGAGCTGGTTGCGCCGCCATCCGGAGCGATACATCCGGAGGAGGTCGCGGTGGCGTCCGGAGGCGAGCTGGTCGTGTACAACGACAGCAGCCGCATCCTGTTCGTGACCAGACTGGACAACGGCGCCTGGAGCGAGCCCGTGGCGATCTCGACGAGCTCTCCCTATGCCTACGCGTGGCGGCCGGCGATCTCCGCAGACGGCACGACGGTACTCTTCGACTGCGGTGACGAGCTGTTCCCCGCCACTGCGATCTGTGAGGTCGGCGTCGACGGCACCGGCTTTCAAGTGGTGGCGACGGCTGACGGCGGGGCGGCGGGAAGCGGCCCCGGCGTGCACCATGCCGACTACGCCCCGGACGGGAGTGTAGTCTTCGAAGCGGAGTATCAAGGGTCGGAACAGGTGTGGGGTGTGCCAGCCGCCGGCGGAGCGGCCGAGGTGATCGCCAGCCAATACACCAATGACAACTCTCCCTGCGTGCTGCACGACGGACGCATCGCAAGCCTGTGGCTCAACCGCCCGGAGTCCGAGGGCTACCACGAGCTCAAGGTCATGGATGCCGACGGATCCAACGAGGTGATGCTGGTCGTCGACGTGGACATCTACGACTACGGGCTGGGCTGCGGCTGAGGTTGACCGCTTCTCAGCCCTCAGGCCACCGGCGCACCTTGTAGAACCGCTCCATATGCACATCGCCAGCCCCTACCCGAGCCACCATCTGGAACATGCAGCGCTGGACCGCGCTCAGGTCCAGGCCCTTGAAGAACCGGTGGGGATGCAGGGCGCCCCAGTCACCGGGCTTCTGGTGCTCGGCGGCGACGCCTTCCCAGGTCCAGGTGCCGTTGTGCAACGGTCCCTTGGTGTCGTTGAAGTGCTGGCCCCAGAGCAGCTTTGGCTTGAAGCGCAGATCGGGGTTGGTGTTCACAAAGTCGGCGATGGGACCGTCGTCGTCGAAGACCTGCACCGAACGCCCATCGTCGCCGAACACCGCCTGTAGCGAGGGGCTGTGCACGGTGGGTGTGTACACGGTCTCCTTCTCCCCTTCCACGAAGTCGACCGAGTCCGAGAACACGTTCAACGCAAAGAAGGAGAAGCGTGGGTTCGGCATCGGCAGCGATAGGTTCGGCGGCACGGTGACAATGCCGACGATCTCGGAGAAACCTGGGGAATCTGGGCGGCCGAAGTGTCCGGAACAGTATCGGAGCGCGGCCAGGCTGAACAGCCCCACGCCGGGCCGGATCTCCAGGGGGACCAGGGGCTTGGGGACCACGGCCTCCACCGCTTCGTAGTCCATCTCGAAGGTCAGCATCATGTGGTGGGTGATGCGCCAGGCGACGACGATGGGCATGCCGCCGACGTGCTGGTCCAGGGTGTAGTCGTTCTTGCTCATTGGGGGCTCCTGAGAAAGCCGTGCTCGCGGGCGGCTAGAAGGATGATCTGTACGGCTCGATCGAGCTGCTCTCGGGTGTGCTCGGAGGTGACGAAGAGACGCATCCGCGACTCGCCGAAGGGAACGGCCGGGAACTGCAGAACGCTCCCGTCCAGACCCATGTGTTGCGTGGTGTTCAGGAGCGGCAGAGTGCGCTCTTCGTCTCCAAAGACGACCGGCACGATCCAGCTCTCGCTCGGGCCGATGTCCACGTGGGGCTCCAGACGCTCGCGCAGATAGGCGGCGTTGGCCCAAACTCGCTCGCGACGCTCTTGCCCGTCAGGGCCAGCTGCGAGGCGGAGAGCCTTGGCGATGCCACCGCTCACAGCTGGGTCCAGGGCGCAGGAAAACATGCGGCAGCGGGCGTACCAGTTCACGTAGCGAGCGACCTCGGTGCGGGCGACGAGAGCGCCTCCGACTCCGCCAAAGGCCTTTGAGAAGGTGAGTACGAGCAGGTCCACGTCCTCCAGAACGCCTTGAGCCTCGCAGACGCCTCTGCCGGTGGGGCCGGCCACTCCGAAGCTGTGGGCCTCGTCCACCAGGACCAAGGCCCCGAATTCCTTGGAGACATCGACGATCTCTCGCAGTCGGCCGAAGTCGCCGTCGGCGCTGAAGACCCCCTCGGTGCACACCAGGATGCGGGTGTCCCCTCCCGCCAATTTCTCGAGGATCCCACGGAGCTCGCTCACGTCGTTGTGGGCGAAATAGTGGGTCTTTGCCCGAGAGAGCTGGGCGCCCTCCAGGATGGACATGTGGGCAGAGCGGTCCATGACGACATGGTGGCCGCGCTTGAGCATCGCCGAGATGGTGCCGGTGTTCACCCCGTAGCCCGAGGAGAAGAGCGAAACGCCCCGATCGGGCAGGCCCACGAAGTCCAACAGGGCCTGCTCCAGCTCCAAGTGAACCTCGAAGGTGCCGCCGTGCACAGGAGAGCTGGCCGCGCCCAGGCCGAAGCGGTCCAGCGCCTCGTGAGCGGCGGCGATGACCTCGGGGTTGTGGGCGTAGCCGAGGTAGTTGTACGAGGACATGTTCACGAGGTGCAGGGTCTCGCCATCGACGCGCTGCACACACACTTCGGGGCCTTGTTTGCCCTGGCGGCGGTTCTCGAAAGCGAACAGGCCGGCTTGCTCCACCTGGTCCAGCCACTCCCCAAAGCGTCGGGTCTCGGCCTGCTCGCCAGCGATGGAGGAGAGGAACATGTCGTAGGTTGCTTCGAGGTAGTCGGAAGTCATCGGATCAGCTCCAGATCGAGCTCGTCGCGCCGGGCGAAGAGCTGCATCAGGTTGTCGGAAAAGGCGGTGCCACGGTCCACGGTGAGGACCTGGCCACAGACGGCATCCATTCGGCCGCTGCAGAGTGCGAGGGCAGCGTTGCCCACTTCGGTGGCGGGCACCCAGCACTCCGGCCGCACGAGCTTGTCGGCAAAGGCGGCCATCTCGGCGCCAAAGGTGGACTCAAAGGAGGCCGTACGGACCGAGCGAGAGCGAAGAACGTTGATACGAACGTCCTCGTTCCGCAGGTGATACGTCATATATCGGCACAGGGTCTCGAGCGCGGACTTCGACGCCGCGACGAAGTCGTAGCCGGCGGCGAACTTGTCCGGCCCGTCCGAGGACATCGCCACCACATAGCGGGGATATCGGCCGAAACGGTCTCGGATGGCTCGGGTATAGGCCACCATCGGCCAGGTGCTCAGGTGCATGGACTGGAGCAGGCCGCGCTCGGACCAGTCGTCGAAGCTGCGCGGAACGAGGGCGATGCTGGCGTTGCTGATCAGGACCTCGATGTGGTCGAAGTGGTCGGCGACCTGATCCATGAGGGCCTGGGTGTCGTCGGGCTCACCGATGTCGGCCTCCACCAAGAGCGGCTGCGGCGCACCCACCTCTGCGAAGCGGGCGCGAAGCTCGTCCTCGTCGGCGCTCCCCCATCGATAGGTCAGCACACAGCGCGCTCCGGCCGCCCCAAAGGCGAGGCCAGTGGCCAGTCCTACGCCGGCGGTGCCGCCAGTGACGAGGACCGCCTTGTCTCGGAGGTCAGCGATCACTTGGCCGCCTGCTTCTCCTGCCAGGAGGTCCAGAGCAGGTCCACCAGGCCGTCTACGTTGTCGAGCTGGTTGAGCTCTTTGCGAGGCACCTTTACGCGCAGCTTGCGCATGGTGCTGGAGACGACTTCGACGATGTCGAGGCTGTTGGCCCCCATCTCCTTCATGGATCGGGAGGTGTCGACGGTGGAGGTGTCCACTTCGGGGACGGCGCGAGCCAGGAACTCGAGCACGGTGGTTTCAATCAGTTCGCGGGTCATTGGGGACTCCTGTGGTCGGGCTTGGGTTGTTGACTCGGAAGGCCGAGTTCTTGGCGCTCTGCATAGAGGCGCATGAGGCAATCGGAGAAGGTGGCACCGCGGTCCACGGTGAGTACTTGGCCCGCCATTCCGTCGAGCAGGCCGCTGCAGAGCATGAGCACCACGTCCGCCACCTCCTCGGGCTCGACGAACTGGCCCGATGCTCCGAATCGCTTCATGAAAGCTACGAAGTCGGGACCCATGGTGGCCTCCAGGGACTCGGTGTCGACATAGGAGGCACGCACCACGTTCACCCGGCAGCCGTGGGGGCCGAGGCGATGGGCCAGGTAGCGGCACAGGGTCTCCAGCACTGCCTTGGCGGCCCCGGCGAAGTCATAGTTCAGGTGATAGTGCTCGGCGCCCAGCGACGACAGGCCGACCACGTGCCTTGGGTAGCGCCCATAGGCCGCGTGCAAGGCTCGGGGATAGGAAGCCAGGGGCCAGGCGCTGTATTCGATAGAGCGCAGCAGCCCGCGGCGGTCGTATTGTTCCAGATTGCGCACGAGCTGGGCAAAGCCGACGTTGCTCACCAGGATGTCTACGCCACCGCAGTCGCCGAGCTCCTCGATGAGCGCGGCGGTGTCCTCGTCGTCGACCACGTCGGCCTGCACGATCCGTGGCTCGGGCGCCTCGGCTCTCGCGAACAAGGCCCTCAGTTCGTCCTCGTCCTCGGCTCCCCAGCGGCAAGTGAGGGTGACGCGAGCTCCCTGGGCACCGAAAGCCAGACCGGTGGCCAGCCCGATACCCCGGGTTCCTCCAGTTACTAGGACCACTTTGTCGCGGGTGTCGTTCACCATGGCCAGCCCTCCTCGATGCGACGACCGGTGTCTGGATCCGCGAAGCAGAGCTCGTGCATCAGTGACTCGGTGGTGCGGCTGTGTTCGAAGGCGGCACGGCGAGGAGCGGACAGGGTGCGCTTGAGCAGCTCCAGCACCCGCCTGGGCTTGTCGGCGATTCGTCGCGCGAGTTCCTCGGCTTTCGGGCGGACCTCCGGGCGCGGAAGCACGTAGTTCACGCCGCTCCCGCGCAGCTCGGCACCGCGACGCAGCTCACCGGTGTAGAGCAGCTCGTGGGCCATGGCTGGACTGAGAGCGTGCTCGAGCAGGCGAGTGACGCCCATGCCCGGAGTGAAGCCGAGGTTGGCAAAGCTGGCTCCGTAGCGGCTCTCTTCGGCGAGCAGCAGGATGTCGGCACAGAAGGCCAGGGCTAGTCCACCGCCGACCGCGTGTCCCTCGGCAGCGGCGATGACCGGGATCGGGACCGCCAGCATCGAGCCGGCGAGGGCGATGTCGGCGGGGGCCATCGACGTGCTGGAGAGTCGGCGTAGCAGCTCCAGATCGGCGCCGCTACAGAACACGTCCGGGAGGCCGAGCAGGAGCATCACCCGGTCGTCGGCTCCGACATCGGCCAGGGCGGCCTCGAGCTCGGTCACCAGCGCTTCGGAGAGTGCATTGCGACCCTCGTCGTCGACCAGCTGGACGCGGTAGACGCCCTCGTCCCGGGAACATTGGATCAGATCTGCCACGGGACCTCTCCGTCGAGCCAGGCGGCGATGCGTCGTCTCGGCTCCGGCAGCTCCAGGCGCTGGAGGCTCTGGTGGGCGCCACGGCGGATCGCTCCCTCGAGTCCATCGTCGACCGCAAGCAGTTGTGCCGCTCCGGCCTCGACGCGCTGAAGGGCTCGCAGCTGGCGTTCGGCGGCCGCGGGCTTCTCGGCGAGCAGATCTACGAGCCCGAGCTCCTGAGCCTGCTGGGCATCGAGGGACTCGGCCGTGAGCGCGAGCCGCCGCAGTTTTTGGGGGCTGAGGCGCTCCGCCAGCAGCGGCGCGATGGCCCCCGGAATGAGCCCCCACAGCGCTTCGGGGAGAGAGAACGAGGCTCCGGGACCCGCAACTACGACGTCGCAGGCTGCCGCCAGTCCGAGGCCGCCGCCGCGGGCCGCCCCATCCACCCAGGCTACCGCGGGCGGACCCAGGCGAAGTGCGAGGAGGCAGCGCACAAAGGCCGCCATGCCGTCCGCTGCCTGGCCGCTCTCCTCGAGCTCCATGCCGGTGCAGAAGTGCCCGGGCTCTCCCTGGAGCAGCACCACACCCGGGCGCTCCTCGAGCTGAGTGGCGAGGCGCTCGGCCGAGGCCACGTCCAGGCTCTGGGGCAAGATCAGGCGCAAGGGTCGCCCCTCTGATCACTCCACCCGTACTCCCGCATATAGCCCTCGATCCCGCAGAGAACGAGCAGGCGCTCTTCCGAATATCGGGCTTGATACCAGCCGTCTGCCGCATCCAGTGTGGGCGAGAAGTCACAGGCGCCGACGCTGCCATCCCGCTCCCGCTCGGCGGCCTCGTATGTGGGCACGTCCACCATCCGCCGCCTCTCGAGCAGGGCTCCGAGGTTCGCTTCCTCGGCGACGCGTTGTGCCCCGGGCCCGACCAGGGCCGTGTAGAACTCCGCACAGGAACCCGAGCCGTAGGCATAGACGCCGACTCGGTCTCCGGGCTGCAGGTCGGGACGGCTGTCGATGAGCCCGAGCATGGCGACAAACGTGGTCGCCCCATAGGTACTGCCGATCCGGCGGTTGTGCTTCAGACTCGGCAGTGTGCGGCGAGAGTAGTGTTCCCAAGCCTCGTCCCGGCCGATGGCGCGATCTCTCGACAGAAGGGACTTGTGGGCGCGGAAGGTGATGCCACCAAACGGCGCGTGGTAGATGTTCGCGGCAAAGTGGCTCTCGAAGTCCACCGGCCCGACCTTGTCCTCATAGGCGTCATAGGCCCCCTGCACGCCCTCCATGTACGAGAACAGGGACAGCTCGTTGTTCCCCATCTCGATCCGCCCCGTGGGTCGAACGACATCGGAGATCTCGGTGGCATAGACGCCGTTCTGACCCAGCTCGATCTGGAGGAAGTCCGGCTGCTCGGACAACAAGATCGCCGCTGCGCCACATCCGAGGACCGTCTCGTGGCGCTCGCCGAGGCCCGGCAGGCTCTGGTCGCTGTTGATGACCAGGGCCTTGGCACCTGGGGACAGCAGCCCCGACGCCAGCCAGGCCAGAGCGGTCTGGAGTGCGGCAGTCCCGGCGTAGCAAGCGTGTTTTATCTCGTAGTTGCGACACTCCGGGCGCAGGTCCAGGAAGCGGTGCACCCACGACGAGATCGGCTTCTCCATGTCCACAGCCGTCTCGGTGCCGACGATGAGCACCTCGATGCGCTCGCGGTCCTCATCGGTGAGGAGCGGGGCCGCGGCGTTCACTGCCATGGTGACGGCGTCCTCCCACGGTGGGTTCAGGGAGCGCTCGTCGACCAGCAGCTCCTTGCGGAGGTGTTCCGGATCCAGTCCCCGCTCGCGGGCCAGCTCTGCGAAGTCCAACGCGAGGGTGCCGGGCCATACGCGCAGCTTCTCAATACCTAGGATCTTACTCATCTATAGTACCTCGTCCAGTCCGCCGTTCACGCCAAGTGCCTGTCCGTTCACAAAAGAAGCCGCCTCGCTGATCAGGAAGAGCACGACAGCGGCAAGCTCTTCCCCGTCGCCCATGCGCCGGGCTGGGCAGTGGCGGCCCCACGCCTCCCGAGTCGCTTTGGGCAGATGACGCCGGGTCATGTCAGTGTCGAAGAAGCCGGGAACAACGACGTTGGTAGTGACACCCTTGGGGCCGTATTCCTTGGCCAGCGCGCGCCCCAGTCCCAACAAACCAGCTTTCGAGGCGCAGTAGTTGGCCATGCCCACCAGACCCCGGTCCGCGACCGAGCCCACGAGCACGACTCGTCCCCCACCCTCGGCCAACAGCTCTGGTAGAAAGCGTCGAACCACGAAGAAGCTCCCGCTCAGGTTGGTGTCGATGACCTCCTGCCAGGCTTCGTCGTCCATGCTCACAGCCAGGCCGTCCCGGTTCACCGCGGCATTGCAGACCACGGCGTTCACGACCTCAAAATCGTCGCAGACCGCATCCCCGAAGTCGTCGACCGCGGTGGAGTCGCGCACGTCGAGCTGGTAGGCGCGACACGTTGAATCGGGCGCCAGATCCGCTGCCAGGGCCAGAGTGCGCTTGGCCTCGTCCTCTTGGCGAACAAAGGTGAAGGCGACGTCGTGTCCCTCTCGCAGCGCCGCGAGCACCGTTGCCCGCCCCAGTCCTCGGGAGCCCCCGGTGACGACGACCACCATCAGGCCTCCTCGGCGTCGGCGCGGCGCAGAATAGTGACGGCGTTGATCCCGCCAAATCCGAAGGCGTTCTTCATCAGATAGTCCACCTCGCAGTCCACCGGACCGTCGGCGCACACGTCGAGATCGATCTCCGGATCCTGGTTGTGCACGTTGATGGAGGGGTGAAGCCGTCCGGCCTGCATCTGCAGCACCGAGGCCACCATCTCCACCACGGGCGCGGACCAGCAGCAGTGGCCCAGCATCGACTTGGTCGCGTTCACCTTGATCTTTTCGGCGTGGGCTCCAAAGACCCTTCGCAAGGAGCGGGCTTCGGTGATGTCGCCCAGAGGTGTCGAGGTTGCGTGGGCGTTCACGTAGTCGATCTGCTCGGGCCGAAGGCCACATCGCTCCAGGAGAGTGGACATCAGCCAGGCCTGCCCGTCGGCGCTGGGCTGGGGAAGGTGGTTTCCGTCGGCATTCGCCTCCACTCCGATGACCTCGGCGCGCATTGGTGCACCGCGCCCGCGGGCGTGATCCCAGCGCTCCACGATCAGCGCCGCCGCACCGTGTGCCGGCACAAAACCCTCGCGGCGAGTGTCGAATGGACGACTGGCCTGGGCGGGCTCGTCGTTGAAGGAGTGGTGGCTGATGGCCCCCATCACCGCCATCGCGTGGGCATTCACCGGCGACAGATCGAGGGCGGCCCCCACCAGGACCACAACGTCGATGTCGTGATGGCGCACCTCGTCCACCGCGCAGCGCAGGGCGTGGTTTCCCGACGCGCACGCCCCGCCGACGGTGTAGATTGGGCCCTTGGCCTGCAGGACCTCCGACACCGAGCCCGCGTGGTCGGTGTCCAGGCCGTGCAGGGACATCAGACCGTCGATCCAGTCGGGCTCCTCCAGGAAGTCCTTGTGGTTGTTCCAGATATATCGGGCATTGAGGTTGTGCCCGGCGACCACCACCGCGATCTTCCGTGGCTCGACGCTGGCCTCGAAGAGCCCGGCGTCTCGGCAGGCTTTTGCGGCGACGAGCATGGACAGGCGAGTGGACCAGGGAGCGCGGGCGGCCAGCCGGGTGAGGCGCGAAAAGACCCCGTCGGGCGCGACACCCTCGAGTGCTGCAATCGCCGCGAGGGTATCGAAGTCGGCCAGGTCTGCGGCCACCTTGCTGTAGATGCCCGAAGCGTCGAAGGACTTCCACTGGGTGATGGCGGAGCGACCCTCCAGCAGGGCGCCGAGGAACGGACCCAGCTCATCGGCCAGGGGGGTGATGGCGGCCATTCCAGTGATGGCGACGCGAGCGGGATCAGACAAGGTAGACCTCCAGCAGGCAGGTTGCTGCGATGCCGTCCGGGAGATGGATCTGCCCGGCGATGCGCGCGGTGAGCGGGTCTTCCTCCAGGAGGATGGCCTCGGCGTGGATGCGTTGTGGAGCGAAGACCGCAGCCAGGAAGGTGGCGTCGACGATGCGGATGATCCGGCCGTCGAGGGGCTGCGGCTGTCCCCCTTCGGACTCGAGCAGCGCGCCCAGACAGAGCCCGAGCTGACCCATGATCTCCACCAGGAGCACTCCGGGAAAGACAGGTTTTCCAGGGAAGTGTCCACTGGTGAATGGCGAGGACTCCAGCAGCTCGTGGTGGCCACGGATACGGCGCCCAGGCAGATCCACGGCGTCGATGCCGTCCACGAGGCGCATCGGAGAACGGTGGGGAATGAGGGACTCCACCGCGCTGCCATCGAGGGCCACACCGTACTCGTCAGAGCGGGGGAGGATCGGCTCGCGGGCGAGGCTCTTGCGGAGTTCAGTGTGCACCGACGGCCTCCCCGCTCAGGGCGCTGACCGTGCTCCGGATGGCCTCGCTGTCCGAGCTGTGGTGACGCGGTCGCACCACCCAGTGGCGGCTGAGCAGGTCGTGCAGCACGGTGCGCGGTCCCACCTCGACGAACACAGCGTCCGGCCAGCGGGCCAGCACCGACACGATGGAGCAGCACCACTGCACCGGCTCGGAGACGTGTCGAACCAGCTGCTCGACGATGAGTTCCTCGGTAGGATCAGTGGGTTCTCCGAGCACATTCGGGATCCAGGGACGCCTCGGTGCCATCCAAGGGGCGGCCTCGAGATGGGGGCGCAGGGCCTCGCCGACGGGCGCGAACCGAGGCGTGTGCATGGGGATGCGGTCCTCGATGACCCGGCCTTCGATGAAGAACTCCTCGTCGAGGATGGCCAAGGCGGCATCTACCGCTGCGCGCTCACCACCGATGACGTGCTGTGTCGGGGAGTTCAGGCAGGCCAGCTCGAGGGAGCCATGGACTCGAGCACGCCGCAGGACGGGCTCCAGCTCCTCCAAGGACAGAGGAAAGACGGCCGCCATCGCCCCACTTGGACCCCGGTCATACAGCTCTCCCCGGCGGTCCACGAGGCGCAGGGCCTCTTCGAACGCCAGCGCTCCGATGTGAACCAGGTGGTTGTACTCGCCCAGGGAGTGGCCCATGGAGATCGGAGCATCGAGGCCCGCATCCTGGAACACCGCGAGGTGCAGATGGTTGACCAGGAACACGCCCACTTGCACGTCCTGGTTGTTGGGAAACTGGCCGGAGCTGTCGCCGGAGTACCAGGAGGCCAGATCACGGCCCAGGGTGTCGCTGGCCTGCTCCACCAACGGTCCACAGACCCCGGGGGCGTACCGACAGACGGCTTGAAGCATCTGCGCGTGGCGAGAGCTCTGTCCTGGAAACAGGAAGACGGTGGGCACGGTTGCTCCGAGTGAGGGGTCTGGTCCTCTCGACGACCCTCGGCGGCCGATCTCCTCATTCTTTGGGCACAGAAACTTCGCCAGCCCACCTGTTGTCGGCTTTCCAGCGCCGCATCGGTCCGGGCGCAGAATCGGTCCGACGCCGCTACTTGGCCTCGATCCGCAGGGAATAGGGGCCTGCAGTCTCCAGCGTCCCCGTCACCAACCGCCCGCCCTCCTCGATGTACTCGGTGACAAGATTCAGGCCTTCGACCTTTACTTTGTGAGTCGAAGCCTGGGTGGGAGTCCACACCACCAGCAACTCGCCGGCCACCGTCGCCTCGGCCTCCAGCTCGAGCTCCCCGGTCGCCGGATCACTCGTCAGCTCGACAATACGGCCCGGCGTCACCCGAGGATAGCCGCGACTCAGGATGCTCATGAACGGCTCGGTCGGACCCAGATCCACTCCGGCCACACAGTCCATGCTGTTCAGGTGCACGATCTCGTCTCCGGGAACCCACTGATCGCCGTCGAGGTGCACGCTGTGAGGGTCCCCGCACGGCTGCCGCCACTGCCACCAAGCGCCGCCGATGCGGTGCAGATCCTCGTCGACACCGAAGCGACCCGCGACCTCGAGCGTATCCTCCGACGTGCTCCAGAAGCCGTATTCCCCAGTCCAGACCGCCGTTCCCTGGGAGGTCGCCATGGCGATGGTCAGGGTGTTGGTCTGCTCGAGGGTGAGGCCGGTGGCGGTGATGGACTCCGCGTAGTTGTGCGTCGATCCCACCAAGTTGCCCTCGACCCCCATGCGCTCCGGATCTGGGAACACCAGGCCCATGGCGAAGTCCCCGGCCGGGATGGTGGGCTCCAGGAAGATCAGGTGCTCGAAGTCCGCCGAAGCTTCGGCCTCTCGAATGGCCACGATGCAGTCGGCAAGCAGCTTCTCGTAGAGCGGAGTCAGCTCTCCGGAGGGACGTGAGGTCTCGGGCTCGTTGATCAGATCGTAGCCAGCGACCTCGGCACGCCCGGCGAAGCGCTCGGCCACCGCCGCCCAGGCCCCCACGTAGTGATCCTGGATGCCGTCGGTGTTGTCATAGAAGTGGTTCCAGGCCGCGACCACCGCTGGTGCGCTGTTGCGGTCGCCGGTGACACAGGTGCTCAGCCCGTCGGTGATTGTGGCCCACTCTGGCGCTCCATCCCAGCCTTTGCCAGGCCAGGACCCGTCGGGACAGATCTCGGAGGTCTCGGTGAAGATGAAGGCTGAATAGGCGTCCTGGTGGAAGTCGATGACGGTGTACATGCCGTACTCGGCCGCCCTCGAGACATAGCCGTCGATCTCGTCGAGGTAGGCCTCGTCGATCTGGCCCTCGGTGGGCTCGATCAGGGACCAGTGCACAACGAGCCGGATCACTGAGAGCCCGCGGGCGGCCATCGCGTTCCAGTCTTCGTCGGTGGTGGGCATGGTGGGTTCGTGGTCGGGGCTGCCCTGCCAGTACTCGCCCAGCGAGGTGATGTTCACGCCGCGAAGCAGCACCTCGCTGTCTCGATCGTCGACGATGCGCAGGTCCTCGGAGACCGACAGGGGGCGCAGACTGGGTTCGAAGGGATAGGCCGGCGGCGCCCCCTTCTCGTAGTGTTTGCAGGCCGGCAACGCCACTTGTGCCGCGACCGCACACCACAACAACCAGCGGGTGGAGCTCATGAACGCCTCCTGGCCCACCGACTATCTCTCCTAGGGAATCGAAACGACCTCGGTGGCGTAGCTGCGTTCGCCACAGCCCTTGCCGTTGGGCTCGTCCACGTCGTAGCTCGGCACGAGGGTCTCGCTGTGCAGCTCCACGTCGTCCAGCCCGATGACGATCTCGACCTCTGCCGGTGCCCAGTCCCACACCCTCAGCTCGGTGATCGCACCGTCGTCGCCGATATCGAAGTCGATCTCTGTCCCTTCGCAGAGTGCATCGGGCTCGGCAAGCGTGCTGTCGATGGAGAAGGTGCAGGTCACCACCAGATCGGCGTCAGACAGCTCTACGACGTAGGCGCCTTCGGCCAGATCGCCATCCAGCGTCACGGTGAGCATGTCCGGGGCGTACATGGCATTGCATGACCTGTTGATGTCTTCGCAGGCCGCGGTGAAGGTGAGAGCAAGGGCAATGACGAGCAGGGATCGCATGAGTTCCTCCGTGATGTCTCGAGGGCTTGCAATTGGCGTGCCGGGGCAAATGGCAGCTTGAACCGTCACCGCGGCTCGCCGGCTCGGCAAACCGCGACTCGAAGATCACGATATCGACCGAAGCGGTGGCAAGCCAGCTACAATGCGCAGGGGTCGATTCCGAGCATGGCCGACCACAACGTACCGTCTAAACGCAGTTTCGACGGTGCTTGTGCAGCGGACATGTCGGAATCATCTCAGATGTGGCGCACGCAGTGCGTCACTTAAAGTGAAAGTTCGAGGGGCACAACCGGAGCCTGCGACGGTTGGGCGCGTCGATTCGGTCCCAAGAAGCCAATCATCCTGGTGAAATACATGCGCTTTGTTGTTCCGCTCACCGCAATCCTCATGGGCTGCACAGGTCACGAGACACCGGGTTCCGAGTCCAAAACGACCTTGGACCCGACCGACACCACCGTTGAGGAATGTGAGAGCGAGCCAGGAGACATCGTCGAGTTCCTACCGAGACTGGGCTGTCTGGAGGACTTCGAACTGATCAGCGCCATCCCTGTCTTTCCGGAGCCCGGAACCAACCTGTCGGTGTGGACCGCCGTGGACAGGAATCAAGATGACTTGCTCTACTTCATCAACTCCAAAGAGCATTCTCTCCAGTGGTCATTCGCGCACGAACACCTCGGAGCATCCGAGGGAATGCAGCCGATAACCGAGCTGGGCCAATTCAACCTCTTCGAGTATTCGGACCCCGACAGGCGATTCCTGCTCGGCGCTGTGACCCGGTACGACGACGACGGTGTCTGGGCCTACGAGCTCGACCCCACCGACAACGCCGACGCCGCCATGATCCAGGCCGCTTTCGACAAGGTCTGCGCTCACGCCTGGATGTGTGACGAGCTCTACTTTCACCCGACATCGGAGCTCGGCGAGACGATGGCGGCCGATCTGCCCGACCACATCCCGGTCATCACGAACCTATGACGATCGTGCTTGCCGTCTCCAAGCCGCGGGAGACTCGCCGAGCTCGCGCTTGAAGGCCCGCCCAAAGGCCGCCTCCGAAGTGTAGCCCACCGCATCTGCGATGGCCGCGAGCCCATCGTCTCCGTCACGAAGCAACGCACTGGCGTGGTGCAGACGCAGCCTGCGCAGGTAGACCAGCGGCGACACGCCGACGAGCTCCGAGAAGAGCACGGCGAACGCGGTGCGGGACATGGCGGCCGTGACACCGAGCTCGGCAACGGTCCAGGGGTGACGCGAATCGTTGTGCATGGCACGAAGCGCCCGAGAGAGCCGCTCGTCGGCCATGCCTCTGAGGTATCCACGCAGATCGTCCGTTCCCTTTCCGCACGGGCGATTGAGCAGGTAGCTGCGCAGGAGTTGGACCAGCAGGATCTCCCCGAGTCGGCCCATCACCACTGCACCACCGGGCACCTCCGAGGCGAGCTCCTCCTGGAGCATCGCCAGCGTCGCCTCTAGTCGAGGTGCTGGCCGCCCCTGCTCCCCCTCGACTCGCAGCCAGCTCGGGAGCGCGAGCAGGAGTGGATTGGTGAGCTCGCGATCGGCGCGAAGGGCGACGACCACAAGCCGGGTCAACGGCCCTTCTCCCTCGACTTCGTAGTGACGCTTCAGGCCAGTCTCGGGCTCGAATGTGCAGAGCGGAGCGGTGGGCACTCCCTCGGCAGACCGGAATCGATAGTCGACGCCGAGGATCATGGCCGCGTCTCCAGGACCCAGCCAGCCGGCGCTCTTCGGGCCGACGTCGGCAAGGCAGCGACCTTCGATAACGAAGTAACAGGCGATCATACCGGGCCTCGCGGGGACTTCGAAACCCCACGGTCCCCGCAGCTCCAGGACATAGGGTGTCGCCCGCTCCAGCCGGATCCCGCGCAGCACATCTTCGAGGGCATCCACCCGCTCTTGCATGCCAACTCCTGAACGTTGGGTCATGAATCCTGAACGTAGCGGCATGGAACGTTCAGGGCCAGGAACTAGGTTTCCGACGAGGTCACGCCGACCTCACCCAACCCAGGAGTCAGATATGCGCGGAGTAGTCGTACGAGAACATGGGGGCCCAGCAGTCCTTCGGATCGCGGAGCTAGAGAGGCCGATACCCGGCGAAGGTGAGCTGCTGGTCCGGGTCCAGGCCGCCGGAGTCAACTTCGCGGATGTGCAGCTGCGTCGCGGCCTCTTTCCGCCGGCGTCGGGTCTGCCGTTCACACCTGGAGTCGAGGTCGCTGGCGTGGTGAGTGAAGTGGGGCCGGGGGCGGTCAGCTGGTCCGAAGGAGACCGCGTCGTCGCGTCACTCTACCCTTCGACCGGTGGATATGCGGAGTATGCGGTCGTTCGGGCCGACGCGGCTCTCGCTGTGCCGCCGGAGCTCGATCTCGGAGTTTCCACCGCGCTCTTCACCCAGGGCCTCACCGCTTGGGTGTTGCTGGACCACGCCCAGATGCGAGAGGGTGCGACGGTGCTGGTTCACTCGGCAGCGGGGGGCGTCGGTGTGCTGCTCTGTCAGCTGGCCAAGCTCCGGGGCGCGTCGATGGTGATCGGGGCCACGAGCAGCGAGGAAAAAGCCGCCCGAGTCCTAGATTTTGGCGCCACACACGCAGTCGACTACACCGCTCCTGGCTGGACAGACCGGGTCCGAGAGCTGACCGGTGGTGCGGGGGTCGACTGGCTCTTTGATGCCGTTGGAGGCCAGATCCGCGACGAGGGCCTGTCGGTGCTGGCAAGCCTCGGGCGCGGCGTGATGTACGGCTTCTCCTCGGGAACGCCCACCGGACTGACCGCCGAGCAGCTCATGACCGTGGCCATGTCCAGCCAGACGGTGCAGGGATTCTCCCTCTTCTCGTGGATGGCTGCGGTCCCGGGCGGGGTATCTGCGGCCTGGGAGGGGCTGGTGCAAGAACACCTGGAGGGGCGTCTACAGGTCCCCATCCGCTCACTCCCGCTGGACCAGGCCGCGACTGCCCATGACGAGCTGGAGTCTCGGCGTTCGGTGGGCAAGCTCGTCCTGTCGGCCTAGACCCGCGCGACGCTAGATCCGCCACCACAGCGTTGCGGTGGGGTACGGAAAGACCTTCAGACCGGCGTCTACCGCACCCACCCATGTCTGATACCTGCGGGACTCGGTGTAGTAGACCCCCGCACCCAGCTGAACCCTGAAGGACTGGCCGACGGCTTTGACCCACGTGACCTCGCCATGGACGTCGCCAAGGGACTCCAGGTTCACGAGGACGCTTCCGGCCGAGGTACGGATCATCGAGTCGCCCGAAAGCGGAGCGTCCAAGCCCAGTGAGAACTGCAAGGCGGGAATCTTCGTCATGTTGTCGCCATAGAGGCCGGCGGAGAGGTTGAGCGCGGTGCGCCGCCCAAAGCTGGTTCGCAGAAAACCGGCGCCTGCAGTGAGCGGCACCCGCCACGTCGACATGAATTCGCCCTCGATGGAGACTCGGACCTGCTCGGTCTGCACGATTCCCACTTCTGCGCCGAAGTTCGCCAGGAATACAAGTCCCAGGAGCCTGACCTTCACGTCGACGGGGCCAGGCAGGCCATAGCTGGACTGGGCGAAGAGTGGATGCAGTAGCAGGGCGCCGGTCGGAGTAATGCCAGCATCTTCCAAGAGCTCCCCGAACTCGATGCCGCCGGCCTCCCCCTGCGCCCTGTCTTTGACCTTGGACGAGTTCGATGCCCTGGCCATGGTCTTTCCTGTGGCCCACGAGACGGCTGGGCACGACAGCCCCGCCTTCCTCAAACCCTTTGCCGTGGCCTCGACCTCCGGATGGCCATGCTCGTCGAGGAACTGCCGATATCGCTCTTCGACGGGTGGCTGCCCATACTGCTGGCGTTGCACATCAGTGAGCTCGCTGCTGATCTCGATCAGACAGGGCGAGCCGGCGACCTCTCGGGTCTGTGTTCCGTACTTTTGCGGGAGTCCCTGGGCAACAAGTGTCGTATCGAGTGCGGCGGCGACCAGGGGCAGCGCGTCGGGGTGTCCGCCTGAGAGGGCGTGTCCGGCCGTCTGATAGGCGAGATCGATGTCCTCGAACTCGTGGCTGCCAAGGAGCACGACGCTGGCAAAGTACTGGTCGTCGGCGGTGCAGGCCGAGCCTTCCCGAACGAGCTTGCGCATCGTCTCGAGGCGACCGAGGTCCTGCTTTCGATTCGTGGCGTCGTCGGCAGCTCGAGCCGATTCGGCGCCGACCCATTCGCCATATACTCGCGCGATCGCCACGGAATCTGCAGTGGAACAATCCGCGTGGGCTAGCCCTCCAAGAAGGAAGGCCGCCATCAATACTCCCGCCATCTATACCTCGCCAACCCCAACGCCCCCGTTGGACGACGTTGTGATGGAGGCATTCGAGGAATCTGAGATTTGTGGGCTAGCCGTGCTCGAGACCCCAGGCCGCGACCACCGAGTGGATGACCGCGCTCTCGTTGTCGTGGATCCCGGGGCTCGCCTTGGCGACCTGCACCATCAACACGACCAGCGCGCGCAGCTTGTCCGTGTCGTCGCCATATTCTTCGCGAAGAAGCCTGGCTTGGGCCAAGAGCGCCGAATCTGCGGCAGCGGCACCTCCTTTCTGCCAGACACCTTGCAAATGGGCGTACGCCTCGTCTGCGAGAGCCTGCGCCGCCTCGGTGTCGCCGTCCAGTTTCTCCGCGAGCCAAGCTCCGAGGACAGCGACCTCACTCGTGTCGATGTTGCCGTCCGCCGCGGCGACCGCGAGCAGGAGCAGGGCAGTGGCATGCAGGGGGGTCCAGGAATCTGGCACTTCAAGATCGGGCACTACGAACCTCGGATGGGACCCGCACACTATCCGGGCGGAACCGTTCGGCCCTATGTTTCGCTCAGGCTGCGATCAGTTTGTCGACTGCGGAAGCCGAGTACCGGTACGCAATCCACCTGAAGAGGAGATGGCGGCATGAGGAAACGCACGACAATGGCGCCATGGCTGGTTGCAGGCGTTCTCGGAATGGCAGCTGCATGCGCAGACGATGTTGGCGATCCGGTGGACGAGGAAGCAACCGACGCCGTCACGGGAGATGACGATGACGACGATGACAACGTCGGCAGTGACAGCTGCGACCCCGGCTACGTCGCCTGCACGACGGGTTGTTGCCACTGGCAGCTCGACGACCTCGGCTCCCAGTCCGTGCCCTTCGCCGCATACGGGGTCATCGAGCACCAGGGCGCAATCAAGATCGCGCTGGTGCAGAACGAGACCATCCATATCGCCAGCTGGGACGAGGCTGGCTGGACCTTCGAAGATACCGGAATCGAGAGGCCGGAGCTCATGGCCATCGCGCTGTCCCCCGACGACGGGCCGATGCTGTCGATCAATCCCCCCGGCAGCACCGGTGATCTGCTCGTAGCCAGCAGTGGCCCTGGAGGATGGGAGACAGAGTACGTGGAGACCGACGAGGGAATCGAGCTCATCTTTGGCCACGGGGACCTCCAGTTCGCACCCGACGGCACCCCGAATCTGCTCTATCTGTACAGTCCTTCCGCTGGGATCCGCGTCATGCACAACGCCTGGAACGGCGCTCAGTGGGATTCGACCTGGGTCACCGACTACGGCAACTCCAACTACAGCCTGGCCCTCGACTCCGCAGGCGAACCCCACATCACCCTGTTCGACACGCACTTCTCGCGACAGGGCGCGAGCTGGACGGATGTTCCATTCGACGTGTCATCGCAGTTTGCCGACCTCGAGATCGACGCCATGGACCGCCCCCATGTCTGTCGCCGCAAGACCGGGCCAGACGACGTCGGCCCCACGCTCTACCACTACGTTCTCGACGGCACCTGGCAGGCCGAAGCGGTGGACGACACCAACCGCGCCGGCGAGACCTGCTCCGTGAAGCTGGACTCTGCGGACCGACCCCACATCACCTATTGCTCGAGCTGCACCGGTGACTTCGACACCACCCTGACCGTCGGCTTCGACGACATCCGCCACGCCTGGAGAGACGGCGACCAATGGCACATCTCGACGGTTACCGAGTTTGGATGGGCCAAGCTCCTCTCCAGCTTTGTCGACAGCGAGGACCGCGCCCACGTGCTGTACTACGACATGAGCGAGTCGACCTTCCTCACCTACGAGTATCGGCTCATGCACGCGGTCCTGACCCCGTAGCCACTCGCGGCAACTTCATCTACAGTCCATGGGAGCCGGGAGGGAGTCGTGCGTCTCGCCATTGCCCTGACATTGATCCTCGCTGGATGCAGCTCCAGCTGGACCATTCGCAAGGGAGAAGAGCTGCCCGTAGGCTGTGTTCTCTCGAACTTTTACCCAGATCTCGACCAGGACGGCTGGGGCGACGGAGCTGGGGAGACAGTGGAGGACTGCGAGCCCGAAGACCGCTTCTCTGCGCCGAACGGTCGCGACTGCGACGACGACGACCCCGACACCACCGGGTTGGTGGGGGCGCTCTGTCCCGACAACCTCATCACCCTCGAACCGACGGACCCGCCGACCCAGTACGCGGGAGTGCTCTACGGCGACTACGAGTTCACATTCGTCTATGGCCAGTCCACCGAGACCCAGCGCTACACCACTGCCGACTCCGCTTGCGAGGGCTGGGCAGGCGCCGATCCGGTCGAAGACGGCTGGGTAGCGCGCGGTCAGCTGGCGACCTTTGGCTCTGAAGTCGAGGCCGAAGCAGTGAAGTTGCGCATCGAAGAGGCAGTGGACGGGGACGGGTATGCGGGCTTCATCGGCATCGAGTGGGAGGGCAGGGTCGACGACGGCGCCTGGAGCTGGGTCGACGAGGAATCGGACGACGCGGGGATCGAGGGTTTCCTGAACTGGTGTGGCGGCGTCCCACCCTCACCTCTGGACTTCTTTCCGAACTTGAATCCCGACAATCCCGATCACATCCCGGCCATCAACCAAGAGTTGGAGCGCGTGCGCCTCGCCTTGGTCCTCGACCGGACGGGGGCGTGGTGCCTGGGGGCGCCGTCCGACGCCGTGATGGAAGGAGACGCGATGCACGGGCTGTACACCCACACCCTCGGCCACTTCGTGTGCAAGCGAGACAAGCCGAATGTCGCGGACTATCAGGAGTCCGTGCAAGGCGAATAGGCCATGCGCCCTCTTCTTGCCTGTGTCCTGGTCTGTGCCTGCGCGCCAGCGGAGAAGACCCGACGCGGTCCCGGTGACAGCGAGACCGCGACGGACGACACTGACGATACCGAGACCAGCGATAGTGACACCGAAACCATCGATACGGATACCGACGTCGCCACGGAGAACCGCTGCCCGGAGGTGATTCCCGACCCACCTGGCACCTACACCGAGACCGAGTTCGACACCGAAGAGGACTTCGACTTCGACGGTGGCGGCTACCTCCTCACCCAGTCCGGCGGGAGCATCATCGCCCGCAATCGGCAAGGCGACACCGAGATCGTCCCGGTGCCTGGCATGTGGGACCCCTCGGGCATGCGGGTCGCGTCGAACGGTGACATCGTCGTCGCCGAGCCCGACTTGGGGGTGTTGAGGGTCGTGTACCGCGAGAGCGGCGGCAACGACATGCTCGCGTCCGGCATGGTCGCCACCAACGGCGTGGCGGCGGACAGTCGCGGATTCGTCGCCTTCACCGACTTCTCCGACAATGGTCGCGTCGGGTTGGTGGATGTCGTATTCCATGACGAGTACGAGATCGCCGCCTCCCTTCCCTGGCCCAACGGCCTGTCTTTCACCCAAGATGGCGAGCGCCTCTTCATCACCGTGGGATTCGAAATCTGGGTGTCCGAGCGCCTGAGCAACACCGAGTTCACGGCGCCAGTCCCCTTCGCTCAGTTCCCCGAGAATGGCGGATTCACCACGATTGCCCTCGACGTCTGCGATCGGATCTACACTGTCGACTACATCTTCGGAAAGGTGTGGCGGGCCGAGCCCGATGGCACCGGCTGGACCCAGATCGTCGACATCTTCCCGGCCGGCGCCTTCTCCGCGATCCGCTTTGGCGGCGGCGAGGGCGGCTGGGAGCGCGACGTGCTCTATGTGACCAATCGGAACCACCTCTTCGCGGTTCCGATCGGCGTCAATGGCATCGCGCCGGTCGCCCCGGTCTACTGAGCACTACGGCCAGAGATCCTCGAGCTGACCACGCAAGTAGGCGCGCGTGCTGGTGCGCTTGCCAGTCCGATGGTCGGTGACCTGACCCCGCTGCACGGCAATGGTGCGAACCTTGTCCCCACGCTGCCCGCTGCCGACCTGGGCCCGGCGCCGCTCGTTGCGAGACCGGCCTCGTTCCCGAGCCTGGAGCTCCAGGAGTCGCGCTCGCAAGATGCCGAGGGCGAGTTCCTTGTTTCGATACTGGGACTTGGTCTCCACCCGCACCGAGAGGCCGGTTGCCTTGTGGGTCACGACCACCGCCGAATCGGTCTTGTTGGCGTGCTGGCCGCCAGGACCTCCCGACCGCGTGGTGCGCAGATCGTAGTCCCGTTCATGGAGCCGCACTTCGGCCGGCCTGGGTTCGCGTAATACCGCAACCGTCACCGTGGACGTGTGAACGCGTCCCCGCCTCTCGGTTGGTGGCACCCGCTGCCATCGGTGCCCTCCTGCCTCGTGTGTGAACGCCCGCTCCGCATCGCGCCCCGTTGCGCGAAATGCCAGGTAGCCCGGGCGATGTGTCAGCACTTCGAGTGTGAGATCAAAGGCGCCCCCGACCCTCCATCTTGCGGTAGATTTCGTATTGCTCGCGCACGAGCAGCTTGGCATCCGTTCCGCCTTCTGCGGCTCGGATCTCTACAATGACCGACATCGGTCACCTCCTTGTTGTACCTATGCCATAGCAGGTCGGGCGCGATCGCACGACTTGGGTTCCAGAGGTCACAACGCTGATCGGCGCGATCAGTTCCCGGCTCGAATCACCTCTGCGATTCGGAGCAGGTTGGCCGAGAAGCTCACATGCTCCTCGCGGGCTGCGTTCTGGCCGACCAGGAGGCGCGCGGTGGAGCCTTCGCGGACACCCGCAACCGTCACCAGACCGGCGCGAACGTACTGCTCCGTTCCCGTCACGGTGAGCACTCTCGCCTCCCGCGCGAGCTTCGAGATGATCTCGAGGTCGCGGTAGAGCCCCTCGGCCACGTACAGCACGTCGATCTCGCCGTCCTGGAGCACCTTTGCGACCTCGACGCCGTCCGTCCACTCCAGGACACGAACCCGCATGGGGAGGTCCTGGATCTGG
>PJEL010000598.1_pt1 | contig 42006 bp, 52 predicted proteins | sample 1853271 | NCBI WGS metagenome assembly PJEL01 (sample SAMN08108733, study PRJNA415343) | Invertebrate metagenome, whole genome shotgun sequencing project. | host: Globobulimina | place: Sweden: Gullmar Fjord | collected 2015-08
GCGCAGCTTCCAGAGGGAGTTGAGATGGTAATGCCCGGAGACAACGTCAGCATAGAAGTTGAGCTTATCAGCAACATAGCGATGGAAGAGGGGCTGAGGTTTGCAGTAAGAGAAGGCGGAAGGACAGTAGGAGCAGGTGTCGTCGCAAAAATAATTGAATAACTTAGAGTTACACAGATAATTTACTGAGAAGCAGGAGAATATGAACGAGAAGATAAGGATAAATCTAAAGGCTTATGATCACAGACTGTTGGACCAGTCGGTTAAGGAGATCGTTGAGACAGCCAAGCGTACGGGTGCAAAGATTTCCGGACCTGTGCCTTTGCCGACAAAGATCCATAAAATAACTGTACTCAGGGGTCCTCATGTAGATAAGAAGTCAAGGGAGCAGTTTGAGATAAGGACGCATAAGAGGCTGATAGATATTCTTGAACCAACTTCTCAGACAGTTGATGCACTTATGAAGCTTGACCTGTCCGCAGGTGTGGACGTGGAGATAAAATTATGAAAGCAATTCTTGGAAGAAAAATTGGTATGACCCAGGTCTTTATGGATGACGGGCGTCTTATTCCTGTCACCGTAATAGAGGCCGGACCGTGCAAGGTCGTACAGTCAAGGGTCAAGGACAGAGACGGATATGATGCTGTCCAGGTAGGCTTTGACCCCACCAAGAAAGAGAAGAATGTTTCAAAGTCAATGCTTGGCCATTTCAAGAAAACGTCGTCTCCCGCATACCGTATTTTAAGGGAATTCGACATGGAAGGGTTCAAAGAGGGTGATGACATAACCGTCGGGATCTTTTCAATTGGTGACAAGGCCTTTGTTTCAGGAACCTCCAAAGGTAAAGGTTTTCAGGGTGTAATGAAGAGGCACAATTACAAAGGCGGACCTGCATCACATGGTTCGATGTTCAAAAGGGCACCGGGTTCAATTGGCTGCAGCGCTTACCCTTCCAGAGTATGGAAGAACAAGGGTATGCCGGGACAGATGGGTAATGTTAAGGTGACCACCAAGAATATAGAGATCGTAGATGTCAAAGCTGAGCAGAATCTTTTACTTGTAAAAGGTGCTGTGCCCGGAGCAAACGGCAATTATGTAGTTATAGGTTCAGATGCACCGATACCTGAACCGGCAGTCAAGGAGAATGAAGGCTGATGTCAGAAATAGATGTATTAAATAAAGAAAATAAAGCTGTAAGCAAGATAGATCTCCCGGATGATATATTCGGAGTAGAGGTTAAAATAGGACTTCTGCATGATGTAGTCCGTAATCATCTGGCCAACAAGAGGCAGGGTAATGCTTCGACAAAGACCAAAGGTGAGATTAGAGGCGGAGGCAGGAAGCCGTATAAACAGAAGGGCACGGGCAGGGCAAGAGCCGGAAGTAATAGGTCTCCGATATGGAGAGGCGGCGGTACGATATTCGGCCCTAAACCGCGCAGTTACTCATATAAGCTTCCAAAGAAGGTGAAGTGGGGAGCTTTGAGTTCAGCGCTCTCTGCAAAGGTTGCTGATAATGAGGTTGTAGTGGTTGATGCAATAAGTGTATCCGGGGCAAAGACAAAAGAACTTGCTGCAATTCTTAAAGGATTGGGGATGGAGAGCAGTACTTTGATAATCACACCTGAGAAAGACAGCGCTCTTGAGCTTTCAGCCCGTAATATTCCGAATGTGAAAATAGCAAGGGCGAATGAGCTTAATGTTTATTCGATCCTTTCTCATGATAAGGTCGTAATGCTTAAAGACTCTGTTGAGCGGATAAAGGAGATATATTTAGGATGAAATCATCATATCAGGTTCTTCTTGGCCCGCTGCTGACTGAAAAAGGGAATCTCCTAAAAGAGGATAACAATACATTTCTCTTCAAGGTTGATAAAAGTTCGAACAAAATAGAGATAAAACAAGCGACCGAAGAACTCCTTAAGGTAAAGGTTGAATCAGTAAGAATTATTAACTGCAAAGGCAAAAAGAAACGCCTCGGTAAGTATGAAGGAAGAAGGCCGGACTGGAAGAAGGCCATGGTAAAACTGAAAGAGGGAGAGAAGTTCGACTTCATTGAAGGTGCATAAATGCCGATAAAAAAATATAAACCAACATCACCAGGATCTCGTTTCAAGAGCGGCTTTGATTTCGCTGAGATCACCGAGAGCAAACCGTACAAGCCTCTTCTTCTTCCTATTAAGAAGACCGGAGGAAGGAATAATAAAGGACGTATCACATCCTGGCAGAAGGGCGGCGGCCATAAGAGGGCTTACAGGATAATTGACTTTAAACGCGATAAACTGAATATCCCGTGCATCGTTGAGACGGTTGAATATGACCCTAACAGGACTTCCCGTATCAGTCTTCTGAAGTATGCTGACGGGGAGAGAAGGTATATTCTTACACCATTAGGGGTTAAGGTTGGCGACAAACTTCTTGCAGGGTCGGATGCAGAGATCAAGAACGGAAACGCGCTGCCTGTAATGAACATCCCTCTTGGAACTATTATTCATAACATTGAGATAAGGCCCGGAAGCGGCGGCTGTATAGCAAGAAGTGCAGGTACTTATGCGCAGCTCGTTGCCAAGGATAAGAAAATGTGTCACATAAAACTTGCCTCTTCAGAGGTGAGGCTTATACCATCAGGATGTATGGCCACTATTGGGCAGGTCGGTAATGTTGAGAGGGAGAATATAACTCTCGGCAAGGCAGGCAGGAGCAGGTGGCTTGGAAGAAGGCCTAATGTCAGGGGTGTTGTTATGAACCCGGTTGACCATCCGCTCGGCGGTGGTGAAGGAAGGACATCGGGCGGCAGGCCGCCGTGTTCACCATGGGGTAAGCCCGAGGGTGTAAGAACAAGGAATAACAAGAAGACTGACAGATTTATTGTCAGAAGAAGAAAGAAATAATAGAATAGAAGCTTTTAAATAACGGAGGATATGTTTTGCCAAGATCACTGAAAAAAGGACCATTCGTAGAACCAAAACTTATGAAGAAGGTTCTGATGATGACGGAAAAGAGCGATAAGAAGCTCATTAAGACATGGTCAAGGAGATCGACTATAGTGCCTGAGTTCATTGGCTTTACTTTTGCGGTTCATAACGGCATGAAGTTCATTCCAGTATACTGCACTGAAAACATGGTAGGACATAAGCTTGGAGAGTTTTCACCGACTAGGACATTCAGAGCACATGCCGGAGGCAAGAAAGATGCCGGAAGAGGAAGTAGGTAGAGATGGAAACTAAAGCATTATTAAGATATGCAAGGGTATCACCCAGAAAAGTGCGCAGGGTGACAGACCTGATAAAGGGCAGAACTGCTGGGGATGCGCTGATTAGCCTTAAGTTCCTTCCGCACAGCTCCGCAAAAATAGTGGCAAAGCTTCTGAGGTCTGCAATTGCCAATGCCGAGCAGAAGAAGGTGGCTGATCCGGAAGCAATGAGGGTTAGCAAGGTGCTTGTAGATTCGGGGCCTGTAATGAAGAGAATGATGCCGCGTGCCATGGGCAGGGCGGATGTAATAAGAAAAAGATCAAGTCATATAACTTTAATTTTAGAAGATTAAGGATCGGAGGAAGAATTGGGTCAGAAGACACATCCGATAGGAATTAGGCTCGGGATAATCAAGACATGGAACTCCAGGTGGTTTGCCAAGAAAGACTACGCAGACCTGCTTCATGAGGACCTTGGAATACAGAAATATATTAAGGATAATCTCTTTCATGCAGGTGTTCCTAAGGTAGAGATAGAGAGGGCCGGGCAGAAGATAAGGGTGATCATACATACCGCCCGCCCGGGTATAATTATCGGCAAAAGGGGTGCAGAGGTTGATAAGCTCAAGAAGACCCTTGAAGAGATAACCGGCAAAAAGGTCGCAATAGATATAAAAGAAGTAAGGAAGCCTGAACTTGATGCTCAGCTTGTTGCTGAAAATATTGCTCTACAGCTTGAAAAAAGGATAATGTTCAGGAGGGCGATGAAGAAGTCTGTTGCTACTGCCCGTAGATTCGGAGCACTTGGTATTAAGGTAATGTGCGGCGGCAGACTTGGCGGTGCTGAAATAGCGAGGTCGGAGTGGTATCGTGAAGGAAGAGTGCCATTGCATACATTCAGGTCAGATATTGATTACGGAACTTCCGAAGCCAAAACTACATACGGCAGGATCGGTATCAAGGTCTGGATATATAAAGGTGATATTTTAGAGAAGCCCGCAGTAGCTGAAGCTACAGGCGGAGAGGCGATAGGTTAAGAGGAAAGAACCATGTTAATGCCGAAGAAGGTTAAATACAGAAAGACTCAGAAGGGACGCATGAGGGGCAAGGCTTACAGGGGTTCCAGCATCTCCTTTGGTGATTTTGGATTAAAGGCTATGGAGCCGGGCTGGGTAACAAACCGGCAGATCGAGTCTGCCAGGGTTGCTATCAACAGGCATGCAAAAAGGGGCTGTAAATTATGGATAAGGATATTCCCGGACAAGCCGATCACAAAGAAGCCTGCTGAGACCAGAATGGGTAAGGGTAAAGGCGCTCCGGAATCATGGGTTGCTGTTGTTAAGCCTGGAAGGATCATGTACGAGGTTTCAGGCGTAACTGAAGAGGTTGCCAAAGAGGCTCTGAGGCTTGCATCCTTTAAGCTTGCGATTGCAACAAAGTTTGTTAAACGAGGTGATATACAATGAAAAAGACCTCTAAATTACGTGATATGACAGTTGAAGAGCTTATGCAGAAGGAAAAGGACAACAGAAAAGAACTCTTTAACCTCAGGTTTCAAAAGGTGACTGGTGAGCTTGAGAACCCTATGAGGATTAAGAAGGTTAAGCAGGATATAGCAAGAGTACTTACGTTAGCAGGCGAGAAGTTAAGGGCTGAAAAATAACAAAATTAATATAGAGAGATACTGGTATGCCAAGAAAAAACTATACAGGTGAAGTAGTAAGCGACAAGATGGACAAGACCGTTATTGTGGCCGTTACAAGGATCACACAACATCCGCTTTATAAAAAGACCATTAAGAAGGTCTCTAAGTTCAAGGCGCATGATGAAGAGAACAGCTGTAAGGTCGGGGACAAGGTATCTATAATAGAGTCCAGGCCTATAAGTAAAGACAAGAGATGGAATGTGACTGAAATAGTCAGAAGAGGAAACGAATGATACAGGTTCAGACCGTACTTGATGTTGCTGACAACTCCGGCGCAAAGAAGGTTATGTGTATAAGGGTCTCAGGTGGATCTCATAGGAGATATGCAAGGATCGGAGACAGAATAGTTGTTACTGTGAAGGAGGCGATTCCCAACAGTAACATTAAGAAGGGAACCGTTATCAAGGCTGTTGTTGTAAGGACAAGGAAGGAAGTTCGCAGGCAGGATGGTTCATACATAAGATTTGATCAGAATGCCGCTGTTTTGATAAATGCTGATGGCGAACCTGTCGGCACAAGAATATTCGGGCCGGTGGCCAGAGAGCTCAGGTGGAAAGATTACATGAAAATTGTTTCTCTTGCCCCTGAGGTCTTGTAAGATAAAGGAGCAGATGTGGGATTAGGGATAAAGAAAGAAGATACTATAGTTGTAATAGCCGGTGCTGATAAGGGCAAGAGAGGTAGAGTTCTTGATGTGCACCCCGCCAAGGAGAGGCTGGTTATAGAGGGCATACATATGATAAAGAAGCATATGAAGCCAAACAATACTTATAAGCAGGGTGGAATTATAGAGAAAGAAGCACCTATCCGCATCTCAAACGTAATGCTTGTATGTTCAAAATGTGACAAGCCTACAAGGATAGGACACAAGATTCTTGAAAATGGAGTTAAGGTCCGTACATGCAATAAGTGCGGGGAGGTTACGGATTAGGCCAATGAACAGATTAAGGGAAAAATATAAGAACGAGGTTGTGTCGAGCCTTATGAAGGAGTTCTCCTACAAGAATGTGATGCAGGTGCCTAAGATAAAATCTGTTGTGCTCAATGTAGGCATGGGTGAAGCTATTCAGGAGATAAAGCTGCTTGATGCTGCAGTAAAGGAGCTGGCCACAATTACAGGGCAGAATCCTGTTATCACTAAAGCCAAGAAGTCGATTGCAACATTTAAGTTGAGAGAGGGAATGTCAATAGGTGCCAAGGTCACATTAAGGGGCGAAAGGATGTTTGAGTTCCTTGATAAGTTTATCGCACTGGCGCTTCCGCGCATAAGGGATTTCAGCGGCGTATCTCCAAAATCCTTTGACGGCAGGGGCAATTTTTCTTTCGGCATCAAGGAACAGATAATCTTTCCGGAGATCAACTATGACAAGATCTTGAGTTCACACGGAATGAACCTTGTTATTGTCACAACCGCTAAGACCGATGATGAAGGAAGGGCGCTGCTTAAACATATTGGCATGCCTTTTGTAAATAAAAACGTTAACTGATATAAAAGGAATTTTATGGCTAAGAAGTGTTTGATAGAAAAATCTAATAGAGAGCCCAAGTTCAAGGTAAGGGCATACAGCAGATGCCGTTTATGCGGCAGGCCTAAGGGTTATCTCAGAAAATTCGGGATGTGCAGGATATGCTTCAGGACACTTGCTTTAAAAGGGATGATCCCGGGCGTAACAAAATCAAGCTGGTAAGAGGTACACAGATATGATGACAGATCCTATAGCAGATATGCTTACAAGAATACGTAATGCCAACATAGCAAAACTTGAGAAGGTAGACTTGCCTTCTTCAAAGCTGAAGCTTGAGATAACCAAGATCCTGAAGGAGAACGGTTTTATCAGGGGCTATAAGGTGTTGAAGGACAACAAGCAGGGTATCATAAGGATATCAATGAAGTATTTCAAGGGAGACCAGAGGGTTATCACTGACCTTAAGAGGATAAGCAAGCCCGGCAGAAGGGTATATGCAGACAGCACGGAGATACCTAAGGTTATGGGAGGAGTAGGCCTCGCAGTTATAACCACTTCAAAGGGTGTTCTATCTGACAAGCACTGCAGGCAGGAAAGAGTCGGAGGAGAAGTGCTCTGCCATGTTTGGTAGAAACAATAACAGCATAAGAAGGTAATGGATATATAAAATGTCAAGAATTGGAAAGAATCCGATAAACATAGCTGATGGAGTTGAAGTAAAGATCCAGGGCAACAATATTACTGTGAAGGGCTCCAAGGGGCAGCTTACCTGGGATTTCCCGCAGAGCATGAAAGTTTCAATGCAGGACAAGGCAATTGTTGTGGAGAGGTCTTCCGACACTAAAGAGGGCAGGTCGCTTCACGGAACGACAAGAAGCCTTATTGTCAATATGGTGGCCGGAGTTCATGAGGGGATCAAGAGGGAACTTCAGATATTTGGAGTCGGATATAGGGCACAGGTTCAGGGGAATAAGATAAATTTTGCCATCGGATACTCACATCCTGTGGAATTCATGCTTCCTGAAGGTATAAAGGCTGAAGTTGACAAGAAGCAGACAACAGTGACACTTACTGGTATAGACAAACAGCTGATCGGACAGACAGCTGCAAATATAAGAGCGATAAGGCCGCCGGACGCTTACAAGGGTAAAGGCATCAGGTATGAAAATGAGTTTATCAAGCTGAAGGCCGGTAAGACAGGGGCTTAGTATAAAATAATCGCAGTTATTAGTTGGAGGTTTTTTTGAGTGTACAGAGGAAGGAACCAAGAAAGAAGCGCCATATAAGGGTCAGGAAGAAGGTTACAGGTACAACCGAGAGGACAAGGCTTAATGTCTTCAGAAGTACCAAACATATATACGCCCAGGTGATAGATGATTCATCAGGCAAAACAATAGTCTCTGCTTCGTCTCTGGACAAGGAGCTTAAGGGTAAGGTCAAGAGCGGTGGTAATATAGACTCTGCAAAGATCGTTGGACAGCTTGTTGCCAAGAGAGCTGTGGGTAAAGGGATAGAGACCGTTGTCTTTGACAGGGGAGGCTATCTCTACCACGGAAGGATTAAGGCCCTTGCTGATTCAGCACGTGAGGCCGGGCTTAAGTTTTAACTGGAAACCTTAAATTTAAAATATAAAGCATTCTGGAGGTACAGTGGGTAGGATTGACCCTGAAAGTCTAAGTCTTAAGGACAAGGTTGTTTTTATCAATAGAGTCGCCAAAGTTGTTAAAGGCGGAAGACGTTTCTCATTCAGCGCCCTTGTGGTTGTAGGTGATGAGAACGGTTATGTAGGTTTTGGCAAAGGCAAGGCAGGTGAGGTGCCTGAGGCAATTCGTAAGGCTATTGAGCATGCCAAGAGGTCTTTGGTTAAAGTATCCATGACTGATGGCACTATCCCTCACAGGATAGTTGGTGCATACGGAGCTGGAAAGGTTGTAATACAGCCCGGCAAACCTGGTACTGGCCTCATCGCAGGCGGCCCTGTAAGGGCGGTCATGGAGATGACAGGTATAAGGAATATAGTTGCAAAATCAATTGGCAGTAGAAATCCGTACAATATGATAAGGGCGACAATGGACGGTTTTTCAAAATTACAGGACAAGAACACCACCCTGCGCAGGATGGGTAGAACAGAAAAAGTGCAGGAGCCTGAGGCGTAAATGAAAAACCTTAAAATAACATTGAAAAGAAGCGTAATAGGCAAGCCTGAAAAACAGCGGAAAATAGTTAGGTCACTTGGCCTCAGAAAACTTAACCAGACGGTGGTCCACAAGGATGAGCCTACCATAAGAGGAATGATACACAAGATTCCTCACATGCTGGAAGTTGTCGAAACAAAATAGTTTTTGAATTATTCATATAAGAGGATAGATAAATGAGATTATCAGATCTTGCCCCGTCACCGGGCAGCAGAAAAAAGAGAAAAAGGGTTGGCAGAGGACCCGGGTCAGGCCACGGCAAGACCTCCTGTAGGGGACATAAAGGGCAGAATGCCCGAAGCGGAGGAGGAGTAAAGCCAGGTTTTGAAGGTGGACAGATGCCGCTTCAGCGCAGAGTTCCCAAAAGAGGCTTCACTAATATTTTTCAGAAAAATTACTCAATAGTAAATGTAGGGGTATTAAACGATATACAGGAATCTCCTATCACTCCTGAAGTCCTTTTGGAAAACGGACTCATAAGGAACATGAAGGATGATGTCAAGATTCTTGGTAACGGTGATGTTACAAACCCTATTAACGTAAAGGCCCATGCCTTCAGCGCCTCTGCAAAAGATAAGATTGCAAAGGCTAAAGGCAGTGCTGAAATAATATCGGGTAAAGTGTCTGAAAAGACCGCCTGATGCTGAACACTCCCTAGTTACTAATTTTCTTTTATTAATATGAGCATTGTTGCAAGCTTTCAAAATGTCTTCAAGATCCCCGAGCTGAAGAGCAGGATACTCTTCACGCTGGGACTTCTTGCCGTTTACCGGATCGGAGCTCATATTCCGACCCCCGGCATTGACGGCCTTGAACTCAGTAAGTTTCTCCTGGACAGAGGCGGAGCTCTCATGGGGTTCTTCGATATGTTCTCGGGCGGTGCTCTCTCAAGAGCCACTATCTTTGCACTTGGCATAATGCCTTACATCAGTGCATCTATTATACTTCAGCTTCTTACTGTTGTAATACCCGCGCTTGGCAAACTTGCCAAAGAGGGTGAAAGCGGCAGGAAGAAGATCACTCAGTACACAAGGTACGGCACTGTCTTTATCAGTATAATTCAGTCCCTTGGTATTGCCGTAGGTATTGAGAGTATGTCTGGCGGTTCATTTGTTTCTGATCCGGGATGGTCGTTCAGGCTTATGACGATGTTGACCATGACATCGGGTACAGCCTTTATAATGTGGCTTGGCGAACAGATAACTGAGCGCGGGATAGGCAATGGCATATCACTTATTATATATGCCGGTATCGTTGCAGGTTTCCCTAACGCCGTAATAAGCTCTGTCTCTCTTATAAAGGCTGGGGAGATACACCTCATAGTTATGCTGCTTCTGCTCGTAATGATGGTTGCTGTAATAGCTTTCATTGTTTATGTTGAGCGCGGCCAGAGAAAGATCCCTATACAGTATGCCAAGAGGGTTGTCGGCAGGAAGGTCTATGGCGGGCAGAATACCCATCTTCCACTTAAGGTCAATACAGCGGGTGTAATACCTCCAATTTTTGCATCTTCAATTCTTATGTTCCCTGCGACTATAGCGGGATTTATATCGATACCCTGGGTACAGTCAGTAGCAGGACAGTTTGCACCGGGTTCTATCTTTTATACAATATCTTTTACAGCAATGATATTCTTCTTCTGCTACTTTTATACTTCTATAACCTTTAATCCGGTTGATATAGCGGATAACCTTAAAAAGCATGGAGGTTTTATCCCAGGTGTCAGGCCCGGACAGAAGACGGCAGACTTTATATACAAGGTGCTTACAAGGATAACCTTCGGCGGTGCAATATATTTAGCACTTGTCTGCCTTCTTCCGCAGTTCCTGATCAGCTACCTCAATGTACCGTTTTATTTTGGCGGCACCTCAATACTTATTGTTGTCGGTGTTGCCCTTGATACCATCTCACAGATGGAGTCTCATCTTGTTACACGTTCTTATGACGGTTTTCTTAAGAAGGGGAAGATTCGGGGCAGGAGAGGCTGAAACCTGTTTACTGCCTCTTGTTTATTTGACTTGAAATTATCAATAACCTCTAAAAACAGAACCCCGATTGTCAGGATTTCATCCTACGGAATTAATCATCGGCCATATTAATTACTTTGATAGTTCTAAAATCACAGGATGAGATAAAGAAGATGGAGGGAGCATGCCGTATAGTCGCTGAGGTGCTCCAGAAACTTAAGGATGCCCTTGTAGCAGGCATGACAACAAAAGAGTTGGATAGGATAGCGGAATCGATCATTGTATCAAAAAAAGCCACGCCTGCCTTTAAAGGTTATAAGGGTTATCCCGCCACTCTGTGCACTTCACTTAATAACCAGGTTGTTCATGGAATACCTGGAGATGCTGTTTTAAATGATGGTGATATAGTAAGTATAGATGTAGGAGTACTTCATGAAGGTTTCTTCGGAGACGCAGCAATAACCCTGCCGGTAGGCAAGGTGTCGGATGAAGCGGATAAGCTTCTCAAAAGCACCAATGAGTCTCTCTACAGGGGTATTGAGAAGGCGGCAGCAGGCAACAGGCTTTCAGACATATCTTCTGCTGTTCAGAAGCATGTTGAGCAGGATGGTTTCTCTGTTGTAAGGAACTTTGTCGGGCATGGCATTGGAAGGTCTCTCCATGAGGACCCTCAAATACCGAATTTCGGCAGGCCTGGTGAGGGGCCGCTTTTAAGAGAGGGGATGACCCTTGCAATTGAGCCAATGGTAAATGCCGGCACATGGAAGGTAGATGTCCTGGATGACGGGTGGACAGCTGTTACAAATGACGGCAATATTTCGGCACATTTTGAACATACAGTAGTAATTACAGAAAATGGTCCAAAAATCTTGACTAAATTATAGAAAATATTTATACTTATAAGTTCCGATGACAAAAGAAGAGTCCATAGAGGTACAGGGCACAATACTTAAGAACCTGCCCAACGCCATGTTCAAGGTCGAACTTGAGAATGGTCAGGAGATTCTGGCATATGTTTCAGGTAAGATGCGCATGCATTTTATCAAGATACTGCCGGGTGACAAAGTGACGGTTGAACTCTCACCTTATGACCTTAGTAAAGGCAGAATCACATATAGATTCAAATAAATTTAATAGTTGTTCATTGAGGGATAAATGAAAGTACGTTCATCAGTAAAGCCGATGTGCTCAAAATGCAAGATTGTGAAAAGAGAGGGAGTTGTAAGAGTAATCTGCAGCAACCCGAAGCACAAGCAGAGGCAGGGCTGAAAACAGGTTGTAAGTTAAAAGTGGCTTTGCCTTTAACTCTAATTTTTAAGGAGACGATGTGAGAATAGCAGGAGTAGACCTAAAAAAGAACGAGAGAGTAGAAATCGGACTTACAAAGATCTTTGGAGTAGGCAGGACAGCCTCCATGAAGATACTTAAAGAGACCGGCATTGATCCTGATAAGAGAGTAAAGGACCTTACAGATGAAGACGGCCTTAAGATAAGGGCTGCGATCGAAAAGGACCTCACAGTAGAGGGTGATCTGAGGCGTGAGGTAGCCATGAACATAAAGAGGCTGCGTGATGTCGGAAGTTACAGAGGCCTCAGGCATAAACAGAAACTGCCTGCCAGAGGGCAGAGGACAAAGACAAACGCCCGCACGCGTAAGGGTCCCAAAAGAGCAGTAGGCGGGAAAAAGTAAGGGGGAATATGACTCAGAAGAAGAAGTCCGGTAAAAGAGAAAAGAAGGTCGTACATTCAGGTGCCGTATATATACAGGCTACCTTCAATAATACAATCGTGACCATCACCGACAAAGCAGGTAATGTTGTTGCATGGTCATCAGCTGGCTCACACGGATTCAGGGGCTCAAGAAAGGGCACTCCCTATGCTGCGCAGATAGCCGCTGACAATGCTGCAAAGAAGGCTATGGGCTTTGGCATGCGCCAGGTCGATATCTTCATAAAGGGTCCAGGTGCTGGAAGAGAATCAGCAATAAGAGCGATATCATCAGCCGGAATAAGTGTGAATGTCATAAAAGACATCACACCTGTACCGCATAACGGCACAAGGCCGCCAAAGAGGAGAAGAGTCTGATGGCAAGATATACAGGAGCTTTATGCAGGCTGTGCAGAAGGGAAGGGGACAAACTCTTTCTTAAAGGCGACAGATGTTTCATGGATAAATGTGCTGTTGAGAGGAGGAAATATCCACCAGGGCAGCATGGACAGCGCAGGAGAAAACTCTCAGATTATGCTGTGCAGCTGAGGGCAAAGCAGAAGGCCAAGGACACATACAGTGTATTGGAGAGGCAGTTTAAAAAATATTTCCATATGGCTGAGAAGATGCAGGGAGTTACCGGAAGCAACCTTATTCAGATACTTGAGCGCAGGCTTGACAATATAGTATACCGCCTGGGCTTTGCTTCAAACCGCAGGCAGGCAAGACAGCTTGTTACACACGGACATTTTACAGTCAACGGCAGACGTCTTAATATACCGTCTTATCTTGTAAAGCCGGGTGATGTTATAAGCCCGTCAGATGCAGGCAAAAAGTTTAAGATCATTCAGGAAAACATGGAGAAGGTAGAACAGCGTGGTGCAATATCCTGGCTTGAGATGGATGCCGGTGAGCTTAAGGGCAAGGTTTCACATCTCCCCACAAGGGAAGAGATTGATATGCCTGTTGAGGAGCAGCTCATAGTAGAGCTGTATTCTAAGTAACGAAAAATGATTAAGAGTTAAAATCTGAAAATAAAGAGCCGGTAATCAGGCTTTATTTGATCTTTTAACCTTTTTTTTAATTCTTAACTGTATTTATATTTTGGAGGAGTGATGGAACTCAAAAAAAGAGGATTTAATTTTCCCGAGAGCATTAATTTTGATACAGGGAGTGACCATACATACGGCAAGCTTATAGCCGAGCCTTTTGAAAGAGGATTCGGGACTACCGTTGGCAATGCATTGCGTAGGGTACTGTTATCATCAATTGAAGGAGCAGCTGTAACCTCCATTAGGATACCAGGAGTACTCCATGAGTTTTCAACGTTGCAGGGCGTCAAGGAGGATGTTGTTGATGTGATATTCAACATCAAGCAGCTCAGGTTTAAGATGCATTCTGACGGACCCAAGACCGTAACCATAGAGATCAAGGGCCCCGGTGAAGTTAAAGGTAAGGATATTATAAGTGATGCTGATATCGAAGTGCTTACACCTGACCAGACGATAGCAACGCTTGACAAGAAGATGGCGTTCACTGCGGAGCTTGTTGTTGAAAAGGGAAGAGGGTATAGGGTATCAGAGGATGTTGATGATGAGGAATTATCAGTGGATGTTATAAAAGTTGATTCAATATTTACCCCTATCAAGAAGGTGAACTTCTGGGTGGAGGGTGCCAGAGTAGGTCGTTCTACTGACTATGACAAACTTATAATGGAGATATGGACTGATGGGACTGTTACTCCTGAAGATGCTGTCTCCCAGGCATCCAAGGTGCTTGGAGAGCATGTAACACTCTTCTCCATGGAAGAGCCTCAGGAGGTCGAAGAGCCTGTAGTTGAGGTCGAAGAAGAGATAGATATTGAGATCGAGGACAGCCCTGAAGATACAGTCAGTGTCTTTAATGAGAACCTGCTTAAGAGTGTTGATGAGCTTGAGCTTTCTGTCCGTTCAAATAACTGCCTTAAAAATGCAAACATAAATACAATTGCCGACCTCGTTCAGAGGACAGAGTCTGAGATGCTCAGGACAAAGAACTTTGGCAGAAAATCCCTCAATGAGATAAAAGAGCTGGTAGCTAAGATGGGGCTTCAGTTCAACATGAGGATAGAGCCTGAGGTAATGCAGGAGATGGAGAAGGCAAAAGGAGTAAAGAATGCGTCATAGAGTAGCCGGCAGAGGATTTGCCAGGAATACAAAACAGAGAAAGGCCCTCTTAAGGGGACTGGTAATATCACTTATAACACATCTTAAGATCGAGACCACCGTTGCAAAGGCCAAGGAGACGAAGAAGATCGCCGAGAAGATAATCACCCTTGCTAAAAAAGGTGGCCTCAGCTCAAGAAGGCTTGCAATGTCAAGGATTCCTGAAGAGACTACAATAACAAAACTTTTCAATGAACTGGCACCCAAAATAAGCCGTAGTAGCGGCTATCTCAGACTCTTGAAGAGCCGTAACAGGGCAGGGGACAATGCTGAAATGGCTATACTGGAATTTGTCGATTATGAGAAACTTCAGGACAAAGATGCTGTTGAGAAGCGTGAGAAAAGGCAGGAGGCCAGAATGGCGGCAGCTGAGGCTGCAGTAGGACAGTTATCTGAATAGAGGCATTACAATATATAAAACATCTTGGGCCTGCGGTTTACCGCAGGCCTTTTTTTTATTGCTTATGCATGTAAATTGATTGTTATCAATGTGTTAGATGATAGTAAGAATAACGGGATTGTCAATTTCTTCAGTTAATACCTCCACCATTGACTTTGCATATTTTTTGGTTTAATAATTAACTAAGATGTACAATGAAGTTAAATAATTACACAGGGGGAGACAATGAGCAAAAGACGCTCAAAAAGGTCAATGCTCTCATTCAGTGCAGATATTATTTCTGGTGAGAGATCCTACAGAGGGAGTATGGAGAATGTTTCTGAGAGGGGCTATGCCAGTCAACAATCTCCAGAGATGCTATTCAAAGCTTTACTGAGGGGAATATGGTAGAGGTAAGGTTTCTGTTTCCCAGAGGCAAGAAATTTTCTATGCACTGTGAAATAAAGAGGGTGGAATCTGAGGCAGACCCTTTGAACGGAAATAAATATAATCTTGGAATGGAGATAATCAACCCTGTTCCAGAGTATAGAAAGTCAGTAAAGAACGCAAGGTAGGATTATTTAATAAATAAGCAGTAATCTATGCAAAGCTGGTAAGGATTAAATCGCATCACCCTGTATATCACCCATTGCCCTGAACTTGTTGTAGCGTTCCTGTACAAGGAGTTCGGGTGTTTTTGTTTTTAATTCCTGAAGGTGCTGCATCAGTGCCATCTTGATATTGTCAGCGGTCTCCTGATGATCTCTGTGTGCCCCGCCCATTGGCTCTGGTATTATGTCGTCGATCACACCGAGTCCTTTAAGGTCCTTAGATGTTAGCTTCAGAGCATTTGAGGCCCTGTCAAAATCTTCAGGCCCGGTCTCAGAAGGGGCCTTCTTCCATAGTATTGCTGCGCATCCTTCAGGGGAGATAACAGAGTAGACCGAATGCTCAAGCATAAGCACCCTGTCACCGACTCCGAGGGCAAGAGCTCCTCCGCTGCCTCCTTCTCCGATCACAATGGAGATGATAGGGGCCTGGAGCTTGAACATCATATAGAGGTTCTTGGCTATAGCCTCAGACTGGCCCCTTTCTTCAGCACCTAACCCGGGGAAGGCACCGGGTGTATCAATAAGTGTGATGATAGGCTTATGAAACCGGTCTCCAAGCCTCATCACCCGTAAAGCCTTTCTATATCCCTCTGGGTGCGGCTGGCCGAAGTTTCTGGCTATCCTCTCCATAGTTGTCTTTCCCTTCTGGTGGCCTATTACGACAACAGGATATCCCTGAAACCTTGCAAGCCCTGCAACGATCGCAGGATCGTCTGAGTAATTACGATCGCCGTGAAGCTCTACAAAGTCATCCATTAATAGATCTATAAGATCCAGGGTATGAGGCCTGTCCGAGTGGCGCGCAATCTGCGTCTTCTGCCATGGCGTAAGCTGTGAGAAAATATTTGTCCTGAGGTCGGATGCCTTCTTCTCAAGCTTGCGTATCTCAGAGGTTATATTCACATCTTTACCGTCTGCTATACGCTTCAGTTCCTCAATCTTATTCTCAAGGTCTACGACAGGTTTTTCAAAATCCAGATAATTATGCATAACATTAATTATATAACATTACTTAAGAAATACGGACTTTTCACCGATAATATTTTCTATCTCTTTAACAAGTTCTTCAGTCGGATTGACATGCAGGTCAGTGGTGAGAAGGGTCTCCCAATCGTCAGGAGCGGTGATCCTGATCAGGACATCAGAATTGCCCCTGTGCTTTTTAAAGATCTTATCAAGTTCACCAATTTTCTCAGGGCCGGCACTGCTCCTCATTATTATCAGAAGAGACTTCTGTCTCTCAGGTTCCTCAGGCTGTTTACGCCCGTTGCCGTTACCCCATTTCTGGGCTCTTGCCGGTTTCTCAGCCGCCTCAAGCAGTCCTTCTGTATTATCAATAGAGGCTACGGCCTTTGCTATTACCTTAACCCCTTTATCAGATTTGTCTATGTATCCTGCAATGACTATAGGAGTGTCATTTGTGAATATCTCTTCTGATTTACTATACGTGTCAGGGAAGATAACTACTTCTACGGTGCTGTACATGTCTTCAATAGTGAGTGCAGCCATCATATCTCCCTTCTTTGTCTTGATCTTTTTTATAGTGCTTATTATCCCGCCGATATTTACATTTTCCTTGTCGCTGTATTCTCTAAGGGCGGATGTCGAGACAACTGAAAGTGACTTGAGCTTTTCACTATATTTGTTTAACGGGTGTCCTGTAATGTAGAAGCCGAGCGCCTCCTTCTCCATCTCAAGGCGTTTAGACTCATTCCATTCAGTTGCTTCAGGCAGGTCGTTTGAGACGGGCGTGTGCATGTCAAACATGTTTTCCTGCCCTGAACTCTTCTCCCTCTGCACCTTTGCTGCTGAGTCCATAACATTGGCAAGTGCGTTCATAAGCTGAGCTCTGCCTCCAAAAGAATCCATTGCGCCGGCCTTTATAAGGCTTTCAACCACCTTCTTATTGACCCTTCTTGAATCAGCTCTTGAACAGAAGTCAAAAAAGGATGTGAAGGCTCCGTCACTTCTTGCTGAGATAACCGCTTCAATAGCAGAGCCGCCTACACCCTTTACAGCCTCAAGCCCGAACCGTATTGATCTTCCGGAGACTGTGAACTCCCTCCTGCTTTCATTAAGGTCCGGAGGCAGTATCTCAATGTCCATGTCCCTGCACTCGTTAATAAAGGCTACCACCTTGTCAGTGTTGTCCATGTCTGTGCTCAGTGAAGCGGCCATGAACTCAACAGGGTAATGTGCCTTTAGATAAGCAGTTCTGTAGGCAATGAGCGCGTATGCAGCAGAGTGTGACTTGTTAAAGCCGTACTGGGCAAACTGAAGTATAAGGCCGTATAGCTTCTCGGATTTTTTTTCTGATATTTTATTTGTCTTTGCCCCCTGAATAAATGTGTTCTTAAGCTTCTCCATCTCCTCAGGGTCTTTGCCTCCCATAGCCTTCCTCAGGATATCCGCCTGTGCAAGTGTGAAGTTGGCTATCTTGTTTGCAACCTTCATGACCTGTTCCTGATAGAGGATTATTCCGTGGGTCTCCTTCAGTATCTTATCAAGCTCAGGAAGTGCGAGTTTTGAGAGGGACCCGGAAGCCTTTGAATCTCCGGGGGACTCCTCATCCTTCTTGCCTTTTATGAACTCATCAACCATGCCGCTTCCAAGAGGGCCTGGCCTGTAGAGCGCTACAAGCGCGATAAGGTCTTCAAAGACGGAAGGGCTTATCCGTACAAGGAGATCTCTCATACCGGAACTCTCAAGCTGGAATATTCCGGTCGTCTTTGCAGCGCATAAAAGTTGGAATGTTCCCTTGTCATCCAGAGGGATGTTGTTTATGGAAAAGCGACCAGTACCTTCCTTGCCATCAGCCTGAATGGTGCTGTTTATTATCCTCTCGGCCTTATCAATAACAGTAAGGGTCTTCAGCCCCAGGAAATCAAACTTGAGCAGTCCGAGCTGCTTGATGGCATCCATGTCATATTGTGTAACAACAGCATCATCATTGGACGCCTTGTAGAGGGGAAGATAATCTGTAAGCGGTTCCGGAGATATGACTAATCCTGCTGCATGTGTTGATGCATGCCTTGAGAGTCCCTCAAGCCTCTTTGCAATGTCTATAAGGCCTTTGATGTCATCATCTGTGTTGTATAGATCCTTAAGTTTAGGCTCTGCCTCAAGAGCTTTGCTTAAAGTCATCTTCAGCTCAAAGGGTATCAGCTTTGCGACCCTGTCCACCTCTGCATACGGGATATTCATTACCCTGCCTACATCACGGACAGCAGCACGCGCTTTCATTGTACCGAATGTTATTATCTGTGCGACATGGTCAGCCCCGTATCGTTCAGTAACGTAATCAATGACCTCTGATCTTCTGTCCATGCAGAAGTCTATATCTATATCAGGCATGCTCACCCTGTCAGGGTTCAGGAATCTTTCAAAAAGAAGACCGTACTTCATCGGGTCGATGTCGGTAATATCAAGGCTGTATGCAACTAGACTTCCTGCTGCAGATCCCCTTCCAGGGCCCACCGGTATATCCTTGCTCTTGGCGTATTTAATAAAGTCCCACACGATAAGAAAGTATGACGAAAAGCCCATAGCATTTATCGTCACAAGCTCAGTCTCAAGCCTTGATGCATACTCATCCGGGATATCAGATCCTAGCTTTACCTTCAGTCCTTCATCGGTCAGATTCTTTAAATATAAGTTGAGATCCTCTACCTTATCTGTGTTGTATCTTGGAAGGTGAAACTCGCCAAACTTAAAATCCAGATTGCACCTCTCTGCAACTTTCCTAGTGTTTTCAATGACTTCCGGATTGTCCTTAAAGTATTCCTTCATCTCGTCAGGACTCTTGAAGTAGAAGGAATCCTTGGAAAACCTCATTCGGTTCTTGTCCTCAAGCATCTTTCCAGTCTGTATACAGAGAAGGGCGTCGTGGGCTTTGGCGTCTTCTTTTGTAAGGTAGTGGCAGTCGTTCGTTGCAACTACATCTATGTGCAGATCATTGCCGAGTTCAATCATCCTTTTGTTTATTATGTCCTGCTCAGGAAGTTCATTTGCCTGTACTTCAAGGTAAAAATTGTCAGCACCGAGTATATGCCTGAAGCTGAGGGCGGCCTCTCTTGCCTCATCAATTTGTTCGTTATGCAGCAGGTGTGAGATCTCACCCTTAAGACAGGATGAGAGTCCGATAAGGCCTCCGCTGTACTGTTCAAGAAGGTCCTTGTCTATACGTGGTTTATAGTAGAAGCCGTCAAGATAAGCTTTGCTTACGAGTCGTGTGAGGTTCTGGTATCCGTGTATGTCTCTGCAAAGGAGGATAAGGTGAAAAGAGCCTTCTGTCTTTCCTCCTGATGAGCCTTTCTTGAGATGACTTCCTGAAGTTATGTACATCTCACATCCGATGATAGGCTTCAGCCCTGCCTTTGATACTTTACGGTAAAACTCTATCGCCCCGAACATATTTCCATGGTCAGTGATGGAGACTGCCGGGAGGTTGAACTCAATGGCCTTCTCGATCATGTCGTCAATTCTGATGGCCCCGTCAAGCAGGCTGTAATGAGTATGGAGGTGAAGCGGAACGTAACTGGAATGCATGATAGATTTTAGAATATCAAACTGGAATAGTCAAACAGCTTAAAAACAAAAAAACAAGTTAAAAATTAAGAGTGCAGAGTTAAGAGTTTATGGTAAAAAGCCATTGAATTATAAAAAAATCAATCACTTTTAACTTTAAACTCTTAACGTTAAACTGTATTTGATATTTCCTTTATCTCCTCAAGTTTCTTCATTGCTGCGCCTGAGTCAATTGCTTCAGAAGCCTGTGCTGCAGCCTGAATAAAACCGTCTGCATGATCACCTGCGATAAGAGCAGCAGCAGAGTTCATAATTGTTATTTCTCTTTTTGCCCCTTTTGCTCCTTTAAGGATATCAATTGTTATTTTTGCATTTTCTTCAGCAGTGCCGCCGACAAGGTCGTCTTTTGCAGCTTTATTGAACCCGACATCCTGAGGTGAAAGCATGTATGTATCAACTATACCGTCCTTAAGTTCTGTTATTTTTGTTCCGCCGGTATTTGTTATTTCATCCAGCCCGTCATCTCCATGTACTACAAAGGCGTGCTCAATACCGAGGTTGCCGAGCACATTTGCCATCGTCTCAGTAAGGTCACCGCTGAATACTCCAAGGATCTGCCTCTTTGCCCCGGCAGGGTTTGTCAGCGGGCCCAGAATATTGAATATGGTCCTTATGGCCATCTCTTTTCTCGGGCCTATGGCATGCTTCATTGCCGGGTGAAAGAGGGGGGCGAACATAAATCCAAAGCCTGTCTCCTTAAGACACTTTTCGACCTTCTCCGGTTCAAGGTCTATCTTAACTCCAAGCGCCTCAAGCACATCTGCGCTGCCTGAGCTGCTTGAAACGGAGCGGTTGCCGTGTTTGGCAACTGGTATGCCGCATGCGGAAACAACAATAGCAGAAGTAGTTGAGATGTTGAAGGTATTGGATAGATCTCCGCCTGTGCCGCATGTATCAACCATATTTGCAGGCCCGCTGATACGGGTTACTTTCTCTCTCATAACTATTGCAGCGCCTGTGATCTCATCGATCGTCTCTCCCTTAAGCCTTAGCGCTGTCAGAAATGACGCTATCTGTGCGTCAGTAGCATTGCCCTCCATTATAAAGGTCATTACGCCTGTCATCTCTTCTTTTGAAAGATCTTTGCCTTCTATTAATGAACCAATAGCCTCTTTAATCATCTCATCCTCCGATTCTTCTTTTGTTTAAACAAATATGCTGATTTTATCATAAATTCAAAAAGGAAGGTGTTGAAGATCATGGTGAAGATATATATGAACTAAATCAATGACATCCCTTAAGTCTTCAGCTTTGCGGAACCGCTTCTGTATCATCAGGGAGTATACATACCTTATTCCTTCCAGATTCCTTTGCAATATACAGGGCCTTGTCAGCGCGGTCCAGTATGGACTCCCAATGGTTATTCTTATCATCTTCGTTGAAAGCGGCAACACCGCAGCTTATGGTCAGATAGCCCCTTTCACAGCCCTTGTGCTCTATCTTGAGGTTATCTATGCTCCTTCGAAGTTTTTCAGCGACCAGTAAAGAATTTTCACTCCTTTGTTCATGTGCAATAATCACTATTTCTTCGCCTCCCCACCTGAATATGTCATCTGAGTATCTGATGACCTCCTTTAGTGCTGCTGAGACGGATTGTAGTATGTTGTCACCTTCGATATGTCCGTATTCATCATTGTAATTTTTGAAGCTGTCAATATCGCACATAATAATTCCATACCCCTGCAGATATCTGCAGGAACGGTCATGGACCTTTTTAATCACATCATAGAAGGCACGGCGGTTGCCTATCTCCATCAACGGGTCTGTCATGGCAATTTCTTCAAGCTTCACATTGAGTTCCTTGAGTTCTTTTTCAAGGTTCAATATCCGCTCTCCCGCCCTTACCCTTACCTGAAGTTCCTCCATGTCGAACGGTTTGGCAATATAATCGTCAGCACCGGCCTCAAGGCCCTTTACAATATCTTCTTTCTTATCCTTTCCCGTCAACAGAATAAAGTATATATAACCGGATGTCTCCTTAGCCCGGATCTTGCGGCACAGCTCAACACCGTCCATTTTTGGCATCATCCAGTCTGCTATAACTAACTTTACCTCCTCTTCCTGAAAGATATCCCAAGCTTCTTCACCGTCAGCCGCAACAATGACCTCATGCCCCCAGTACCTTACGGTCTTTTCAAGAAGCTTTCTTGAGATCCTGTCATCTTCAACAACTAGTATTTTCATAATTGTTTTTTACCATTAATATCAATAATTGTAAATACTATAATTTGTCACCTGCTTCTTTCAGGTCTGATATGGCATTGCGAAGGGTCTTGATCCTCTCGGCCAGTCCTGATATATCATTGCTGCGGCTTTTTTGCTCGATCTCCATGGCGATGGACTGTACTTTAAGCGCACTAAGGTTTCCAGATGCGCCCTTTATGCTGTGAGCATTCTTCAGTACCTCACCTGGATCAGCAGATGCCAAAGCCTCATCCATAGCCTTGATCTGGTCAGGTACATATTCAAGAAACTCGCCAAGCAGTTCTTTGTAAAAGTTCATGTCATTTCCGAAGCGGGTCATTGCGCTATCCATATCTATCTGCGCTCCTTCAGACTGCAGTTTGTTGTCTGCCGCATTTTCAGATTTGCCATATTCTGAAATATCACTATCCTCTTGCAATAAAGGGTTCTGTGAGTTGAGGCGTAAATTTACCCATTTAGATATTTTATCAATCATCTCCTGAGGCTCGATCGGCTTTGAAATGTAGTCATTCATGCCGGCCTCCAAACAGCGTTCAAAGTCTCCTTTCAGCGCATGAGCTGTCATTGCTATTATGGTTGTTTGAAAAGGTGAATCCAATTCATTCATCCTTATCATCTTTGTGGCTTCAATCCCGTCCATTACAGGCATCTGTATGTCCATTAATGTTATGTCGTATTTCATCTTCAGCAGGGCCTCAACAGCAAGTTTGCCGTTATCAACTATATCCAAAATAAAGCCTGCTCTTGTCAGCACGCTCTCAGCCACCTTCTGGTTGACCGGGTTGTCTTCTGCAAGCAGTATGCGGATATTCTGGAACTTGACGTCCTTAAGAGTATGGCTTGTAACTATTGTCTTTTGAGCAGGGCCCTCATCTGTATCTTGCTGGCTCATAACTGCAGTAATTGTCTCTATGAGGAGTGATTCCTTAACAGGTTTTATGAGATAGCCGGAGCAGCCTAGCTTTCGTATTTCAGAAACATCTCCACGGGATCCAAGTGATGTGAGGATTATTATTTTAGTGTCTTTGATCTCTGGAGTGTTTTTTGTTATGACGGTGGTGTGTTCTCCGTCCATTCCGGGCATCTGCATGTCAAGAAGCATTAGGCTGTATGGGTCTTTTGATATTGCAGCTTTCTTAAGTTCCTTGATTGCTGATACACCGCTTTCAACAGAGCTTGTCCTGAAGCCGAAGTTCCTGAGCATTTTTTCAAGTATCGTCCTGTTAGTCGTATTGTCATCAGTGATAAGGATCCTCATATCTTTGAATTCAGGCAGTGCTTCATCAGTCCGGGAAGATAGTATATTGTTCTGTTTGCTATATGGCAGTTTGAACCAGAAACGGCTTCCTTTTTCGGGTTCGCTATCAACACCAAGCTCTCCGTTTAAAAGTTCGATAAGTTTTTTTGATATGGCCAGTCCAAGCCCTGTACCGCCGTAAATCCTGGTTGTGGAGCCGTCTGCCTGTGAAAACTCCTCAAAGATCAGTTCCTGTTTTTCGGGAGGGATCCCGATGCCTGTGTCGGTTACTGAGAATAGAATAGTTATCTTCTCCTCAGTCTCTTCCAGAAGCTCTGCCCGTATTACCACTTCTCCCTTGCTTGTAAACTTTATAGCGTTATTTCCAAGATTGAGAAGGATCTGGCGTACCCTGGCAGGGTCGCCTATCAGCAGTGACTCCACATCATGATGAACTACACAGGCAAGCTCTATCTTCTTTTCAGATGCAGCAAAAGCAAGGGTCTCGGCAACACCTTCTACCGTGAGCCTCAGGTTGAAGTTAATATTTTCAATAGGCAGTTTTCCAGCCTCAATCTTTGAGAAATCAAGAATATCGTTAATTATGTTTAAAAGCGAATATGCGCTCTTCTTCACTGTTGTTAGAAACTCCTGCTGCTCATCGGTCAGTTCCGTATCAAGTGCAAGAGCGGTCATTCCAACAATAGCGTTCATCGGTGTCCGTATCTCGTGGCTCATGTTTGCGAGAAACTCTGACTTTATCTTGTTTGCTTCTTCGGCATTCACTCTTTCAGATACCAGTTCTTTATAGGCATCCTCAAGTATGAACATCATATTATTAAATGTCTCGTTTGTTTCAAATATGGAATCCTTAGTTGACGTTTTGTATATTTCGCATTTTTCACACCTTCCGTACTTCTGGGCAAACTGGCCCTGTACCTCATCAGCACAGTGTGTGCCTGCCAGCTGCCAGCACCTCACTTTATGCTTTCCGTATGCAGGGCAGTCTGTCTTATCGCATTTTTTGACCTCCCAGCAGGTCGGTATGGCAGGGTTTTCTATAGGTCTGTATACCAGTGACTCAAAACCCTTCTTCTCCTCAACCTCATGAATGATCTCTGAGAAGGTGTTAAGTGAGTTATGAAGGCTTTCCCTGTCGGTTTCAAGCATTTCACGTGTCTCCAGAAGTTTAGCCTCAACTTCCTTACGGCCGGTTATGTCCTTTGCAATGACAACAGTATTGTAAGAGTCTTTTCCGGTCTCCTTCATTATTGAGCCTGAAAGGATAGCCGGTATCGTCTGTCCGTTCTTTTTAATTAGATCAGCTTCATATCCCTTGATATGTTTTTCATGGAAGAGTTTATCAATAAAACATGACTGATCGTTCTCATCGTCACAGCCCTTATAGATCTTGCTGAACGGCTCACCTATCAATTCATCTGTTTCATACTGTAATGAGATAAGGGCCTCTCTATTGGCAGTTTTTATTATTCCGTCTGAATTTGTAACTATAAGGATGTCCGCTATAGACTTAAAGATACTGTCCATATAATCTCTTGAGACAAGAGTCTCGGACAGCTTCTCTGTCATCTGGTTAAATGCCCTGCCGAGGGTGCCTATTTCATCCCTAGAGTTAGCTTTCACCCTTTTCCCAAAGTCACCGGAGGCGATGGATTTGGCGCTATCCACAAGTTCATGTATCGGCTTTGATATCCTGCTGCCGAGAAATAATATGATGAATATCCCAAAGGTAAAGGCGGTGACGGTTACAAAAAGTATCAGGTTTGTGATATTTGACACCTTTTCTTCTATCGAAGCACTTGAGATGGCGAGATGTAATGCCCCTATCTCACCCTTCATCATGGGGACTGCAATATCATAAAAGCTCACATTGCCATCAGAAAAACTCCTAATGTTATTGTCAGCACCCTGATGCAGTTTGTTGATGTGTTTAAGGGCAGAAGGGAATCCTTCCTTGAATGTATGTTCCAGGATCTTACCATCCTTGTCTTCAAGGTAGATATACAGGATCTCCTTATCTTTTCGCATGTAATCCTTATGCATTAGGAGAAGGTTTTCAAAATTCTCAGTAAGTACATAGTTGGAGCTCATGCCCGCAAGGTGAGTTGACATGAATATCCCGCTCTTTAAGAGCTCATCAGTGAACTCTTTCTTGAGCACGGTATGAATGTATGAGATGCCGGGTATCCCGAGCAGAAGCGCTATGCTGATGATGCCCGCAAAAAATTTGGTCTGTATAGAGAGTCTTTTCATTGGAAGTTATATCACTTGTTTTCTTTCAGCCATCTCTTCATGTCTCTTATGGAGTCGTAAGCTCCATCCTCTATTTCGACAAATCTGTCTATCATCATCCCTTTAAGTATTTCCCTGCCTTCAGGAGTATCATGCGCACTTAGAAAGATATCCTTAAGTTTTTGCTTAAGAACAGGATCCATTTCAGCCTTTACCACAACAGGAGGGATTCCGTATGGGGGTGACTTCTTGATTATCTTTGTCTGTGAAGAGAATTCAGGATTTATACGCTGTGCGTATTCCCAAATAAGGCTGTCAACAGCTGCTCCTTCTACTATGCCCTCTGCTACAACCTTTATTGACCTGTCATGTGACTTTGTGAATATGAATTTATTGAAAAAAGATTCAGGAGTCTCATTGATCATTCCCAGCATATAGGTTGGAGCAAGTTTTCCTGAATTCGACATGGGATCTGTAAAGGCAAAATCCTTGCCCCGCAGTCCTTCAAGGTTGTTTATCGGGCTGTCCTTGTGAACGATTATATATGAGTAATAAACACATTCACCGTAAGCCTCCGGCGCGACCAGAAGTTCCATGCCGAATTCATCATGACCGTCCACATAAGGGCCGCCGCAGACAAAAGCTGCATCTACCTTGCCTGACTTTATCAGCATATTTATCTCTGCGTAATCCTCGCGGTCTACAAAGTCCACATTTGTATCCAGCCTCTCCTCGATGTAGTCGAGAAATCGCTTGTAATAAGCAAAACCCTCTCTCGGGGTTATCATACCGCCGACGGCGATCCTTATGCTCTCATCCTGCTCCTTATCCTGAACAGTTTTTATAGGCTCTCTTTTTTCCAGGCTTATCTTTTCTGGGCTATCTTTTTCACTGCAGCCGGTAAGAAGTGTAAGGCACAGTGCAATTGTGATTAGAATAAATTTTCTCATGATAGAAACTCCCTGGTTAAATGATTTGAAATGCTTTACATAATTATAGCTAATTATGGTAAGAATGTAGCATTCTGGTTGTTGAAGACCAGTATGCAATGGAAAAGAAGCGGGTAGGGGCAGTAATAGACCTTTGAAATGGCCTATGCTTTATTTCTGTCAGTCAGCAGCAAAGCTCTTTATTGCATGGCAGAAAATTTCTTTAGAAGCTGCCTGAACTCATTGGCAATAGAAGGGGCTGTTATCCCTTTCCCACCGAAGATATCTTCAGCAGTGAGCGCTTTATTATAAAAATCTTCGTTCGCATCAGCATTGATACTTAATTTTGAACCGTCAAGCGCAAGCCCGGCAAAAAGCCCGCGGCTGCGGGAGTAGGAGAAAATCTCAGCCTTCAGCTGGAGATCTGTATTTATCTCAGCCTGTCTGCCGACAGGGCCTGCGGCTACAGATGCATCTGCGCCAAGAGTGAACTTCCCGTTGATTATTCCATCAATGCTCTTTTTGCTCTTGAAAACGAGGATGACATCTGTTGACTGCGCTCCTATCTGAAAGCCGAAGCTGCCGCCTGTAAGGGTTATAAAAGAAGGATTGCTCCATTCGCCGTCTTCTCCCTTGGTTACAAGTATGCCGTGGCCGCGCCTGCCTCCGAATACAAATCCGACCTTTATGACTTCAGGGATAACTGCAACCCCATAGGTGTTATTCAGCAGTTTGGCAGGGAGTCCTTCCTCAGGTATCTTCATTATCTCGGTCAGGACCGTCATGGCGTCTTCGACCTTCTTCTCCTCCGTGCTCTTTGCATATGCCGGGGTGAACCCTGAAAATATAATTGCTGCACAGATCACTGAAAGGATAATCCTTTTCATATTCATATTCCCTCCTTTAAAAGCATTATTATTTAATCTGTCTTTATGCGTCTTATTATGTCGTTCTTGCTTACGCCCTTTAATGACGTGATGGAGACAGTCTCCTCGTTCCTGCCGGAGGCAACACTCTCACCTTTGTCATTATATATATCATCAACCAAAATAGATCTATCTTCAAGTCCTGATGACAGGAACTCAAGCCTGTCGCCTGTTTTAAGGGTGTTCCTCAGTCTGACATCGCACCTGCCGTCAGCAACTGAACTTACAGTGCCTACCAGTTCGTGGCTCATCCTGTAGGCCTTTTCCTCATCATGGTTATAGTCTTCATCAGGCTGTCTGCCAAGAAACATTCCGGTTGTGTAGCCCCTGCTTGAGAACATGGCAAGCTCTCTGAGCCATCTCTCATCGACATTGTACGGCCGTTCCGCAAGTTTGTTGACTGCCTCCCTGTAGGTCTTTACAACCCCGGCGACATAATTAATGCCCTTCATCCGCCCCTCTATCTTAAAGCTGTCAACACCGGCATCGGCCAGTTTATCAAGGTGCTCTATCATGCAGAGGTCCCTTGAGCTCATGACATAAGTTCCGCGGTCATTTTCAAAGACCGGATGCAGCTCATCAGGCCTCTTCTCTTCCATAAGTTTATAGTTCCACCTGCAGGAGTTGGCGCATTCGCCCTGATTTGCAGAGCGGTTTGCCAGAAAGCTGCTTATGTAGCACCGGCCTGAGTATGAGATGCATATGGCTCCATGTACAAAACACTCAAGTTCAACAGACACTCTTTCCCTTATATCCTTTATCTCATCTATTGTGAGTTCCCTGGCAAGGACAAGCCGCTTTGCCCCGGTCCTTTCCCAGAAGGCGGCAGAGTCAGGGTTTGTTATGTTAGCCTGTGTGCTTATATGAATGGGTATTTCGGGCGAGATCTCCTTTGCAAGCTCGAATATGCCGATGTCGGAGATGATCACTCCATCGGGTTTTACTTTATTTAAAAAAGCCAGATGTTTCTTTACAGGAGAGATGTCCCTGCTGTGGGGGATGATGTTTACAGTAATGTAGAATTTCCTGTTGCTTCTGCGTACAAGCTCTGCAGCCCTTATGAGCTCATCTTCATTGAAGTTGGCGGCCATGGCCCTGAGGCTGAATTCAGACAGGCCGAGATACACTGCGTCTGCACCGTAGTGAAGGGCGGTGGTAAGTTTCTCAAAGTTGCCCGCAGGAGCGAGGAGTTCGGGTCTTCTCATAAAGGGTATGTCTTGAGTAATGCTTAATCCTTGGTCCAGTCCTGCAGGGTTGCTATGATCTTCTTTGCCTGTTCCTTGCTGGATATGTTGAATTTGGACCTCTGGTTAAAGACCCCGTTGCTCTTCTGGTAACGGCGGATACTGTATTTGTCATCACCGAACTTTTCATTCTTGCGGTCCCACTGCTGGTACTTGAAGAGAAGGGTTGCCCATGCTCCTTTTGAGAGTACGGTCTTGTCGAGTTCCTTGACGAGCTGAACGCCGTCTTCTTCATAGTTCATTGTCAGTTCATTTACATCGGAAGCAGCCATGTTATTCTCCTTTTGGTTAACTATATAATATTAGATTATATGGTAAAACAATATTTAAAATCCAGCCCGATCAATTATGCGGGCAGTTTCTGCCCAAAGAATATCATTGCAGCAAGAAGCAGGAGAAGACAGAACCAGATAGCGATAGCTATGGCTGCTGACCTCTTTGCCTTCTGTGCCTCCCACCACCCTTTGGGTTCGATGCCCTGAAGCTTAAATGTTATGACGCCCGAAAGGTTTATGCAGACAACATTGATAAAGAAGAGGAGCAGGGCGCCTGTTCCATGCTCCCAGTATCTGCCTCCAAAGAGCAGCCCGGCAGTCACCAGGGGAGGCAGGAGTGCGACAGCAACCATGACGCCTACAAGTTCTTTGGATATTCCGCTTGTGATCGAATATGCTCCTGCTACTCCGGTTGCAAGTGCAAGGAAGATGTAGTAATAGCTGACATCTGAACGTGCAGCAATTTGAGGTATGTCAGGGTCAATGCTGAGAAAAAGACCCATTAATCCCCCGATGATCAGTGTGATAGAGAAACCTGCAATATTGGTTATGATAGATTTTTTTGCAAGTTCAAAGTCTGCAAGGGTTGCTGAAAGAGCAAGCGCCATATTCGGGCTGAGGAGAGGGGCTATGACCATTGAGCCTATAATGACGGCCACATCATTTTTGATAAGGCCGATTGATGCCACTATGGCTGCAAGCCCGGCCATTAATATGTATCGTTGTGACAGCCCGGAGATCTTTGTCATCTTCTGGTAGACCTCTTCAGTGCTTATCCTGTCCGGAACCTTCGGTTTGTCAGGGTTCTCCACCTTCTCCTCTTCTGCGGGCTCTTCAGGTCTGGGTATTGTGGCCTCAACAGGAAGCAGTACTACCCTGAAGTTCTGGTCCTCTGAATAGAATTTGTGAAAGATATCAAGGACTGACTCGGTATTCTTTGCCTGAAGAAGTACCTTTGTAAGCGTCTCGCCTTCTGAGAGCGGGATGTGCCATATCTGGAGGGTAGGGGTGTCCTTCAGCAGAAAATCTATGTCATCTGCTTTGCCCTTCTGGTGGTATATTTCGATCAATCGTAACGGCATTAATCTATAATGTTCCTCAGGAGATACGAAGTTTAAGGAAGTTTTTGAGCATATCCATGCCGGCCTTGGTCAGGATCGATTCAGGGTGAAACTGTACCCCTTCGATAAGAAGTTCTTTGTGCCTTATTCCCATGATCTCTTCCATGTCGGTCCATGCTGTTATTTCAAAGCAGTCAGGAAGGGTGTCACGCTTTACTATCAGGGAGTGATACCTTGTCGCCTCAAACGGGTTGGGCAGTCCTTCAAACACGGTGCTGTTGTTGTGATGGACCATTGATGTCTTGCCGTGCATGAGGCGGGAGGCGTTTATGATATCACCGCCGAACGCGGCAGCGACTGACTGATGCCCGAGACATACACCAAGAATTGGCAGCTTGCCTGCAAAATGTTTTATCACCTTAACTGATATGCCCGCCTCTTTTGGCGTGCACGGTCCGGGGGATATGACAATCCTGTCAGGGTTCAGGTCTTCTATCTCAGGTATCGTTATCTTGTCATTTCTAAATACCCTGATATCCTCACCAAGCTCGCCCAGATACTGGACCAGGTTATAAGTGAAGGAATCATAGTTGTCGATCATTAAAAGCATTAAAAACTCCTAGTTGAAATCTTTTTCCGCCATTTCAATAGCTTTAAACATGCCCTTTGCCTTGTTAACAGTCTCTTTGTACTCAAGCTCAGGATTGGAGTCTGCAACAATTCCGGCACCTGCCTGAATGTATGCTTTACCTTTCTTGAAGATGATGGTTCTTATGGTTATGCACATATCCATATTACCAGAAAAATCAAAATATCCGAGGCATCCAGCATAGGGGCCTCTCTTTGTAGGTTCAAGTTCTTCAATTATTTCCATGGCCCTTATCTTTGGTGCCCCTGAAACAGTTCCGGCGGGGAAGGATGCCCTTAGAACGTCAAATGCATTAAGCCCTTTTTTAAGCTTTCCGACAACATTTGAAACTATATGCATGACATGCGAGTATCTCTCAACAGACTTCAGCTCTGTAAGTTTTACCGAGCCGGTCTCTGCAACCCTGCCGACATCGTTGCGTCCGAGGTCAACGAGCATAATATGTTCAGCAAGCTCCTTGGGGTCCTCGATAAGCTCCTTCTCCATTGCAAGGTCTTCCTCTTTTGTCCTGCCCCTTCTTCTTGTGCCTGCGATCGGCCTAAGCTCTATGGTCTCATCTTCAACCCTCACGAGTATCTCAGGTGAGGAGCCGACAAGAGTGCTCTTTCCTGTGTTGAGGTAGAACATGTAAGGCGATGGGTTTATGACCCTGAGCGCCCTGTACGCGTTCAGAGGATGGATTTCGGTCTCTCTTTCAAAGTTCTGTGACAGCACGACCTGTATGACATCACCTGCTCTTATGTACTCTTTTGCTCTTTCTACAGCGTGCTTGAAGTCCTCTTTGTCAAAGTTAGAGCTGAATGAATCTTCAATTTTCTCATCTGATGATCCTGTGCTGCCTGTTTTGCGGTTCTTTGGAGGGACTGCTTTTGCCTGTAATTTCTTAACTATGGCATTTATCTTCTCTTCGGCTTCACTGTATGCTTCCTCAGGATCTCTTCCTTCTGTATATGCATTGGAGATGACCTTGATTGTCTGGCTGAGGTTATCAAAGACAAGAAGAGTGTCTGTGAACATCAGAAATATGTCAGGATGGTCAGCGCCCTTATGCCGCAGGTTTGGAAGCTTTTCAAAATGGCGCACCGTATCATACCCGATATAACCGACAAAGCCTCCATGAAACCTCGGCAGGCCCTCTGTCTTTACAGGCCTGTATTTTTCAAGCTCATCAGAGAGCACCTCAAGCGGGTCGTTTATGAACTTTCTCTTCTCCTTCTCCTTGCCGCGTCTGATCGTTATGTTCTTGCCCTTGCCCTCAATGATCATGGAAGGGGCGCTGCCCAGAAAGGAGTATCTTGCCCATTTCTCACCGCCCTCAATACTTTCGAGCAGGAATCCTGCTTTGCCCTTCAGCTTAAGAAACGCTGAAAGTGGTGTCTCAAGATCTGCAAGGATCTCCCTATAGACAGGAATCAGATTTCCCTCTTTTGCCTTCTCTTTAAATTCGCTCAGATTCGGGTATAGCATTTGACAAACTCACTCAATATTCTTTATTATTTAACTTGTCTATTATAGACCAATTAGAATTAAAAATTAAGAGTTAAGAGTTAAGAATTGTGGAACACAGAAAATCATAATCCTTAATTTTTCATTTTTAATTCTTAACTTTTAATTTTGTTTTTATTGCGGGTGTAGCTCAGTGGTAGAGCACAACCTTGCCAAGGTTGGGGTCGAGAGTTCGAGCCTCTTCACCCGCTCCATTAAAGACAAGAGAGTCAGTTCCGAGGTATCGGGACTGACTCTTTTTTTGTTTGGGTTGTAAAGGTTAACTTCTTAGATGTGTGGGTTATATAAATAAAAAACCGGCAGGAGAGATCCCCCTGCCGGCTTTTATTAGATTATGGATCTAATGGGGCATCTTCTTCGCAAGTAAATGAATCTATGAGATCATTGGCTGATCCTAACAAGTAATTACCAGTCTCTTCATCAATATCACCTGTTTTTACATACCTGTTTATATACATTTTGAATTTCTCAATGTATCTAATGGCATAGCTGAGTGACCTGTTGTCTCCATCCAGTGCATCAGGCATTTTCTTTAGGCATCTGTCCAACTGACCATTAAGGCGGGATCTGATGCTTCGGCTTTCGATTTCGTTATCTATCTTTAAATATATTTCATCAAGAATGTCATATGGGTCAGAGCAGATGCTACATACAGCATCCCCTCCGTTATAATCTTCATTTTGACCCCATTTGTTGTCTCCATAACAGTCTGTATTCCCGTCTGACTTAAGAACACATGTGTGATAGCCTCCTGCAGAGACGCCTGTCGCGTCCCCTCCGGTATAATCATTAGCCTGACCATCACGATTCCATCCATAACAGTCCACATTCCCGTCTGACTTAAGAACACATGTGTGATGTAATCCTGCAGAGACGCCTGTCGCGTCCCCTCCGTTATAATCATTAGTCTGACCCTCATGATTCAATCCATAACAGTCTACATTCCCATCTGACGTAAGAACACATGTGTGATAGCTTCCTGCAGAGACGCCTGTCGCGTCCCCTCCGGTATAATCTTCAGCTTGATCATTCTGGTTATTTCCATAACAGTCTACATTCCCGTCTGACGTAAGAACACATGTGTGATATTCTCCTGCAGAGACTCCGGTCGCGTCCCCTCCGGTATAATCTTCAGCCTGACCATGAAGGTTGTCTCCATAACAGTCTGTATTCCCGTCTGACTTAAGAACACATGTGTGAAGGTACCCTGCAGAGACTCCAGTTGCGTCCCCTCCGGTATAATCAATACCTTGACCATTATTATTGGATCCATAACAGTCTACATTCCCATCTGATTTAAGAACACATGTGTGATATAGTCCTGTAGAGACTCCAACTGCGTCCCCTCCGGTATAATCTGCAGTTTGACCAGTACTCCAGGGACTACCGTTGTATCCATAACAGTCCACATTCCCGTCTGACGTAAGAACACATGTGTGTAAGTATCCTGCAGTGACGCCTGAACAGGTATCCCCGAATTCCGGAGCATTCGCATGCGCGCTTCCGCTTAAGCCGATGATCAGGCTTAATACAATTGCAGGTACTGATAATAAGGCTAATATTCTTTTCATTATTTCCCTTCTCCTTTTATAATATTTGATATTAATTAGTTTGAAAAATAGTGATATATTGGCATTATGATTTAATCTTATGGTTATGTCAAGAGTTGTTTTAGTAACTCATATGTATAGAGGGAAGCTGACATGATCTTGAGGTAAACAATATAAATCCGCTTAAATCCAACTGTATAGTAAATTGTATAGCTTATCAGCATAACAGAGGGTAAGGGAGGGGAAAAACCTGCCCCCTGAAAAGCTCTTAAGTGGCACTATTGGGTAAAGAGCGAGGATGTTTGTTGTGGTCTTGCCAAGGTTGGGGTCGAGAGTTCGAGCCTCTTCACCCGCTCCATTTTAAAACAGGGTATAGGGCATAGAGAATAGGGAGACCTAAAACTCTTGCCCTAAACTTTTTTAAGGGGTCACTTCCGAGGTGTCGGGGTTGGCTCTTTTTTTTATTGGGTTGTAAAGCGGGGCATAAAGATTAACTTCTTAGAGGTGTGGGTAATACTTAAAAAAACCGGCAGGGGAGGTTCCCCTGCCGGCTATTTTTAGATTATGGATTTAATGGGGCATCTTCTTCGCAAGTAAATGAATCTATGAGATCATTGGCTGATCCTAACAAGTAATTACCAGTCTCTTCATCAATATCACCTGTTTTTACATATCTGTTTATATACATTTTGAATTTCTCAATGTATCTAATGGAATAGTTGAGGGATCTTCTGTCACCGTCAATTGCGTCAGGCATGTATCTGTTGCATCTCTTCAATTGGCCTTTAAGGCGGGACCTGATGCGGCGATTGCCGATCTCCTCGTCAATAATAAAAAATATCTCATCAATAGTGTCATAGGGGTCAGAGCACGGTTCAATACTGCATACTGCGTCCCCTCCGGTATAATCTTCTGCCTGGCCAAACTGATTACGTCCATAACAGCTGACATTTCCGTCTGACATTAGAACACATGTGTGACTGCCTCCTGCAGAGACCCCGGCTGAATCCCCACCGGTATAATCTTCACCTTGACCATAAGAACTCAATCCATAACAGTCAACATTACCGTCTGATTTTAGAACACATGTGTGATTGCTTCCTAAAGAGACGCCTTCTGCGTCCCCTCCGTAATAATCATCAGCTTCACCCCAAGAATTTATTCCATAACAGTACGCATTGCCATCTCCTTTAAGGAGACATTTATGTATGCCTCCGGAAGCGGTTCCAGTTGCGTCTTCTCCGAAATAATAAGAAGCTTCACCTGCAATACTCCATCCCCAACAGTCTGAATTCCCGTTAGATCTGATAACACATGTGTGATAGTCTCCTGTGGATATGCCTGTTGCGTCATTTTCGGTATAATCTTCAGCTTGACCCCAACTGTTGTCTCCATAACATTCAACATTGCTGTCTGATTTTAGAATGCATGTGTGTTCGTGTCCTAAAGAGACACCAATTGCATCCCCTCCGGAATAGTCTTCAGCTTGACCATGCTGGTTGCGTCCATAACAGTCTACATTTCCATCTGTTTTGAGAACACATGTGTGATAGCCTCCAGTAGAGACTCCAGTTGCGTTATCTCCGTTATAATCCTCGGCTTGACCTTCACGATTATCTCCATAACAGTCCACATTCCCGTCTGATGTAAGGACACATGTGTGTCTGTAACCTGCAGAGAGTCCAGCACATGTATCTCCAAATTCAGGTGCAAATGCATATGCATCGCCGCTTAAGCCGATGATAAGACTGAAAATAATTGCAGGTACTGATAATAAGGCTAAAAACCTCTTCATTAGATTCTCCTTCTTGGTGAGATTCTTTGAATAATAGAAAAAGTCTATAAATTATTCAAGATAAATAATTGACAGGGGATATCTCTGACCTGTGTAAAGCGATTGAAAGGTGCTGAAGGGAATAGAAGGTATTATCTTATTGCTTAATATGTTTGTAAAGTATCTTAGCGGTGCCGGTATTGAGTTTTGTTAATATCTTATATTGTTTAAGAGCTTTCTCTTTTTCACCAGTGCCTAAGTATGCTAACCCAAGATTAAAATGTGCAGTTGAATGATTAGGATTAATCTTAATGGCATGTTTGTAGCATTCTACAGCTTTTTTATACTTCTTTAATCCATAGTAGGCGACTCCAAGATTGAAATGCGCATTTAAATGGTCAGGGTAGATCTTTAAAGCCATCTTAAAGCAGTCTACAGCTTCCTCATAGTTCTTTGACATTATATGAATGGTTCCAAGATGGCAATGCTTTTGTGACTGCTCGAAATTTTTAGTCCCTTCATTCTTATGAGTAGAATCAGTATTGGTAAATGCAGGTGATGGGAATGATAATAAAACAAAGAATAGAAGGGCGGATAAAAGGATATTGTTTATGATGTGTTTCATGGCAATAAATATATTGAATTTTATTAATAGAAGTTTCTTTAAGAGTTATCGAAAATATAACAGGATATGTATTTGCAGTCAATACAGATAAACCCTTAGAAAGCTGGTAGATTTTGCTGGTTGCTGTTTGTGGTCTTCTGCTGCAGTAAATGCTTGTTATGCGTTGAGAATGGGAAATTATTATTTATAAAAACTTACAATAATAAGCTTCATAATGAACTTTCTTTAATATTATCACAGACCAGGCAGAGGTTTAACGGGTCGTATTTATTCTCCCATGTGCATCCGAAATTTGGCCTCCACATCCCATTGGGGAGTTTATATGCTTTTGTTGGAACAACGGATAATTCATCCGGATGACCTTCCAGTGACCATTGTGTGCATGATCCGGGGCTAAGGGTTCCATCATTGTTCCTTACCATGAAAGTGCCGGGGACAAACTTGCTGAAACATTCTGCTTCAATGTGATCTCTATCAGGAACATCCTGTTTAGCTTTCAGTAAGTGGACTTGCTCATTTGATAGTTCTTCTACACATTGATCAACCTTCTTTTGAGCCATTTTAAATGGGGATAAGTTTACTGTTGATTGATAATTACCAGCTGCGCATCCGGCAGTGAATATCACTCCGAAGAGTATTAATAGCAGTTTTGATTCCTGAACTTTCATGTTTAGAAAAAACAAATAAGGCTTTCAGATTCCCAGAGTGAACCTATATGATTCACGGTGTAGGACACTTTTAAATATCTTCACCTATAAAGATATTCTTCTTGAATTTACCCGCAACCTTTTCGCCATTGGCTTTTGTTAATGTTCCGGTGCCATTGAAGAACTGGTTTTTCCATTCACCTTCATATTTGTCGCCATTAGCAAAGATCATTGTGCCCTTTCCATTGCACTGGCCGTTGAACCACTCACCCTGGTATTTGTCGCCATTAGCAAAATACATGGTCCCTTTTCCATCCATGTAGTTATCCTTCCATTCACCTGTATACTTGTCACCATTGGCAAAGTGCATGGTCCCCTCTCCGTCAGGATAGTTATTCTTCCATGCTCCCCTATACATGTCGCCATTAGCAAATGTCATGGTCCCGAAGCCGTTTATGCTGCCATCGACCCATTCACCTTCGTAACGGTTCCCGTATATAAAGTTCATGGTGCCATTGCCGTTTGGAGAGCCATCAGTCAGGTCACCGGTATATTTGTCGCCGTTATCAAAGGCAACTGGGCCATTTATGTTTTTGTAACTGCTGAAATCACATGAACCTGCATTGATGTAGGATGCAGTTATTAATAAACAGAATGTAAAACATATGAATGCAAGAAATATTTTTCTCATAACAGACTCCTTTGAAGTTAGAATCTTTATAATTTAAGTAAATATGTCAAGTTTATCAATGGTTTCATATAGTTATAAATTTTACTAATTAATTCCTTAATGCGATATTGGGCATTATTGATCGTGTTGATTTAAGGTGGGAGGGCAGGAAAGGGATATTGTAAAGTTGATCAAGAGTCGGTGTTGTCTATGCACAAAAAAGCCGGCAGGGGAGATTCCCTGCCGGCTTATGAGGACACTGACATCAGTCAATCCTAATGGGAGATGGGATCTTCACAATAATCGCCTTGGTGTTCATCGTCACATTCACAAATACCAGGAGAACTGCATTCCCCGCCGCCGGAACAGACGCGGATATCATTTTTATCAAACCCCCAGCAAGTCCAGCTATCACAAGCTAAATAGTATCCATCATCATCACAATCACAAGTATCATATGCTGTGCAAGTACCATTTCCGGAACACACACCCGGGTCTGTAGCTGGAATGGTAAAGCAGACAGGGATGTCACAATCTGCACCTGTATATCTATTATTATCAAAACAATCGCAAGTATCCTGGCTTACGCAGGTGCCTTCACCGGAGCAGACTGAAGGATCAGATTGAGGAATACCGCCGCATGTTGCCTCTGGCTCGGTTTCACAATCAAAGCCTTCATATCCTTCATCGCAGCTGCATATGCTGTCTAATTCACAAGTGCCATTGCCGGAACAGACGCTCGGATCTGTAGCTGGAATGAAATTGCAGACAGGGATGTCACAATCAGCGCCTGTATATCTATCATTATCAAAACAATCGCAAGTATCCTGGCTTACGCAGGTGCCTTCACTGGAACAGACAGCCGGGTCATCAGCGGGCAGGTCGTTGCATGTTATCTCTTCCAAGCATTCATCAGGCGCCTGCTCAAAGCAGTAGAGGTGAAGTAGTTCGCCACACCCGGTGCCGTCCCAGAATGTCCAAGCAGGGTCGAGTTTTGTGAAATCCCCAAAGATCCCGCTGCTTTCACCACTGGTTGTCCAGTCTTCACAGTTAAACACACTACCAGATTCAGGGGTACCGGCAGTATCTGTATCTGTCCATACAAAAGGCCGTCCTTCTTCAAAAGGTATAATCGGATCGCCGTCCTCATCTCGCTCAATTGGGATATCCAGAGAACCGTCAGTCAGGTCAAACCAGTCATCAGCTACGGTTGCTCCGTCTGTACGGACATATGGTAAGGATGGATCAATGCTCCATCTGTCAGCAGGGCCTGATCTAGTGTCTGAGATCCATGCCTTGAATGTGCCGCTAAGGCCTGCTTCATCAGCATGTGACTGGCAGATGGCGTCAGCTCCGGCTAACCCTTCGAGGTCGCCGTCATAGGGCAGGCTTGTGGTAAATACCCTGAGCTCTTCAGGGCATCCTTCTTCCTCACATTCTCCTCTCAGTGTATCTATGAGTTCATCGGCCCGGGCCAGAAGCTCGTCACCTGTCTCTTCGTCAATGTCATTTGTTCTCATATATCTGTTGTCGTACATCTTGAACTTCTCAATGTACCTGATGGCATAGTTAAGTGACCTTGTGTGGTCATCCAAAGCTTTTGGGACATATCTCTCTGTTCTTTTCAACATACCTTCGAGACGGGACTTGATAGTGCGGTCATTGATCTCGTCATCAATGATCTCACGCATGCATTCAATGAGATCATAAGCATCACATTCAGTGTCACATGGAGACACCTCTTCAGCGTAAGCGGAAGAGACAAAGAGGGTGATCGAAAAGAATAAGATAAAAGCTAAAAACAATTTCCTGTACATATTAGCCCTCCATTTAATAACTGAGTTCCTGAATAATAGAAAAAGCTTTTCAATTAATCAAGGTAAATAATTATTTGGGGATAATGATTGGATTGTGTCACTGCGTGCAGGGTGTATTTTGCAGGTAGGCGGCTAAGGCCTGTACTTACCATTAAGCTCTAAGGCGCTCCAGTTTTGTACATTGATCTCGCTTGTGTAATTTTCGCCCGATAAATTAGCAACTGCAACGCGTTTGCCGTCAACAAAAACATGTATAAGCGCTGGTGCTCCCTTAACGCCGCCAATTTCAGCCTTTATGTGATAACCGATCTCTTCAGCTATGTCTTCAACATCAAATTCGCTTGTTCCTGAAGCAAGCACTGCCCAGCATGTTTTTGCGTTGAGCTGTTCAATTGATATGATCCTGCCTCTGAACTTCGTCACCAGAATATCCGCGATCGCCTTCCAGTCGTGATCCGGGGTCTCAGCAGCCTTTTTTTCAGCCAGCTTCTGCTGCAGTTCGGGTATCTTGGTCACAAACCAGAGCGCCCCTAATGAGGTGATCCCCATTACTATCAGGAGAATTACAGCACACCTTCCTCTGCTCTTCAGGTTTGCCATGTTTTAATCAATGTGGGAATATTCAAATTAATATGAAAAGAGGTTTTTGTTTCTGCAAATTATGGGATATAATTCTTAAGGTCATCTTCAGGTTCGTCTTTGTCTCTTCTGTCCTTCTTTAATCTTCGTATGTGGTATCTTCGCTGCGGGCCTTTATATTTGTGGTCCATCCAGTTTCTGCGCCTGTCTTTTAAAGTCCTTCTAAAATCTTTGCGGTCTTTATCTTCAGTTTCATCAGCTTCGCTGTTTTTGAGATCAGGGTTGTCACTCCCACTGTTATCCATGGCTATTCCTCCTTTATATATTGTATCACAATTTTTATGGTTGTCATTGATGCATTGCAGTAATTTGTGTTTTAATAAGTACCGCTGATACAGGTGAGGGGCTTATGTTAACTAACCTGTCAGATTGGCAATGAAAAGGTGAAATCTGCTAAAATTCTATTGATAATTATAGGCGACGTACCCAAGTGGCTAAGGGGGAGGTCTGCAAAACCTTTATTCAGCGGTTCGAATCCGCTCGTCGCCTCCAAACATTTCAGTAATGAGTAATCAGTGATCTGTAATCGGTAAAGGCCGGAACAGCAGTAAATGACTGCTCATCACGCATTACCCATTACGCATCACGGCTTTTCAAGTTGTCTGCCTGCATCTTTTAAGCTAATATATTTAATGCCGCTTTTATCACTGCGAAATATTTCAGCCTTACTTATAGCTGTCTCTCTTCCCTTCTTCATTTATGCAGGTGCTCAGGCTTCTTACCTTCAGCCTGATGAGCAGGAAGCACTTATCAAAGAGGCATCCGGCCTTATAGCTCAAGGTGAATTGAGAAAGGCTGAAGATATACTTTTGTCGCTTGAAAAAGGTGAACCTGAAAAATATCCGGTCTCGTTTCTGTTAGCTCGACTCTATGAAGCTGAGGGGGTGACTGATAAGGCTGAACCCCTTCTGAAGCAGACTTCAGAGACGTTTCCTCTTTTGAAGGATTATGCATATCTTAAGCTTGCCGGTATTTATCACGGCAGTAAGGAGTATGCAAAGGCCATTGCAGCAGCAGGGCGGGTAAAGAGAGGGGTACTGAAGAAGGATGCGATGATCGTTAAGGTCAATTCTCTTAAGGAAATGAGGAGAGATGGTGAGCTCAGGAAGGCATTAAATGACCTTGTCACTGAATATCCTTTTGAGTGGGGTCACAAGTGGATGCTCGCCTCCTTGCTCAGGGAAACAGGTGATGTAAGCGGAGCGGTAAATATTTACAGGTCTCTTTTTATAAGCGCGTCTCCTCATTATAGGAAGGCGAGGAAGGAACTGAAACCTTTAAAGGCTGATATTCTGACAAAGAGGGAGAGGCTCAAGCTTGCAGACAATCTTTACAAACAGGGAGAGTACAGGCTGGCTGAGTCAAACTACGGCAAGGTCGTTTCAGGTTTCATTGACCCGACCAGAAAGAGGATCAGGCATCAGATGGCGATGTGCCGCTTCAGGCTAAAGAACTATAAGAGGTCTGCTGAGCTTTTCGGTATGATCGAGTCGCCGATGGCGAGGTACTGGCAGGCGAGGTCATATTACAGGGCGGATGATTTTTCTGGTTTTCTAAATGCACTTGATGTGCTGAAAACGAGGTATCCCAAAGACAGGTATTATGCAAAAACGCTCTTCATATATGCGGATGATTTCAGGAGGAAAGGTGATGTTGATTCTGCAACGGGAATTTTCAACAGGATCACAGGCGGTTTTCCTTCAAGTGCAGAAGGGGCGCTCTGGGGTACTGCCTGGATGAATTATCTGGTTGGCAACTATGAGGCTGCATTTGAGTATCTGACAGAACTGTCAGGGTACAAGAAGAGCAGCGAATACAATAAGTACCTCTACTGGAGGGCAAGAAGTTTAGAACTTGTAAATGAAGAATGTAACAAGCTGCAGGAGAATTCAGATGGTCTGCCCTGCAGCAGTAAGGCGAACGATTTTCCTGATGACATAAGTGCTGATCAGAGCTATTATGGTTTTCTGTTGAACTTACGGTATG
>PJEL010000599.1_pt1 | contig 41997 bp, 38 predicted proteins | sample 1853271 | NCBI WGS metagenome assembly PJEL01 (sample SAMN08108733, study PRJNA415343) | Invertebrate metagenome, whole genome shotgun sequencing project. | host: Globobulimina | place: Sweden: Gullmar Fjord | collected 2015-08
TTGCATCCTTTGCTAGTACTGTGAGGGCAAGGACTCCCAGGGAACACAGTCACACCATGGATAATCATTTGTACCCAGCCGTCACAGCAACCAGTGCAGGGCTGACATTGTCTTTTTTTTGATTTAGCCATAAATTTAATTAATTAAATGAAAAGTCATGTAACTCAGAGGAATGGATAGAGTATTTTACTTCGCTCGAATATCACTGAGAACCTAATCCTAAAGGCTGGCCATGTTGAGGGTCATGGCATATTTGGCAATGCCGTTGGCCAAATGGTCGGCAATGGATTCAAGATAGGCATCACTTCGTAAGCGTTTGGCTTCGGTGGTATTGGTGATAAAGGCTATCTCAGCAAGTACTGAAGGCATCTGGGCGCCAATCAAGACAATAAATGGAGCCTTTTTTACCCCATGATTTTTGATATCTTTATAGCGAGAATTTAATCCTTTCACTAAGTTTTTCTGGACAATACTGGCCAGTTTGGCTGACTCATCCTTTTTTGAGTTATGCATGAGACTACTCAATATATTTTGCAGGTCACTGATTTTCTTGGCGGAGGTAGCGTTTTCTCTGGCTGCTACCCGCATATCTGCCTTGTTCATTGCCAAATCCAGATAATAGGTCTCAATGCCACGGGCTTTTTTTGACTTGGCGGCATTGACATGGATAGAGATAAAAAGGTCACCTTCCTTGGTGTTGGCAATGGCGGTTCGTTCTTCCAGAGGCAGAAACACATCTCTTTTTCTGGTCAAAATGACTTGGCATCCCAATTCTTTGGTCAGTTTTCTGGCGAGCTTTTTGGCTACCTTTAAAACAATATCTTTTTCGAGCAAACCTCCTGAACCGACAGCCCCAGGATCTTTACCACCATGGCCGGGGTCAAGGATGACCCTTTTGATGCCCAGACCCAGTTGCTGAGCAAGTGATGGGGCATTGGGGATGTTGACGATTTTGGTGGGAGTGGCAATGGTTTTTTGTTCTTTTCCTTTCACGTCAATGACGATTCGAAAGGGGTCTTCCAGGTTGAAAATTTTATATTCTGAAAGGGTAACAGTATCTAAAACGACTCGGGCGGTAGTGGTGTTGAATTGAGCGCTGCGTACCTGCTTCAAGAGCCCATTGTCAATGGGAATGGCATGTTGCAGTTTTTTAGGAATTCGGCAGTTGTCTATGTTGACGTATAGCCTTCTTGGTTTGTTGCCCTCTTTACGTAAAAGATGGCCGCTGTATTTAACTGGCTTGGAGGTTTCAATTACTACCCTGGTGTAGCTTTTGGTAGCCCAATGCCGGATTTTTTTTATCTGGGATTTATTGCCGATACCAATATTGTTTTGCTGAATAGGTTTTGCGGCTGTGAATGTCTTTTTTCTGGGAGGAGATACCGGTTGAGTGGATTGTTTGGGAGTAGTTTTTTTTAGCTTCCTCAGATCTGCGGCAGCTTTTCTGACCATGTCACCGCCTGGGTAGACGGCTAAAAGACGTGCAAAAACTAAAGAGGCGCTTTTGTAGTCTTTGAGCTCAAAGGCATGGATCTGGGCAGATTTATACAGGGCGTCGTCGGCAAAGGAGTGTTGAGGGAAAAGGCTGACCACATCGTCATAGAAACCAAGGGCTTCATGCAGATCAGAAAGTTTAGAAAAACGTTTATACAATTTAAAGTTAAGATGACCCATGGAGAGCAGACTATATGGTGCCAGGGTATGATATGGGTCGGTTCGATATGCCTGTTTAAAAGCATTGATTGTCTGCTGCCAGTTTTTTCTTTGTGAGGCAAGTTGCGGACTGAAGAGCAGGGCATTATTACGAGCCCGCGCCAGGTTGTAACGTTTTTTGGTCAATTGGTCGCGGGGAATGGCACCTGCCTGTACAACAGAAAAGAGGAGGATCAATACCAACAAGGGTGTCGCAACACGTAATTTTCTTTTCAAAAGGCTAGGCATTGTTGAGTAAGGTGCTACGGGAAGTATTTGGATCACATATCATTGTTATACTATTTTTTTGAATCAATCAAAGCTTTTAACTCATACACCAGGGTGAGGGCATCCATGGGTGATAGGTGGTTTGGCTCAACCCCTGCTAATTTAATGTGGACCGGATCATTGGCAGCGGCAAATAGCGCCAACTGACTTGGCTTTTGCGGGCCGGGATCGTTGGCTTTTTCTGCGATGCAGGGTTTACCATACTGGTTCAGCTCACCTTTTTCAATGTTTTGCAGCAATTCATTGGCCCGGTCAATTACATGATTGGGAACACCTGCTAAGGCAGCAACCTGAATTCCGTAGCTGCGATTGGTGCCGCCAGCCAATAACTTATGGAGAAAGATGATAGTATCGTTCCATTCTCGGACCGTGTCTTATCGGGGCTGGGGCTGGAATGCAGACGTCGCTCATCCTGCCTGCCGATGAGAGTGCGGTCAATGACAGATCGGCGTTTTTGAACCCGAACTCCCGATCCAATAAAGGAGCGAACCACAACTGCTCCTTCTTCAATCTTACAATCTGGCATCAACACCGAATCAATGATCGTGGCCTTGGGGGAAACGACTGCGCCCGGTAGCGCCACGACTACATTATTATCACTTGCATGGCGGTCAGCTTGTCCAAATCGGATAGTGGTCGCCAACGATTTCTCCACTCCGTGCGTTACTCGCAAGGCCTCGAGATACTGGTCCCATGTTCTGAGGGGAATGCTATCTCCCTTAGCCAGTGAATACACTCGTACGGTCTTGCCTGAGGCCAACGCATTATTGAGCCATTGCTCTTTGAGATCGAGAAATCCTTCTTCTGGAACAAGACTTAAGGCTGACTTTCGCGTCAAGTAGATACCTGCAGGTGATTTGTCTCCATTTCGAGCAATCGAAATATCATCACCGGACTGCAAGAAATCCTGTAAGAAGGCGTACAGATCGCATTGGATCACTCGCGCTGCCTCACCCAGAAACACGATTGCATCATCATCAAGCAGGGCGGAAAGATCGCGAGCGGTTCCGGCTGGTCCACGGAGCCCGGTTTGGTCAGAAACGAACCGGAATTGAGGGATGCGTGAAGGCGCAATCGTCGGTAGCGCAGGTTGAGGGCTCTTGGCGGTATACGCCACAATCGCGTGCTGGGCGGTGTATTGTGAGAGATTTGCAGCCTCTTCCAAGCAATGAATCCAATGATCCAAAACGCGCTGCTTCGGGTTCAACGGCATATCCAAAGTGGACATTCCGACATCTTGCACCAATGGCGACGGGCGCAATCCACCTGCGAGTAAGATAATCATGTCGATGCCGACTCTTGTTTCGGCGCACGACGTTGGACATTGTTGATTCGAGTTCGGCATGATGGAAGAAGTGGAAGAGTTCATTTCAAAAATAGTATGACGGAGCAGATCTGGCCGCTGGTTCTTTCACACCCGTTCAACAGGATTGGACGAAGGAGCGCAAGCAATCAAGTAGCTCGGGCGATGCTTGCGAAATGATCTCATCACCCACTTTGATCGTTTGCAAATGCTCCAATTGCACCGCGAGTTCATTCTCATCAAATGCGACCGCAATTGATTTCATGGATTGAAATCGCTTGGCTGTTGCAACCTGATGATCATTGCGCGTCTCATTCAAATCAGCTCGGCGAGGCATGACGAGGATCGGCTTACGGTATTCCAATGCATTGATGATCGAGCCTGTACCGGCATGCGCGACAACCGCGGTAGATTGTTGCATTGCTTCTTTGAACTCACTCGGTTGAAAGAACGTACTCCACTTCAGATGCTTTGGTGCATACTCCGTCTCGCCGATCTGTGCAATCACGTCGGTCTCCGGATGATGACTCGCCCACTTGTCGATCGCCATTATCATGCGATCGAACGGCATTTGTGCGCCCACAGTTACAAAAATCATAGGACTGCTCCCCGGCAATCAGGCCCATCTGTTGATGCCAGATGAGGCCATTGTGTTAGCCAAAGATCAGCATGAGGCCCGATCTTCTCTCCACTGGCGGACAATTCATCTACGTTGGCGATGCTGTCCAGCCAAATCGTTTTGGCTCCCAATAGTTTGCCTAGTCGGGCTGCCATAAACCCTGGAAGTGCGCCCGTAGAAACCACCACATCGGGCCGTTCTTTGACCAGTATCCAAAGGATCTGAAACGCCGTCTGAATCCAGCGGATCTTATTCCACCGAGTTACATCTTGCACACAATAAAACCGAGCCGAGTCGATATTTTCTAAATCAGTCTGGTACGCCTTATCTACCGTGACAATGATGAGGTCATACTCCTCGAAAGCGGGCAAGATACGGAGCATTTCCACCCAGTGCCCTCCACCTGAGCATGCAGCCAACACGCGTTTTTTCTCTTTGCGCTTCCTATTTGCATCAGAGGTTGCCATCATGAGGTACTCCCAGTCGCATTGGAATTGCAATGATCAGGCCCTACAGCACGTGTTGATCGGATCGCATCGTTGTAGCGATCGAGTGTTCTGCGTTTCCCGAAAAAGAGTGAACGAAACTCGTACCGCCGGAAGAATTTGCGATACTCGCGATCGTTGTAGCGGGGGAGTTTGCGAAACGTCGCCATCAGATATCCACATAGGATTCCAAACCCGCCAATGAAGAATGGGCGTTCAAAAGCGCGGTACATTGACACTGCCAGAACATAGGTGATGGACGAGCCCATGAAATATTTTCCACGTCCCCATCGCATTCTACCTGTCCATATACCCTGTTCACTACTGCCTTGCGGGCGCAAGTGTTCGATCACAAGATCCGGTTCATCAATGGATGAAGCAATCCACCCTTTTCTACGGCATTGATGACCATCAATGCCATCCCAACTGATTTCATGTACAAAGCCGCCAATATCTTCGAAACAGGCTACGCGATAGAATTTGGAAGGACCGATCGCATTTTCATCGCCCATACGTTCGGATACAAGCCGATCGCTTGCGGTTCGAATGTAGGTCTTGCCGGAGAGGTTTCCGATTTGAGGGTCCGCTTCCATTTTGGTCATGAGGATTTCGAAATAGCGGGGTGGGAGAATCAAATCACCATCGAACTTGCATACGTAATCAAAGTCAGCCAAGTCAATCGTATCTAATCCTGCATAAAACGCTTCGATAACCCCTGGCCCAACCTTGCGTCGGCCGCGATCTTTGCGATTCACAATCTCAATGAAGGGAAATTTGGCTGCGGCATCCGCCAAAATGCGAGGCGTGTCGTCGGTTGACCCATCATCGACGATGATCCACTTGGTAGGAACAACAGACTGTGCGCCCACACTTTTGATCGTGCGTTCGATATACTCTGCTTCGTCGCGGCAGGGCGTAATGAGGAGGTAGCGTTGTGGCATCTGCGCCTTATCACAGGTTGCTGCAGCAGCGGGAGCGTCAGTCGCATCGGATGAAGTAGCGGGTGATGACATGGGTGATTCCATAAACATGATCACATGATTCTCTCAAGAAAGTTTAGAATAACAGCGCCCCACAGTGGTTACGCTGACTCGCAAATCCATTGGGCGGCCGCGAGCAGCGAATCGGTGCGATACGCGATAGCGTCAGCATGAGCATCAATCTCATCTTCATCCATGTGGCCTTCAATGAGAATGGACGCCTGTACCTCGGCATTTTGGCCAGCGTAAATGTCACTCAACATATCGCCCACCATAAACGACCGAGAGAGATCAAGCCCGCAATCCTCTGCTGCCTGCAGCAACATGCCCGGACCTGGTTTGCGATTGGGATGTTCGATGGCCAGCCGATCGCCTTCTCTCTTCTTTGATGGTGCAATTGGGCAAAAATAGATGCCGTCGATCGAAACCTGCTCCGCGGCCAAGAAGTTCTCAAGCACATCGTGAATGTGATCGAGCCCCTCTTCCGTTAGCATGCCACGGCCGATCGCACTCTGATTGGTAACGATAATGATTGCAAATCCACGATCTTGCAGTAATCGCAATGCAGCACCGGCATCCGGCACAAGTTGCACATCTGCGGGGTCCGTCAAATAATGGACATGCTCAATGATCGTGCCATCGCGATCGAGAAAGACCGCGGGCTGGGTTTGAATTTCAGTGTCTGATTCAGTCATGGTTATTTTCATTGTGCGGTGGGTTGCTGAAACAAGGTGACCACATCTCGCCTTGCCTGCTCAAGTGCATCATGCGTACCAATATCGCGATGGTATCCATCGATTTCATAGCCACGCATTCTGCCGACAAATTGGGGGAGAATGTCAAATCCGATGTCGAATGCATTTGCGTCTGCCATCTCGCGATAGGCGTCGGCGGTAACAACATACAGCCCCCCATTGGCGAGATTGCTCTTCGGATGTTCAGGCTTCTCAACAAAGGTCACCACTCGTCCATCATCGTCCATCTCAGCAATCCCGCATTGAGTGGGTTTTTCCGTTTGGAACAACATCATTGTGAACGGATCACCGTGCGCGAGGTGATAGGCGAACAACGGCCCCAATTCGATGTTTGACAAATTGTCCGCATAGATGATCACGCAGTGGTCCGCTTCATTCATCCATTCACGGTTTGCATGTAATGTTCCCGCCGAGCCGAGCAATGTTGCCTCATAGGATTCGTGCATCACAACTGATCGGGTTGCGTTGACGTGCGTTAGGTGTGCAAGCACTATTTCTCTATGATGATGAGTGTTGATCAGTACATCATTAACATTGACCGCTTCCAGCGTATCCAGCCAATAATCAAGGATCGGCTTGCCGTCTTCGATAGGGACAAGGCATTTTGGCACCGTGTCCGTAATTGGTCGAAGTCGTGACCCCGTCCCGCCTGCAAGTAGGAGGGCTCGAAAAATTGGTGAATGAGTAGTCATAGTGTGGTATTCCGTAGTCATCATCAGGGTAAATCAAAGTGAAGAGGCAACCTGGAATTACGACGGGACGCTAGCGTACGCTTTCACCTTCGACATTAACATTTGGGCAGCGATGTGTCCCACTGACAGTTGCACATCTTCGATAATGCCGTAATTGTCATGATCAATATTGATGTGGAGGTCTGCCAAGGTTCCGATTTTGCCGCCTTGGAATCCTGTAATCGCAACGGTGAGTAGGCCGTTTACCTTGGCCCATTCGAGAGCATTGACAACGTTCGGTGAATTCCCGGAACAACTGATCGCAACCGCAACATCACCGACTTTGGCCATTGCTTCGAGTGGATAAGAGAAGATGTCATTGTATGAAACATCATTTCCAAGTGCGGTGAGTAGGCCAAGATTATCCACGAGGCTTACCGCCTGCAATGCCTTTTGGCCATCGACCCGCGCAGTTTTGATATAGTCCGTAACGTGATGGCTGGCGCAATAGGCACTTCCGCCGTTGCCAAAGACAAAGACGCGGCGATCATCTTGCCACGCTTGAAACAATTCATGTGCATATTGATCAATGACGTTTGTGTCTACCTGATCTAAAAGTAGTTTGAGGCCATCAAAATAATCCGAAGCATTGTGGGCGATTGAACCAGCCATGATTTCGTTTTCCTATCTCGTACCGTCGTTTGACAGCCGTATGAGAACAAGTGTGCGCTTGTTCGAGTTCCCTGTGTGTTCGTATTCGTTCTATGCGGTTGCGGCTGCGACCTTAGATTTGTAGCCGTCCGGATACTGTTGATGCCATCGCCACGCTGTTTCGACGATTTCACGAATGTCTGTGTATTGTGGTTTCCAACCCAGCTCATCAATGAGTCGCTGTGGAGTTGCCACGAGAACCCCAGGATCTCCCGCTCGGCGATCGACAATCTTGTGCGGGATCGGCTGCCCGACCGCTTCTTCGCATGCTCGCATTACTTCAAGCACTGTCGATCCTGTTCCCGATCCACAAGTATAAACACGTTGATCGCCGGTTACGATCTCTTCCATGGCCCGCTGGTGTGCTTGAGCAAGATCATCGGTGTGGATGAAGTCACGAATGCACGTACCATCATGCGTATCCCAGTCGCCGCCAAAGATGTTGAATGAATCGCGTCGGCCAACTGCGGTATACAGAATAAGCGGAATGATATGGCTCTCCTGCCGACGATCTTCTCCAAATTCACCGTCAGCATCTGCCCCGGAAGCATTGAAGTAGCGAAGTATGCCGTAGCCAAAGTCATAGGCTTTTGCGTAGTCCTTGATCATCCACTCCGCTGCGAGCTTGGTAGTCCCGTATGGGACCTTTGGCTGTTGCGGTGAATCTTCATTAATAGGCATGGCACATTCAAACGAATAGGTGGCGGCAGTACTCGAAAACAGAATTTTGCGAACACCGTTTTCGCGCATCGCATCGAGAACATTCTTCGTTCCGATCACATTTATTCGCCAATACAAATCGGGCTGTGAAATAGACTCGGGGACCGAAGCAACCGCGCCGAAATGCATGACCGCTTCGATATTGTGCGTATGCATCGCTTCAACTAACGCGTTTTTATCGAGAAGATCCCCCCGAAACAGCCTGCCGTCCGGAACGGCATCAGCATTCCCCTCGGACAAATTGTCATAGGCGATGGGGTTATGCCCTTGCTTGATAAGCCAACGAAGACATGCGCTGCCGATGTAACCCGCTCCACCTGTAAGTAAAATATTCATAGATCCCCCTAGTATGATTCGCAATAACAATCGAGAATGGCGAATGCAGTTAACCGCTCCGGCTGCGTTCGCAGTGCAGCGCAATGTGTCAACGGCGATTCGCTTTAGTGTTGTTCACTCACAAATATTACTCTGCTCCCGGCGCGGTCAACTTGAAAGGCCAACTCTTTGGGATGCCCGAGCGCAGTCCGAATAGCGGCGTGTCGATCTGGTGGTGCAAGCAAAAGTAAGAAGCCACCCCCGCCTGCGCCAAGGAGTTTGCCTCCTATCGCGCCAGACTTGCGGGCAGCGTTGTACCAATCTTCGACCGCCTGCATACTTATCCCAAATCCAAGCGATCGTTTCAACTCCCAACTTTCATGCAGCAGTTCTGCAAACGAATTCATGTCCGCCTGTTCGCCTGCAAGGGCCTGCCGCATCGGGTCCGCCAAATCACGCATTTGCCGTAAGACGTTCATGCGATCCTTCGTACCTTCACTTTGCTTCTTCAAAATCGTGTCTGCATTTCGCTGTTGATCGGTATAGAGTAGCATTGTCCAATCTTCTAGGGCACGAAACGTTTCCTGGTGGCAAGGAACTGGCTCCACATCGACCGAATCATCGGGATTAAAGCGAATGTAATTCATCCCGCGTTGGGCAGCGGCATATTGATCCTGTCGGCCGATCGGTTTTTGCAAGCGATTGATCTCAATATCACATGCTTGTGCAGCAAGCTGCTCACGATTGACGATGCGATTGGAATAAGCATACAGCGCATTGAGCATGCCGACGGTGAGTGTGCTGCTCGAACCCATGCCCGTACCCGCAGGAACATCGCCAATGGTGGTGATTTCGACGGGACCATTTTGCTCGGTTAGGATCATTGCTTCGCGCACCAACTCGTGTTCTATATCCGCCACGCGATTGCGCGTTTCTGTTTTGGAGTAGGCGACGCGAATGTCGTCTTTGAATCGGCCATGTACCGTGACATAAATATGTCGGGCAATAGTCACGCTCAATACAGCCCCCGCTTCTTCACGATAGAAGGCGGGTAGATCCGTCCCTCCGCCTGCAAAACTTACACGAAATGGCGTTTGGGTGATGATCATCGAAGTACTATCCTCTTGAAAAATGTCGCGGAGCGACAGAATGAAGCGCAGGTGAATCTCTTGTTAGGCAGCGTGATTGTTGTGGGAGGGTGCAGACATGGTCTTGCTGGGTGTTGCGTGTTGCAAAATTGTTCGGTATTCTTGAATCAAGGGATCCACGCAAGTGGCGAGATTGAATTGTTCATGCACAGTTTTCAGGCCCGCCTTGGCGAGCCGTCTTGCCAATTCATGGTCTTCGTGCAATCGCTGAAGTGCATCAGCTAAAGCATCTGCATCACGAGGCTGAACGAGAAGGCCGTTGACTCCATCATCAATCAAGTCAGGTATGCCGACCAGTTCTGTCGACACCGCAGGCAAACCGCACGCCATCGCTTCAAACAACACCGCGGGCAAACCATCTGCATCGTTATCAGATGACCAGACACAAGGGAGGCAATACACATCACCCTCGTGCAGGAATGCCGACATTTCTTCATATGTAATAGACTCGCCGGGCACATCGACACAATCTTCCAATCCGTGTTTCCGAACACGCTCTTGCAATGCTGTGTCCAGCGGGCCGTTACCCACAATGGAACATTCGACCGCAATACCGCGGTCTACCAAGAGCTTGCAGGCATCGATCAAATATTCGTAACCCTTCTTTTCCACCAGTCGTCCGCTGCTTCGAATTCGCAATGGTTGACCTTCAACGAATGACAGTTCTTTGGCCTCAAAGACCTCGGGATTAATGCCACAATAGACAATGGTCAGTTGCTCAGGTTTTGCACCATTCTTCAGATAAAAGTCACGATGGAAGTTGGAAATACAAGCAATGAACGTGGATCGCTTGATCTTGTCTTCAAGGGCACATCGATCTCGCCACATGTCCGCGCCGTGTCCAGTGAAACTGAATGTCTTGCCGAGCAACCATGCTCCGTACATACCGATCGTGGCACACGAATGCGCCCACTGCGAATGGATATGTGAGATGTTCTCATGCCGAATCGTCCTCGCCCAATGGCAAGCAACGATGCAATGCGCCACACCCGCTACTCGTGCACGAAACGATTCTCGTTTGCCCGTTAGCGCATTCCAAACACTGGAGAAGAATTTTGAGCGAAAGAGAAACGGTGCAGCCACAAAAGAGCACAGCAACTGAAACCACCTCAAAGGATAAATTGGGCGTGTAGCATTGCTCAATTCTTGCGCCCACTCCGAGCTGTAGAACACAGAATCGGGTACACGCATCGCATGCAATTGAAACGGGATGCCGTCGCGCTTAAGTACGCCCAATTCGAGCGATACCCACGGATTGCCTATCCCATTGGTAGTGATGTAATGGATCATATTACTTGGAGTATTTCGTGAGTCAGTCACGTGCGGTCTGCGGAGGGTTGAGCGGAGCATGATTCAGCATCCGACGTCTTGTATTCCATCAGTTTCGTTTGGCGGTTCCGTAAGCGGTTGAGCCAATAGGTGAACACGCCGACAAATTGGGCAAATTTGCCCAGCATTACAGACGTTGCATACATCCACGAAGCACGGGTTGCATATCCGCGACCATGGCAGTAGCGATAGACACGCCATGTTTGTACGAAGTACAACAGTGCAACACATGGGACCGCGATAAGTCCTGCCCACCACCAAGGCGTGACAAGAGCAACTGCGCTCCCTGCGAGCGCAATCAACGGAACAATGAAGCCCCATAGAATGATACTCTTCAGCGGCCGTACATTATGTCGTTGTGGTGATGAGCCTTGCAAGGCAGCGCCCTCTGCATAAGCATGCCCGCCCCGGGCAGCGCGTGTCCACCATTGTGAAAAATGCATCATGGCTGCATCGTGAAGTGTCATCTCCGCATCAATGCGCAGGATCGTCCAGCCATTTTGTCGCAATCGCACACACATTTCAGGCTCTTCACCTGCGATCATAGAATCACGGTACCCATTGACACCTTGAACGGCAGCCAGTCGCATGAGGGCATCACCGCCGCACGCTTTCGATTCGCCGATTGGATGATCCCACTCGATGTCCGCAATGCCGTTGTAAATTGATGCCTCGGGAAAACGCTCACGTCGTCTGCCGTACACCGCGACCACGTCTGGGCGCTCTTGTAGAGTTGTTCGGGCAGTCTCAACCCAGCTGTCCACCACTTCACAATCGCCATCAATGAATTGGACAAACTCGACCGGACAATCCTGATCTGCCAAGTGCTGCCAACCGGCATTTCGACCGCGCGCCATCGTGAACGGTTGGGCCATATCCAAATCAATCACCTCAACCCCTAGCGACCGCGCGAAATCACCGCTGCCATCGGTGGAGCCGGAGTCAACGTACACCATACACGTTACCGAATCGACGAGCGACCGCAAACATCGCTTGAGCCGTTCGCCTTCGTTTCGGCCGATGACGACGACACCGATGGTGGAAGTGCCCTTAGCGTCTGATTCAGGAATTGGAGAGGTGCGATCGGTCATATAGTGTCAAGCCAACCAAAGGTGCTAGGCTGAAATTGATGAATCATGGGGGACGGACACGCCCTGTGGGATTGCATTGTCGTTGAGCAGGTCGAGCGGCGCATTCATTGTCACTTGAGTGAAATTGTTGCAGCAAATATCTCGGCCAACCCATTGCGAAAGAAGTTTCAAGTCGGCATCAAATAGCGTGGTCAAACGTTTAACTGAAGCATCGCTCAATATCGGGCGTTTTTTCATTTGCCACATACTCTTGACACGATCCCGAAGCGATTGTGGGATCAATGCACGGCGTAGCGCAGTCACCACTGGGTTCCACACAAGCGCATCACGAAGTCCATTCTTTCGCAAACGCTGGCTCGAAACATTGCTTGGGCCATCATCGGTATGCCAGCTCATCTGCCCGTCGTACTCGATGAAAGCAGCAATACGATCTAACACACTCTGCGGTCGTTTCAAGATACCATCAAAGGGAACAAGCAATAGGCGTTCTGTCCCAAACGCTTCGATAAATGGTTGCAGTTGCATGCTGTACAAACTGAAATCAATCAAATCACGGTGAGCGTCAATCGCTTCGTCGATTGGCTCATGAATAGTGTTTTCAGTCCAGTCATGAACATAGTGGGAAACTAAGCGGTCAATCGGATGGCGCACGACATAGATGAATTTCGTTTGCTTCGTGAGATGCTGTTGCAGTCGTTCAATCGAATGTCCCAGTCGCGGGCGCTTGGTGTAATGTGTGCTCGATTCGCCACAAATATCGTTTGATTCGGCTGAAGCAAAGAGATTGTGATACCAGTCGATCCCCTTGGCGTAAATGTCATCATCGCTAAAGAAGCAAGGCTCTTTCGGTGTACTCATGAATACACCCGGCTGTTGGGCGAGTTGATCGTGAAGCGAGCTGGTCGCACACTTCATCGCTCCGATGATGATGAAGTCAGGCAGCGGCATGATCGGATTCATCTTTGGTTGTATGAGCAACCGGAGCACTGGCGGCTTCTTGTTCCATGTCCTGTTGTGTTGTCACTCGACTAGCGTTCATTGGATCCAACCAATTGGTCCAGTTGTCGCGTGCCTCGGCTTCACAAATGTGCGGTGCTTTCATGCCCGCCCATTCGCGGAGCAGAGAAACTGCACGACCCGTATGCCACAATACATTGGCGAACATCACACCCACGACTCCGCCATGGAATTTTGCAAAATATCGAGTGCGTGACTGATAAAAATAGGCCGGCCGACGCTTGCATTGCTTCTGCAATTCCTTGAGTGGATTGCTCTGGCCGCGTAAATGCACGACGTGCGCATCAGGCCAATACAGCGTTTTCCAGCCTTTGAGATGAGCCATTCGGCAGTAGTCAACGTCATCAAAATAGAGGTAATACCCATCATCGAGAACACCGACCTCACGCATCGTTTGCATTCGAATGATCGCGCAGGCAAAGCTCAGCCAGTCACACTCATGCGGCTCATCGCTCATTGCAACGGGCACATCCCACTTCGCAAACATCCTTGTAAATGGTGCAGTCCGAGCGGCAGCGAGCATTTGGCTTATCGGCGTGATAAATCGAAAACAACTCCCTTGCGAATCTCCATCGGGCCATTCCAATCGTGGGCCGATGATGCCTGCATCAGGATGGTCGTCCGCTGCGCGAACCAATGAGGCAAGCGAACCGGGTCGAACAATAGTGTCCGAATTGAGCAACATGACGTACTCGGGCTGATGTTCCCAATCGACAATCTCTCGCAAGACAGCATTGTTGCCTCCCGCAAATCCTCGATTGGGATGGATGATCCTCATGGTTACCCAATCGCTCCACCCGTTTTCGGCAATCGCATCTGCAATGATTTGCACGGACTCCGGGCCGGTTCCATTTTCGCATACAATGACATGCGAATGTGGCACGGTCGGGATTTCATCTCTCAGTGATTGCAATGCATCAACAGCGAGTTTCGCGCTGCGATAGCAGACAATCACAATGACGAGTTTGTACGGTTGGTTGCTCATTGATGTAGGTGCAGGACTGAAGCGTCTCACGCCGCAATGCATGTTGCGTTACGCGTTCGTGCAGGCAGCATATTGCTCGCTATAAAAAGCAGCGATTGCGTCCCAAGCTTCGCTCTCATTCCACGATAATTCAGCGGCGTTGATTGCATCAGTGTTAATGCGGATGCGTGGTTCAGGGAACTCAGTCTGGTTCGCACATTCCACTGGGCACTCAATATCCAACCGTGATTCCATGTTCTCTGCAAAACGCCGTGCAAAAGCTCCCTGGCTTTCAATGTACCCGGCTGGATGCAATGAAGATCGACCGGGCGTGGCAGAGAGATTCTCCACAAACCGAACGTATGCTAAAGCCAGAAGTGAGACATGAATGTTATCACGCACATAGTCCGGCGTTTGAATACATGGTGTCTCGCCGGCGTACCACATTTTCATGAGGTAGTTGGTGAAGCGAGGCTCTTCAAACGGACCAAACGGATTGGGGATAACAAATTGACCAATCGACATTCCAAATTGGGCAGCGTAGTACGAGAATATGTTCGTCGTGATACCTTTGGATAGGCCATACGGTGAGAATGCTGGCAAGCCGTCTGAACCTGCGCCCTCATTTGGCGCAAACACACTATCCGTTAGAACAAGCTTGGAACATCCGTTGCTCTTTAGTGTCGCCAAGACGGTTTGAATGTTCATCGTGTTGTTCGTCACCGCACGTGCAACATCAAACTCCGCGCTCTTATAGTTCGTAACATCTGCTGCATGATGGCAGACAACATCCCAAGGCCCGTGATCATTGAGCAGCGTCATGAATGTATCATCGCCAAAGGAGCACGACCAACTAGGGCTCGTGCGTTCGATCACTCGACGTACCCGGGCCGATCGGCCGGGATCATCATCGTAGGCGGTACAGTCACTTCGTTGGAATGTACACGTTACGTCGTGGTCGGCTTCGGCGAGGGCAGTTGCAAACCACGTTCCCGTAAACGAACTCGCACCGGTAAGTAATATTCTCATCATTACATTTCCAAAAAAAATCAATGAGACAAGGTCAGCAAATCAACTCGTTGCGGATTGCACATTCAAATGATATGCTTCATCGAAATCGGGATGAGCCTTGTCCTTATCCGAAAGTACGGTGGGCTCGCAAGGCCATTGCAGATTGAATTTCGGGTCATCCCAGCGAATGCCCCGTTCAAATGTGGGCGCATATGTTTCATCGACAAAGTAGAACGCTTCTGCATCTTCCGTGAGCGTAATGAACCCGTGTGCAAATCCCTTTGGAACGTACATCATACAGCGATTCTCGGCACTCAATTCGGCCCCGAAACTCTGGCCAAACGTGGGAGAGTCCGGGCGAATGTCCAAAATCTGATCGTACAGCGAGCCACGGATACACCGAACAACTTTGGTTTCCGCATGGGGGGCCAATTGGTAATGCATTCCACGAAGAGTGCCTTTGATCGCGCTCATCGAGTTGTTGACCTGCAGAAATTCGGATGCCAGGCCGTGATCTGCAAATTCTTTCTTGCAAAAGGCGCGAGCAAAGAAGCCTCGCTCGTCACCTATCTTGTCCAGTTCGATGACGAACGCGCCCTTGAGAGGAGTTTCAATAAATTTCATTAGGTTGAATCCAGTTTTGAGGAATGTGAGAAGATAGTTGAAGCAAGGTGTGTTGCACGAAAAAGCAAATCAGACAGCCGCGCCAATTTTATCCATGCGATGGCGAAGCGTCTTCAATCGGACAAATTGCTCACCCTCAAAATCATTTTTGCTGAAGCCGTGATCGACCATCTTTCGATGTAACTCTTCCATGCCAGATTCTAAGGTGTATTCCAATTTGAAGTCTGGAAGCAGTGAGTTGAGTAGATCAAATTTGACTCGATAGCTGCGTGGATCAGCTCCCGCTTCGCCGGTATAGGCGATGTCACAACTTGGCATAAGTCCATGCACCAAATCGCCCACGTCTTTGACTTGGTAGTTCTCAGCGTTACCACCAATATTGACAGCGCGGTTGTTGATCTTATCAGCGGGGGCATTCATGAATGCCACAAATGCGTGTGCAATATCTCGACAGTGGATCAACGGTCGCCATGGCGAACCATCGCTTTGAATTCGAATCTCATTGTATGAAAGCGCAGATCCGAGCAAATTATTCACCACCAAGTCGATACGCAACATGGGAGAATGTCCGTACGCGGTGGAGTTGCGAAGGAATGCAACCGTGAACCCATCGTCGGCCAGTGGCCCAACGAGCTGTTCGGTTTCGATTTTGGATTGCGCATAGGCTGTCAATGGATGAAGCGGGTCGTGCTCTTCCAGATCAAGTTTGTCACCCTTGCCGTAGACGGAGCAACTACCGGAGAAGAGGAATCGTCCGACGCCAGCCTGTTTGCCGATCGTTGCGATTTGCACAGAGCTGTCGCGATTGACAGACAGCGTGACTCCAGGATCAAGGTCGCCCATTGGATCGTTGGAAATGGCAGCGAGATGCATGATGCAATCGTGCCCTTCAACGTCCGCTTGCGTGAGATCACGAACATCTTTGAAGAGTTCGCGATCAGGACGCACAAAAGGCTCCCATTCGCAACCGTTAAAGAGGTCCAAATCGCATCCGGTAACCGTGTGGCCGGCTGATTTGAGTAATTCCACAAGATGTACACCGATGTATCCAAGATGTCCAGTGACGAAGACGTTCATGATAATCCCCTTATACGAGTGTTATGTTAGTGCGGTTAGGTTGAATGAGTTGCAATGATGTTAGATCGAAGCGAGTGGCCTCGACTCTTGTGAGACGATCATGTTGCCCACGGAGCATCGCCCGCAGACCACATGGCTTCGAGCGTGTCACGGTCACGCTGAGTGTCCATGCAATGCCAGAATCCAGAATGTTTGTGAATATGCAGTTGGTTGTCTTGCGCCAATTGAATCAACGGTTGTTGCTCAAGAACACAAGATTCATCGTTAGAAAGGTACGGTAGAAACTCTCGATTGAAAAGCAAGTAGCCGCCGTTTATCCAAGTGTCATCGAATTTGGGTTTTTCTGCGAATTGGGTGACGGTGTCGCCATCAAGTAACAGTTCACCAAAACGAGAAGGGGGGTTGATACCCAGGACAGTACCGATCTTACCGTGGGACTGATGGAACGCAAGTTCTGCGGTGAGGTCTGCATCCGTCACGCCGTCGCCATAAGTTACAGCAAAGCAAGATGCGTCTCCAAGATATTTTTCGGCTGCTCGGGCTACCCTGCCGCCGGTCATGGTAAGTTCACCGGTAAATGCCAGGGTCACTTCCCAATCTTCGTTGTGGTCAACCGAGTGGACCGTCATCGAGTTTGATTTGAGATCAACGGTAAAGTCGCTTGCGAGTGACGAGTAATGCATGAAGTAGTTCTTCACGCTCTCCGCCTTGTAGCCTAGGCACAAGACAAACTTGCGAAAGCCATGCTTTGCATAGGTTTGCATGATGTGCCACAGAATTGGGTGGTTTCCAACTGGCACCATCGGCTTGGGGATGAACTCGGTGTGTTCCTTCAATCGTGTGCCGAGCCCGCCACACAAAACAAAGACCGGAATATCAGCAGGTGAAATCGTCATCGTAAATTTCCTGTAAAGCACTTGAGGGGCGTAATAGCCGTGGGTGCGATGCATGAATCCCTAACCGGTGGGTCGCAGGATATCGGTTGCAAATGATCGGCAGTCTTCAACGAGATTTAGGAAGCGATTGTAGGGGAAGTGGCCTCGGTTCATGCCGAGTAGACCAAGCCCCGAAAGAAGGCCACCAAGGCAATCTTCCAGTTCGCATTCCATGATCTCACTTTGTGTGTAAAGCGCGCGGAGCATTGTGGAATGTGGAACACCGAATGATCGGCCGATTCGGATGAGGTCGTAGCTTGAGTGACCTTCAAATGTCCCACCTCCCCAGTCAATGAGATGGAAAGGAGAGTCGTTCTGTGACTCAGCTAACAGTGGGTTGTTGGGCTCGGGGAGGAGCACGTTCCCTTTCCAAAGATCAGTATGAGTCAACGACAATTGAGGAGTCCATTTGTTAGTGTTCAAGCGGTCTAAAGCGTTCTCAGCCAGCTGCCGAGTGTCATCAGTCAGGTCTTCGCAACCAGTGATAAAAGTCAGTGGATCAGAAACTCTTGACTGACAGTTGTTAGCGGGAGGAACGTGCTGGGAGGTCTCGAGTACTTGATTCAACCAAATCAACAATTTCCCTCGTAGCTTTGTTTTTTGAATGAACCATCGCCATCTGGAGCTGGACAACACTCGACAAAATGGGAGCATGAGGAACGGCATGCCTTCAATTGTTCCAGTTGTTAACGGCTCAAGGATGCTGGCTGCGATTTGAGGAGGTAAGAGCTTGTGGGCACTCTCTACAAACTCGGCGTTTCGGTCCACAAGGGTCGGTTCTGGAGTTTGCGAACAGATTGCTACAGCAAGTGGTTCACCGAGAGTGGAGTAGAAAAAGAGCTTTGCGGCGCTGTCGGCGATTTCATGTTTAGGTTCGATCACCGTGATCGTCCCGATCTGGCATCCTGAAGGGAGCAGAGGAACCAGCGCCTCGCGGCAGCCACTAACGAAGACATCTAATGAAGGGCGTGCATTCACGCATTCATCTCCAAGTATTCAATGGTGACATCCCAAGACCAAGGCGATCTCCTAACGGGAAATTCCTCAGACTTACCATCCATCATGTGTGCTGCAATCCCAAAAGAGCATCGAGTTACTTCAAGTGTGCAACATCAATGGCGTTCTTCTTCAATTTGTACTGGTTATAAAGTTGCGTAGATCCAAGTCGCTTGACAATCAACAGTGCCAGCCACAAACGGAGGCCGTATTTCCTCATTCTAAATCGCACCTTGTAGCTTCGATTTTGCAAAGCCAAATACACCTTGCGGATAACTGAAGGCGGGGCAGGTGAAGTTGTACATTGCTCATAACCACATTCTGCCAATCGAGTCAGCACTTTACATTCGACCAATTCGATTTCACGGGCAGAAAGTTTACGCTTCCATTGGTAGGTCAATGACGGGTCCGGCAAGCTGTACGTTGTATCTTGATCATAAGTGAGCATTGCAGCATCATACGGCACGCCGATGAACTCACAGATCTTGGTCAATTCTGTTTTCGGATGCTGAATCAACTCTTCGAATCTGAATTCGTGGTATTGGTTCTCGTCCAATGTTCCACGCATTTGCTCCCATGTACGTTGAGCTGCTGTCCACCGATCCACGCCATAATACACATTACCCGCCCAGCCCATGGGGATGGCAGATCGAGCTACATCACGCGGGTCACGTACAATGTGCAAGTATCGTGCGTTCGACCAAATGCGAGGTAATCGATCAAAATGCTGATGCACAGTTGCACCGACATGTTCCTTCCCCGTCCTAGTGCTCCGTTGATCCAAGAAACTGCGTACTAGGTTTGGGTAATCCAACGATTGGTCAATCGCAAAGCCGGTTGCCTCAAATATGCGATGCGTGCTCAGCCATTCATAGTACTGTTCAAGGTCGGGCCAATGGTGTTGATCGCGCATCCGATCAACCGCATACTCAAACTCATTCAACCATCCGATTCTGGGATGATGATCCAGCATCAGGCGAACTGCGGTAGTTCCTGATCGTTCTGCGCCAATAAGGAAAATGGGAGATCCATTCGGACTCATGGGTTTGCTGCATCTCCGGTGATCGGTGCGCGAGGATCATTAGAGATTCGCGCTGTCCTTTGTTGATGCATCGCAGTTTGCTGGGCTGGTGAATGTTGTCGAATAGCGGTCATCGCAGGGTAGAAGCCCATGAGTGCTCCTGCGGCCACGAAATATATTGGATTCAACATCGCATTGAACAGGCAATCAACGAAAAACATGCCCAAGACCAATGCCAATGCTCCTGCGGGCGCAAACTCTGGTGTTAACCACAATCCAGCTGGAAGTCGTCGCGTGAGCAGGCAGGGTGGCAGTACAAAGACTCCACACAAACTCACCAGGCCCACCAATCCGAGCTTACCAAATACGACGATCCAAAGACTATCCGTCACGTATTCATTGCCCATTGTGCCCGCTGCGGTGTCATCACCAAAAAAGTCAGGCCGATTGCGTGAATATCCGCCCCATCCGAAGATTGGCCGTTTCCATGCGTGTTCAATCAATCGGACTTCGTGTCCGATTCGACTGCGAAGCGATGCCGCTCGGTCTGGACTGATTTCGTACGCCAAATCAGTCAGCCTTTTCGCTTCCCAACCTGTCATCACACGGAGGCCGATGTACCCAGCCGGTGCGAGTACGAGTGCTGCCACCATGACGCGTAATCGAAACCACTTCAGCCCTCCGGTGCATACCAATCCCAGAATGTACAGGCCATATCCGTTGAGCGCTCGGCAAAGAGCGAAGGTACTCGTAACGCCTGCGGTCACAATCGCAATCGGTATGACTGATACAGATTTTATTGATCGTGCCCGCCAAAGCCAAAATGAAATCAATGATGCCGCTGCCATCAGCATGCCGGTTTCAATTCCACTGCGGAAGAAAACGCGAGGGCGATAACCGCCGAGTCGTTTTACCGTCGTCAAACTGCTTGTATGGTACCCGTACACCCAATAATGAAATCGTGGGCTAAGGCGCATTTCAAGTAAACAGAATGGTGCAAACACAAGGGCGGCGATGATAAATGAAATTGCGAGATCACGAATGCCATCGCGATCTGAGAAGTACAGTCGACCGAGCACATAGGGAAAGCCATAGATTGTGCATTGCTGAAAAATCGCTGAAGCTCCGTCATAAACTCCACCAAACGCTCCCAATTCATTTGAGATCGAGGTTGGCAATGGGCAAATGCATAAGAGCAAGGCGAACAAGTCAAACCAACGCCAACGGATTTGAAAGAGCCTGCCTAAATCAAAAAACACGACGCCAAGAAACGCACCCAAAAGAGCAGCGGTAAATCGTGTGTAATCCGGCAGCCCCTGAATGTTAATTGCTGCCTGCGGCAAAATGAGCCAACCACCCATGATCGACATTAAAACTGCCCGACGCGGTGGGAGCGCAACGAAAAAGAACAGGCTCAGCAAAGGCCAACCATACATCGCGATCTTAACCATGGCGGTGTCGGTCATGCGTCTCTATTCCATCGTTTGCTTGCGCAATCAATCAAGAATACGATCTTACTACTCGGACCACTGGGGCAACTTGTAACCAAGAAAGGACTCCAAGTCCCGATTCGGCTCCGCAAAGCGATCAAGCAACATGGAACGCATGTCGTTTGACAGTGGCTTAACGTCTCTTTGATGTTGTGAGACTTGTCGCCTCATCATTATTCCGGCAACTGCTGGGCTCAGAAGTCGCGATCGAGCATTGGTTCGCATCCGTTTGGGAATCAATCCAATAATGGTTGACAACAGGGGCAAATGACGAACCCTCTCAATGAGATCTCGCGTCTTTCGTCGAGCCATCCGATCGCCCCATTGGTTAGCGTGAGTGTCCTCATCCTTCAGCAAGTCAGATTCTTCAATACATAAGAAACGCTGCACTTCCGCAAGTGTGTCTTGAGCATTGCGCGTCAAATTGTCAAACGTCAAAACGTGAATCTGATCACGCCCGAAATGTTGCAGATACTGCTCTAGTTGCTTGAGATACAAACTGGTATCCAATATTTCAGGCAACTCGTTCACAGCCTCTTCCAATGAAATGCTGGCCTTGCCGTTCATTGCCCATTCTTGCATCACGTGGCGATAATGTGAATAGCAGCGGTCAACGGGGTGTCGAATCACATACAAAAATCGCGCTTGCGGAATCTTCTGCGACAAGCGATGGGCAACATCACCAAAATGTGGCGACCGAGTGTAACACGCGGATGCCTCGCCACACAATTGGCCGTCTGTCGCATTTGCAAACAGATTCTTATACCAGGCTTCTTTCCCGGCTTCATCAAACGTGCGGCTAAAATATTGGGGCTCTTTTGGGTTGGACATGTTGATACTTGGATGACGATCCAAATGGTTGTACAGCGTCGTCGTACCTGCTTTCATCGCGCCGATGATGATAAAATCAGGCCACCGTCCCGTGGTCTTGTTCGCTTTATCAGATCGATTCATGATCACAGCCGTGGTTGAAGATGTTTCTACGCCGGTCATCTGGTCAGCATTCATTTCATGTTTGACAAATGAGGCCAATATCCAGTGAGGTAGAGCCCCACCAAGCATATCACTGCACAGAGTCCAAACGCGATTCCGTCCTGCTTGGGTAGTCCTACACGGTAAGGCCGAACCGCCCATTGCAATGCGGGGTAGGTGACAAAATGCGAGATCGTCATCCCACTCACCATGCCCGGAAATCCACTGTATTGATATCCAAAATACATGCCCGCGACGAGCCCGCCACCACGGATTGCTTGGAGAAGCATGAATCGAAATGAATCCCCCAAAGCGAGCAACACGCTGGCTGAGGTGGCGACGATGACGCCAGCAATCGACCCCATAGCAAGTATTTGTAAGATCGGTCCGGCCTCGTGGTAAGGTTCGCTGTACAAAATGCGAATAAACAAATCACCGAAGACGACTAGAACACAAAGCGGAGGTAGGAAAATCCACAAGAGACGACTACGTGCTTGGTAGACACGAGTGCGTAAAGCGTTGGGTTCGGTATTCACAACTGCAGCATAAACAGGGAACAGCACTTGGCGGCTCAACGACTGGACAACATCCAACACCGACATTGCCCAAAGTGCACCGATGGTATAGATGCCAAGTGCCTCCATCGAAAACGCTTTGCCCAGTGCAAGACGGTCGCCTTGACGAAACACAAAAGTTAATGCAGTACTGATAAAGATCCAGCAACCGAAATTCAACAATTCTTTGATTGCATCACGATTCAAGACGAATCGAGGGCGGTGTAACATTGGTAGGAAATATGAGGTGATAGTCAGTAGCACAGATCGCACGATTGCTCCGGCAACTAGGGCCCAAATGGAACGCGTAACCCATGCAAGGATCACCATTGCGATCAATGACGTTATCTGAACCACAAGTTCGCGCACGATTTGAGGTTTGAGATTCACCGCTCGCCGAAGCGTCAACAATGATGTCGACCAAAACCCATCGGTGAGTGCAGTCAACGCGATTACCAAGAGTAGCGGGATCAACTTGGGTTCGTTGTAAAGGAGCGAGGCTGGATAAGCCACCCCACTTATAAAGACCCAAAGTACTATGCCGCGAATAACTTGCATAGACCAAGCAGTATTGAGAAACGCTTCATCGTCACCGCTCTTCGAGCGAATCACTCCACCGTTCAACCCAATGTCCGAAAACAAGCGAACACCGATGAGCACGACGTTCACAATCGCCATGAGCCCAAACACCTCTGGAGCCAACAATCGTGTGAGGATCAAGTTCCCTCCAAGGCGAATCGCCTGCGAAGAGTACTTACCACAAATGACCCAGATAGAGCTCGCAATGGCGCGGTTCTTGAGTGAGTCAGGTGTTGAGGATGGGGAGGACGTCAATGTGGACATCGGTTCCAAGAATCAGATCTTATGATTGGTTAGGAAAGCACGTTCAAACGTGCATCAATGATCTATTTGCGCTTGCACACGACGAGTAGGTTCGTGCCGAACTGCCATAGGATTGGCTGGCCAGCAAGCACACGCTCAATAAATCGGAATAGTCTTCGAGGCAAGAATTTTGCTATTGAATGCGGGACGAATCCTGTTCCGGTCGCACCTGCGATTGTCATTCCGGTCTGCTCGCATAATTCGCGCAGCTCTCTCATGCCGAATCGTGGCAGGTCTGCTTTGTTGCGTGTGAAGAGCGCGTTGCGTAGCGTGGCCAATGCTCTAAAGCTCTTCGGATTGCCATGCAAACTAAAGATGAGAATGCTATCGTCGTCTCTGAGTTTGGTCACGAGTTGTTTCGTCACCGCGATTCGTAGCGTTGGTTCTGCGAGCAGTAGGAATCGGAAGCACGTGATGATGTCTTTGTCGCAAGGTACGGTGCTAGGTTCATTGACAATATCTGCACACACCAATTCTGTCTCGCCTACTTTGGGGGCTGCCTTTTCAAGCATTTGAGGCGAAATATCCACGCCAACGAGTGTGCTTCCCAACTCACCCTGATGCTTGGCGAGGTATTCTGTGACCCTGCCCGTACCGCATGCAAAATCCATAACATCAGCTGATGAACAGTCTGCATGATACCGGTGAATCAACTGCTGAAGGAGTACTTTTTCCATCTGCCAAATAACGTCATCGTGGCTGCCGGCTCGGTAGATAACACCCTCGTATCTATCCACCTTGTTCGTATTCTGAAAGTGGGCGGAGTAATCTGTAATGCTCATGGCGTTCGTTCCCTGCGTTGAATTCTGGCATGCCCAGCTTCATCAGCTGAACAGTGTACAAGCACCTCGCCTTTTGGAAGGCGAGGTACTTGAGTGATTCAGTTCAAATGTGCGATCGGTCAACCATGTTCAGACCGGTGACGGTTTCCAACGTGATTGCGATTTATCGATCTTGAGTATGACTGCGGAGCCAATGGGAAGCGAAGTTACCCGTGTACAACCATCGCCAATTGCCTCGCTGCTGGTTGCATGCTTCTGCAATATATGCTTCGGATGACCCATCTCCGCCGAACCGCTGGTAGTAGGTCCCAATTGGTTCAAGAATTCGAAGATGCTCTTCTCGCGTATTTTCCTGATCAATTTGGTCGAGGCCGTCGTCAGGATTCTTGTAGGTGTACTCAAGTGCACCAAAGGTGTTGTCGCGCATAACCACTTTTTTGAAGCGGGAGTTATAAATCGCGACTGCAAATTTGTCCGCTGACACTTTGTTGTTTGAAATCTCAAGGTTATTGATTCCGGAGAATTTGTCATCTACAAGGCTGTCAAAGATCAATGGACCTGTTCGCAAGACAATGTTGTCGCGGATCACGGCCGAACGGATATTGCCTACCCGCATACCGTACAACGCTTGCTCACCACTACTGCCATCGGGGTCAACCATTGTGCCATCAAGCATGACATTGCCGACTACACGACCTGTTACTCCGCCCTTGACGGGAGGTGGTCCCCATACCCAACCAAAGTTCAGGTGGGTTGCATTGCCGACAAACAAATTATTCTCAATGATCCCACCGGGCCTGGCTTGGATACCAGAGGAACTTCCTCGGGAAAACAAATTACCGCGTGCGATCAAGCCTGAACATTCCGTTGTGACATAGACGTTGTGGTTGAAAATGGTGCGCTCTGCACCGGCCAGATCATTCCAGCCGTTGTGGTCAAAGACACATTCCTCAATGAGAATGCCATCAACCAGATTCGTGAACAAACCCTGTTCATGGCTTTCTACATCGTACGCGCCGTGTACCACGGTTCGACGGACTTTAAGATCTTCAAATCGCGGATTAGGATCACCGCTGTTCTTGGCCGCAAAGACCATCAGACTGCAGTAGTCAAATCGACAATCTTCGATCAACATACTCTTGCCGCGAGTGCGGGAGTACACTCCCGCGCCTCCATCGACGCCAGTGAATTCTGGGGATTCTGGATCACGTGTTTGTGCATAAAAATGCAGACCGACAAACGCCAAAAAACTGGAAGGACTATTTCCGCCATCATAATCGCCATCGCATACTTCGATGCCGGTTGCAGCACCAATTTTGAGAAGTGGGCGCTCTCCGGTACCATACGCTCCAAAGACCAATGGTTCATCTGAAGATCGGCCACTCAGCGGAGCCTCATTCCATTTGTTGAGGGCATACTCCGTCTTCCCAATTGCTTCATAAAACACATCGCCACGCTTCATCAACAGATGATCAGGGAACCCGTCCCGCAACAGTGCTTTACCAGCAGCAATGGTCTGCTTGGGAGAATCTTCACTCAAGCCATCGTTGTCATCATTGCCCTCGGAGGAACTGACGTAGATGACTTGCGCATCAGGAGCCACTTCCAATATCGTCCAGCCCATTTCATCAACATTGCCTGACGTCTTGTCATATTGACGCCAAGGTTTGGAGGCTGGAGCTACAGGATCGAACCCATAGTGTGACTTCGCTTCTTCACGCGCGCTGTCATAGTCCTTGTTGCCTTCGTCATCATCTTGATCAAGGGTATGAATGATCTTGCGACGATCGTCGTCATCACCATCATCATCACTATTTGCAGACAGAGTTAGGTCAGCATGTTTGGCAGCCAGCCTAGTCGCCTGATCGGCTTTGACATCTGCCAATTTCATGGCGGCCTTAGCTCGACGTTCAGCCTTGGCTGCCCTGCGCTTGGCACGTCGAATATCAGATGACTTAATGTCTTCCCCTGCAGCCTGTCTGCTTGCAAGATCTTGAGCGAGTTCTGAAAAATGCAGTGCCTCAGCTGCAGCATCCGTGGCTTGCTGCATGGCTTCCGAGGCGCGATCATGCGCTTGAATGACACGCTGAATAAGTTGACGTGCTGCACTGCTCTCATCTGCTCCAGAGCGGCTTCGAATTGCGGTGGTCGCAGCCGTCGCTCGAGTAAATGATCGCTTGGCCGCGTCTGAATCACTCGCGGCTGAACTGGCCATTTCATCAGCTTTTGCAGCCAATTGACGGTTGCGGGAGATGATCCGAGCGTCGTGTTCCGCTTGGCCAGCTACCTTCACTTTTTGTTTCTCTTCGTCTCCCGGGGCCGCGTAGGTGGGGGTTTGCATCAAAGTGCTGACCATTACCACGCCAGCCATCGCCAAGATGGAACCGCGACCAATGAGTACCAATCGGCGAGTTGTTGATTTCGTTGCTTGCATAACTGGACCCCTTGAGCCAACACTTGCTTTCCAATAAAACGCTTCTCTATGTTCACATTGGAAGATGCATCGTGCCACCCCACAGGCTCGTTTCCAGACCAATTCCAAAGTCGCCATCTCGCATATCCTCCCAGATTTGGCTAATCGTTACAGTCGGCCCGGCTCGGGTTCAAAGTATGATCACCAAAAAGTCTACTGACAATGTTATCTTTGCTCCGTCCGATACCCTGCGAAGGGCACAATAGGCAGTCAACGCCTCATAAGGTATGGGAGATCTAGAGAAGGGATACGTGAATGGTTGAACACCCATGAATTGCGTTTATGGTGTGAACTCAACTCTTGTTGGGATCTTTCGAAATGCAAGTACCTATATAACAAGTGGATACATCTGAATTCAGAATTGATATTCTGGAGTGGAAAGACTCTGTCCCCGTCGCGCGCAAGAATTACGTCGATTGAGCCACCTTGGAATTTCCATATTTGCTCGTCATGGAGCCTCTATACTCGTCGGGCAATATGCCCCTGTTCATGACCATAAGTTGGGAATGATGCCCTGAAACCGTAGTATTCAGCCTCCGACTAGAATCGTCGCCGTAGACACGCCGCTCCCCGATTCATAATCCACCAAGTCAATCCAAAGGCTCCAGCAGGTTGGCATCAATTTCCAAACTGGTCGCCTGCCCAATTGTCTGCACCACAAGGATAATACGATCTTGGCCCTTGCGTGTATCGACAATCCCCTCCAGTCCACGGAAAGGCCCAGATTTTACCCGGACTGGCCTCCCTTTTTCGAAAAATGGGTAAGGATCTAGGGTGCCGTTCCCTCGCAATGCCAGTTCAATCTGTTGTAATTCGTGGCTTATCGATTCCTGATCCAAAACCGGCAACACTTGCACCACCCGACGAGTTTCGTAGGCAGTCATCGTCGCCTCTGCTGACCCGCGTAAGAAAAGGTAGCTAGAAAACAAGGGAAGTTCGACCACCCGCTTGCGATGCCCATACACCCGTTTTTGCTGGACCAAAGGAAGGAAATGTGGAATCGACTTCACTTCCAACGCCTCACTCAGAAGCTTCTCTTGGCGGGGTTTGGTGTGGATCACATGCCATTGGCCGGTCGCATTCACCCAAGTGGGTTCGTGGCTGCTTGTATCCGTAGATTCTATAGAACGCACAACGACTTCCGGCAGTTGTGAATCATTGCTGGCCAGAGGTTCTGCGCACGGCACTTCAATCGCGGTTTTCGTTGATTTCGTCCCGTCAGAGCAGTTTTGTTGGTCGTTAATAGGGTTCATAGTGCAGCCCGATCGTAGTCAGATAATGCAACTGAGGACAGATAGAAAGGGTCCGATACACACAACAATTGGCTGAATTCTGTAGACGGCAGGCACAAGCCCATCGTTTGCATGCAAAATCGAGCTTCTTCCAGTCCATCGACTCGAGATGGACACCCCTCATTCGCGCGTCCAACAAGAGAATGAGAAGATTGGTCGAATGAACGAGCGGTTGGCCCATACGATGCTTCAAAGTTCAACAACTTGAAGAGAATCTGCATGCCCATTGCTGTTCACTCTATCATTATCGTCGATTCTGGCAAATGAGGGCTAGAATGAGTTGGTTTATCCCCGTAGGTGTTAACAGAATTGAGTGAGAAGGCCGTGCTTCTTGAGTTGCGATGAAATGAACCAACCAAAGAACTCGTCAAATCCGATGACACTTGGCCCATTCGAGGTGCCCAGCCCTCTCACCGTTGCGGTGATCGGCCTTGGATATGTAGGGCTTCCGCTTTGCCGCGTGATGTTGGATTCTGGTTGCCGAGTCATCGGCCTAGACAGCGATCCAGAGAAGGTCGCTATGTTGATTCGTGGTGAATCATACCTCAATCACCTCGGTTCGGAATTCGCAAAGGCACTTCAATCTTCTGAGTCGTTCGTGCCAACAACAGACAAGACGAGAATGGCTGAAGCTGACGCGATCTTGATCTGTGTCCCCACGCCCCTGGACGCAAAAAACCCGGAAGAGCCAGACTTGCGTTTCGTCAGGGCATCTGCGACAGACGCAGCCCAATCGCTCAAAGATCGTGGTCGACCACAAGTCATTATCCTCGAATCCACCACTTACCCCGGTACCACCAAGGAGATTCTCAAACCAACACTCGATGCTGTAGGTGTCCCGTACTATCTGGCGTTCAGCCCTGAACGTGTCGATCCTGGTCGTGCGGAGCCATCACTGACTCGCATTCCGAAGATCGTGGGGGGGATTAATCCTATTTCAACGGATGCGGCCGTCGCCATTTACCAAAAGGCATTTGATACTGTGATTCCCGTAAAATCGGCAGAAATCGCAGAGGCTGCGAAACTCATGGAGAACATCTTCCGGGCGGTCAACATTGCCTTGGTAAACGAGATGAAAATGGTACTCGATACAATGGGGGTTGATATTTGGGATGTCATTGAGGCTGCCTCAACCAAGCCGTTCGGCTACATGCCGTTCTATCCCGGCCCAGGTTTGGGGGGACATTGCATTCCAATTGATCCCTTCTATATGGCGTGGAAGGCAAAACAATTAGGGCAGGATGCACGGTTCATCGAATTGGCGGGCACGGTAAATACCAGTATGCCTTCCTATGTCGTAAACCGCACAATCCAATGGGTTAACGAATCCAGACCTGCAGAAATTGATGCTCCCAAACGAGTCCTTATCTTGGGCTTGGCGTATAAACCGAATGTCGATGATGTTCGTGAATCACCGAGTTTCGAGTTGATTCGCTTGTTCAGCGATCACGGTTGGGAAGCAGATTATTCAGATCCTCATGTTCCTGTCACCCACCATATGAGGCGGTATGGTAACATTGGATTACAGTCCAAACCGCTCACCCCATCTCTTCTAAGATCATATGATGCCGTCGTTATCGCGACTGCTCATGAACTGTTTGATTGGGATCTGATCGTTGAGCATGCACCGCTCATTGTGGATACGCGGCATGCTCTTGGAGGCTATGAGGCATCTCATATTCACACCGCTTGAATCATGATACTCGATGAGGATCTCTACTTGGTTTTGAGTCCGGACTGGACTATCCTCCTTGAGCAACAGATTGACTATTGCTATTCACCATGAATCCACCGCTTTCCTTATCCCGAGACGACGAATCGCAAGGTGGCCCTACGCCAAGCGAATCCAACAATGGTCCCGACGACCCTGACTCGTCCAGTGGTCAATCGATCCCATTGGAGCACTCAGATTCCCACAGTGAATTATCGGATGAGGAGACAGTCGCTGAAGAGTGTCTGGCCGTCCATATTTCGACGGCTTGTGCAGACACCGATCAGGGCTCTTCTGATGAGTGGCCTTTGGCAACCGAGGTCGAGCTGACCCGTCTTCATGAAGTTATGACACAGGCGGCAAAGGGATGCGGCATTTACTCCGGAGAGATTGTCGTACAGATTATTGACGATGCTGAGATGATCCGTCTTCATACCGAATTCTGCGATCTCGAGACCACCACCGACGTTTTGACATTCGACATGACTCCGGATGGCATCGAACCGGACCTTGGGTCAAATATAGCCGAAGATGATATGGAAAAGGGGCAGTGGTCTGCGTTTGAGCGACGGGCCAACCCGCTCGGCCGCCGGTTTGTTGAGGTGAATTTGGCTCTGTGTGTGGATGAAGCGCAGCGGCAAGCAGATTCGCGAGGCCATTCTCGCGTACAAGAGTTGATCCTGTATGCAGTGCATGGGCTACTTCATTGTCTCGGACATGATGACCACGATGACGAAGCCTACACCCTTATGCATGGAATCGAAGATGAACTGCTCGAACACCTTGGGATTGGGCAGACGTTTCACCGTCCTGAGCAGATTGAATGAGTAGAAAAAATCGCGCAGTGACGGCCGATGATCAATACAGGATTACCAAAGTTGACTGGGTCACGACGACGGCTTTGGTTCTGGAATGAAACACAATGAATCGTGAATGTTGCAGGTTGAAATAACAAGACGTGTCTATTCCGTATTTCTGGCTGATCATACTGACTGCAGGGCTTGGAGCGTATTGCTCCATGCTCAAGATGTCGCTCGCCCAATTTTCACGGAGCGAGATTGAATCACGATTGGGTGAGAGCCACCGACTATGGTCCCGTGTTTCGTGGGCAGCCGAATTTGATGATTCGTTGATTCTCACTGCAGCGATTTGGAGACGGGCGTTTTCCGTCGGGCTTCTCACCCTAGCGATCTTGCAAGCAGATACCAACCATGCTGACAGCGCGATTGTCATTGAAATGCCCCGCCTGCTGATCACGATCGCAGCCGTGTTGGTTTGGCTCTATGTATCTGAGATTGGTGTGGCGTTTGCGGTTGCAGAACACAGCGCGTCAGGTGTGGTCAAAGGGGCACTGTGGTTTTTGCCCGTGATACACACCATTTCTCGACCGTTTACGATACCACTATTGACCTTAAACGAAGTTATTCGCCGCCTCATTGGCGCGCCACTCCGCGATGATTTGGAAGAGGACATTCGTCAAGTCGTCGAAGAGAGTGAACGCGAAGGCACCATTGGTGAGACTGAACGAGAAATGTTCGAAGCAATCGTAGATTTCCGTACCGCAACCGCAGATGAGGTCATGACGCCGCGCATCGATATTGAAGCAATTGATCGAGATTCCACAATGGAGGAGATCAAGCACTTTATCGTTGACAAAGGGCACTCGCGATTCCCTGTCTTTGATGAAACAGTAGACAAGATCGTGGGCATCTTATACGTCAAAGATCTGTTGCCATTTCTTGGTCAGAACGCGGAAACGATTGATTTGGAGAGCATTCTCAGGCATGTGCCATTCATTCCCGAATCTCGTCGTATCAGCGACCTGCTCGTCGAATTTCAACAGCAAAAAACACAGTTGGCGATCGTGCTCGATGAGTATGGCGGAACGGCGGGGTTGATCACCATTGAGGACATTGTCGAAGAGGTTGTTGGTGAGATTCGCGATGAACATGAAAAAGGCGATGACCCTGAACCCAGTATGGAAATTGCAGGCGAAGGCGTCTTCATTGTGGACGCTCGATTCCACATTGATGATCTGAACGACGAAGCTGGGACGACGCTGCCCGAGGACGCTGATTTCGATACGGTCGGCGGGTGGGTGTTTTCATCGATCGGCCGCATTCCATCCCGGGGTGAGAAACTCGATATTGATGATTTAGATGTTGAAATCCTTGCTTCTGAGCGTACCCATATTACCAAGGTACGTATCTCCTTGAGAGGTGGGCGGGACAATCCTACCGCTGCCAAGGGGACAATTGCCCATCAAAATAATAGCTGAAAGATGACGGGGTGAGTTGTCATCGTTTGTCGTTTGGTGCAATGTACCAAAGGCAGTGCATCACGCCTACCCTGTGTAACTTATGATCATTACAACGAACTGGATAAATAAATACCTCAGCCAACCCCTCTCTACTGATGCGATTATCGAAGCGCTCGAGAAAGTTGGGTTTCCTTGCGAAGAGCGCACACCGTTGCCTGACATTGGCGACGAGCAATTGGATATCGAAATTACTTCCAATCGCGGGGACTGCGTTTCGGTGGTTGGTCTGGCTCGAGAAGTGGCCTCCGCAGTTGGCTGCGAAGTGATCTATCCAGATACCACGATTCCAAATGAACTGGTCGATTCCTCACGTCAGGCCAGCGATGTAACAACGGTTGACAACCAAGAGCATGATTTGTGCCCGTACTATTCTGCACGAATCATCAAAGGAGTCAAGGTTGGTCCCAGTCCCCAGTGGTTGCGCGACCGAGTCGAAACTGTTGGCTTACGCTCAGTAAACAACATCGTTGATGTGACCAATTTTATTTTGTTCGAGATGGGACAGCCACTCCATACATTTGATTTGAATGTCTTGGCCGAGCGGCGCATTGTTGTTCGCAAGGCTCGCAAGGGTGAATCGATCGAAGCGATTGATGGCTCAAAACTCACTTTGAATGAACACATGCTTGTCATTGCTGACGCAACCTCTCCGGTTGCCGTCGCGGGTGTCATGGGAGGTAAAGCATCAGAAGTAAGCGAATCAAGCGTCGACATTTTGCTTGAAGCCGCCTCTTTCAAAGCACCGAATGTTCGTACCACCAGTCGCGCCTTGAAACTATTCACGGATTCAAGTTATCGTTTTGAACGGGGGATCCATCCTGCCAGCGTAGCCGCAGCAGCTGATCGGGCCGCCCGGCTCATTGTGGAAGTGGCTGGCGGGAGCATCATGTCGGGCGACGTGGTAGCCGGTGCCGCAATGCCAGAACCGCTTGCCGTCAAGATGCGTACGCAACGGTGTTGCAAAATCGCTGGGGTCGCTATCTCCACCGAGCAAATGGTCGAGTATCTTCACACGCTTGGATTGGCGCCGGTGATCTGCGATGCAGGGATGGAGGCAGAATGTTTGCAATGTACCATTCCACCTCACCGATTGGATTTGACTCGCGAAGTGGATCTGATTGAGGAAATCATTCGCATGTACGGGTTTGAAAATCTCGAACCGAATGAAAAAGTGTCCATTGAAGTGGTGGGCCCGCAGCCTGAGGTGACCAATTGTCGTGCGGTTGAGGAAACTCTTATCGCGCTCGGCTTTTATGAGGTTGTTTCGTATACATTCATAAGTAAGAAACACGCCAAGCCGTTCTTGCCCGAAGGCTTTGAAATGTTGCGAGTGGGGGATGATCGACGCAAGGCTGAGCCGATCCTGAGGCCGAGCGTGCTACCAAGTTTGTTGGCTTGCCGAAAGCGAAATCAAGATGCCGGCCACAAGGACTCACGTTTCTTCGAACAAGCAGCAGTCTTTGGTTTGAAGGATGGAGAGAAACTCGAAAATGTAAATCTAGCAATCCTGCTGGATGCCCCCGATCGCCAACTGGGGATTCGTGAAATGCGGGCTGCAATCGATGCAGTGGTGGCGGCAATATTTAATTCCACTGATGCATTGACCGTATGCCCAATGGATATTCCGTGGTTTGAAAAAGATGGAGGGGCAGCACTCTGCATTGGGGATGAAGTGCTAGGGACGTTCGGGATTGTCAATCGCGCAATTCAGGACCAGCACGATTTACGCACGCCGGTCGTCGCCGCAGAGATCGGGATTGCCCGATATTTCACGGATGAGATAGAAGCCGTTTCACTTAGCGGGTTCTCAACTCGACCTGCAATTCAACGAGATTTGTCCGTCGTTGTCGATGAACAAATCGCATGGTCCAAGATCGAAGATGTCATTGGCCAAGTTCAACTTAGTGATTTCGAACTACTAGAATTTGTAGGTGTGTATCGGGGTAAACAGGTTGATTCAGGCAAAAAAAGTGTCACCATGCGCATGACATTCCGATCCTCTGAACGCACGCTCCGACATGAAGAAATTGACCCGCAGGTTAATGCAGTGATCGAACACCTTGCTACTGAAACAGGTGCGATCCTACGAGACTAAGTGCATTTGATGATGCAATCAGTCGTTGTTGTATTCCACATTCGTCATGTCACAGAATGCAGCTAACCGTTCGATCGCGTTGTCGAATGACGCTTTGCGAGCACGGGTCATCCTAATCTTCGGCTCCCACCAAACACCCTGTATCTCAAGGGTATTTCGATCGCGATGCGTTTTGGGATGGACGCGACCTATGAGTTGATCTCCTTCGAGAATCGGTAAGACATAGTAGCCATATTGCCGTTTTGCTTGGGGGACAAAAGCTTCAAATCGGTAGTGGAATCCAAACAAATGAAGGCAGCGATCCCGATCCCGAATCACGGGGTCAAATGGGCATAGCAATCGAACCTGCTTTGGCTTCACAGTGTTGCGCATTCGAGACAGTCGCTTTTTCCAGTCGTAAATCGCAAAGCTCTGTTTGGGTTTGTCGTGTTTTTGATTTGGCGAAAGGGTCACAGGCTCGATCAAACCATCCGCAAGCGAACGCTTGATCCAATCTTTGGTGTTTAGTGAGGACATTCCTCCCCAATACCCCGCCAACTCTTTGGGAGTGGCGAATCCTAATCGGGGAAGTGCTTCATTACATGCCCAATCAATATATTGATTGCGATTAAAATGCTCCGCATCTATATGAGTTTCGGGAAGTACATGTTCAGTTAGATCATATACTTTGTGAAAATTGATGCGTTTGGTAACGCTTAAGATGCCGCGCCGCCAAAGGTATTCCAATGCGGTCTTCTCCGGCGACCATCCCCACCATTGACTCTTTCCCTTTCTCTTGTTCTCTTTGGTGAAGTCGGCGGACATCATGGGTCCATCGCTTTCGATGCGCTGTCGTACTCTTTCAATTGTCTGTTTTGGCTTGGGTCCCAACCTTTTGCGCCAACCTGCAGTAACCGTGTGTTGAGCAAAACGTGCTCTCCACACAGGGAATCGAGTGCTGGGAATCACGCTGGCATCATGCGTCCAATTCTCGAACAGCGATCGTTTCGTTTCCAACAAGCGATGCAAATGCCGAGGCTGATATCCATCAAACCTCGTGTGCATAGTCAGGTGATGCGCCCGGTGGACGGCTTGAATCGAATCGAGTTGTAGAAATCCAAGCTGCTCGATGGATTTTTGGATGGTGGCGGGTGTCGTAGTGCGATCGGGATTATTGAAGAGTCCCTGAGCAAACATCAAATAGTGACGAGCCTCTTCAGTTGAGATTACCGTTGATCCGACGGTGGTTTTGCGGCTGGCACTCATGAGCGTTCGCGCCGCTCGACCTCACCCATCGATTGCTCACAGTCATCATCCGATTCAATCAACACCACGTCAGCCTGATCGACAAACAAGCCGTGGCCCACTACGCCAGGAATCGCGTTGATGGACTGATCGAGTAGTCTCAAATCTCGTGATGAACAATCTCCATATGCACAATCCAGAATGAGATTGTGCTCGTCCGTTCTAATGATCATGTTCGGATCATTGGGATCAGTACGCACGGTTGTATCATCGAGGCCAATAGACTGCAGGTGGTTCTGCACCGATGCAAGTGCGAATTCCAGAACCTCAACCGGGAGTTTAAAATGTTGGCCTAGTTTTTCGACAACCTTTGACTGTTGCATTAAATAAATGCGTCGTTGGGCAGCTTCTGCGACGATTTTCTCCCGAGTCATCGCACCGCCTCCGCCCTTGGTCATAGCAAGGTTCGGGTCTAATTCATCGACACCATCAAACAGAATATCTATCGAGGCGGTGGTCGTCATGGGGATGACTTTGAGGCCAAGCGAGGTGGCGAGCTCTGCGGATCGAGCACTGGTTGCAACGCATTGAAGATCGAGTGATTCTGTCTTGACTTTGGCCGCAAGTGCAATGATGCCACGAGATGCCGCTCGCCCGGTGCCAAGTCCGACCGTCATGCCGTCTTCTATTTCCGCAATTGCCTCTGCAGCAAGGATGTCTTCTGTCGTATGCATCATGGTGTAATGTTGTAGCGGAGCTATGTAGCGGAGGCGAGTGTCGATGTACGATTGTACTGACCTTTTTCAGGTGCTGAGCTGTCTTCTGTAGTCTGCTAACTATCCACGGGGGAAACTCTCTGAAGTAATGAGTATTCAAAAATGCATACGCGGCCCGATTGTCATCGGACCGCGTATACCAATCTTCTTGAGGTACACCGTTGTTTAAAAGCGGTGGCGAGTGCGCGGAGCATTGTTTCACTGGCCACATTCATCAACTTTGCAATTGATGAACTGCGAATCACGTATACCTCGCATCTACACTATTGTCCCCGCCTTAAGGCCTCCGGGCAAGTCATTTCTTACTCATTTCGATAATCTGTGCAATGACATCGCTCGTCAGAGGATCACTTTCATCTAGTGGAAATCCTTGCCAACGCACGATTCCTTTTGAATCCACAATCATTACGTGCGGAATACCACGGACGTTCAGAGCAGATTTCATGCGGCCTTCAGTGTCAATTGCCTGAGCATAGTGAAACTCAATGTCATACTTGTTGCCGGCGATAAACTCTGGAACCTTTGTGTCGGCTTCGTCTTCAGCACTCAAGCCTACAATAACGAGATCATCGTTAAACTCTTTTTGAAATTCATTTAATTCCGGAATGGCTTTGCGGCAGGGCGGGCACCACGTTGCCCAAAAATCTACCAGCAGAACTTTGCCGTCCAATTCCGGCTGATCCGTGAGCCATTTCTCAACCACAAATGCTGGGGCCTTTTTGCCCCGCCAATCGTCAGCATACAACTCTTTTTCAACGTGCGCGGGCCAACCGTCTGCGGATGCTGGAGCAGGACTGCTCGCTGATTCGTCAACGCTCAGGGAATCTTTCTTAGCCGGTGCGGTGTAAGGCTCTTCGATGAGAGTTTTTACAATTTCATCGAGTTTGGCACGGTTCATACCTGCAACACGCAAGGTGCCCGTACGGTCCACAATAAAATATGAGGGAATGTACTTGATCCCTAACTTGGTACCGAGTTCACCCTTTTGATCTTGGGCAAACGTGTACGGCAAGTGCATGCGTTCGACAAATCCATCCATCTTTTCATATCCGCGTTGCGAATGGACGCCGATGATCTCCAAGCCTTTTTCGTGGTACTCTTCATACAGATCCTGTAGATGCGGGATCCCTTTTACGCACGGGCCGCACCACGTCGCCCAGTAGTCGATCAGGACTACTTTGCCTTCGAGTTCTTTCCACGATGTTCCAGCATCGTCATTCAACCAACCTTGGAGTTTGGCAAGCGATGGCGCATCCTGGCCTTCGAGTGTGTCCCAATGTTGGCGCAACTCCTTTTTTGAATGATCACGCCATATAGCGGGGTCCTCAGCATGTGCTTGGTCAACAGGTCCAATCATGGTGAGGAACGCCGTTGTGATGACACTCGTGAACGCAATGGACCGGGCACGCTTTGAGCAGAAGGCGAACGCGGCAGTAGGAGTAAGCATTATGTTTCCTTAGTATTCAGGTAAGAAATCCGTCATCGATCAGGAGATTAACTCCCAATGTCGGCTGGGGAAATTGTCGTATACAAGCCGATTATACGATTTTCCGTTGAACTACGTTCGGCCAATGGCAGGTATCTTTAGCAATTATTTTCGTGAATTCTGATGAAGAAGGGGCTGCAAGGGACCGATATTCTGCGTGGATACTTGAAAAAAGACCACGGATGCGCTTTGTCATGATGGATCTTTCAACCCGATTTCGCATTTGCCGAACGTCCCAACCTGTGGCGCCTCTATGCGTTATCGCCTTGGCGGTAATGAGCCTCAACGGGTTGGCAGGATGTGGCGAGGAGGCGGCGGAATCTACCGATCAAATAGTCGAGTCATCACCATCCTATATTCCTGAACAATCAGAGCAGGCTGCAGCAACGATTCGGCTGCGTTTGGCGGACGCGTTTGTCAACGGATCCACGACAGAGAGCGCATTCATCAAGGCAGATCGGTTCGATGCTTTGGATCAGCATTTGTATGGCATTCGCATGGATTCGGAATTCGGTCTCTTGAGCGCCGCTCGGGCTACGATCGAAATCGATCCCACCGATCAAACTGCGCAGTTGATATTGTACGATGTGGTTACCGTTGCCTTCGACGGGCCGCCGCTTTTTGCGTCATTGCAATCGCAAGTGACGAGAGATTCTGTATCGGGTCAATTTGATGAGTCTCCGGAAGGCGATTTTGTCATGTACGAGATTCTAGAGCTGGATCCGTTCTCAATTACTGAGTAATGGAGACCTTGGACAGCGAATCTATTACTTCGCTGTTTCCAAAAATGTTTCAATCTCAATCGAACCATCCAAAAAGAAAACGCAAGTTGTTGCTCCATGTTCTGTGGAGATGAAGCGCTCTTGGGTGGGAAGAAGGGCATCCGTCCAACGGTCGTTGAACATCCGTGCAGGTCCAGTGCTTTGCAGTATCACCGGGGTCGCCAATCGTTGTACAAACGCAACAGCCTCTTTTGACCACGCGCCGTGGTGCGGGAGCTCCATAACATCGCATTGCAACTGTTCAAGCGGAAATGCTTCCGTGAGTTGTTGCATCGCCATTTTTTGAATGTCACCGGTCAGGAGCATGCCGAGGGAACCCATTTGTAATCGCACTACACATGAGGAATCGTTCGTCTTGGCGTATTCAAAATCAGGAATCGGGTTGAGCCATTCCATCTCAACATTACCCACTCGTTGGCTTTCACCCCGGGCGACTTTATGCACTGGCACCTGCAATTCACCCGCTCGGAAGAGAAGGAATGCTTCTGGCCCCAACGGATCATCCATCGCGCTCTTCATGAAGTGAGGCGGCACCAAAATCTGCTCCACTCGCATCTCATCCATCAGTTCAATGGTGGCGGAAAAGTGGTCAACATCGCCATGACTAACAATGATTGTGCGCACCTGTAATATGCCCATTTCTCGAAGCGCAGGCACAATGATCGAATCGCCTACGCCTAGGAATGAACCCGAGCCGGCATCAAAGAGTGCAACTTCGCCGTCGGACTCAATGATGTAACAGGAGCCGTTGCCAACAGATAACATGGTAACGCGAGCGACTTCAGAACTGAACCACCGATCAATACGCAAGAACCCTGGTTTCCAAAGCGTGAACACAAAGAGCAGGCTAATGCAAATCGTTATGTAACGCCGTTTTCCAAACGATGATGAATCTCTAATCTCCGACTTTCGTTGCAGGACAAAGATGATCCAACCCAGACACAGTACCGTCCACACAATCCCAGGCTTCGCAACAACCATATTTGCAATTGGGACGCTCTCCAATCGCGTAATCAAGCCGATCAAGGCATCTGTGGCAATGAGCAAAATGGGCCCTAACAGCACTCCGACTGAAGGAAAAAAGAACCCAAAGATCATCTTGATGTAACCAGCCACGAGAATGACCAGCACAAAGGGAGTCGCCAAGATCGTGGCGACCGGGGCGATGAAATTGACCATCCCAAAATGGAATGCAACCAACGGGAGGCTGCAAATCCAGGCGACCATTGTTGCCGCGAGAAATGATTTGCCGTACTCCACTCCTTTTTCGGGAGTGGACATGAGTTCGATATCTTGTGCTTCCCCAAACATGCGATGTCGCATCGGTTGGCTGAGCGCAATGAGGGCAGCGACAATGCCAAAGCTCAATTGAAATCCAGCATCGAATAACTGATTCGGAATGACGATGAGCAGTAGGGTGGCGGTCCAAGCGAGGATACAGAGAGAATGGAATTTTCGGCCACTAAATCCTGCCGCCGAAAACGCGATGATCATAATACCTCCCCGCCACACGGGAATTCGAGCAGGCACGACAAACAGAAAAATCGCGATAGTAAGGATAAGGAGCCAGCGTTCAATGCCGGAAGGCGGATTGACTAGTCGTACAAAAAACAAAGCTGTAAACACAAGTATTGCCAAATGCAATCCCGAAATCGACAGCAAATGCGATAACCCAATGTTGCGAAACGAATCTTGCAATTCATCTAGTTCAACTCCACGGTGGCCCAAAAGTAATGCAACCAGTAGAGATTCTCGCGCGGTCGAGTCGTCCGTCGGCAAATCACGCAAGAGCCAGCCCGCCACTCTCACCTGAACTGCAGATCGAAACATGCGCACATCCCACACCCAACGATGCAATAGGCCGATGGTGTCAATCTCAATTGGTTGAATATTGGAAGCGCTCGTTGTGGTGAGAACACCCGCCAGCCCTTGTTCACGTGCAAGCTGGGCGCGATCAAATTCACCCGGGTTCTGAGCGGGTGGGAAAGACCGCAGGAGGCCATAAATCTGTAATCGATCGCCCACACGGTATCGTCGTACCGGACTTTCAATACGTATCAACACTCGGCCATGCAAAGGCTCCATTTGCCCATCATTTGCGATCACGCGGTCGATATCGAATTGAAAAAACGTCAAAGGACCTTGATATGCAAATTGTGAAAGCGATCCGCCGGATACCGATTTGACCGTTGGAAGGGTGCGCACTCTTCCTTCAACACGCCACAACGTGGGGGATGCCGACAAGAGAGGCGTCAATTCAGATTGACTAAATCGCTCGTAGCGAACCGTCCACCAACTTGCTGCAAGTAATACAAACGCAATGCACACAATGAATCGTCCCGCAACCGTCGTCCAACCTACTGACAGGATCCGTCGACAAATCAACCAACTTGTGCACAAAATGAATGCGACCCCAAGCGACCACTCAACATGGATCGACGGAAGCGAGGGTGCAATGATGAAACCGATAGCGAGTAACCCGAACACCACGATGGGTCGATAGGGCATAGAAACACATTGGGGTGGCGAAACTGTTCTCTCTCCGTCGTTCACAATTGTTGTTTCCCTCAGTTTGTCAAACCCGGTAGATTTGCCGGGCGATGACATCAGTATGACAATGATGGCACTACCATACTGATGAAGCAATCGAAACTTGTTGTCTCTTACAACGCTGTAAGTCGCAATCCACTTCCGAAGGATGATAGACCTCATGCCCACTCTGATTCACCAACGCGTACGACAAGCTCAAGAGAACAAGAATCCATTTGTCATTTGTAGAATGTCATCCGGCTGGGCTGTAATGGGTGACCATCAAGCATTGCTGGGGTACGCGTTGCTACTGCCTGATCCTGTCGTTCCAGACTTAAATGCCCTGAAAGGCGATTTGAGATCGCAATATCTCGATGATGTCGTTCGATTGGGGGATGCGGTATTGGAAGCGACAGGATGTGTGAGGATCAACTACGAAATTTTGGGAAATCTCGAGCCGGCACTGCACACGCATATTTTTCCGCGATATGTTGATGAACCCGAAGAATTGCGTACCAAACCCGTTTGGTTTTACGACTTGGATAATGCCCCAGCATTCGATGTAGAACACCCAGATCATGTCCGGGTTCGCAATCAGATTCGCGATGCTCTCAGCATGATGTAATCAGAAGAATCTGATCGTGATGGGGTAACGAACGAAGTACCCTTGATTGGCCTTGATTGCGTTCACAATACACATGATGAGACCAAGCAGCCAAAGCCCGAGTAGGATGAGTACTCCAATGCCGATTATCAACAACAGGCCTCCTACGAATGACCAAATGATCAATGATATTTGGAAATTCACGGCTTCGCGTCCATGGTCATCCACGAACTGTGACTGGTCTTTCTTGATCAGCCAGATGATTACTGCAGC
>PJEL010000600.1_pt1 | contig 41972 bp, 37 predicted proteins | sample 1853271 | NCBI WGS metagenome assembly PJEL01 (sample SAMN08108733, study PRJNA415343) | Invertebrate metagenome, whole genome shotgun sequencing project. | host: Globobulimina | place: Sweden: Gullmar Fjord | collected 2015-08
AGGGCATCATGGTGCTGCTCATGACCCTCGCGACGGGCATCACGTTGTGGCTCACGGGCGGTTCGGCCCCCGTAGGCTGGCGGGATGCCGAGCGCCGACGAGCTGGACGAGGAGGTGCACGCGCAGTTCCAGCCGGGCCGCTACGCCGAGGCTGAGGTTGGGGGTGACCTTGCGTTTTCGCCGAAACCGGCACACCCGTTACAGCCTGTTCCGGGTTGTTACCGATCCCCGTCGCCAACGCGCGAGCCCCATAGAACGAGTCGTCCCCGAACAAAGATGCGTGGAGATTCGCCCATGTCGACCCTGATCCTGGTGCTCGCTTCCCTCGGTTTCGTCGCCGCCGCCGCCGCCATTCCAGTGGCTCGCCTCCTGTCCGCCTGGCGCGAAGTGCGTGCCTACCGCGAGGCTGCTGGCGATATCCGAGAGGACCGCGGCGACCGCACGCTGCGCTCGGCACGAGACCTCCTCATCGGGGCCGACGGCTGGCTCGCCTCCGCTCAAGGGCACCTCGTCCGCGAGGCCTTTGGCTTCCGCCGCCGAGAGCACAGAGTCCTGGATCTACTGCACGGAACCGGCGCTGTGATGACCGCCCACGAAGGCCTGCGCTCCGAGAACTGGCACCTGGTCCTCGATCTACCCGCCGATATCCCCGATCTGGCCGACCCCATCGCCGCCTACCGCCTCCAGGGTTGGTGGCCGATCACCTCCGTGCTCGAGCGTATGCCCAGGACACTGCGCGGGATCTTCTGCTACCTGAAGCTGCGCGGACCGATCGCGAAGATGCGGACCGAGACCCGCGATCTGCTCGATGTGATCAACGCCAGGCTGGCCCTGTCCACGTGGGGTGGTCCGGCGTTGCGACGTCGGAGTTCCTTCAGGAGCTTCCTGGAGATCCGCACCGCACAACACCAGCTCATCGCCGCCCAGGGCGATCTCGAAGCCGCCCGTCGCCGCCTCCTCTGGGAGTCGGTGGGCCTCGATAACGGTGAGCGCCGCCAGGCGAGCCTGCTCCGTGCCACTGCTGACGTGCGACGCGGCTGGTTCGCCGCCACCCGCAGCCAGTCCCGCTACGACATCGATGTCGAGGTGCCGACGGTGCCGAGCTTCATCGATCCGGTGGTCGCCGCTGCCATCGACGGCCGGGGGATCCGCTGGACCTTGTTGGTGCTTTCTCCCCGCATGGTCCGCGGGATCTACCGCTCTATGCAGCTTCGTCCGGAGATCCGTGAGCTCCAGGCAACCGTGGAAGAGCTGCTGGAGGCCCTCGCGGCCGCCGAGCGAGAGGATGCTGCGCCCCTGGCCATCGCCGCGAAGTAGTAGGCGGTTAGAGCGGTGCGATGGGAATCTCCCGCAGCATCGCCCCTGGCCTCAGTGTGAGTCCACTCCGCCGTGGACGTCGCGGCAGTGAGCGAGGCGGCCCGGAGAGAGCCGAAACCGGGAAGTCCACCTTCCCGCGGTCAGTGTCTACCGCTGGTGGGCGCGACGAACGGCGGCAGTAGACGGGCTCCTCTCCGTCGGCGAGCGGTCGGATCGCAGCCTCGTGCCGGGTCGATTCCGGCTATGCATTGGAAGTGGCGGGTCGCATCGAGCCAGATCTACTAGACTGGGTGCGTGCCCATCTTGCGCGCCATCATTGTGGACGGCTATCGATGCTTCGAGGCCAACGGTCGGCTTGAGATCCGACCGCTCACCCTCCTGTATGGCCGAAACAACGCAGGAAAGAGCTCGCTCCTGCGCCTGCTTCCGATTCTGCAGCGATCGACAGCAGACGCAGCGACGTCACCATTTGATCTGTCAGGTCCGGAAGGGCGAGACAGTGACTTCCGCGGAGCACTCTGGCAAGACGGGAACGGTCGACGAATGGAGTTGGAGCTGGAATGGGATGGCGACGACGGCCTTCTTGCAGACCGGTACGTGATCACCTACGAAGATCATTCCCGTCGGGTCTGGGTCGAGTCCTATGAGCAAAGACTGAACGGGCGGGTCGAGATTGGCCTGGTTTCGCGTCGCCCCCTCGGGAGCGGGGTGTACGGCCTCGCGGATGGCGGAGAGATTGCTGTAGAGTTCTCGGGCCTTTCACCGGACGAACCGGCGGGCCGGGTGCAACTCATGGAGTTGGCTGCGCGCCTCAAGACACTGCGCCGTTCGATCCAATGGCTGGGCCCAGCACGCGTGGAACCTCCAGCCCTGATTCCTAGCTCCAGCCTGCAGCGAATAGACCCAGATGGCACTGGGGCCGCGGAGATTCTCGTCCAGGATTCGGACATCCTAGCTGACGTGCAAGCTTGGTATGCTCGTGAGCCCGTTGGGCGACGTCTACGGAAGGAGCAGATCAGCGGAGATTATCACCGGTTGGTGCTCGACACAGAGGCCGGACCGTACGGCGTGGGCCTCAACCAGACGGGGGACGGCATGGCCCACGTGTTGCCGGTTCTGGCGGCTTCTGCTGTTGCACGGCGGCTCGGAACCCGCGGCATCCTCGCAGTAGAGGACCCCGGCGCGCATCTGCACGACGACGCACGTAGAGCCCTCGCCACGCACCTGTGCGAAATCGCCGCGACAAGCGCACCACCGAAATTCGTGCTTGAAACTCACTCGCGGACGTTTCTGCTCAGCGTGCAGCTGGCGATCGCGAAGGGGAGCTTGCCGCCAGACAGTGTGGCCGTGCATTGGGTTGTTCAAGGGGGCGATGGACGCAGCAGCGCGCAGCTGGTCGAGTTCGAGAGCAACGGATTGCCCAGATCCTCGGTCCTTTCCGACATCCTATCGGAGGATCGGGCCCTTGCTCGAGAACTGCTGAATATGCAGCTCCCCGACATGCCATGAGCCGTCGATGCGGGTAGTGCTCGATCGGAGTCTGTTCGAGGACGATACCGTTCATCAAACTCAGCTCCTGGCGTTGTTCGAGTTGGCTCGCAATGAGCGCCACCTGTTGCTGTGTGATCCGGCTTTCGATGCCGATAGCACTGATCCGGCCAACGTCTGGATGGACCAGCAGCCGCCGAGAATCCGTTTGGAGGTGGCTGCCATCCTGACCGCATGTCTGGACGCTCAAGCTGCGCTGCCTGCCACCCAGTCGACCATCCGCGTCACTGCAGTCGAGACACGCTGGTCCGAGCGCATTGTGGATCTGGGCGCCGGTTCTAGACTCCTCAACGAACCCCTTCACGTTCTGCTCGAGGACGACAACAGCGACCTCGCCTTTCTCTTCCGAATGGCGCCGCCGCTGCAGCGGCGACGACTTCAACACGCGCTCGACAACGGCTGGGCGGTGGCAGACCACGGTGGAGGCCTGGGCAAGATGACGTCCCATGTCGAATCGCTGATCGAGGACCCATCGGAGTCAGCCCGAATCAAGCGGCTTCGGCACTGGGTTCTCTTCGACCGTGACAGCGATCCCGCAGATCGTTCCCGCCCTTCTGCGGACTCCGAGCGACTCCGGGAGATGGCGGACCAAGTTTGCGATGGCGATCCCTGGGGAATCGCGAGTCATCAACTCGGTCGCCGGAGCATCGAGAACTACCTACCTCTCAAAGCTCTGGACTCTTGGGCAGCCGGTGCGGGGGGGCGTATTCGCAAGCGTCGGTACGAGAGCGTCGGGGCGTTCGGCCGCCTGAGGCAGAACCATCCAGACTGCGCCTGGCAATACAACATGAAGCGTGGGCTCCTGCAGGATGCGCCGGATCAGCGCCGAAGGCTGATCCGTGAGAGACTGAGCTCTATCCCCCGCGACCGGTTGTTGCCGAGACAGGTCGGCGCGGCGTTCGAACTAGGCGACCTCGACCCGAGTTATCGAACACTCGACCCCGAAGACCGTGGCGCTTTGACCTTCGGTTTCGGGAGAGACATTGCTGATCTGTACGGGGACGAGCACTGGGTCTGGGAAGCTGACTTCGAGAGGGAGTACGAGCACGGACCACCAGGACAACCTAGGCGTGCTGAGGTACTGGATTCACTATTGGAGCGGATGTAGCGATGGCACGACGCAGTATCTTTGACCAGCCGACCGTCCCGCGTCTGTTCACGCTCCTGGAGGAGGTGCGAGAGGGCAGCCTTCTGATTCCCAAGTTTCAGAGGCCGTTCGTATGGGGTGACAACCGGCGACTGATGCTCCTCGACAGCGTGAGCAAGGGCATCCCCATTGGCAGCCTCCTGGTCTGGCATACGCGCGAGCACAAACTCGACACCTTCACGCATCTGGCGGAGCATCCACTACCGCTGCCTCCAGAGGAAGGCACGCGAACCTTCTTGTTGGACGGCCATCAGCGGCTCGGAACGCTCTTCGCTGCGCTCAACTGGGGTTCCGAGCCGGTGCCCGGAGGGGCCTGGCCCATCTGGTTCGACTCCAGAAACCTGGCGTTCAAGCTATATCGGCGCGATCGTCCTCCTCCTCCCTACTACGTCTCGCTGTCCAAGATGTTCGACTCCGACGCGCTCTGGGACAAGCTCTCCGCCATGCGTGAGAAGGGGTTGAAGGCAGAAGCGCGTCAGGCCGAGACCCTGGCCCACAGGCTGAAGGACTACCAAATCCCGGTTGTTCCGCTAATTTCCGAAGACCTGGATATGGTCACTGATGGCTTTGCCCGGATCAATCGGCAGGGCAAACGCATGGGCGAGAGCCACATGATCCATGCCTTGGGCTATTCCAAGCTCAGGGTGCGGGATCGGACCACACGCATTCTCGCCACGTTCGAGGAATGCGGCTGGGGTCAGCTTGACGAGCAACTCCTGATCAACGCCCTCAAGCTCCGCTTCGACTTGTATGTCTACTCGGCCCATCCGCGCCTTCTCCTGCAGGCGCTGGAGGCGCTGGAGGCTGCCGACCTTGACTGCGCTTTCGACGATCTCAGAAAGAGCGTGCAGATGGCCATAGACTTCCTCTCGAAATGGGGGGTCCACGGTCCCCAGGCCCTGCCAGCCGGTTTCCAACTGTTGGCGTTGGCAGATGCATTTCGCCGCCAGGGGGCAACGCCGGTGACCCCATCAGCCGAGGAGAACCTCAAGCTGTGGTTCTGGCAGACGACCTTCACCGGCTATTTCACCGGCATCAAGGGGCGGGGGATTGGTGAGGCGGTCGAGCACGTTTCGGCATTGATGGATGGCTCCAGCACGACCCCGGTGCCTGACCCGGACTTGGTGGCGGAGTTGGACAACTACTTGTTCCGGGCTATCCGAACCAAAGCCCGCTTGTTGTGGATGTGCCGAGGCCTGCCTAGATCCGAAAGGGCGCTGGCGGCGTTGGGCTCCGGGGCGGTTGCGAAGATACATCCAGCTCTTCCTGCGCATCCCGGAGCGTTCGTAGTGTGCCCGCCGGAGGATCTAGCCGCCCTTCGGCGCGCGGTGATGGCCCCAAGTGAGCCGAGTGCTGCCGGCGTTCTGGAGCGACACTACATCCCCTTGTCGGCGGCGGCCGCCCTGAAGGACGGAGCATACGAGGACTTCCTTCAGCGCCGGAGTGAGTTTCTCGACGAGTCCGAGCGAACTTTCATCGAGGACGAGCTAGGCCTCGGCATCGTTGATTCCGCTCGTACATAGCGGAACCCCTTCGACCGCCCGAAAGACGGTGTTGAGTGATTTGCCTCCGGTTATGGGGCGCCTGTGTCGCCCCCGACCACCAGCGTTCTCGCACATCTCGATGCCCCTGCGGTCAGCGCTCGCGCCAAAAAGGAGGCTCGCAACCGCGAAGTCCATCTGCCACCAGTGAGCACGTATCGCTGGTGGGCACGTCGGACCGAGGCGGTCAATGGAGCGGTGCTGGACAGCGCGTCGAAGGTCTGGGGCGGCGGACCCAGGGTGATTGCAGATCCCTTCGCCGGCGGCGGAGTGATTCCCTTGGCCGCATTGATGCGAGGACACGAGGTCTACGCTCAAGAGATCAATCCGTGGGCCGTGCACGGTCTCCGCGTACTGCAATCCCTCCCGGATCCCAACGTTTTCGGTGCCGCTGCCGAGACGTTCTCCAACCGTGTTGCCTCCCTCGCCGCCGAGGCTTACCGCACCAAGCTCTCCGACGGCTCGGATGCCCAGATCGCCCACACCTTCCGTGTCGCGGTTGCGGAATGCACGAGGTGCAAAGCCTCACAACGGCTGTTCCCTCACGCGCTGGTGACCGTGCTCCGGCGCAAGGATCAGAAGGACAAGCAGGGCCGACGTGACCCCCGCGCGTTCCTCTGCTGCTCCTCGGGACACCTGTTTGTCGGCCGGTGGGATCGGGTCGGGCGCTGCCCCACATGCTCACAGCAGGTCGATCCCGGCGCCGTCTATCTACGCAACCGCGTCGCCCAGTGTGGGCAATGTGGCCACGCGGAAGACCTTAGCAAGAGAGCCCTCGCCGCCGGGTTGACCTGGCAGGTCGTACTGATCGATCGCGTCGGCGGTGGCGGCCGCGAGATCTGGCATCCCACAGAGGAGGAGCTCGAACTCGCGGGAAGTGGGCGCTGGCAGCCCAAACGAGAGCTCGGCATCATCCCAGCGGGACAGGAGACCCGAGTGCTGTTGCGGCATGGATTTCGAGGATGGGCGGACCTCTACCCTCCCCGTCAGCGATTCGTCACCGAGATGCTCTTGGAACACGCGTCCGATGGCCCCCCAGAGGCGCGCGCTGCGCTTGAGCTGGCGGTGTTGGGCAGCACAGAGATGGCCGGGCTCTGTTCCCGGTGGGACCGGTGGTATTTGAAGTCGTTTGAGGCGATGGTCGGGCACCGCTTCAACTTCACGACCTTGACCGTCGAGCCCAATGTCTGGGGAACCCGGGTTGGTCGGGGCACGGTCCGGCGGCGTCTGCGTTCGTTCGCCAATGCCAGCGCCTGGATGAAGGAGCGGTGCAGTGGTCGCGCGATGAGGATTCAGGAAGGGTCGTCGGAGCGAATGGCGTTGAGGGATCGGAGCGTGGATCTCATCCTCACCGATCCGCCGTACCACGACGACGTCCAGTACTCGGAACTATCCATGCCACTGCGAGCGTGGGCCGGCCTGCCGCAGGCGAATCTCCCGGGAGAGGCTGTAGTGAATCCTGCTACTGGGCAAAACAGCGCCGAGGGCGAGTACCGAGACCTCCTGGCGAAGATCTTCAGCGAGTGCTGTCGGGTGCTGAAGGCTGATGGGCATCTTGTCTTCAGTTTCGCAAACCGAGAACCAAGGGCGTGGATCGCCCTCTTTGAAGCGCTGGAATGCGCCGGGCTCCAGGCTGTTGGGTATACCGTACTGCACAGCGAGAACGAAACAGACCAGTCCAAACGCGGCGTCACGGCTTGCACACGGGACCTAATTTTGGACCTGATTCCGGCGAGTGTGACTGATGTGACTACGTTTCGTCCGGAGCCGGTCTCCGACCCCGAGGGTGTATTCGTGCAGCTGGTCGGCGATGCGTTCTTGAGGGTGGGCTCGATGAGGGAGGAGTGGGCCGAGCGTCTTCAGGAGGATCTTCGAGAAACGTTGTTCTTGCGCGGCAGTACGACGCAGGCTCCCGCCACTGGTTGACTCCTGGAGGCGTAGCGACAACTGTTGTGGCGGATCATGGGATATTGCTGAAAGTCTCCTGGTTTTCCGGTCTTCACGCTTCGGGCTGCATCGCCGTGCACAGCGAGAACGAGACGGATCAGTCCAAGCGTGGGATCAATGCCTGTACCCAGGACCTGCTCTTGGACCTGGTGCCCGTCGCCCCACCCGATGTTTTTGTCGGGGAGTTCAGACCCTCGAGCGAGGGTGAGTACCTGGCCCTCGTCGCCGCGGCTTTCTCCGAGATCGGGAGGCTGAAGAGAGGGTGGGCCGTCGGTTTCCGGGCGCAGATCCTTGGCTCTCGCTTCCTGAGCTGACCGGCAACTGTAGAGGACTCACGGCTTGCGGCTCACGCGCCTCCGAGTGATGGCTAGCGCGAGGATCAGCCAGGTAAGACCTCCTGCTCCGCCGGGATGACTGCAGCCGCAGGTGCCCGAGTCCCCTTTGCCACGCCCCGGCTTCTTCTGTCCGTCCGAGTCGGTGTCGACCGGCTTGTCTGTGTCGGCTGGGGTGTCTGTGTCTGTGTCTGTGTCGGGTGGCAAGCCCGTGTCGAGAGGACCAACCTGCGGCAGTGTGTTCTCGAACCAGAGCACCTCGGTGGTGTAGTCGGCGGACGTGACGAGATCGATGTCTCCGTCACCGTCTATGTCGGCGGCCTGGAGTCGATTCGCCTCTGTAGCTGGGAGGGGAATCGCGACCTCGAGTCCGAACTGTCCGCCTCCGAGGTTGGCATAGAGGTGGAGCTCAGAGTGGGCGGCGCAGACCACATCCAGGAGTCCATCGCCGTCCAGATCGGCCGCAGCAGCCGAGTTGTTGCTCGGGGAGAAGATGTAGGAGCAGCTCCCGATGGCGTGAGGAACGAAGGTCTGCCCTTGGTTTTCGAACCATCGCAGATTCCACAGATACCCGAAACCTGCCTGGGTCGCCAAGAAGTCGATGTCGCCGTCGTTGTCGAGGTCCGCGGGCACGGTGGTGCCAGTCGATTCACCCATTACGTGCGGCGGTCCGAAGACCCCTGCGGTGTTGTCGTACAGGTCGAGGGACGGGGCCGCGAAGGGATTGCCGCTGGCGAAGAGCACGTCGTCGGTCCCGTCGCCGTTGAAATCGGCGACGGAGATGTCCTGGCTCTGCAGGTAGCTCATCGCGCCAAAGACCACCGGCGGGCCGAACACGCCACCGTTGTTCGCCCGCCAGTAGAGCGTGTCATTGGTCGGGTCGGCGGCGGCCAGATCGAGCTGACCGTCCCCATCGACGTCTGCCGCCTCGACGTGTCCGCCACCGAGGGAGCCAAAGACGACCACCGGGTCGAAGGTCCCGCCTCCGAGGTTCTCTGCGAAGCCGATGCCGCCCAAGTAGCTCAGCAACAGATCCAGATCGCCGTCGCCGCCGAAGTCGTGCAGCTCCATCCTCCAAGGCAAATTCCCGTTGCCTACCGCGACAGCTGGTCCAAAAGTGCCGCCGCCCTGGTTCTGATACCAGTGTGGTCCGAGGCCGTCGGCGACGATAACGTCGGCCAAGCCGTCACTATCGATGTCACCGACGGCCAGATCCATTGTTCCCGACGGCAGGGTAGCGACCGAATGGGGGATCCAGCTCTGTGCGAGGGCCGAGCTACAGAGTACCGAGATGACGGTGAGCATGGCGGAGTCTATCCGCAGATGGCACGAGTCGCTCGGAGACCTACGCTACGCGGGAAACAGCTCCGCCGCCGGCTTCAGTGTCAGTCCGCCCGCTTGCCGCAGGGTGCGTGCAAGTCCGTCGATACGCGGGAGTTCGTAGGCGAAGAAGTAGTGCGCCGTGCTCAGTTTTGCTTGGAGGAACGCGGAGTCTCCGCTGTCTGGGGACTCTAGCCCCCGTCGAGCGGCCGTCGCCTGGAGCAGCCACTGCCAAGCGACCGCTACTGTCCCGAAAAGCTCGAGATAGAGCGTGGCATCGGCCAGGAAGAGGTCCACCTTGCCCTGCATTGCCAGGCCGGAGAGACACATGGTCGTCTCTTGCAGCGTGTCTCTTGCGGCAGCGAGGTCATCGGCGAGATCACCCAGGTCCTGGTTGCGAGCGGCTTCGATGGCGACCTCGAGCTCTGCCAGCCAGGCAATCAGTGCCCCTCCTTGGTTGCGCACGACCTTGCGTCCCAGCAGGTCGAGTGCCTGGATCCCGGTGGTGCCCTCGTGGATCGAGTGGATGCGCACGTCGCGGTAGTACTGCTCCAAGGGGAACTCGTCGCAGTAGCCGTATCCGCCCAGGCACTGCAAGCCCTGGCTGACCGCTGCCGTACCCCACTCCGAGGGCCAGGTCTTGGCGGCGGGAGTGAGCAGGTCCAACAGCATCGAGTAGCGCTCGCGTTCCGGCCCGGTCGTGGTGTGCATTCGGTCGGCGTAGATGGAGCACTGCAGGGCCAGGGAGAGACCGCCTTCCACCACCGCCCGCTGGAAGAGCAGCATGCGCTTCACGTCGGCGTGGTCGATGATCGGGACCTGCGGCTTGTGAGGATCCCGCTCGGCTGGGGCACGGCCCTGGGTCCGCTCTCGTGTGTAGTGCAGGGCCGCTTGGTAGGCGGCGCTGGCCGTGGCGGCGGCGCACAGTCCGACCTCGATCCGTGCCTGGTTCATCATCTGGAACATGTAGCGAAGACCCCGGTTGGGCTCGCCGACCAACATGCCGATACAACCTTCCTCTTCGCCGAGGGCTAGCTGGGTGAGTGGCGCGGCCTTGTAGCCGAGCTTGTGGTAGATCGCAGTGCACTTCACGTCGTTGTCGACCAGGGATCCGTCTGCGGCGACTCGCAGCTTTGGAACGGCGAAGAGCGAGATGCCCCGGGAACCCGCTGGTGCTCCCGAGATGCGCGCCAGCAGCAGGTTGACGACGTTGTCGACCCCGTCGTGCTCGGCGTTGGAGATGAAGATCTTCTCGCCCTTGATCTTGAAAGTGCCATCGGGCTGCGGAATCGCTTTTGTCGCCAGATCGGCCAGCGACGAGCCGGCGTGGGGCTCGGTCAGGGCCATCGTTCCTCCCCAGCGCCCCTCGAGCATCGGCCCGAGGTACGGATCGCGCACTTGAGGGCTCGCGAATGAACGCAGCAGCTCCGCCGCTCCCATGGTCAGAGAGGGGAAGACGCTCGCCGGATAGTTGGCCGCGGCGAGCAGAAAGCGGAAGGCGGCCATCACGGTCTCTGGAACCTGCTGCCCGCCCTCGTCAATCGGCGCGTGTGCCACCATCCAGCCGCCTCGACCGCACTGCAACATCAGCTCTCGGACGGCGGGGTGCACGGAGACGACTCCATCTGATAGCTCGGGTTGTTCCTGGTCCATTTCGTGCATCACCGGGCGCAACAGATCCTCGCCGATGCGGTTGCCGGTGTCGATGACCATGTCGAAGACCTCGCGATCGTGATCGGCGAAGTAGGGGTGCGCGGTCAGTGAGAGCACATCGTGCACGTCGTAGAGCTGGAAACGAAGGTCCTGGGTGCTTGCAAAAGGTGTGGCCATGATCTGCCTCAGTGGGAGAAGAGCTGCGCGATGCACAGTGCCTGGTTGCGGTCTTCGAAGGCCAGCGCGTCCTCGAGCGAGGAGGTGCTGTTCCGGTCTAGGGCCTCCTTGGTCACCTGGAGGCCGAGCGGCGACTTCGATGCCATGGTGCGTGCCAGTGCCAGTGCCCGCGCGACCAGATCGTCGCCCTCGATCAGCTCTTGCACGAGCCCGATGCGGTAGGCCTCGGCGGCGTCCATCAAGTCGCCGGTATACAGCCAGCGGGCGGCGTTTCCGAGCCCGACTAGCCGTGGAAGCAGCCAGGACGAGCCCATATCTGCGCCGCCGACACCGAGGTTGATATACGCGGCCGAGAACTTGGCGTGGGGAGACGCAAAGCGAACATCGCAGGCCATCGCCAAGGAGAATCCCGCGCCCGCGGCTGCGCCGTTGATGGCGCCGATCACCGGCTGTCGACAGCGACGCAGCGCGGCCACGAACCGGGAGAATCGGCGCTGGTTGGCCAGCGCCTGCTCTGGGGTGTAGCGGGCTCCCATGATCTCCGGATCGCGGACATCTAGACCGGCGCAGAACCCGCGTCCCGCACCGGTGAGCACCAGGACACGGGTGTCGACGTCGTGCTCGAGGGCGGAGAGCACCGAGGTCAGCTCGTCGCGCATGGCGAAGTTGATCGCGTTGAGGGAGCTCGGCCGGTTCAGGGTCAGGATCCCCACCGATCCTTTCTTCTCGAAGGTCAAGGTCTCGTAGTCCATGGCATCTCCGTGGTTGACGGCTTACTGGTAATGCTTCAGAATTGGTCTGACCACCTGATGAGATGACAAATGCTTAGTCCTGTGTCCCGCAACAACCTCTCCGACCAGGTTTTTGCCCAACTGCGCGACCAGATCCTCGTTGGGGAGCGGCATCCCGGGGAGCGCCTGCCCTCGGAGCGAGTCCTGTGCGATGTGCTCGGCGTCAACCGCAGCTCGGTGCGAGAGGCGATCAAACGACTGGAACAGGCCCGCCTGGTGGTCACTCGTCACGGGGGCGGCAGTGTGGTGCTGGACTACCGGGAGCACGCCAGCATGGACATGCTCCCGCACCTGGTGATGCCTCGCGGGCAGCTCGATCCCGCCGCACTGCGCAGCATCATCGAGTTCCGAGAGATGCTCATGCCGATGATGGCGCAGCTCGCGGCCCAGCGCATCGACGACGAACAGCGATCGCGTCTGGAGGCCCTGGTGGCCCAGATCGATGCCGTCGAAGACGCCGCGGCGATGCAGGATCTGGACCTCGAGTTCCACTCCATCGTGGCCAAAGCCAGTGAGAACCTGGCCTTTATGCTCATCTTCAACTCTGTTCGGCACGCCTACAGGGACTACCGGAGCTTCTTCACGGCGATGTTCGAGCCCACCGAGGCGTTGAGAGCCCGCTACCACAAGCTGCTCGACGCGTTGGTCAAGGCAGATCCAGGTGAGGCCGAGGCCGCGAGCCGGGAGCTGAACCTCGTGGCGCACGACGTCTTCCAGAGGTCGGTTTGAGCGCTCGTTTGAAGCGAATGAGGGAGGCGCTCTTGCACGCGCCGAAGTCGATCTGCATCGAGCGGGCGCGGTGGGTCACCGAGTTCCACGAGCGTGAGGGCTTCGATCGGGAGCGGCCGGTTTTGCGCCAGGCTCGTGCGCTGGCCTACGTGCTCGATCGCCTTCCCACGCCGATCTTCGGCGATGAGTGCATCGTCGGCTCCACCACTCGGCACCGCCTGGGCACCCTGATCTTCCCCGAGTTCATGTCCATGGTGGTGTGGCCAGAGCTGCCGACGATCTCCACCAGGGCCTTCGACCCGGTCCAGGTCAGCCAGGACGACGCCGACCACTTGGCTCAGGTGGTCTTCCCCGCCTGGCGCGACCGCACTGTGCACGAGAGCGCTCGCCGCCAGAGCGACAACGCCAGATCTCTCCAGCTCCAAGAGCGGTTGGTGTTCTACGTGCTCGCGAAGTCCAATGGAATCACCCACATCATCCCCGACTATGGGCGAGTGGTCCGGGAGGGTCTGCTGGCCGTCATCGAGCGGGCCGCAGAGCGTGAGGCGGCCGCTGAAGACGCGGAGGCGACGGAGTACCACCAGGCCGTCCAGCTCTGCCTCGCGGCGGTCATCCGATTTGCGGGACGCTATGCCGACGCCGCCGAGAGCGCAGCGGGTGACCAGCCCCCGCAGCGGGCTAGGGAGCTCCGGCACATCGCCGAGATCCTCCGACGTGTTCCGGCACAGCCCGCAGCCACCTTGCACGAGGCGATCCAGGCGATCTGGATCCTGCAGGTCGCCCTGCATCAGGAGAACAGCAACCAGGCGCTCAGCTTCGGCAGGCTCGACCAGATCCTCGCCGATCTCTACGACGCCGACCTGGAGGCTGGACGTCTCGATGACCAAGGCGCCACCGAGCTCATCGGCTGCTTCTTCATCAAGATGGGCGATCACACGCCTCTGTTGCCAGAAACCGGCCAGGAGATGATCGGCGGTGCCTCCACCGACCAGGCGGTCACCCTTGGCGGCCTGCGCTCCGATGGCACCGACGGGGTGAACGCTCTGACCATGTGCATGCTCGACGTGGCCTCGATGCTGGCCTTGCGCGAACCCAACGTGTGCGCTCGAGTTCACCGAGGTTCGTCGCCGGAGTACGTGGGAGCCCTGGTGCAAGCCATCCACAAGACCGGCGCGGCGCCAGCACTGTACGGCGACGAGGCGGTGGTCACGGCGCTGCAGGCCCATGGCGTCTCCCTCGAAGATGCCAGGAACTACGGGGTCATCGGCTGCGTCGAGCCAACGAGCTGCGGCAACACCATGGGCATGACTGGGGCGCTGCTGCTGAACCTCGCCGCCGTGCTGGAGCTGACGCTGTACGATGGAATCCACCCGCTCTCGGGCCTGCGAATCGGCCCCGCGACCGGCGAGCTGCACGAGCTGCGTTCCTTTGATCGGTTCCATCGCGCCTTCACTGCCCAGCTGGAGAGCCTGGTTCTCCTCGCCGTCGACGGAAACCGCTGGCTCACCGACGCCCACGCCGAGCTCCACCCGACACCCCTGCTGTCGAGCCTGGTTCAGGGCACCGAAGACTCCGGTCGCGACGTGACCAGGGGCGGAGCCCGCTACAACTCTTCGGGTGTTGCAATCATCGGTTTCGCAGATACTGTCGACTCCCTGGTGGCGCTGCGGACGGTGGTGTTCGAGGAGGGCCTGGTGAGCCTGACAGAACTCCAGTCGGCCCTCGCCAGCGACTTCGAGGATCACCCCCGAGTGCACGCTCTCCTGAGCGGCCGCGCGCCGAAGTACGGCAACGACAATCCGGCGGCCGACGGAGTGGCTGTGTCGCTGGTCGAGCAGCTGTCCGAGCTCTTTGCGAGACAAGCGCATCCGCGGGGAGGGCGCTACCATGTCGGCTATTGGAGTGTGACGATGCACGCGGGTTTTGGCGCGCTCACCGGACCGCTCCCCAACGGCCGACGCCGGGGGGCCTCCCTTGCATCCGGTGCCACGCCGGTGTCGGGAGTGGCAAAGCGGGGTCCCACCGCCGCCTTCTTGTCTACCTGCGCACTGCCCGCACATCACATTGGCAACGGCATCGCCAACAACCACAAGCTCTCGAAGTCGCTCCTCGGAGCCCAGGGCAACCTCGCCGTCTTCCAGCAGCTGGTGTCCGGCTACTTCGGCGGAGGCGGCATGCAGGTCCAGTTCACCGTCTGCGACCGCGAGACGCTGCTGGCTGCCCAGGCCGACCCCGACTCCCACCGCGACTTGCTGGTGCGCGTGTCCGGCTACACCGCCTACTTCTGCGATCTGAACCGCCGCATGCAGGACGAGATCATTGGTCGGACCGAGGATCTGCTTTGAAGCGCCGGATGCTACGCGAAGCGGCCCTCCTGCACGGCTCGGTCCTCGGACTCCAGGCGCTGCTGTCTCTCTCTCGTCGCCTGGATGCTCGCGTTCGCCACACTCTGTCGGCAGAAGAGGTCGTGTTTCAGTTCCGCACCGAACGCAGCGCCAGGCGGCTCGTCATTGCCGATGGGCGGGTTCGCAGCTCCGCAGGCCTCTGCACGGACCCCGACTTCGAGGTGGTGTTCGTCGATCTCGAGGGTGCCCTGAGGCGGATCCGTGAGGAGCCGGGGAACCTGCTCTCGCTGTTGGTGGAGAACAAGATCGAGCAGAGGGGGAACACCTACTACCTCTTCGAACTCGGGTATCTGCTGACGTTGTCTCAGCAGGCGTTGGAGGCTGCGATCCCTCGGAGGATGGGGGCGTCGGGAGATAGGGGCGTGGAACAGTAGGGCACACCCCTCTGTACTCCCCGGATAGGACGATTGTTGGGATAGGTGGCCCACGACCACGGTCGCGACCACGGCCACGGCCTACGAACGCCTGGAAGCGCCGGCCCGGGCTCTGGGTTTGGTGGGCTGCGGCGGCGGCTGGGATGGGTCGGAGGGTGGAGGGCATCGGGAGATAGGGCCGTGGAAAAGCTCCTTTTAGCGGCCTTGCGGCCGGCGAGGGGCTCCCCCCTCTGCACTCCCGGCAGCGCCCGCAGGGTTGGTAGGTGGCGACGGCTTCTGTTTGGGCGGACCTCTTGCTGGAAAGGGCTGCGCGCCCCTTCACCCGCGGCAAAGGGCAAGCCCTCTGCACTCCCGGCAACAATCTGACGACCTTGTCCAATCAGGTGAGCACGATTGCTCGGACCGACGGCCTCTGGGGTGCTCTGCCAGACGTGGCGTCGTGGCGTATCGTGGCGTCGTGGCGAGGAACAATCCTTCCATCCCCCCTCGCTCTGCCTGGAGCCGTTAGTTCCACTCCTCTTCGCGGAACTCCAACGTCGCCGGATCCACATTCGTCGCATCGAGCGCGTCCCGCATCCACGGGTCATCCGAGTCGTTGTTGAAGAGCAGCATTCGCGCGGCTGCCAGGCGAACTGGCGCCAGCTCAGCCCACACCGCTCCCTCGAGGAAGTGCGCCTCGATGGGCACGATCTTGCCGGCCTCCAGCCAGGAACGGCACCGTCGACACGCCATCAGAGTGCGTTCCGGATCGGGCTCCTCTGGGAACGGGACCAGCTCGAAGGGGCGAGGCTCGTCACGGCTGTCGCAGAGCTCGCACTTGCCCCGGCTCCTGCGGGTCAGGTGCTTTCCGAGCTCTCCGGCCTGGGGCCGCTGCTTGATTCGCTTTGCTATTCTCATTTCAGCCCACGGTCTTAGCCGGGTAGGGCGGCGGCCGCCAGACGTGCTGAAATCGCCTCCCAAGCGGATTCGTCGGGCACGGGCTCCACAAAGATGTGGTCGAACCCCGCCTGGTCGAGCTGTCGCAGGAAGGTGTACAGGTGGCGAGCGTAGACGGCGGGGTCCGCGGATGCCTGAATCCAGGTCCCCGGAAAATCGGCGGGCGCCGGGCGAAATCCGATGACCCCAACGGCCTCTTCCATGGGCGGAAAGGCGATGGAAACCGGCGTCTGTGGCTGGTAGTGAGGAGCGGTTTCCCCCTGGATTGGCAGCGGTCCGAGGACCTCTTCGAGCTGGGCGCGGCTCACGGCTCCGAGTCTCAGAATCGTCTTCTGTCCCGCGAGCTTCAGCACTGTCGATTCGACGCCGATCGGGCAGGGGCCACCATCGAGGATCAGATCCACGCGGTCGCCGAGCTCGAGACGCACGTGCTCGGCGGTGGTGGGACTCAGTCGGCCGGTTCGATTTGCAGACGGCGCGGCGACTCCGCCGGCAAAGGTATCCAGCAGCGAGATCGCCATGGGATGGCTGGGCATGCGCAGGCCGACGGTGTCGAATCCGCCGGTGACGATGTCCGCCACGGTGTCCCTCTTTGGGAGGATCAACGTCAGGGGTCCGGGCCAGAAGCGGTCGGCGAGGTCCTGAGCGCAGTCGTCCCAGAAACACCAGGTGCTCGGATCGGTGCTGGGACCGATGTGGATCGTGAGTGGTCGTCCCGCAGGTCGGCCTTTTGCGGCGAAGATCCTCGCGACTGCCGTGGGGTTGTCGGCATCCGCCCCGAGGCCGTAGACGGTCTCGGTGGGAAACGCCACCAGCCCCCCCCGTCGGAGGATTTGAGCCGCTTCTCTCACCGTCGCGGCGTCAAGATAGGGACGTCCTGGGGATCGCCCGGTGCCGGCACGATCTCGACTTCGCCGACGAGCACGTCCGGGGCGCTCAGCCAGGTGGGCATGCCCTCGGTGGGGCCGAGACCGCCAAAGCCATCGGTGGACGCCATGAATGTACCGGTACGTTGGGGTCCAGCGGCGAGGATGTCCCGGAGAACGAAGCGCTGAATGCCTGCGAAAGAGGCCCCACGAAGCCTCTCGGGCTTGGTGCCGTCGGCGTAGATGCGGGTGACCGAGACAGGCGGCGGCAGGGATCCCTCGTCGAGTCCATAGAAGAACGACGAGCTACCGACGGCGCGGATCGAGGGTTCCTGGAGGCGGCTGACCACTAGGATGTAGTCGCGCCCATAGGCTTTTGCGAGCTTCAATGCCTTCTTTCTGAGTTTCGCCGTGGACGCCTGTATCGGGCTCTCGACCTCCATCATCGCGGCGCGGCCCTCCGCTTTCTGGGCGAGGAATCCACGCCCGTGGCCGTTGGTTCCGTCGATACCCTTCCGCGGTATCCGCGACATGAGCACAGTGCGCACGATCCCGTCGGTGACGAGCTCGACATCTTCGGCCGGAGTGCCCTCCCAGTCGTGGCTGAAGGATGCGGGATGTCCCGGATCGGTGAGTGGATCGTCGTGTACTGTCCAGCCTGGTGGCAATACGCGACGACCAATGCGGATGGGGTCCTTGTCGGCGCCGAGCTCGCCAAAGAAGCTGTCGAACGGGACCTCTGCGGGGGTTCCCTCGACCTGGGCGATGAGCAGATAGCGGAACAGGTCGATAGCCGCCGAATCCTCGAAGATGACGGGCCCAACGTATTCTTCGTCGAGCACCGGCTCCATGGAGAGGGTGATGAGCTGGCTCGTCATCTCCTGAGTGTCGTGCAGCATCTGGCCTTCGCCGGGCAGGCCTTCCGGGCTCTTGGCGGTCCAGAGCCGGTGGTCGGTGAGCAGCATGCCGTCGTCGGCGCGGTGGTGGGCGACGGCCCGAAATGTGGTCTCGGACACCGCCCGTCGCACGTCGGTGCCCTCGGTGTCGACGGTCCACAGAGATCCGGCTTCGTGGCCGACAAAGACCGAACCGCGCTCCAAGGGCTCCAGATCGGCACGCATTCCCTGGGAGAGACGAACGGCGAGATCTCGAAGTTCCTGGGCGCTGCCCGCTTCTGCGGGATCTTCCCTGAACTCGACCTTTCCGGTGAGCGTGTAGTCGCCTGGATACTCGATTGGAGGCGTGAACTGGGCGGTCTTCCTGGCATATTGCTCGACGGCTTCCTTGTAGGCGCGGTCGGAGATCTGCCAGGCGTCCAGGTGGATGCTGTAGTCGGTGACATCGACAGGGAGTCCGGCGCGGTCGAAGCCGTTCTGCCAGCCTCCGAAGCCGGTATTGTCGAAGTGGGGGTCGCCGATGCGGAGCTCGACGCCCAGGGCGTTGTAGGGGTCGGTGCCGATGTGGACCAGGCTGCCCAGGGAGGCCTCGATGTCGACCTGATCGAGGATCAACAGCTGATAGCGGAGGTGGTAGACCTTGGGGGCTCCCGGAAGCGACAGGTCCTCGGTGTTTCGAGCCAGCTCGGCCTGCAGTGCCACCGAGAGCGCCTCTTGGCTGTCGTCGGGCGTCGTCAGCTCGACCGCTCCCGCCGTCAGAGCGAGGATCATGGCGATCATGGCCCGCCCCCGTCCGAGGAACCGTCGAGGGACAAGGTCGGTTTCTCGAGGAGTGGCGGTCGCTCCTGGCTCTTTTCCTTGAGCTGGAACTCGAGCTTGCTGAAGACCAGGCTCGGGGAGACGGCCGAGACCGGTACCCAGCCGCTCTCGGCGCCGCAGACCCCGTTGAAGACCTCGCGCTCGGCGCCGGTGCCGAGGATGCTGCCAAAGGCGACAAGTGGCGTTCCAACAAGATCGATGCCGCGGACCAGCTCGTCGTCTCGACCGTCGGCGTACACCCGCCAAGTGGTCGATGCCCGCACGTTGAAGGCGTTTGGCGTGGTGCGCCCGGTCAGCGTGAAGCCGCCGTCGATGTCCTCGATGATGTAGGCGTACTCCAGGTCCTGGGCGCGGATCTGATCCATCAGGAGCTTGCGCATGGCCTCTTCGGAGAGCGGCTTGGCGGTCTCGATGATGGTGTTCCCCATGCGCGACGTCGGCGGGTTTCCGGCACTTCGACGGCCGTGGCCATTGCTTTGTCCGAAGCCAGCGATCGGCGATCTACCCATCAGGAAGCCGACAAAGACGCCGTCCTCGACCAGAGGGGCCCGGGCGGCGGCGACTCCCTCGTCGTCATAGCTGTAGAAGCCGTTCAGCTCGACGCCCTCGGCCTCTCGCACGGTCGGGTCGTCGTAGATATCCATGTAGTCGGGCAGGATGGGCTCTCCGACGTACTCGGCGAAGGTCTTGCCCTCGTACTCGTGCTTCTGGCGGTGACCTTCGACCCGGTGCCCGAGTACCTCGTGAAAGAAGACCCCGGCCGCTCGGCCGCGCAGCATCACCGGACCCGAGTAGGGCTCGCCGCGGGGGGCTTTGCGCAGTCCATCGAGCTTGACGAGGGCCTCGTCCGCCCATCGGGTCAGGATGTCTGCGCCCGGAAGTCCACTTGGATCATGCACATCTCGCGATTCGAAGACGTGCACGATGTCGCCGTCATCGGCGGTTGAGGAGACGTTCAGGCTCACGCGGGCGTGCAGTCGACCGTGGACCAAGCGGGTCGACTCGGTGTCCACAAAGGTCTTGAGTACGCGATCGGCGCTGAAGGAGACCCGGCCGGAGTGCACAAAGCTGTGCTGCTCGAGTCGCGCGCTCACGTCGGTGAGGATCGCCTCCCACGCTGCCACATCCACCGAGAGCTCTGGAACCTCGGAGTGGTCGACGACACCCTCGCGAGATTCGAAGTCGTCGGCGGGATCCTCTTCTTCGACCTTGACGATCTGGTTGGCCCGTACCACGACGATCCGCTCGGCGGCGTCGCGATAGCGCTGATCGAGCTCTCGCCACACGGTGTGGTTCAGGGCGTAGTCGTCGTCGATGGGGATCCGCGTTCGCGACCGACTCTGGCCCTCGAGGGCTGAGAAGCCGCGCAGGTCGTGGGTGCTGTCCAAGGCCGGCTCGCCGACGCGCAGATCGATGTCGAGATAGCGGGAGCGGTCGGTGCTGCTGGTCTGAACGGTGCCTGCGCGCCCCGTGATGTTGACCTGGCTCCAGTCCTCGACGGAGAGCGAGAGGTAGTAGGGCGCATCCTCCTGCTTCGACAAAACCGCCATGGCACGGTCCATCTGGGACGCCAACATCTCCTCCAGAGGAGCTGGATCGGCCAGTGCCAGCGATGTGAGCAGGAACCACACGGGGTCTCCAGGCGAATGCGAAGCTTACTCGCTGCAGACACCGACCACGGGAAAGGGTTTGCAAGATCACAATATCTGCGGCGCAGTTCCGTTATCGTGCATGAATGGACCAGGAGTCTCGAGTGCAGGCCCTTGCGAGACTGGATGAGCGAATCCATCGCCATCAGCAGGAGATCCTCGCCTTTATCGCCCGACGTGCGCCGTCCGAGGCCGAAGAGCTCGCCCAGGAAACCTGGCTGCGAATCCATCGCGCCAATCCAGTCTGCAAGAACGACGCGGCTTTCCGGGGCTATGCCTTCACCGTCGCCCGCCGGATCCTCATTGATCACTATCGTCGCCGGGCCGCGAGAGTGCCACTTGTTCCTCTGGAAGGAGGGCTCGAACCCTCGGGTGGTACCGATCCCCATTCCGCTGCGGTTGCGGCACAGACCCTAGGCGTTGTGGAAGAAACCCTGGCCGCCATGCGTCCAGAGATCGCCGAGGTCTTCCGGCTGCGGATGACCTCGGAGCTATCCTTCAAAGACATTGCCGCCCGCCAGGGTGTGCCGCTGAACACGGCGCTCGGGCGGATGCACAACGCCACCAAGCGCCTGAGCGCCGCACTGAAAGACGCCGGTTTGAGGAAGTCATGAGCTGTCGACACACCGAGACCACCACCACCTTGTGGCTGTACGGCGAAGGCCCAGAGGACCACGATCAGCACGTGGCCGACTGTGAGGACTGCCAAGCGGCGGTCGCCGAGCACGAGTCGGTGGCTGGAGACATCGCCGACATTCTCCCCGCACTCCGTCGCCCCGAGGACGAATGGGACGAGGCACCCGCAGCGGCGAACAACAACCGCATCTGGATCCGATGGGTCGCCATCGGTGCCGCCGCCGTTGCGGTGCTGGCCGGCCTGCAGGTCCTGGCTCCCGTCGACCCCGAGATCACCGTGCCCGAAGCCGATGCCGACGCCATTGTCGTGCTCGCCCCATTCTATGGAGAGGTCGACGAAGAGCTCGACGATCTCGACTACCTGGTCGACAGCCTCGCCGCTGATCGGTCCATCCTCTAGGAAAGCAGATGCGCGCCCTGACCCTCCTTGCACTCCTGTTTGCAATACCGGCTCTGGCTGGCCCCCCCGGCGGTGGGCCCGGGGATCGCGATCGGCGCCCGGTGCTCGAGCTCATCGAGGACGTGAAGGAGCGAGAACTCCAGATCCTGACGCTGGTAAAGGAGAATGACCCGGGCCGCTACGAGCAGCTGATGCAGGCCAAAGAGGACGATGAACGCTCCTATTGGCGCCAGATGATCCACGTCGCTCGCATGGTGGAGCGGTTCCAGGGAGATCCCGAGTACGCCAAGCGCGCCCTCGAGATGCGCGAGCTGCAGCGTCGGGTCAAGGAGCTGGCCAAGGGTTGGGCACACAAGAACGCCCAGGAACAGAAAGCGGCGCGAGCAGAGATGGAGGGCGTCGTCGCCGAGCTCTTCGAGATGAAACAGGCGGAGCGCCGCGAGCGATTGGCCGAGCTCCAGGCGAAGATCAGCGAACTCGAGAACGACATCGCCGAGCGCGACAAGACCAAGAAGGCGAAGATCGACGAGTACCTGGAGCAGATGATCGTCGAGAAGGTCGATCTCTAGACCGGAATAGCTGTAGAAGAGGCTATTTTACCGGTTGAAGCACCATGGTGTCCGCCTCGAGGCGCTCGACGGCCAGGGTTGATGGGAACTCTTCCATCGCTCGGGTGTACTCGATCAGATGAACCTGGACCTGGCTGCCCTTCTTTGTCCAGGTGCCTCCGAACCCACCAAAGGCGTTCGAGCAGCCCTCGGACCAGTCGATCGGCTGGACCTCACGCCACGTGATCTTCCCGTCGGGCTGGAAGATGATCCCGATCCAGTCGTCCTTGGGCATGTCGGGTTCGGGCGTGCCTAGTTCGATGGCCATGCCCGTCCATCCCTCGGTGAGGACCCAGGTTTTTCCAAGTTGCGCGTCCCAGGGGATGGGCTTGGTCGGGGCGAGGAACAGCGCGGAGAGCAGGAACAGCATGACACCAGAACGCGTGGGCGACCGCGGGCTTACAGTTGGTGACCTTCCGTTGGGCTCAGGGAGCGGGCGAGGGCGACGATCATCCTCACGTGCCGCACCAGCTCTTCTCCGCTCAACCAGGTCTGGGTTTCGAACTGGATGCAGGCAGAGTTGATCTCGGAGGGCGGGTTTCCGTGGATGAGCTCGAGGAGCGGCTCGCGGACTCCGGGTTTGAGGAGCAGCTCACGCGCCTGGTCGTGGTCTGGCGACGTGACCCGCAGTGCTGAGTCCAGCATGAGATCTCCGATCTGCATTCCCCCAGATCCGCGCGCGACGTGGAATCCAAGGGGCAGGGGCACTGCGAACGCAGCGGTGATGTAGATCTGCCAGCCATCCGCGGTCGGCAACTCGACGGCGACGATCGGGACGCCCTCGATGGTGCCGGTGAGCTGCCCCGAGACCCACTCCAGGCCGAGGTCATTGGCGGCTTGCTCCCAGGGGACTCGCCAAGCGATATCAAAGGCGGCTGCGAGCTCGGCGGCCCGGAGTAGCACGATCTCTCGCGGCTGGTTTGTCGCCTCGACGTTCAGCCAGACCCGCCCTTGGTGGATGCATACGGTCGCCCCGAGCACCACTGCCTCACGCAGGGCGCGGTCCATGCCGTCCTGGTGCAGCGATCGAATGACTCGGTCCTGGCGCAGGCCGTAGATGCTCAGGGCTGCCTCGAACTCCATACGGGTATAGAAGGCGTTGCCGCGAAGTTCCTCGCCGATCACTATCCGCACGTCTTCCGGCAGGGTTGCGTGAAGCTGGGCGGTGGCGAGTCCGCTCCCGGAGGTGTCGTTTGGGCCTTGCGGGCTGAAATCGACCTTTCTTCCACCGATTTCGCTCTCCACGGTCGGGGCGAGTTCTGCCTTGCGTCGCAGCCCAGCGCTGGCGTGCAGCACGACGTCGCGAGCGATCCACAGGGCGGCGGCGACCAGCGCGAGGGCAAGAATCTCCAAAGTCCTGTCAGTCTCCCACGACTTCCTCGACCGCCTCGCGGATGGCATCGGCGGTCGCGTCGTCGCGGGCGAAGACGATCTCGCCTTGTCCGGTCAGAACGACCGCCAAGCCCGGTCCGCCATAGGCCTCGAACTGTCGCTCAGGGTCGATCAGCCAGGTGCCACCAATGTCGCTGAAGTCCCGAAGCTGCGTGCAGTATTCGGTGTCTGCCGGCTCGGAGAGGGGATTCTCCGTGACCACCACTACGACCTGGAGCTCGGGAAACTGAGCCATCAAGTCGCCGGAGTCGGAGATGTGCTCGATGCAGGGGGCGCACCAGCCATAGACGTTGATGATCAGGGTTGGCGCGCCGCATTCCTCGTGGAAGGAGCTGGTGGGCGCTATCCCGTCGCAGGTCGAGAAGTCCATGTCGACGATCGTGTCGCCAAGCTCGTAGCCGGGCTGGCCCTCGGGTGGGCAGGTGTACACCACCTCATCGACGGGCTCATCGGTGTCGTGGTTGTCTGGCGCGGGCGCTGCGGCGCAGCCGGCGATCAGGGCGAGGAATAGTCGAATGGCGAGATGCTCTCGATGCCGATGGGTGCGCTGTTTGCCGCGTCGGAGATGGCCGCGCTCCAGTAGCCGCCGCCGGTCCCGTCGTCGCCGCTGTAGTCGCCCTCCTGGAGCTTGGTGAAGAAGACACTGTTCTCGGGCAAGGTCAGATCCCAGCCGCCACCGGCAGCCGTCGCTCCCGGAAAGTCCAGCTCGCCAGCCCACGGGGCAGGAACGGATCCGGCCGCCAGCGCGATGTCGAGGTGAATGCTGCGCTCTGGGCCGGGGTTGTACAGCGTCAGGAACACCGACATGTCGTCGCCATTGTCCACATAGGTGAGCTTGCGCGAGGTGATGGTCACCCGAGTGATGGGTCCCGTCGGCTCGGCCTCGAGGACCGGGTCCCAGGTGACGCTTCCGAGTGCCGGGTCGTCCACGCCGTCGTGAATGGTCTCGGCGATGAAGGTCGGGTCGGTGGAACCCCACCAGTTTTCGGCGATGGACGGGTGAGAAACCCAGGCCGGGTATCCCTCGGAGAGCTCGTGGAACCAACCGAAGTCAGAGGCGCCGGCCGGCCCGGTGTTGTCTTGGATGACGTTGTCGCGCAGGACCTTGAGATAGGCGGCACCGACACCCGCAGCGCCGTGCTCGGGGTCGTCCGCGGTGGTGTTGCCGGTGACGACGTTGTCCATGACGAATGGCGCCGAGTGGGGGTAGCAGGTCACGCAGACGTGCAGACCGCCCCCGTCTTTGTCGGCGTGGTTGTTGGTGATCTGGTTGTTCAGGATCGGCGAGATGGTCGAGACCACCGACAGGGCACCGCCCTCGCTCATGGTGCTGTTGCCTTGCCAGGTGTTGCCGACGATTGGCGACGCCATCAGGTCGGTGGCCAGGGCGCCGCCATAGGTCGACTCGTTGTCGATGAAGGTGTTGTCCTGGAGGATCGGATCGGAGTGGTGGGCGTAGATCGCGCCGCCAAAAGCGAAGATCTCAGCGATGTTTCGCTCGAAGGTGCAGTCGCGGACGCGGGCGTTGCTGCCGTCGTTCATCTGGAGCGCCGCGCCGCCGATGGTGTCCACATCGCCGGGGATCTTGTTGTCTCTGAAGGTGCTCGACACGATGTATGGCGCCGCTGACGAGAGCTTGACCGCCCGCTGGCCGTACTCGATCACGGCGTGTTCGATGATGGAGCCGGCCTCGTAGTCGTCGACATCCACGAAGGACGCGTCCACAGCGTCGTCCTCGAAGTGGATGGAGCCCCACAGTGTTCCGATGTAGCCCTCGCCGAGCGTGCCGCCGTCGACCCGAGTGAAGGTGATCGGTGTTTCGCTGGTTCCCCGGGCGAGGAGCTCGCCGTGAACGATGATGTTCACATCGTCGGCGAGCATTACCGTGACCCCGGGCTCGATGGTCAGGGTGTCGCCGGCCTCCACGATCCAGTCCTCGTCGAGTTGGATCGGGCTGTCGGCTTCGGTCCAGGTGTTGGGGTCGTCGGCAGCGGGCGTCTTGTCGGCCGGGTCGTCCTCTTTGTTGCACCCGAAAAGGGCCAGGGCCACCAGCCCCATCGCTCGAACACGCATGGACAACCTCCGTTACGGAGACTGAATAACCGCTCGACGGCCCGAGTGGCTATGGCCTACTGCTTGGTCCACGTGGTGACGAGGTCCAGCGTGCACGCATTCCACGCGGGGGCCAGCAGACCGGCGGTCTGGATCTGGCCTGGGGTGCTGTCGTCGAAGGTGAACGTCATAGGGGTGGCCAGGGAGCGGTCACCGACCAGGCAGCTGTCGGTGTCGTCGGGGAACACGCAGGCTTCGGGTTCGCACAGGGTGATTCCGCCGAACATGATGTCCACGGCGTTGGCTGATGTGACCGTCATCGTCCAGCGCTCGGTCTCGGCGCAGGCACCTGCTGCGTCGCGCCAGGTGAAGTCGACCATGCAGTTGCCGGAGCCGGTGCCATCGTCGTTGATGAACATGTGGCTCTCGCTGTACGTGCCGAACCACTCCTCGATGTCGAAGGACGAACACATCACGCCCGTCAGTAGCCAGTCGCCAACCCACTTGCACTGGTTGCTGGGACTGGTCACATCGGAATCGGAGTCGGAATCCGAATCTGGGTCACCACCGAGTCCGCTGCCGGTGCAGGCCACGCAGATGAGAGCGAGGAATGTGGGTATGGCTATGCGAAGCATTTTGGGGGGGCCTCCACGTGCGCAATGTGCTGTCAGAAACAGCATTCGTCAAATGCAAAGCCTGTCAACGGGCGATATGCGGAGTTTCTCGAACGGAGATGAAGGAACATGACAGAGCTGAAGATTGAAGAATTGGCGACGGGCAGTGGTGCTGAAGCGGCCTCTGGACAGCGCGTGAGCGTGCACCTCCTCGCCGTTGGCTAGTCGACCTCTAGCAGCATCGTCACCGTCATCGAGCTGGACATAGGCTCGAAGCGGTCGTCCTCGAACACCGCGGTGACGCAGTCATTCATCGCCGGCGAGTTGGCGCCCGATCCCGCGACGTGCACGCCGTTGATGCGTGATTTGTCGCCTTCAGGCTCGAGCACCATCGCCATCACCAACTGGCCGGAGATGTCGGGGCTGTCGGCGAGGTGCGCCTGGTAGCAGGCCTGGAGCTCGGACTCGCGAAGGTCCATGGCCGCCTGGATACCTTCCATATCTGGAGAGGGGTTCGACGGGATTCCCGCTTCTCCCGCTTCTCCCGCTTCTCCTGCTTCTCCCGCCGCTTTTCTCTCGTCGTCGTCACGCGGGGGGCGCTCTGGAGGAGGGCCGAGCTTGGGTTTCTGCTGCGGTCGTTGATGCCCGGTCGGTTTGGAGATGGGCTTGTCACTTGGGGCCTCCGCCGAGGACTCCGATCTCCCCGTCAGCAGGGCCATAGAGGTGAAGGCGCCCACACCCGCCAGGCCAGCGATGACAGCAACGATGATGATCCGCTTGTCCATTGCGCCCCTCTATCCTATCAAGAGTCCTTGGGACGTGGCTTGGTGGCCTTCTCATAGGCTTGGAAGAGCATCAGATCCTCCAGAACCTCGGGAAAGGACACCACAAAGCTCTGTTTGTTGGTGTGCAACTGCAGGTCGCGAACCAATGGCCCCAGGCCCAGGGAGCCGAGCAACTCGAGCATCGCCGCATCACCGCCGGGGCCATCCATGACCAGGTGCTCGCTCTCGGTGGGGGGCTGGATGCCCATCAGAGTCTCGAGTTCCCCGCGGATCGCCTGTTCTCTCCTGGCCCAGATATCGAGGATCCATGCAGAAAGAAGCCAGATCCGACGGGGGCGCTCTGCCGTCTTCTCGAGCTGTTCTCGAGCGTAGGCCAGGGCGCCACCCTTTTCGATGGCCGCCACGGACGCCCTCCGCAGGTCCACATACACTGCGTCGTCGGTTGCGATCACGTAGGTCCAGAGAAGGCTCGAGTACAGCGTCGCCGGCAGCACAGGTCTCTCGGGCCCACTGGGCCGCTTTGGCGGACGACCGAGCCGAGTCTTCATCGGGATCTTCTTCCCGGTCGTCGTGAAGGCCGTGAGCTCGCTGATCGGCATCACTCCTCCCGAGTCGATCATGCGCTCCTGCTCGGCGCTGATTCCGGGCACCCAGATGGCGTCATCTCCCGGTTGTTTGCGTCCATCCTTCATTCTGGCGCCGAAAATCACCCAGACCAGCGGTCCCATCTGCAGCCAGGCCGCTACGACTTTCTCGGGAAGCACCCACACGCGAAGGCCGCAGGGAGGGCGCGTCGCGAGGGCTTCCAGTGCGAAGTCGAGGACGAGGTGGCTGTTGTTCGGGAACGGCACCCCGCGCAGATCGATGACGCGAATGCTGCCGTTGTCGGTGATTCGGATCGGCGGATAGGGTGGTCGTCCACGGGAGTCCGACGACCGATCCGTCCACATCTCCCAGAGCACGAAAGCGGTCCCTGCGGCTACTACGGCGACAATCGTCCACGGTTCCATGGCTGGTTTGGGCGGCTCTTTCTGGGTTCAATCAGTCCCGTCGGCGGAATGCCATAGCGAGAATCAGGAGTGGGAGCCAACCGGGCGCACCGCCTCCGTTGGCGTTGCAGCTGCAGCCCTCGCTCTTGTCGGTGTCGTCGCCGTCCGGTGTGTCGTCGTCGCTGTTGCAGATCTCGTCCCCGTCGTTGTCGTCGGGGTTGTCGAAGGGGCAGGGGTCGCAGCCGTCGGGCACACCATCGGCGTCGTTGTCGTCGGTGTCGAGGAATCCATCACAGATGTCGTCGGTGTCGCAGATGCCGTCGCCGTCACTGTCACCGCCATCGTCTCCGTTCGGGTCGAGGGGACAGGTGTCGCAGTCGTCGGGCACGGCATCGGCATCCGCATCGATGGTGTCGTCTCCACCCGCGCAGAGGTCGTCGGTATCGCAGACGCCGTCACCGTCGCTATCGTCGGGGTTGTCGAACGGACAGAGGTCACAGGCGTTTGGCACGCCATCCTGGTCTCCGTCGGCTTGGTCGTTGGCTCCGGGGCACAGATCATCGCTGTCGCAGACGCCGTCATTGTCCTCGTCGTCGAGGATGTCTAGCGGGCAGGGGTCGCAGCCATCGGGGTTGAGGTCACCGTCGCCGTCCAAGAGGTCGTCGTAGCCGGGGCAGATGTCATCGGAGTCACAGATTCCGTCTTCGTCGGTGTCGTCCAAGAGGTCGGCTGGGCATGCATCGCAGCCGTCTGGAACGCCGTCTCCGTCTCGGTCCGCCAGATCGTCGAAACCATGGCAGATGTCATCGGAGTCGCACAGCCCGTCGTTGTCCGAGTCATCGAGCGGATCGATGGGGCACGGGTCGCAGTCGTCGGGCATCAGGTCGCCGTCACCGTCGAGCGCGTCGTCGGATCCGGGGCACTGGTCGTCGGAGTCGCACACACCGTCCGCGTCGGTGTCGTCCAAGTAGTCGAGTGGGCAGGCATCGCACCCGTCCGCGGTTCCGTCGCCGTCGCTGTCGATCACGTCAGAGAAGCCGGGGCATTCGTCGCCCGAGTCGCATTCGTCGTCACCATTGGCGTCGTCGGGACTGTCCAGCGGACACGGATCGCAGCTGTCGGGTGTTCCATCACCGTCGCCATCGAGGGTGTCGTCGTAGCCCATGCAGAGGTCGTCGGAGTCGCACAGCCCGTCGAGGTCCGAGTCATCCAGTGGATCGAGGGGGCAGGGATCACAGTCGTCGGGATTGCCGTCGAGGTCCATGTCGAGGTTGTCGTCGTAGCCCGGGCAGAGATCCTCGAAGTCACAGGCCCCGTCGCCGTCCGCGTCGCCGAGGGGGCAACTGTGGCCCGCCCATTCCAGGGCATTCGCCATGATCAGGTCGCCGTCGGTCGTCCCATCCCAGAAGTCGGCGCGGGCACCGGTAGACGGTGGGTAGAAGTTCAGCCCGACCACGCGGGCGCCGTTGGTCTCTTTGGTGGCGATGAACTCGGTCATGCCGTCGTCGTAGACCGCCACCTGCGTCGCGCCGGGTTCCAGCGTGACGATGTTGATGTAGCCGGAGGTGCCGTTGCCGAAGCTGGTGACGCCGTCGAGGATGTCATGGTCCAGAACGACAGGTTGAAGGCCGCCGTTGGCCATATTGCTCTGGCCGGCTCCCGCGTAGGGGAGGTAGCCGTCGACCCTGAGCCGGCCCTCGAGAGTCAGCCCGCCCCCCGGGCTGTGAAACGCGAAGGTACAGACGACGACGCCGCCGCCGCCGTCGGCATAGTCAGCGGCGTTGTTGCCGAGGAGCGCGTTGTCCTGAAAGCCACTGTCGGACGCGATCAGGATTGCGTCGTACGCCTGCAGCTCGTACAGGCTCGGCGTGCCGGCCGTGGCGTCGAACGTGTCGACGTTGGCGAACATGCCCGTGAGCTGGAGCTTTGTCTGAACGTCGGCGAAGTAGCTCGAGGCGTGCACGAGGAGGACGTCCTGGGCGAGGGCGTCTCCACAGAAGAGGAGCGCGCCGGCAACAAGGTTGAATCGAAGCAGGTTCATGGTGACTCCTGAGGCGTGACCAGCGTACTGCCTCGAATGTTCGGCGGCTACACCGGATACTGTCGGTATGCAAAGGCCCTGGCGACCTGAAGGCCCGTCTGCGGGCGCTGTTCGGGTTCCTTTGCGAGGCAGGCGAGCACCAGCTCATCGAGCCATTTGGGGACCTCGTCTTCACACAGCTCGGAGGGCGTCCAGGGTTTGTCGTGGAGATGCTTCTGGAGGACCTTCTGCATGGGACCGACGAATGGCGGCTGTCCAGCGAGCATCTCGAAGGTGATGATGCCCAAGACGTAGACGTCCGACCGGGCATCGAGCTTCTGGTCGCCGATGTATTCCGGTGCCAGGTACTCTGCCTTTCCGAGGCGCTGGCCGATCTGAGTGAGCTGCGCTTCGCCCGAGTCGGAGGTCATGTGGGCCAGCCCGAAGTCGAGGACCTTCACGTGATCCGGATCCGCACCGTTTTCGCAGAGCATGATGGCGTCGGGTTCCAGGCCGCGGTGCACGATTCCCTCGCTGTGGGCCGCTGCGAGGACGGCCGCGATCTGCATGGCGATGTGGCAGACCCTCTCTACTGAGATGTCGCCGATCTCATCGCCGAGGGAACGACCCTCCCGGTGCTCGGTGATCAGGTAGGCCAGCCCCTTGTCGGTTCGACCGTGGCCGATCACCTGGAGCAGGTTTGGGTGTTTGAACTTGCGGAGAACCCGGGTTTCTCGCTCGAAGCGCACCGTCGCGTGGGGGTCGAGGAAGAGTTCCTGGCGGAGGAGGCGCACAGATACGGGGCTGCCGTCTTTGACCCGTTTCGCCCGCCAGAATTGGCCGTACTTGCTGGAGCGTTTCTCCGGTTCCAGGACCTCGTACTTGTCTCCGAGGACCATTCCCGCGATGTCGGTGTCATCCATGCGGATCTCTCGTCCGCGAGACTACACTATGAGGTCAAGTCCGGAGTCAAACCCATGGGCTGTGAGCTGTCGTACATAATGGGTACTTCGTCAGACTCCCCGTCAGGGGGGCGGCGAATTGCCGGCTTGCGAAGCAGCCTATGTTCGTCAGTTTGCAGGTCATGGGTGCAGCCGGAGGACTTGACCGGCAATGTTAGGGGGTGCGGATGACCAGCAAGCGGATCTCCGTCATGTCCTCCATTGCATAGGCGATCCCCTCTCGGCCGAGTCCGGAGTCCTTGACCCCTCCATAGGGCATGTGGTCGACACGCCAGCTGGGGATGTCGCCGATGACGACGCCGCCCACCTCCAGCTTGTCCCATGCCTTCTGGATCTTGTAGATGTCCCGCGTGAAGACGCCCGCTTGCAGACCAAAGCGGCTGTCGTTCACCTCGTCCAGCGCAGCGTCGAAGTCGGCAAACTTGGTGAGGAGCGCTACCGGTCCGAACATCTCTTCGCAGTAGGCCTTGCAGTGCCTGGGGACGCCCTCGAGCAGTGTCGCATCGAGGATCGCGCCCTGTCGGCTGCCGCCGGCAATGATCGTGGCTCCTGCATCCACCGCTTCGGCGATCCACGAGACCATGCGAGCGGCCTCTTTCTCCGAGATCACCGGCCCGACAAAGGTCTCCGGATCCTTCGGATTGCCAGATTTCAGGGCCAGTGTCGCCTCGATCATCCGCGCCTTGAAGTCGTCGTAGATCGACTCGTGGATGAGGATGCGCTGCACGCCGATGCAGCTCTGGCCGGACATGTAGAAGGCGCCGATGACGATGCGCGCGACAGCGTCGTCGAGATCGGTGCCCTCGTCGACGATGCACGCCGCGTTCCCGCCGAGCTCGAGGGTGACTTTCTTTTTTCCCGCCTTGGACTTGAGCATCCAACCCACCTCCGGTGATCCGGTGAAGGAGAGCAGCTTGAGCCGGTCGTCGGTCGTGAACAGACCCGCACCCTCCCGGCGACAGGGGAGGATCGAGAACGCCCCCTTGGGAAGGTCGGTCTCGGCGAGCACTTCGCCGATCACCAGGGCGCCGATTGGCGTCATGCTGGCGGGCTTCAGGACAAAGGGGCAGCCCACGGCGATGGCCGGTGCGACCTTGTGCGCCGCGAGGTTCAGAGGGAAGTTGAACGGCGCGATAAAGGAGCAGGGCCCGATGGGAACGCGCTTCCACATGCCAGTTCGCCCCGCCGCTCTCGACGAGATCGCCATCTCCATGACTTCGCCGGTCATGCGCACGGATTCCTCGGCTGCGACTCGGAAGGTGTCGATGAGACGAGTGACCTCGCCGCGTGCGAACACGATCGGCTTGCCGGCCTCGATGCACAGGGAGTCCGCTAGCTCGTCGAAGCGCTCCTCGAAGCGGCGGACGCAGTGATTGAGGACGTCTTGTCGGGCGTAGGCGGGCATCTGCCGCATCGGCTCGGTCGCCTCGACGGCGGCAGCGATGGCGCGATCGATCGCCGCGGCATCCGCGAGGGCGACGCGCGTTGCGGCTTCGCCAGTGTATTTGTCGGTTACAACGAGGTCGGCATTGGGTTGCCTTGGCTCATTTGCCAGGTAGTATGGGTATTGTTCCTTCAGCATAAGCCGTCGTCCTCCAGGAGGGTTGAGCATACCCTCAAGCCGGGATGCGGAGAGCTTGATATGGTGCGATCATGAGCACTACTACGATCTGTAGCATCTTGTCCCTCCTTGGCTCCATGCTGTGCGGCGGGGGCACATGTCTCTTCTTTTTCATCGTGATCGTCGGGGTCGTCGTGCTCCGCAGGCGGGGCAAAAAGGTGACGGCAAAGACAGCGGTCAAGCAGGGTGTCGAGTCCGTCAGCCAGGTCTTCGTACGCGGAAAGGCCGGGCTCCAGGACATGGACGACGACGACGACGACGAGTAATGACGGCGCCGGTGTGACGCGAAAATCACATCCAGGGTGAAACCTGTGAGCCTGTCCTGTCGTTGGACCCGCGACTCACGTCCCGGAATGTCCCATGATTCGCCCGCTTGCCATTGCCCTCGCTCTCCTCGTCAGCTGTCAGAAGTCCCACGACACGACCATCGATGTTCCTCCACCGCTAGCGGGTGACTCCGAGGAAATCGCCAAGCCGCCCTCCCTCGAGAAGGCGCCGCATCCGTCGCTGCGACTGGAGCGGCCGGATGCGGGCATCGAGCTCGCGACCAAGCTCGAGACCTGGTTCGGGGACAACGCGACCCATCGCCTGCACGTGCAGCTCGACCGCCCGCTGTACCGCCCCGGTGAGAGCATCTGGGTGAAGACCTGGGATCTTGCGACTCGCGGAATGGAGGCCTCCAAGCAGCGCTATATCACCTACGAGCTGGTGGACGCGCGCGGCACCGTGGCCCAGAGCAAGCAGGTCCTCGTCTCCAAGAAGGGAACGTCCACCAACGACTTCGTGTTGCCCCCTGGAGTGGCTGGCGGCTCTTGGACACTGAAGGTGACCACACCCGATGGTCAGGTTTCCGAGCGCGCATTTGCCGTTGCGAGCTTCCAGTCGCCGCGGATCAAGAAGACGTTGGAGTTCGTCCGTGAGGCCTATGGTCCCGGGGACGACGTGGAAGCGGCGATCACCCTGGAGCGATCCACTGGCGAGAAGCTGGCGAACATCGTCGCACGTGCCGTTGTTCAGGCGGACGGAGTGGCCTTGGACCCGATCTCCATCGAGACCGACGGCGAAGGGGAGGCCCTGGTCCGCTTCTCGGTACCCGAAGACATCACGCGTCCCGACGTGATGCTCACCGTGCTCGTCGATGACGGAGGGATCACCGAGTCCATCAGCCGACCGGTGCCCGTGGTCCTCGATCAAGTGCAGCTCGCGTGGTTCCCGGAGGGTGGCGACTGGGTAGAGGGGCTTCCGGCCCGGATCTACTTCGAGGCGACGGATCCCTTTGGCGAGGCCGCCGATATCTCCGGGTCCATCATCGACGACTCCGGTCGCGAGGTGGCCGATCTGCACAGCTGGCACGACGGCCGAGGTCGCGCCGAGTTCACTCCGGAGGCCGGTCGCCGCTATTTCGCGCGGATCGACGCGCCAGCGGATCTCGAGAATCCCTTCTTCCCGCTTCCGAGGCCGAACACTGACGGCTGTGTCATGCGTCATCACGACGACCTCGACGGCCAGCAGCGCGCTGTTCGCGTTTCTGTGGCTTGTACCAGTGAGCGGGACGTCTTTGTCATTGCATCCCAGCAGGAGCAGGTCCTCGATACCGTCTCGGTGCGCGTGAAACCCGAGGCGCCAGCGACTGCCTACCTGGAGGCCGATGGCCCGCTCTCTGGCGCCCAAGGTGTGGCCCGAGTGACAGTGCTGGACGGCGCGCTGCAGCCGATGGCGGAGCGGCTCGTGTATCGAAACCGAGGGCGTGAGCTCGCCGTCGAGATCACCGCGAACAAAGACAAGTACCAGCCCAGAGATGAGGTCGTGCTCACCGTTCAGACCAGGGACCCCGACGGGAATCCGGTTCCGGCAGAGCTCGCCATGTCGGTCGTCGACGACACGCTCCTGTCCTACGCCGACGACGAAGAGGGGAACCTGCTCTCGAGGCTGATGCTCGAGGCAGATCTGCCAGATCCCATCGATGATCCTGGATTCTTCTACGACAAGGACGAGGAAGATGCCGCCCTCGGGCTGGATCTCGTGCTCGGAACCCGCGGGTGGCGGAAGTTCGACTGGGTCCAGGTCAAGGAACACGAGCCGAGCAAGGACGTCGTCGCCAAGACCGGGGAGCGGGAGCGGAAGATTGCCGAGATCGCGACCGGCTCCGAGGACTTCCTGGAATGGGCCAGCGGTCCCGTCGACGCCCTTCTCGGGGCGCAGCCAATGGGCATCGAGCTCGGGATCCTCCCCGAAGCGGAGCCAGTGCCGATGCCCGACGCCCCGATGATGGTTCGAGGTGCCGGGCAGATGTTGGCACTCGAGGACGACATAGTGCTGCAGGACCTCGGCTATCTCGGGGGCGAGCTGTTGGATCTCGAGCAGCAGGCGGGCCGGTGGGCGGGCGGCAAGCGCCGCGACAGTCGCGGGGGGCGGGGCTACTGGTCCCAGCCACAGTGGGCCGCGGTCCGCGTCTTTCCCAAGCCACGCTACGATTCGGGTCTCACCGGAACGCGCACCGACTTCCGCGACACCGTGCTCTGGGAGCCGGCTATCGTGACCAACGGCGAGGGAAGCGCCGAGGTGCGGTTCTTCCTCTCCGACGCGGTCACCGGTTTCAAGGCGGTGGCCGAGGGCGTCGGTGATGGATGGATTGGGCACGGAGAGCACCTCGTCGCTTCGGTACTGCCCTTCCACCTCGCTGCAAAGCTGCCTCAGGAACTCTCCTTTGGCGATCGACTCCTGCTGCCTGTCACTCTCGAGAACCAGGGAGATGCCTCGGTTGTCGTCGACCTCGAGACCGAGCTCGGCCCGCTCCTGCGGCTGGAAGACGGCACACCCGGCTCGGTCACGTTGGCGTCGGGCGACCGGCAGACGACGCATCTGCCCATCGTCGTCAACCAGGCTCGGGGCGAGGCCAGCCTCACCCTCACCGCACACACCGATGGCCTCGAAGACAGCGTCCAGCGGAAGATCCCGGTGGTTCCTCGTGGATTCCCCGCTGACTGGACTGCGAGCGGTCTCCTGAAGGGCGATGCGGACCACAGCTTGGCGATCCATAAGGCGCTGGAAGGAACCGTGACGACGCAGCTCACGGTGTTCCCGAGCCCGGTCTCGACGATGCTCGAGGGAATCGAGGGAATGGTGCGAACTCCCGGCGGCTGCTTCGAGCAGACGAGCTCCACGAACTACCCGAACATCCTGGTCCTGGACTACCTCGATCGAACCGGCACCGGCGGCAAGCTCACCGTGAATCGCCAGCAGGTCCTCGAGGCCGGCTACAACAAGCTCACTGGCTACCAGATCAACGCGGGTGGCTTCGAGACCTGGGGCTCCGGTCCGGGCAAGGAAGCGCTCTCGGCGTACGGCCTGCTCCAGTTCTCGGACATGAAGAGCGTCTATGACGTGAGCCCGTCGATCATCGAGCGCGACATCGCCTACCTGTACAAGCAACGCGACGGGAAAGGCGGCTTCTCGGTCACCGGGAGCAGCGCCCACGGCTATGGCAGCGCGCCTCCTGAGGTCCTCGACGCATACATCACCTGGGCGCTGGTGGAGACCGGCCAGCGGGATCTCGCGCCCGAGCTCAGGGTCCAGGCCAACGCCGCCGCTCACAGCAATGATCCGTATCAGCTGGCGTTGGCGACCATGACGATGCTCAAGACTCGCCCAGAGACTGGCGCCAAGGCCGCGGCCCGACTCGCCAAGCTCCAGGCCAAGGACGGGAGCTTCCCGGGCTCGAAGACCTCGATCATGAGGAGCGCTGGCCGGAACCTCCTGGTGGAGAGCACGGCGCTGTCGGCGATGGCGCTCCTGGAAGCGGGCCGCTACGGCGAGTCCAATCTCGCTGTGAACTGGCTGCACGAACACAAGAATGGTCCCGGCACCTGGGGGGCGACCCAGGCCAACGTGCTCGCACTGAAGGCGCTCTCAAAGGCCGCGAAGAAGGCCGGTGCTCGGTCATCCGGTGAGATCTCTGTCCTGGTCGATGACGAACCCGTGGGCACGATCCAGTGGGCGCGCGGTGCCCGTGACAGTGTCTCGATGGACCTCTCCAAGTACCTCGGAGAGGGAAGCCACGACATCCGACTCGAGTATTCCGGACAGCCGATTCCCTATGCCCTGGACGCGGCGTGGACGACGACCCTGCCCAATCAACACGCCGACCGTCGACTCGATCTGGACACCGAGCTCATGGCCGAACAGATCGCGATGGGCGAGACCACGCGCATGGTCACTCGGATCAGCAACCGCACCGATGACGTGGTCCCCGATCCAATCGCCCGGATCGGCCTGCCCGCCGGCCTCCAGCCACAGACCTGGCAGCTCGAGCAGCTCGTCGAGCGCGGTGAGGTCGCCTTCTTCGAGGTCCGACCGCGGGAGGTCACCCTGTACTGGGATGGCATCGCAAAGGATGAGGTCCACGAGGTGAAGCTCGATCTGGTCGCCGAGGTTCCCGGCGTGTTCACGGCTCCCGCCAGTAGCGCATTCCCGTATTACGACGACAGCTATAAGGCGTGGGCTGACGGCGCCAAGATCCGAATCGAGTCGTCGTGATCGGCTCCATTCAAGAGGTGTTGCACTAATTGATCAACTGATTAATTAGCGGACATGGCTCGCCCCACCAACGCCGATCCCGCGGTCACGCGCCGCCGTCTCCTCGATGCGGCGACCGCCGAGTTCGCTCGCAGCGGGCTGAAGGGCACGTCGCTCCGGGCTGTTGCGGCAGAGGCGGGCGTGACGATGCCCACCATCCACTACTACTTTGGAAACAAAGCGGCTCTGTACGAGGCTTGTCGCACCGATGCCGTCGACAAGCTCTCGTCGGAGCTGGTGCCCCTCGTAGCGTTGATGGCCAGTGTCCGCGATCAGGTCGTGGCGGGTGTGCCAGCCGAGGTGCCAGCCCTGGTCGAGCGCTTGGTACGCGTCGGTGCCAGCGCCGCCCGTCAGCATCGCGCCGCGCTTCAGCTCGTCTGGCAGCCGTTGGTGGCCGGCGGCTCCCTTGATCCGGCCTGGACGAACGCCGTGTTTGGTCCGTTCCTGGCGCAGACTACAGAGGCATTGGCCGGTCCCCTCGGTCGCGATCGGGTCTCACTCCGCCTTCAGATCCAGTCTGTCGTGGCGTTGATCCTGCGCTATGGGCTGAGCACGCCCGAGCATCTCGCCGAGCTGGCTGGGCTCCCCGACAGCGACGAGATCGTGCAGGTCATCGAGGACCACTTGGTGCGCGTGTCGAAGCGGATCCTCGAGGTGGACGATGCCTAGACTCCTGTTGACGCCCCGCCCTCCGACAGACCGGCGGAGTGCACGACTTGCGAGGATCCGTGGCGATCTCCTCGACGCGCCCTACCAGCTCTGCACCTCCAAGGCGTCGCTGCTCACGGACTACCTCCAAGCTCACAGTCTGCGTCGCCGTCGGCTGACCTTCCTGCGCCGAGCCCATCTGCGAGCCTGGAAGAAGTCGGTGGTCGGTCAGAGCCGCGGCGTGTCGGGTCCACGGTGGGCCGCCCGGCTGCACGACAAGCTGCTCGCGCTGTACGAGCGGGTCGAGGGAGTCACGCCGTCGGAGCGGTTGATCCTGCACGCCCAGGGGCTGCGCCACGTCCTCCAGAACATGGAGCTGAAGGTCTACGACGGAGAGCTGCTGGTCGGAAACCCAGGGAGTCACCGCATCAGCGCGCCACTGCATCCCGACTACGGGGGCCTGCTTCTCCTCGGCGAGGTGCACGATCTCGGGGAGCGAGAGACCAACCCCATCGCGCGCACAGAAGAGCAGGCGGCGCTCTTGGGAGATCGGCTGGCTCCCTTCTGGTTCGACCGCTCGGTCCTGTCCCAGGCTGCCCGCTACAGCGACAACGAGGACCTGGCCGACGAGCTCACTGAGGGCAGCGCCTTCATCCTCACCCAGATCGCCGGCATCTCCCATGTGACGCCAGACTATCCCTCGGTTCTGAGGCTCGGTCTGCGGGGGATCTCCGCTGAGATCTCCGCGGCTCGTGCCCGTCTGGGAGTCGGCGATCCGCGACACGCTTTCTACGAGGCGGCGGCAACTGCGGTGGGCGGCGCGATGGATCTCGGACACCGCTGGCGGCAGCATCTCCTCGATCAGCGTTGTGAGGGCCCAGCTCGCCAGGCCGAGCTCCAGCAGCTCGCCGAGGTCTTCGCCGTGGTGCCTGAGCACCCTGCCCAGACCCTGCACCAGGCCCTGCAGTCGATCCTCATCGTGCACGTCGCGCTGCACCAGGAGAGCTTCCAGCACGGCATCTCCTTTGGTCGGATGGACCAGTATCTGCAGCCTTTCTACGCCGCGGATCTGGCTTCGGGAGCGCTCACGCGGGAAGGGGCAATCGAGCTCGTCGGCTGCTTTCTCGCCAAGGCCGCCGAGCTCCTGCCGCTGTTCTTCGACCGGGCCACCGAGTACTTCAGCGGGCTGTCATCGGCGTCGGGAATCACCCTCGGGGGACGCCTCGCGAGCGGAGAAGACGCGGCGAACGCGGTCAGTCACGTCATCCTCGACGCCTACGATCAGCTCAGGCTGCGTCAGCCAAACCTCCATGTTCGGGTGTTTGCGGGCTCCGATCCTGCCTTTCTACGGCGCTGCTATCAGATCATCGCTGGCGGCGGAGGCATGCCGGCCCTGTTCAACGACGAGGGCGTTGTCGAGGCGCTGGTCGCGGCTGACTTCCCCAGAGAGGATGCGCTGAACTTCTCGATCGTCGGCTGCGCGGAGTGGGGGGTTCCCTACAAGTCCTTTCCCTGTGCTGGTGCGGTCTTCGTCAACCTGCCCCACGCCTTGCTCGCAGCCCTGGAAGAAGACTCGTCGGACCTGGAGGATCTGCTGGCTGCGTTCCGCCAACAGCTCGCACGTCTGGTGGGGATCGCGTCGGAGGGCAACAACGCTATCGAGAGGGCACACGCTGACTATCGGCAGACGCCCTTGCTCTCGGTTGTCGTGGGAGGCTGCATCGATTCCGGCCGGGACGTGACCGCTGGCGGCGCGACCTTCGACACCTCGGGAATGCAAGGCGTGGGCCTGGCAGACGTGGTCGACAGCCTCGTCGCGGTCCAGCGGCTGGTGTTCGAGGATCGAGCGGTCACCCTGGCGGATCTGCGGGAGTGCCTGCGGGTTGACTTCGTCGGCCACGAAACCCTGCGGGAGCGCCTCGTGACCCAGCCCAAGCACGGCGAGGACCACGAGATCTCTCGGGACCTGGCCCGTCGTCTGAGTTCGATGTACGGCGAGCTCGTCCGGGAGCTGAGAAACGGGCGTGGAGGCCGCTATCTGCCGGGCTTCTGGACCATGACGACCCACCAGGGATTTGGCCGTCGGACCGGCGCTCTCCCCTCGGGAAGGAGGGCCTGGCAGCCGCTCTCCAATGGCGTCTCTCCGAGTGCTGGCTGCGAGAGACGAGGGCCTACGGCGGTTCTCGCCAGCGTCGCTGCGGTGGCTCGGGTCGGGAACGGCTACGTTCTCAACCAGAAGCTGGCGCCGGATCTGGCGGGGCAGACAACACTGGTCGACGGTCTCGTTCGCGGCTTCTTTGCCCAGGGAGGCCTGCAGCTTCAGCTGAATGTGCTCGACGCCAGCGTGCTCGTCGCCGCCCGCGAGAATCCGGAGAAGTACCGCGATCTCGTCGTGCGAATCTCTGGGTATTCCGCCTATTTCAACGATCTAACCGAGGCTGTGAAGGACGAGATCATCGCTCGCGCCCAGCACAGCTACTCTGGAGGCAGCCATGTCTGAAACGAGGGACTTTCGCGGCAGGAAGGTGCTAGTCACCGGTGCATCGGCGGGCATTGGTCGCGCCCTGGCGGTCCAGCTGGGTCGCTCCGGTGCCCATGTCGGTCTCGTCGCCCGTCGTCGCGATCGCCTCGAGGCCCTCGCTGCCGAGCTCGGCGGGCGTTCAACCGTACTTGTCGGGGATGTCTCCGATGAGGACTTCGTCATCGCCGCGGTTGCGGAGTTCGCCGCTGAAGCGGGCGGCATCGATCTGGTCATCAACAACGCCGGGATCTCGATGAACGGGCTGTTCGAGCACACCGAGACCGCTGTCTTCCGGCGCATGATGGACGTGAACTACTTCGGGTCGCTGTTCTTCGCGAGGCATGCCCTGCCGCACCTCGAGCGGTCCCAGGGTGGTCTGATCTTCGTCTCCTCTGTCGTTGGAAAGCGAGGTTTCCCCACGCGAAGTGGCTACAGTGCCTCCAAGTTCGCCGTGCAAGCGCTCTTCGAGTCCCTGCGGGTGGAGTGGGCGGACAAGGGCATCCACGTCGGCATCGTCGCTCCCGGCTACACCGACACCGAGATCCGCGAGGTCGCACTCGGGCCAGATGGCAAGCCGCGCCAGGCAGCCGGCGTGACCTCGGGAGATGTGATGAGCGCCGAAGATGCTGCCGCGGCGATCCTCGATGTGGCCGCCCGCCGCCGCCGCGAGGTCGTGCTCACCCGGGCCGGCAAGACCATGGTGTGGATCAACAAGCTGGCGCCTCGCCTCGCCGATCGCATCGCCGCCAGAGTGGTTGGCTGATGATCAAGGCGCGGATTACCCGCCGGCCCCCGCGCCTCACCCGCTACAGTGTTCGCGTGATTGGGCGTCAATACCACTACCGGACCGAGCGGTGAAGGGGCTCGTCTTCGATGTGCAGCGGTTCTCGGTCCATGACGGTCCGGGAATCCGCACCACCGTGTTCTTCAAGGGCTGTCCGCTCACGTGCGCGTGGTGCCAGAATCCGGAGTCCATGCGGCGCGAGCCCGAGGTCGCCTATTACGAAGAGCGCTGTCGTGACCTGAAGGATTGCGAGAAGGGCGGCGAGTGCCCCTACGGAGCCCGGAAGGCTGTCGGTCGCTGGGTCGGTGTCGATAAGCTCTACAACGAGGTCGCTCGCGACGTACCGTTCTACGACTCATCTGGTGGGGGAGTGACCTTGTCCGGAGGGGAGCCGACGCTCCAGCTGGACTTCGTGATCAAGTTTGCGAAGCGATGCGCCTCCGAGGGCCTCAGTGTGGGGCTCCAGACCTCTGGAGCCTTTGGCTACGCGTCGATTGGCCCGCTTCTGGGGTATCTGAGCTTCGTGCACTTCGACCTGAAGCTCATGGACGCCGCCGAACACAAGCGGCTGACTGGGACGGACAACAAGACCATCCTGGAGAATGCTCGGAAGCTGGTCGCGGACGACGTCGAGGTGGTGTTCCGGTCGCCGGTGGTGCCCGGGCTCACCGATACGGTCGAAAATCTCGATGCGATCGCCGCTTTTGTGCTGGAACAGGGGCATAGGCGGCTGCATCTGCTTCGGTATCACCCCATGGGCGAGGCGAAGCTGCCGCCTCTGGATTTCCCGCGGAAGCCGCTGGAGTTGTCCTGGGATGACGAGGGGTTCGAGCGGGCTCGGGAGCGATTGATCGGGTTGGGGCTGGAGATCTCGGTCTAGAACACCAACACCAACACCAACACCAACACCAACACCAA
>PJEL010000601.1_pt1 | contig 41951 bp, 39 predicted proteins | sample 1853271 | NCBI WGS metagenome assembly PJEL01 (sample SAMN08108733, study PRJNA415343) | Invertebrate metagenome, whole genome shotgun sequencing project. | host: Globobulimina | place: Sweden: Gullmar Fjord | collected 2015-08
TCACGTACATTCCCTGGCCAATCGTGATCTAAAATACTTCGTTTGGCTTTTTCAGTAAAACCACTAAAAAGTTCAAACTCTAGTTCACGCGCCATATTAATAGCAAAATGCTCAGCTAACATTAATATGTCTTCGCGGCGTTCTCTTAATGGCGGCAATGTGATCACATCAAACGCCAATCTATCAAGAAGATCAGCTCTAAACTCACCTGAGCTTGCCAATGAAGGCAAATCCTCATTGGTTGCGGCAATCAACCTTGCATCAGTTCTAATGGTTTTAGAACCGCCTACACGTTCAAACTCTCCATATTCAACAACACGCAATAATTTTTCTTGGATCAAACCAGAAGTATTAGCTACTTCATCCAAGAATAGGGTGCCACTATTAGCTCGCTCAAATCGTCCTTCATGGCGTTTACTCGCACCAGTAAAAGCGCCGCTTTCATAGCCAAAGAGCTCACTCTCTAATAGGTTCTCATTCAATGCTGCACAATTTAGCTTTACGTAGTTTTGATCCCAGCGCTTTGATAAGTAGTGCAGACGTGCCGCTACTAGCTCTTTACCTGTACCGCGCTCGCCAATAATTAAGACGGGTTTACTTAAGGGGGCAACTTGAGAAATATGCTCTAAAACTTCTAAAAAACTATTTGATTGACCGATCAAATTATCTTGTTGGCTAAAGCGCGCCATTGGCATACCTAATAATTGGTTTATTTCACTAACAAATAGTGTATTTTATTACTGCCTAGTATTGAAGTGTTTTTTACTAATAAATAAAAATTAAATAAACCAATGTGTTACGAAATATAATCACATTGGCGTGAAAAATGAATAATATAAGACAAATGTAGAAAATTGAATCATTAATTGAGGAAGTTGTTATGGGTGTTTTTTCAAGATTTACAGATATTATTAACTCTAATATTAATAGCTTATTAGATAAAGCCGAAGATCCAGAGAAAATGGTTCGCTTGATCATTCAAGAAATGGAAGACACATTAGTTGAAGTACGTTCTTCTTCAGCTAAAACTTTGGCAGACAAAAAAGATTTGTCACGGCAAGTTGCTCGGTTAGAAAGTGATGCTGAATTATGGCAGCAAAAAGCTGAACTTGCTTTAAGTAAGGGCAGAGAAGATTTAGCAAGAGGCGCACTGCTTGAAAAGAAAAAGTGCTCAGAAAGTGCTGAAGCAATTACTGATGAACTGAGCCATGTTGATGAACATATCAGTAAATTACAAGATGAAATTTCACAACTTCAAGACAAGCTGGCTGATGCTAAAGCACGTCAAAAAGTTATATTGATGCGCGAAAAAACAGTCAGTTCACGTTTGAAAGTTAAACAAAACATGGACAGTAAAAAAGTAAATGATGCGCTAAGCCGTTTTGATAGTTATGAGCGTAAAATAGACGGCATTGAAGCACAGGTTGAAGCTCATGATCTTGGTAGTAAATCGCTAGCGGATGAAATTGCTGAATTGGAATCACAAGAAAATATTGATGATGAATTAGCACAATTAAAAACTAAAATGAAATTAGATAAAAAAACTAAATAATAAGTTTGGCGTATATTAAGGAGAAGTATTGTGAATGACATTATTGTAGCACCAGTCATTATTTTTATGCTAGTTGTAGCGCCAATTTGGTTAGTATTGCACTACCGAAGTAAGCGCCAAGTTAGCCAAGGGTTAAGTGAAGAAGAGTATGTTCAGTTATCTGAATTATCGGAACTTGCTGATAAAATGGCAGACAGAATTAAAACCCTAGAAGCTATTTTAGATGCGGAGACCCCAGACTGGAGAAATAAGGTATGAGTATCAAAAAGCGAGGCGAGTTATACCGAAATCCACAGCAGGGTAAAATAGCTGGAGTTTGTGCGGGTGTTGCTGACTACTTTGGCTGGGAAACATGGCTTATTCGTATTCTTATCGTTTCAGGTGTTTTATTGGGTATGGGCTGGTTTATTGTTATCTATATAGCCGCTTGGTTTATTTTAGATAAAAAACAAGGTAGTGGCTCAAAATTACCAGAGGGCGCGAAAAAGTGTTTTACCTCAAAAGCACAGCAAGAAAGTGATAATATTGCGAACGAGTCGATTAAAGTTAAGGCGCGTATTTGGCAGGCTGGTGAGCCACCTAAACAAGCTTTTCATGATATTCATCGTAAGTTTACGCAACTTGAACGTCAGTTAAGAGCAATGGAGCAGTATGTAACCTCATCAGAGTTTACTGTTTCTCGCGAAATTAACAAATTGTAGGCTATTAGAAATAGTCTTTCTAAGCGTTAAACGTTATGTAAATTGCCAAGGATGGCAGTTTAAAATGAAGAGAACAGTGCAACGTATTGATTAATCCCTTTTAATATTTAACCTCAGCTTGGGTTAAAGAATGTTTGATTTTTTATAAAAAGCCATAAATATCAATAAGCTAATTATTTTTGATAAGTAAAGGTATTTGTTTTACCGCTCAGCATTGCTAGTTTTTTGAGAAACTTTACTTATCCCGAGCTGAGGTTATTTAACCATTTCTTTGTAAACCTTCCTATTGAGTTTGTTTGATAAATATTACTTATTAAAGGGAATGCATACCGCTATTTTCTATAACAAAATACTATTAACCATGCTCAAAACTCGTTACCATCTTTTGGTAACTTTCTATAATTATTGAACTATTACCTTATGGCATTAATTAAAAAAGCACAGATTCAAAAGTTGAAGCATAAGGCGAGTGATTTACTGAGTCGAACGATAGATCAACACGTTACACTTGCTGTAACCGGTTTAAGCCGAAGTGGAAAAACCGCTTTCATCACATCTTTTGTCAATCAATTGATTAATGAAGGGGATACTTCCCAACTTAGCTTCTTCAACCCCGTTCATCAACGACGCTTTATTGCCGCTAAACGAGTACCACAAAAGAATTTTCATATTGGTCGATTTGATTACGACTCAGCCATGTCTTCATTGGGTGAGTCACCGCCGAAGTGGCCAGAGCCAACAAAGGGAATTAGCCAACTTCGTTTAGCTATCCGTTATCAACCTAAAGAGTCGTTACTTCGATATGCTACGGACACTGCTACCTTATATGTAGACATCACTGATTACCCTGGTGAGTGGCTACTTGATTTACCTATGCTTAATCAAACATATGAAGAGTGGTCTCTGAGTATGATGGCTTTATTAAAAAGCAATCCTCGCAAAGAGCCAGCAGCGTCTTTATTGGCTAAAATTGAAGAAATAGACCCTTTTGGCACCACTAATGAAGAGCAGCTTGCTGTTATTGCAAAAGAGTATACGCAGCTATTGCATCATTTTAGAAATGATCTAGGATTGTCTGTTATTCAACCGGGGCGTTTTATTTTACCTGGAGAGTTAGTTGATGCGCCTATCTTACAATTTTTTCCATTTACTGGTTTTGAAAATATTGACGGTAATGCTTATCAAAATGCGGCTGATGATACTTTAATTGGTATGCTTAGAGCGCGTTATATCGAATATAAAGAACGAGTTGTGCGAAAGTTTTATAAAGAACATTTTGTTAATTTTGATCGACAAATTGTTTTGGCAGACTGCCTAACACCACTTAATGCTGGCACTGCAAATTTTGATGATTTAAAAGGTGCAATGACCGGTATTTTAGAAAGTTTCAATTATGGAAAATCGAGCTTGTTCTCTCGGCTATTTTCGCCAAAAATTGATAAATTGTTATTTGCGGCAACTAAGGCCGATCATGTGACGCCAGAGCAGCATGGCAATTTGGTCCTACTGTTGAATCAATTGGTTTATCAAACTAAACGAACATTATCATACGATGAAATTGAGATGAAAACGCTTGCCGTATCATCAGTTAAAGCAACCACCTCAGGAAAAAGCATTTATCAAGGAAAAGAAATACCCGTTTTGCAAGGTAAAAGCTTATTGCAAGATAAACTTATCACCGTATTTCCCGGTGCTGTTCCAGCTACTTTACCTAAAAAGGAATATTGGCAAAAGAGTAGCTTTGATTTTATTTCATTTTCCCCACTTAGCCCAGTAGATATACACCAATGCTTGCCTCATGTGAGAATGGATCAAGTACTACAGTTTTTATTAGGAGACAAAATGTCATGAGTGAATTTGATGAAAAATATCAACAACAAATTTTGTTTTCAGAGGATAACTTAACCAAGGTTAAACCTGATGAGTCAACGCAAACTAAACAAGTTGTGGTTAGCAACTTAGATTGGCAACCAGAAGATGAAATAGCGGTTTCACTTGACGATGAACCAGCAATATCTACCAAGCCTAAGTGGCTTTGGCGCACTATATTTGCATTGCTTTCTACCGTTGTAGTTATTGAAGGGTATAGTTTTTTTACTGCGGGCTTTATTGAGTCGCCAATAACAACAAGTATTTATGCAGCATTAGTGGCAAGTATTGGTATTTTAGCTGGCGCTTCGTTATTTAGAGAGTTTGTTGGTTTACGTCAATTTAAGAAACAACAAAAATTTCAAGATGAAATTACTGAAATATTGGCAGGGAGTACCACATTAAAAGCCAAAACATTATGTAACCAAATATCCGATAAATTGCCAAGCGATATTGGAGATGATGCCTTGCAGCAATGGCAAGATACTAATATTGATGAATATTCGGATGCTGAAGTTGTCGAGCTATATTCGCGTATTGTCTTGGCGAAAATAGATCAAAAAGCTATTGCAGAAATTGCCAAATTTTCATCTGAATCAGTTGTTTTAATAGCACTAAGTCCGGTCGCCATTTTAGACATGTTTATCATGCTATGGCGTAACCTTAAAATGCTCGACAAAATTGCGGGGTTGTATGGCCTAAAGCTCGGTTATTGGAGTCGAATTAAGTTAATTCGCCAAGTATTTATAAATATGGTTTATGCCGGAGCGAGTGAATTAGTGACTGATTTTGGCGCTGATATGTTGGGGGCTGATATTTTAGGTAAGCTTTCAGGACGTCTTGCGCAAGGTCTTGGAGCTGGGTTGCTAACAGCTCGGTTAGGGTTGAAAGCTTTGAAATTATGTCGGCCAATACCATTTGATAAAAACGGACCTAAGCTAGGTCATATCCGCGGTAAAATGTTAGAGCAAATTAAAACGTTAACACTCAAAGGTAAATAACTCACCTTATTGCTGAAACTACCGCTTTAACTAGCGTTGCTTGGCACTGTAAAAATGTCTCGTACATGATAGTTTACAAAGTAACTTTTTGATTGTTTTTTGCTCAAGCTAAAGGTGGTGCTTTTTTCTTCTCGCTTGTCTTAAGATAAATGTAGCTAATGTGGTTAAACCACAAATAATAATAAGGTTACAAAATGGGGAAGGCAACGAAGTACATTTCCAGAACGCCAGATGAAAATGGCATCATTCAATGGACGGAAGAAGAAAACGCAGTTTGGGGCGAGCTAATTACCCGCCAACTCGGCTGCGTAAAAAATAAAGCATGTGACGAGTTTAACCATGGTTTGTCACTTTTAAACTTGCCAGACGACCGTATCCCACAATTAGGTGAAGTAAGTAAAGTTCTTGAAGAAACTACAGGATGGCGCTGTGAACCTGTATCTGCACTCATTGGTTTTGGGCAGTTCTTTAAATTACTTTCAGAAAAGAAGTTTCCAGTCGCTACTTTTATTCGTTCTCGTGAAGAGTTTGATTACCTGCAAGAGCCTGATATTTTTCACGAAATATTTGGACATTGTCCGCTTTTAACCAATCGAGACTTTGCTGATTATACTCAAGCCTATGGCAAAATGGGCTTAAGTGCGTCTAAAGAGCAGCGGGTTTTTCTTGCAAGACTCTATTGGTTTACTGTTGAGTTTGGTTTGTTAGATACACCTGATGGTTTGAAAATTTATGGTGGTGGTATTCTTTCTTCACCAAAAGAAACTGAACATGCAACGCGTGCAAAAAATATTGATCGTAAAGCTTTAACAGTACTTGATGTGCTTAGAACGCCTTATCGGATTGATATATTACAGCCTATTTATTACATGCTGAACAGAGTAAGTGATTTGAAAGATGTCCGTAAACTGTCAGTTGAAGATATCATGGCATTAGTTTCTCAGGCTCAAACACTTGGTTTATTTCCAGCAAAATTTCCAGCAAAAAATGCAGCAGCAACACTTTAAGGATCAGAAAATGAGTTCACAATTATCAATTCAAAAATGCGAAGCATGTCATGCTGATGCACCAAAAGTATCAGATGATGAGTTACCACAATTATTGTCACAAATACCTGACTGGGTGCCAGAAGTTCGCGATGGCATTATGATGTTAGAACGAGAATACAAATTTAAAAACTATAAATTGGCTTGGGCGTTTGCCAATAAAGTATCTGAATTGGCAGAAGAAGAGTTCCATCATCCCGCTATTTTATTAGAGTGGGGCAAAGTTACGGTCACTTGGTGGAGTCATTCAATAAAAGGCTTACATCGTAATGATTTTATTTGTGCCGCAAAAACAGACCAACTACTGTAGTTATTAACTAATTTTTTGATTTATATTAAAGCTCTCATTCACGGGAGCTTTTTTTTAATGTAAAATTTAGTTTACAATAGAGTCTTATCTATAAACGCTAGAGGTTTTTATAAAATGCGCTTGGAAATTAGCTGTCAAGATCGCGTCGGCATCGCCCAGAAAGTACTTGGGATTTTTGTTGAATACGGCATTAACGTTAAAGGGATCGAGTTAAAACAGCCAGGAGTTATTTATATTAATATCCATGATTTGGATTTTAGTGAACTTCAGCAATTTATGCCTCGTTTGAGATTACTTGAAGGGGTTGTTGATGTTAAAACAGCACCTTTTATGCCGTTTGAGCGCGAACGTAATGAATTAGCCACTTTAGTTAAAACCTTTCCTGATCCATTTATTTCAATTGATACCAAAGGAAATATTCGTCTTGTAAATAATATAGCTTGTTCAATTATAGGTTCAAGTACAGGTGAAATTGTTGGTGAAAATGTTAGTAACTGGCTTAAAGGTTTTAATTTTAATCGTTGGTTAGATACTGGCGATGTTTTAGCACAAACACGTCGTTTAAAGTTCCAAGATGAAGATTATGTTGCAGACATGATGCCGATTCATGTTGGAGAAGACAATGAACAGGTATTAGCTGGTGCAGTTTTGATTTTAAAATCAGAATTGCGTTTAGGCGAACAAATGAGTGCATTCAAGCAAGCTAGTGATAATAGTTTTACTGGCATTCAAGCAACGAGTGGCTCTATGCGCAAAGTTATTCGTGAAGCTAAACGTATGGCCTTGCTCGATTCATCTATGCTGATTGTTGGAGAAACGGGCACTGGTAAAGAGCTTATCGCTCGTGCCTGTCATGCCGCGAGTGACCGAAATGAAAGCCCATTTATGACCTTAAGTTGTGCAGCACTTCCTGATGAAGCCGCTGAAACTGAATTATTTGGCAAAGGCTCGCTCAATGGTGAAAACTGTAAACGCGGTTTATTTGAAATAGTAGATGGCGGTACCGTATTTCTTGATGAAGTTGGCGAAATGTCTCCTAAGCTTCAAACCAAGTTATTACGTGTAATACAAGATGGACGTTTTAGACGGGTAGACGACGAACAAGAAATAACGGTTAATGTTCGTATTATATGTTCAACCAATAAAGACTTGCTGACGATGGTTTCTACGGGGGAGTTTAGAGAAGATCTTTATTATCGCCTCAATGTTTTAGGGTTAAATGTTCCAGCCCTTCGTGAGCGTCGCTCAGATATTATTCCTTTGTCAGAATTTTTTATTACTAAATTTGCTCAGCGTATCGGCAAAAATAATGTTGCTTTGTCTGATGATTGCCGTGATTTTATCGAGCATTACCCATGGCCAGGTAATGTTAGGCAACTTGAGAATGTACTTATTCGTGCAATTTCTTTAATGGAAGGGCAAGAAGTACTTACTTCGCATTTACAACTTCCTGCCTATACAAGAGAGCACGGCTATCTTGAACAAGAGTTTGAAGGCACGCTAGATGCAGCAGTTAAAAGTTTTGAAGCTGATTTATTAAGAAAACTTTATCCAGCTTACCCAAGTACACGTCAACTAGCGAAAAAATTGGGTCTAAGTCATACCGCAATCGCCAATAAATTACGTGAATACGACATCAATAAAAAGACTGTAAAAATATAATTACATCACCCTGAACTTAACCTAGGCTATAGTGAATAAGGTATAGCCTAGGATCAAACTTTTCAATTTGTTCCTGTTATCAGACACGCGCTATTTTTTACAACCTTCGCATGTAAAGATAACGCAACAACCTTAATTTGCACTCTTTTACTAGCATACTTTCTTCCTAGTCTACAGTTACCGTAATATTCAGCTATTATTTTATAATCTAAAATTATCCAATTTTATAAACAGTTAAGGTCGTCAAATGAAGTTAGCAACTCTTAAAAATAATACCCGTGATGGACAACTTGTTGTCGTTAATAAAAACTTAGATAAAGCCGTAGTAGTTAGTGAAATAGCAATAACATTGCAGCAAGCTATTGACGATTGGGACAAGCTAGCACCTAAATTAGAAGAAGTTTATCACGCGCTTAATGCAGGCAATATTGACAATACTATTACTTTTGATGAAGCAGCCTGTGAGTCACCATTGCCTCGTGCCTATCAATGGGCTGATGGTAGTGCCTATGTAAACCATGTTGAATTGGTACGTAAAGCACGTAATGCTGAAATGCCAGCAACATTCTGGACCGATCCTCTTATGTATCAAGGTGGTTCAGATTCATTTATCGGTCCTAGAGACGATATTTCAACAGCTTCAGAAGAATATGGTATTGATTTTGAGTCTGAAGTAGCCGTGATCACAGGTGATGTGCCAATGGCTGCAACGCCAGAGCAGGCAGAAAGTCATATTAAGCTAATTATGTTAGTGAATGATGTTTCATTGCGTAATTTGATCCCAGCTGAGCTTGCTAAAGGCTTTGGCTTTTTTGGTAGCAAACCTTCAAGTGCATTTTCTCCTGTCGCGGTAACACCTGATGAATTAGGCGATGCCTGGAATGGTAAGAAATTACATTTACCACTTACGACACACTTAAATGAAGAACTCTTTGGTCAGCCAAATTGTGGCGTTGATATGACATTTGATTTTCCTACTATTGTTGCCCACGCCGCCAAAACAAGGCCGTTATCTGCGGGTTGTATTGTTGGCTCTGGTACTATTTCAAATTATGACCGTTCAGCTGGCTCAAGTTGTTTGGCTGAAAAGCGCATGCTAGAAATAGTTGCAGACGGTAAACCGACAACACCATTTATGCAATTTGGTGATACAGTCCGTATAGAGATGTTTGACAATAATGGCGATTCAATTTTTGGCGCGATTAATCAAAAGGTTATTGAATATAAAGCTAAATAATTAATTTTCCTTTACTTGGCTATTCACCTATTTATAGCCAAGTTAAGGATAATAATAGCGTAATATAAAAGTCACATTTATAGTCACTTTAAAGCTAAATTAAGAACCTTATTATGAAATTATATGGATATTGGCGCTCTTCTGCCGCTTATCGAGTTCGAATTACTCTACATTTAAAAAATGTAGCTTTTGAATCAATACCTGTGCATTTAGTAAAAGGTGGTGGCGAGCAACATCAAACTGAATATACTCAAATCAATCCTACTCATTTAGTGCCAACCTTAGTTGATGAAGACTTTATATTAAATCAATCGCTGGCAATACTTGATTATATTGAAACTAAATTTCCAGAACCTTCAATTTATCCGCAAGGTGCAAGAGAAAAGGCAACGGTACAAGCTCTGTCGTTAGATGTTGCCTGTGAAATTCATCCGCTTAATAATTTAAGGGTTCAACAGTATTTAGTTAAAGAATTAGGTGTTTCAGAAGAAGATAAACTGGCATGGAGTCATTATTGGATGGCGAAAGGTTTTATGGCACTGGAAACAAAACTAAAAGAAACGGCAGGGCAGTTTTGTTATGGTGATCAAATCAGCTTAGCCGATATTTCTCTTGTACCTCAAGTTTATAATGCTAAGCGCTTTTTACTTGATATGTCAGCATTTCCAATAATCACGCGTATTGTTGATAACTGTAATGAGCATCCTGCCTTTATTGCTGCTTTACCCGAAAACCAAGCTGATGCGACTTAATTGATGCTTAGCGCAAGGTGTCTTGCAGTAGTACCTAGTAAAATAGGGCTATCTTCAGTGCGCCTTCCATCTAACTTTCTAGCTGATTTTTTATGGTATTAGCTAATATTTAAGTTTTCCATCTAACGGTTGTCTGATTTTTGAGCGACTGATTCAAATTCCATCAAAATTATGCCTGAATTAACAAAATGTCTGTTGCAACTAAGTGCGAAAAGCGTTGCAATAAGGGGTATAAGTATTTCGTTTGGTTATATATCGTTGTATTGACCACGTTTTAAAGGTAACCGGTTTAAGGTAATCGTTTTTAAGATAAGCGATTTTAAGGTAACTATGGAAAATTCAGAGAACATCCAAAAACAAACTCCTTGGGGCATCATTGCTATTATTGTTGTAATTATTCTGGCGATAGTGGTGTGGCAATATATGGGAAAGGACGAAGCTCCTCTGGTTATAGAGCCAGTAGTTGAAATAACCCCTGTTGCTGTTGAAACGGAAGAAGAACCGATAATTGAAGAAGTTGTAGCGCAAATTGAGGTTATTGAGCCAGCGCCTCAAATAGAAGTTGAACCGGTAAAGCCGTTACCAACACTAAATGAGAGTGACTCGTGGGTGCAAGAGAAACTACCTTCATTAACGTGGAGAAAAGAGCTACTTAAATTAGTTGTCAACGATGACATGATCCGTCGCTTTGTTGTTTTCACCGATAATTTTTCAAAAGGTGTCATTGCATATGAGCACAGCCCTTTCGTAAAACCCGTTGCCTCATTTTCAGCTAAAGAGTTCAGAGATACTGAAAACAAGGGGCAGGCAGCATGGCAATGGGATGAAAGTGCCACACGTCGTTTTAGCTTATATGTTGATTTACTACGTTCAATTGATACGGATACTTTGATGGTTTGGTATATTGAGGTTAAACCTCTTATTGATGAGGCCTATCAAGAACTAGGTTACCCCGATGCTAATTTTACTGAAACACTACAAGACGCCATTATCCGTGTTTTAGATACACAAATTCCTAAAAGCGCACTTTCACTGACACGCCCAAGCGTAATGTATAAATTTTCTGATGAAGAGTTGGAAGGTCGTGATGACGCAGATAAGCTCCTATTACGTTTAGGCAGAGAGAACCTGTTAGTGATAAAATCCATCTTGTTAGAAATTAATGAAAAATTATCACGAGTTGATGCTTAATGGGGATGCCACAGCTTAATAAAAATACACCACGGCGACACGGTAAGATAGGGCCGTTTATCGGGCGTACAGTATTAAAATTATTAGGGTGGAAGGTTGTTGGGCAATTTCCAGAAGATAAAAAATTTATTCTTGCAGTAGCACCACATACCTCAAATTGGGATTTTGTTATTGGTGTTGCTGTGATGCTTGCTACAGATCTAAAAACTCAATTCTTAGGGAAATCAAATATTTTTGTTTGGCCTTTTAAAGGCTTATTGATCTCGCTTGGCGGCATTCCAATTTTTCGTGATTCAAAAAATGGTGTCGTTGGACAATTAGTTGAACGATTCAATCAGCATGAGCATTTTGTCTTATCAATTGCTCCAGAAGGGACTCGAAGTAAAACAAAGGAATGGAAAAGTGGTTTTTTACAAATTGCCAACCAAGCTAATATTCCTGTGGTACCGGTAAGTTTGCATTTTGATAAAAAAGAAGTTTTTCTTCAACCGCCATTAATAATTACCGATGATATTCAAAGTGAATTACAACGTTTTAAAAAGAGTTATGACGGTGCTTGTGCAAAAATAAAGCAAGCAGTTTGATTTTCTTAACTAATGCTTGCAACACGCGAATTGTTTAGCGATAATTCGCGCTCGCTAACAAGCGACTCTATGGTGACCCTTTCGGTCCCCTCGCAATGATACTCTGTGAACTCGGCCAGGTCCGGAAGGAAGCAACCGCAGCAGACGACTCATGTGCCGAGGTGTGGCTGGGAGGGTTGCCACCCAATCTTTCTAAATCAATGACTACACCTAAAAAAGCGTAATTGCTACATGGGCTGCTACATGCTCGTGACTAAAATCCCTTATCTTCATTGCCTAATGATATTTATTACTATCGAAATCAGTCCGTTTGGAAGTCCCTAAAAACTCGCTGTAAAAAAGAAGTTTTTAGAAAATTAAGCCATATTCTTTTTAACATTACACTAGCAGCTAGTGAACACTTAAAATCAAAGTCTTTTATTTATTCGTCTATTTTGTCATGTACAGTGCCAATAAAAGCGTATTTGAATAAAAACGGTATAGGTGTAGGCAAGATAATACACACGCACCAATAGCGCTGTGGGTTTTATGGTAAAGGCGGGAGAAGAGTTAGTACATAGACATTAAAATATTGTAGGGATAGTTTGATAAACAAGTATAATTATAATTTTTGTTTATCAAACTGCCGTAATATTTAGTAATAGGGGCTGTTGAACTTTCGAAATTACTTTTACAGCAACATGTTTGATATTTAGGCAAGACAGAGCATGCGAAGTGTCGTTGGCTACATGAACATGCGATAACGCGGTATAAATTCAAACAAGTGTTGCCCTTTGGGTTCATTTAAAACGAACTTACTTCTTGTTGCTCGCTTTTTTAATAGAATAACTATGATACAAAGCTCGCGCCGCAATTAAGTCTGTATTAAATTGAATAAATTTTAATCCTGAAAGATCAACAGCCCCTAGTCATTGAAACTAATTTTGAAGGTCTTGATGAGTTTTCATAAATTCAAGTGCTTTTGATACCGCCTCTTTTACTTTGCTTTCCATATCGAACCGCTCAGATGCGGGCATGTAAAATGCCATATCAACTTCGTGTCGTATATATCGAGTAGGTAATTGATTAAGCACAACGCAGATCAGATCGGCGATAAAATCTTCATCATAATGTTCTTCTAATTTTAATGCCGTGAAGTGCGCCACAACCAAGTTTTCATAATAATTGTGAATGTCGTCAGCTATTCTCATTTTTTATCCTTACCATGTAGTAGACAGTTTAAGCCTAACCTGAGTTTAACCAAAATGCTAACTTTTGCTCAAGAATTGCTAGAATATTTATGCAGTTAAAGAGAAGTTAAGGGGGTAAGCAATATAGAACTGGGAATTATCGCCTAAAGTGCTGCGTGCCTCGCTTCTCTGAGAGTTCGATATCACGTTCAATTTTTGAAATTGCTTGACGACAACGACCAAGACGTTGGTGCAGTGTGAGTATTTCTGTGGCCAATTTTTGCTGTGTTACCGCTTGGCTATTGTTGGTTCGTTGCCGTTCGCGATCAGCGATCATCTCTGCCAACCTTCTTTCAAACTCTCTTGTTTCTGCAAGTTTTTGATGAAGTTCATGACTTGATGACATTACCGCTTTTGCCGCTTTTTTAAATCGACGAGTCTTAAAGGCATTTAAACGGTTCTGTGCTTCATTATGCATACTATTATTGGCATTAAACGCATTAACAAGCGAGGTGATTTGTTGCTCGATAAGTGGTAATTGGTTAAAAGCTATAACGGTTTGGCCTGCGGCGATTAAACGATCTAGTTCATTCACCTTTCTTTCAATTTCTTTTACATAGGCGTAAAATTTATCACTATGCGTAACAAAGAGAGTTTCTGAAAAAAGGGCATTATCAGTCAGTAATTTGTGCGCTTTTAGTGTTGCATTACTTTTATCTATAGCAATTGCTTGTTTAGACAATTGCACTAGAAGTGTTTGTATTCGTTCAAATGCGGATTGGCTCATACTGTGGTACTCATGCTTTCTTGCTCATAATGTTATTCATTAAAACCAAGCTCTATAAGCAAGGTTGATAGACATGATAACAACAACAACGATAAATATGGGGCGAATAAATTTACCTCCAAATTTTATCGCAGAGTGGGCACCTATCCACGCCCCTAACATAATAAAAAATCCCAATGAAATACCAAGAAGAAAATTTACATAACCCAAATAAATAAAGGTTAACAAGCTACATATATTGCTCACAAAGTTTGTTGAACGCGCTAGTCCGCAACTTAATAGTATATTCAGTTTATATAATGTAGTAGATGATACGGTCCAAAAAGCACCTGTTCCGGGGCCTGCAATACCATCATAAAACCCAAGTATTGTACCTTGAATGCTTTGTTTTAATTTTAACAAAGGAGTAATTTGGGGGAGTTCTTGGCTTTCATCGACAACAGATTTTGTCAGCAAAGTATAAAGTGCGGTAATGACGATGAGTATTGGTAAAGTTTTTTCGAGAAATTCAGTACTTATATAGCTAACGACTATGGTACCCAAAATGGCACCAATAGCAGTGAAAATTAATGAATAGCGCCAAAAGTAAGGGGTGAATAGTTTTTTTCGATAAAAGGTTACTGATGCGGTAAAGGAGCCAAAACTTGCGGCAAGTTTATTGGTACCTAATACAACATGGGGCGGTAGGCCCATTGTTAGTAGTGTTGGCACTGTTAACATGCCGCCGCCGCCAACAATAGCGTCAATGAAACCTGCGATTAGACCAACACCACATAAAGTTAACCATAAGGTGATATCTAACGAAAATTCCATAAAATTACCTGAAAAATAAAAGCGGCAGTGTAACATAACACTGTCATTTCAAAAGCGAGTTTTACCAGTTCTTTGTTATATCGTTAGACTTATTCGCTTGCCGATAGAAGGCTTTTTATTTAGCGGTGTTATTTGTTGGTTTTTAGCGCTTTGTCTGGTTAATTGTTGTTGTTTATGTTATAAAGTGCGCCGCTAAATTAATTGTCAATTTTGGTTGGTATTGTTTAGTGGTTAAAACGATGTTGTTATTTGGCAACATTTTAAACATAAACTCACATACATCTAGCAAAGGTATACCGGGGTGCCCAGCTCTATTTAGAGCAAAAGGGTCGTGTATATTGGATGTATGAACGCTTAACCCCACAAAGGAAAAATTATGCCAAACGTTTCTATGCGCGATATGCTTAAAGCCGGTGTTCACTTCGGTCACAAAACCCGTTACTGGAACCCAAAAATGAAATCATACATTTTTGGCGCACGTGATAAAGTTCATATTATCAACCTTGAACAAACTGTACCTATGTTTAACGATGCACTTGCTTTCTTGTCAGGTGTTTCTTCTAAAAAAGGTAAAGTTTTATTTGTTGGTACTAAACGTGCTGCAAGTGACGCGATTAAAGCTGCTGCAGAAAAATGTGATCAATTCTACGTAAATCACCGTTGGTTAGGTGGTATGTTGACTAACTGGAAAACAGTTCGTCAATCAATCAAACGTTTAAAAGATCTTGAAGCACAAAGCACAGATGGCACATTTGATGCGCTAACTAAGAAAGAAGCTTTGATGCGTACTCGTGAAATGGAAAAACTTGATAAAAGTTTAGGTGGAATTAAAAACATGGGCGGTTTGCCTGATGCTTTATTCATCATCGATGCTGATCACGAGCATATCTCTATCAAAGAAGCTAACAACTTAGGTATCCCAGTAATTTCTGTTGTTGATACTAACTCAAACCCAGACGGTGTTGATTACATTGTTCCTGGTAACGATGATGCGATTCGCGCAGTGACTTTATATCTTGATTCAGCTGCAAATGCTGTTTTAGCTGGTCGTGAGAAAAACATCGTAGTTCAAGCTGAAAAAGACGGTTTTGTAGAAGCTGAGTAATCAGCCAATATAATTCGTTATATTTAGCATCAGATGCAGAAGCATAGCTTCTGCATCTAGTATTAATACTTATTTGAATATTTGAATATTTGAGGAATCAACTCATGGCAATTACTGCTGCACAAGTTAAAGAATTACGTCAACGCACAGCTGCGGGCATGATGGATTGTAAAAAAGCTTTACAAGAAGCTAACGGTGACATGGAACTTGCAATTGAAAATATGCGTAAGTCTGGTCAAGCGAAAGCGGCTAAAAAAGCAGGTAACATCGCTGCTGAAGGTACTATCTTAATTAAAGAGAACAATGGCGTTGCTGCTTTAGTAGAAATTAACTGTCAAACTGACTTTGTTGCAAAAGATGACAATTTCTTAGCATTTGCTAATGAAGTAGCTGATGCTGCTCTTGCTTCAAAATTAACAATTGCAGATCTACAAGCACAATTCGAAGAAAAGCGTATTACACTTGTGACTAAAATTGGTGAAAACATCAATGTTCGTCGTGTTGAGTACATCGAAGGTGTTGCTTTAGCTTCATACAGCCACGGTGCTACTATCGGTGTTGTTGTTGCTGGCGAAGGTGATGCAGAATCACTTAAGCACATTGCAATGCACGTTGCTGCAAGCAAGCCTGAATTCATCAACCCTGAAGATGTTCCTGCTGAAGTTGTTGAAAAAGAAAAGTCTATTCAATTAGATATCTTAAAAATTGAAAATGATAAACTGGAAGACAACAAGAAAAAGCCTGTTGAATTGCTTGAAAAAATCATTATTGGTCGTATGAAGAAGTTTACTGGTGAAGTTTCTTTAACTGGTCAAGCTTTCATCATGGAACCTAAGAAAACTGTTGGTGTTGTTCTTAAAGAGAAAGGTCTTACTATTTCTTCATTCATTCGCCTAGAAGTAGGTGAAGGAATTGAGAAGAAAGAAGAAGATTTTGCTGCTGAAGTAGAAGCGCAAATCGCAGCTGCTAAAGCATAATCGATTAGTTTTAGAACAAATGAGCGCCAACAGGCACTCTTTTTTCTATTAAGACTTTCGATAGTCAGCTAAACGTATTAAAATAGCCGCGGTCAATTTCGACCGCGGCTTTTTTTTACCTACAGGAATGTTTATTTTATGAGCATCAATCCCAAACCAGCATATCGTCGTATTCTTTTAAAACTTAGTGGTGAAGCCCTGATGGGTGAAGAAGGGTTCGGTATTGACCCGAAAGTACTAGATCGTATGGCTCAAGAAATAAAAGAGCTAATCGAAATGGGCATCCAAGTTGGTCTTGTTATTGGTGGTGGTAATTTATTTCGAGGTAAAGGGTTAGCTGAAGCGGGTATGAACCGCGTTGTTGGCGACCAAATGGGCATGTTAGCTACCGTGATGAATGGTCTTGCAATGCGTGACGCATTACATCGCGCTTTTGTAAATGCCAAATTAATGTCTGCTATTGACTTAGCTGGCGTTTGTGAACGTTATAACTGGGCTGATGCTATAGGTATGTTAAAGTCTGGCCGTGTTGTTATTTTTAGTGCAGGAACAGGTAATCCATTCTTTACAACGGATTCTGCCGCATGTCTTCGCGGAATAGAGATTGAAGCAGATACTGTTATTAAAGCGACGAAGGTTGATGGTATTTACTCTTCTGATCCAGTTAAAAATCCAGACGCAGAATTATATTCGCATCTTACTTATCAAGATGTATTAGAAAAAGAATTACAAGTAATGGATTTAGCCGCCTTTACTTTAGCACGTGACCACAGCATGCCAATTCGTGTTTTTAACATGAATAAGCCAGGTGCTTTAAAAGCGGTAATTATGGGTGAGCCTGAAGGTACCGTAATTGACCATGCTGAAAATATTAATAAAAAATAATAGAAAGTATTAAATAGTTTATTAAGGAATATCATAGTGATAGATGAAATTAAAGAAGATGCTCAAGACCGAATGAGTAAAAGTGTTGATTCGTTAAAAAGTAATTTAGCTAAAGTGAGAACTGGGCGAGCACATGCCTCTTTACTTGATAATATTTCTGTTGATTATTATGGCATGGATACGCCATTGAATCAGGTTGGTAACATTACAACGCCTGACGCTCGTTCACTAGCGATCACTGTATTTGATAAAGGTATGATTTCAGCTGTTGAGAAAGCGATTATGAAATCAGACCTAGGATTAAACCCGCAGTCAAACGGCACACTTATTCGAATTCCTCTTCCTCCGCTTACTGAAGAGCGTCGTAAAGATTTGGTTAAAGTTGTTCGTGGTGAAGCGGAAGGTGGAAAAGTTGCTATTCGTAATATTCGTCGTGATGCTAACTCAGATTTTAAGAGCTTATTAAAAGAAAAAGAAATTAGTGAAGATGAGTGTCACCAAGCAGAAGATGATATTCAAAAAATCACTGACAGTTTTGTCAAGAATGTAGATGAAATTCTTCAAGTCAAAGAAGCTGAATTAATGGAAATTTAATTTTCATTTTGAGCAAATACGCCGTAGTTATATAGAGTTATATTACTGCGGTGTTTTTTTATGTTAAGAGCAAGCGGGTAGTGCAATCAAGGTGACAGAAAATAGTTCAAATATTCCAAAGCATGTTGCAATTATTATGGACGGAAATGGTCGTTGGGCCGAGCAACGTGGAAAAACACGGGTGGCTGGGCACAAATCTGGTGTGGAAACCGTTCGTTCTACGGTAACTTTGGCGAGAAAGCTTGGCGTTGAAGCAATAACGCTCTTTGCTTTTAGTAGTGAAAACTGGCGTCGACCTGAAAAAGAAGTTAGTGTGCTGATGGACTTATTTATGTTTGTACTAACACGTGAAGTAAAGCGGTTACATAAGCATAATATTCGTTTTAAAGTGATTGGCGATTTATCACGGTTTTCAAAAAAATTGCAGAGCAGTATACAATCGGCTGAAGAACTCACCTTAAATAATGATGGTATGGTCTTGTCGGTAGCAGCAAATTATGGCGGTCGATGGGATATCGCTGAAGCCGCAAAACAGTTAGCTATTAAAGCAATTGCCAATGAAATGAGTGTTGATGAAATAGATGAATCGACATTACATGAGCATACGTGTTTGTCAGATTTGCCTGAATTGGATTTATTAATTCGAACAGGTGGTGATTTTCGCATTAGTAATTTTTTACTGTGGCAGGCGGCTTATGCCGAATTTTATTTCACCGAAACATTATGGCCAGATTTTGATGAAACTCAGTTTCGTCTGGCTATTGATGTGTTTGAGCAAAGGGAAAGAAGGTTTGGTCAAACAGGTGAACAAGTAACAAGTAATATAGACAATCAAAAACAATAATTAATAAAGGAATACGACTTGTTAATTCAAAGAATTTTAACCGCATTAATTTTAGCGCCTTGCGCTATATTTGCTATTTTTTATCTGCCTTTGGCTTATTTTTCAGGCCTTCTATTATTAGTGATGGCTATTGGTGCGTGGGAGTGGGGGCCTTTAATGGGCTTTGCTAATAAGCGTAGACGTTTGCTTTTTGTACTCACTAATATCGTGATCATCTGCTCTCTATGGCAGTTATTTCCGCCAGAGTCACTTTGGGTAGATAAAAACACCTTGAAACAACCTATCTTATACATGCTTTGGCTCGCTGTGGCTTGGTGGACACTTTCGGCCATTCTTACCTTTGCATACCCTCGTTATAGCAGTTTCTGGTCTAGTCATCGCTCAATACGTGGTATTTTTGGTTGGCTAACTCTTGTGCCTACTTGGTTAGCATTTATGGTCTTAAGAAGTAGCGAATATCAAATTGAACAATATCACGGCGCTCAGCTATTAATGGCACTATTTATTCTTGTTTGGAGTGCTGATGTTGGTGCTTATTTTGTTGGTAAAGCAATAGGTAAACATAAGTTAATGCCAAATGTTAGCCCAGGTAAAACACTTGAAGGCTTTTTAGGCGGTGTATTTTTTGCCAGTATATTAGCCATTATCGCTGGCTATGTATTACAGTGGAATAGCGAGCAATTCATTATTGCGTTGGTTATCACTGTCGTTATTACCACTATTTCAGTATTAGGTGATTTAAATGAAAGTATGTTTAAACGCCAAGCGGGTATTAAAGATAGCGGCTCAATACTACCTGGGCATGGTGGAATACTAGACCGCATTGACAGCTTAACGGCAACGGCTCCTATTTTTGCTCTTTGTTACGCATTAATAGGTTGGTGACCGAGTGAGTATACGTCAGCTTTGTGTACTGGGTTCTACAGGCTCAATAGGAACAAGTACGCTAGATGTCGTTAAAAGACATCCAGATAAATTTTCAGTGGTCTCTCTTTCTGCACATTCAAATGTAGATTTATTATTCCATCAATGCCGAGAGTTTTCTCCCAAAACAGTTGTTTTGGGCACAAAAGAAAAAGCCGACGCACTTATTGTTAAGCTAATCGAGGCTAGCATAAGTGGTATTGAAGTGCTTTTTGGTGCTAACGCCTTAGAGCAAATAGCACAAGCAAAGCAAAGCGATACCGTTATGGCTGCTATTGTTGGTGCATCTGGTTTAATGCCGACGCTTGCTGCTGTTGAAGCAGGTAAACGTGTACTGCTAGCTAATAAGGAAGCGCTTGTTACGTCAGGTCAAATATTTATCGATGCGGTAAAAAAATCAGGCGCGCAATTATTACCTATTGATAGCGAACATAATGCTATTTTTCAGTGTTTACCTGAACAAGAGCAACAGCGTCCTGGTTTTTGTAACCTAACAAATAGTGGTGTAAGCAAAGTATTATTAACAGGATCGGGTGGGCCATTTAGAACCTTTGATCTTGAAGCATTAGAGCATGTGACACCAGAACAAGCTTGTAACCACCCAAATTGGGATATGGGGAAAAAGATTTCTGTTGACTCTGCAACCATGATGAATAAAGGTCTTGAGTTTATTGAAGCCAAATGGCTTTTTAATCTTGAACCCGATGACATTCAAGTGGTTATACATCCACAAAGTACAATTCACTCAATGGTGCAATATAAAGATGGTTCAGTTTTAGCACAAATGGGTAATCCAGATATGCGAACGCCAATAGCCCATGCTTTAGCTTATCCTGAGCGCATTGAGGCTGGTGTTGAAGCTCTCGACTTTTTTAATACCGCATCATTTGAGTTTCAGCCCGCCGATTTTATAAAATATCCTAACTTGAAGCTAGCTATCGACGCATGTCGGCATGGTCAAGGTGCATGTACTGCTCTAAATGCAGCAAATGAAGTATCAGTCGCTGCATTTTTAAGCAAAAAAATAAAATTTACTGAAATAGCGCAAATAAATGAAACTTCTATGAATAAATTTGTCTCACAAAAGGTAACATCTATAGATGATGTTATTGCGTTAGATAAAAATGCACGTGACTTTGCCCTTTCCTTGGTTATGGCGATCGTTGCGGCAATAGAAACTAAAATTGGAAATACCTTATAGAATGTTTGAGTTTATTTGGAATCTTTGTTCTTTTGTTATCGCACTAGGTATTTTAGTTACTGTTCATGAATATGGTCATTTTTGGGTTGCACGTAAAAATGGCGTTAAAGTTGAAAAGTTCTCAGTCGGTTTTGGACAGCCTCTTTGGCGTAAAACTGATAAATACGGTACCGAATTTGTTATTGCTTTGATCCCTCTTGGTGGTTACGTCAAGATGTTAGATGAACGTGTAGACACGGTTTCAATTGAAGACAAAGATAAAACATTCAATAGTAAGTCGGTCTATCAGCGAATTGCTATTATTGGCGCAGGCCCCTTTGCTAACTTTGCTTTCGCAATATTTGCCTTTTATTTAATGTTTTTAATAGGTACACCAAGTGTTAAGCCTATTATTGGTCAGGTTGATGTTGATTCAATTGCTTACAAAGCTAAATTAGCATCGAATAGTGAAATTGTTGAGATAGCCGGCTCAGCTATCAAAGACTGGCAAGACGTAAATTTAGCTTTAGTTGGTGAAATTGGTAGTAAAAGCATTGAGATAAAAACTAAATCTAGCGATAGTACCTCAACTTATACCAGCATTCTTAATACCGAAAATTGGCAATATTCACCAGACAAAGAACTCGCTATTACAAGTTTAGGGGTAAAACCTTATACACCAAAAATTGATAGCATTGTTAGCCAGGTAGCCAAGGGTAGCCCTGCCTTCAAAGCTGGCATCCAAGTAGGTGATGAATTACTTGCAATTAATGGTGAAGATTTTAATAACGATTGGTCAGCTTTTTCTAAAAAAATAAGAGAGTATCCAAACCAAGAAATTATTGTTACCGTAGGGCGAAGCAGTGGTGAAGTAACTTTACCCGTGATCCCAAAAGCTATTGAAAGAGCGGGTAAAAAGATTGGCTATTTAGGTATTTCGCCAAGTGTCCATTCTTGGCCTGAAAAATATAAAATTGAAATTGCTTATGGTCCAATTGAAGCCATTGGTGAGAGTGTTCAACGAACTTGGAACCTTGTGGTTTTAAGTTTTGATATGATTGGAAAGCTTATTACTGGCGATGTCTCAGTTAAAAATTTAAGCGGACCAATCTCTATAGCCCAAGGAGCGGGAAATAGTGCAGGACATGGATTAGTTTATTTTTTGAGCTTTTTGGCGCTTATTAGCATCAATTTAGGAATAATTAATCTTTTGCCACTTCCTGTACTTGATGGTGGGCATCTTCTTTATTATTTTATTGAGCTATTAACGGGAAAACCGGTACCAGAAAAAGTACAAGAAATGGGTTTTAAGTTTGGTGCCATTGCATTATTAGGGCTAATGAGTATAGCGATATTTAACGATATTTCGCGACTTTAATTAATATTATAAGAAGTAAAAAAGTTAACATTTATGATGATTAAAAAAATCGCCTTAGCAGTAATGTTAAGCACTTTAGGCACAAACGTGTGTGCTGCTGAAGAGTTTCAAGTTGAGAATATTGAAGTAAAGGGCTTACAGCGTGTCGCTTTAGGTGCTGCGCTAACACATATCCCATTTAATATTGGTGATACCTTAAATGAGTTTCGTATTTCACAATCAATTAAAGCACTATACAAGTCAGGTCACTTTAACGATATTGTAGTTTCTCGCGATGGCAACCGTGTTATTTATCGTGTTAGAGAGCGAGAGACGATTAGTGATATTACCTTTGATGGTAATAAAGACTTAAAAGATGAACAACTTACGGAAAGTCTTGATGGCAGTAATATCCGTATTGGTGAAACCTTAGATAAAACGGTTATTTCAGGTATTGAAACCGGCCTTGAGGATTTTTATCATAGTGTTGGTAAATATAACGCTAGTGTTAAGGCTGAGATCACTCATTTACCTCGTAATCGAGTTAATTTAAAGTTTAGCTTTGTTGAAGGCGATGCGGCAGCAATTAAGCAAATTAATGTTGTTGGCAATGAGAAGTACACGAATGCTGAATTGTTAAAAGGCATTGAGCTTACTTTTGACTCGCCGTGGTGGGATTTTATGGCGCAAGATCGCTATCAAAAGCAAACTCTGCAAGGTGACATGGAAACGATAAAAAGTCATTATCTTGATCGTGGTTATTTACGTTATAAAGTAGACTCAACTCAAGTATCAATGACACCAAATAAAGAATCTGTTTATATCACCATGAACGTTACCGAAGGTGAAACCTATACGGTAAGTGAAGTAGACTTTGTTGGCGATATGGCCGGATTTGATGCAACAATTCGAGCTATCAACCCGCTTAAAGCAGACAATTTATATAACGGTGCTGCGGTTACTTACACCGAAGAATTGATCAGTAAATTCTTAGGTCGCTATGGTTATGCTTATCCAAAAGTAACAACAATCCCTGAAATTAATGATGAAGATAGAACGGTAAAGCTTTCTATTTCAGTTGACCCCGGTAAACGAATTTATGTTAATCGCATTAATTTCATTGGCAACCATGTAACCTCTGATGAAGTACTTCGTCGTGAAATGCGTCAAATGGAAGGTGCTTGGTTATCTAATAGCTTAGTTGAAGGTTCAAAAGCTTGGTTAATGCGTTTGCCTTACATGGAAAGCGCGGAGTTTGAAACAAAGCAAATCCCAGATCAAGATGACTTAGTTGATATTGATTTCAATGTGAAAGAACAGCCTTCAGGTTCATTTACCGCAGGTATCGGTTATGGCTCTACCACTAAGCTAAGTTTAAATGCAGGTATCCAACAAAATAACTTTTTGGGTACCGGTAACCAACTTGGCTTTAATGTTAATACCATTAGTTATTCACGTAGTGCGAGTATCTCTTTTACAGACCCATATTTTACTGTTGACGGTATTTCATTAGGTGGTCAAATTTATTACAACGAATTTGATGCCGGTAGTGCAAACTTAGTTGAATACAATAATAAAACCTATGGTATTGGAAGTAATTTAAGTTTTCCTGTTGATGAATATATTCGTTTGAATTTCGGTATCGGCTATAAGCATAACGGTATTACTCGCTTACAAACCTATGAACAAATTAAACAGTTTTATGAAATCTATTCAGATCCTAATGATCCAGATGGCGGCTTGGCTTTTAGAACCTTTGATTTAAATGCTGGAGTATCTCGTTCGACCTTAAACCGTGGAACATTCCCTAGCGCAGGCTCTCAACAAAGTCTTTCATTTAAAGTGACTACACCTAACTCTGATGTTCAATATTTCAAATTGAACTTAGATACTAAATGGTATTTCCCTATTACGAAAGATCAAAGGTGGACCGTGCTGACTCGCTTTGAAGCGGGATACGGCAATGGTTATGGTAAAGTAAATGGTCATGACCAGTTATTACCATTTTGGGAAAACTTCAGAGCGGGTGGTACCGGAACGCTTCGTGGTTTCGAAACAAATACCGTTGGTCCTCGTGCAATCTTTAGATACCCAACACCTGTTCCAGGTACACCAGATCCAACTGGTGGTAGTTCAGCAAACTTAGGGCCTGATCATGATATTATTCAAATATCACCTCGCTCAATTGGTGGTAATGCTAAAATACTGGCTGGCCTAGAACTTATTGTGCCAACTCCTTTCTTAGATGAAAGCTTCTCTAACAGTGTACGTACCAGTTTCTTTGTTGATGCCGGAAGTGTTTGGGATACTGAGTTTAATCTTGACGATTACAAAGATTTAGCGCAACCTGAGTTCGAAAAAATTTCTGACTTCTCTGATTTAGGACGCTTTAGAGCTTCAGCGGGTATCTCAATTCAGTGGATATCGCCGATGGGCCCGATGTTGTTTAGTTTCGCTCAACCAATAAAAGAAGAAGAAGGTGACAAAACAGAGTTTTTCAGCTTTAATATCGGAAAAACCTTTTAATCTAATAATTTGCCCACATATATGGGTAGAACATAACAAGTTAAGCAGGAGACAATGTTGAAAAAATTTATTAAATCTATGGCTGTAGCAACGGCTGCTTCAGGACTTTTATTAGCAAGTTCAGCGATGGCAGCAGATCAAAAAATTGCGGTTGTTAATTTCCAAGAAGTGATGGGAAAAATCCCTCAAACAGCAGCAGTAATGCAAAGCTTAGAAGCTGAATTTAAAGACGAAAAAGCCATTCTTGCTCAACTTGAAAAAGACATTAAGTATTATCAAGAAAAGAAAAAGCGCGATGGTTCTTTAATGAGCAAGAAAGAGATTGAAGATCTCGATAAGCAAATTGGTACTTTGTATCAAGATTACCAAGCGAAAGGCAAAGCGTTTCAACAAAAAACAGGTGTTCGTCAAAACGAAGAAACCAATAAAATTATCGCACTTGTTCGTCAAGCTATCGATAATATTGCCGCTAAAGGTAAATACGACTTGGTTTTAGAACAAAAAGCGGTTGTTTTTTCTAAGCCTGAAAATAGCATTACAACTGAAGTAGTAGAGCAAGTTAGTAAATTAAACTAAACTAGGCTCAATTTCTTGTAAAATGCACCAACCTAATATTTATAAAGATATTGTGGAAGGTGCATTTACTGTTTCTAATGTTTGATCATCAGCTAAACTAAGTGCTGTTTCTTTGGGTTACTTAGCAAACTACTAAATGGGTGCTTATGCATTATAGTCTTGCAGATATTGCGAAAAAAATTGGTGCAACTGTCCATGGCGACGGTGATATAATTGTACTTAGCTTAGCCACTTTAGCTAACGCCAATGCCAGTCAAATAGCTTTCCTTGCTAATAAAAAATACCATCAACAACTTAAAGAAACTAATGCGGGTGCCGTTATTCTTTCAGAAGGCTCCTTAGCGGACTGTAAAACCAATGCATTAGTGATGGCAAATCCTTACATGGGATATGCATTAGTTGCACAACTATTGGATTCAACGCCTAAACCATCTTCAAATATTCATCTTAGCGCTGTTATTGCTGATGACGCAGTTATTGGCGAAAATGTTTCAATCGGCGCTCATACTGTGATTGAGTCTGGAGTTGAGCTAGCAAGCAATGTATCAATTGGCAGCAATTGCTTTATTGGTAAAAATGCTAAAATAGGACAATTTACAACAATTTGGTCAAATATTAGTATTTACCATGAGGTTATAATTGGACAGCATTGTTTAGTTCAAGCCAATACTGTTATTGGCTCAGATGGTTTTGGTTATGCCAATGACAAAGGTCGTTGGGTGAAAATACCACAATTAGGCACGGTCATTATTGGTGATCATGTTGAAATAGGTGCCAGTACCACGATTGATCGCGGGGCATTGGAAAATACCGAAATTAAGAGTGGCGTCATTCTTGATAATCAAATTCAAATCGCTCATAACGTTGTTATGGGAGAAAATACCGCGATGGCCGCTTGTAGTGTCATCGCGGGTAGTACAACCATTGGTAAAAACTGTACTATTGCTGGTTTAGTTGGAATTAATGGTCATATTAATATTTCAGATGGCAGTATATTTACTGGCATGTCTATGGTAACCAAGACAATTAAAGAACCAGGTGTCTATTCTTCAGGTATACCTGTTATCCCAAATAAAGATTGGCGAAAAATGAATGTCAGGCTGAGAAAGCTTGATAAAATGGCCAAACAAATTGCAGATTTAGAAGCAGAAGTAGCGCAATATAAAACTACCGTTAAAGAAAATAAGGAATAGTGAGTTGGAATCCCCTAAAAATGTTATCGATATCCAAGAAATTCAACAACTAATACCTCACCGTTATCCAATGCTTTTGGTTGACCGAGTATTAGATTACCAGCCTGGAAAATGGCTACATGCTATTAAAAACGTTAGCTTCAACGAGCCTGTATTTACAGGGCACTTTCCTGAACTTTCAATCTTCCCTGGTGTGATGATCCTTGAAAGCCTAGCGCAAGCGACCGGGCTTTTAGGTTTCAAAACCACTGATGGTCGCAATGATGGTGAAATGTACCTTTTTGCCTCAATTGATAACGCAAAATTTAAAAAGCCTGTCGTACCTGGCGATACCATGCATTTACATGTGGAGTTTATTAAAGAGCGCCGTAATATGTGGAAGTTTTATGGTGAGGCTCGAGTTGACGGTAAAGTTGTCTGTTCAGCAGATCTTATGTGTGCAAGAAAAAGTTTATAGGTAAAAATCGTGATCCACAAACAAGCAATTATTGAAGACGGTGCCGTAATAGGTAAAAACGTAACTATTGGTCCTTGGACTTATATCGCCAAAGATGTTGTGATTGGTGACGATTGCGTGATTAGTTCTCACGTGGTAATTAATGGTCCAACGACAATAGGCAGTGGCAACAGAATTTTTCAATTTGCGAGCATTGGTGAAGATTGCCAAGACTTAAAATATGATAATGAACCAACTCAGCTCATTATTGGCGATAATAATACCTTTCGAGAGTGTTGCACTATTCATCGCGGCACCATTCAAGACAATAGCTTAACGCAAATTGGTAGCTATAACTTGTTCATGGCCTATACCCATGTTGCACATGATTGCATGGTTGGCGATCACTGTATTATGGCAAATAATGCCTCAATTGCTGGACATGTACATGTTGGCGATCACGCCATTATGGGGGGTATGTCAGGTGTTCATCAGTTTTGTCATGTTGGAGCGCATGCTTTTGTTGCTGCTAATGCAATTGTACTTAAAGATGTTCCGCCGTATGTTATGGCTTCGGGCCACCCGTCAAAACCATTTGGTTTAAATTCTGAAGGTTTAAAACGACGAGGTTTTGATAAAGAAACTATCCTAATTTTAAAACGTGCCTATAAATCGGTCTATCGAAAGGGATTATCGATTGAAGAAGCACGTAGTGAAATGGAGGCTTTAGCGGAAAATATGCCTGAGCTAAACGTATTTTCAGATTTTATTGTCAACTCTAGCCGTGGCATCATTCGTTAGTGATTGAATAAAAATATGAATTTAACGGCGAACCCAACAGAGCCTAATAATGAACAAGCCATTTTTGCCATCGTAGTTGGTGAGCACTCAGGCGATACACTTGGTGTTAGCCTGATGAAGGCTATTTTACAGCGTTACCCCAATGCAAAATTTGTTGGTATTGGCGGCCCTAAAATGAAAGCGCTAGGATTTGATTCACTATTTGAAATGGAAGAGCTTTCCGTTATGGGCATTTTTGAAGTGCTCGGTCGTTTACGTCGCTTACTCAGTGTAAAAAAGCAATTAGTTGACTATTTCATCTCGAATAAACCTGATATTTTTATTGGCATAGATGCACCAGATTTTAACCTGCGTTTAGCACAATCTTTAAAAGATGAAGGCATCAAAACGGTGCAATATGTGAGTCCCTCGGTTTGGGCTTGGCGTGAAAAAAGAATTTTTAAAATAGCTAAAGCAACCAACCTTGTTTTAGCACTACTACCGTTTGAAAAGTCCTTTTACGACAAATTTAATGTACCTTGTAAATTTGTAGGTCATTCACTTGCTGATGATATTCCACTGACTTCGGATAAAAAAGCTGCACGTCAAGCGCTTGGCTTGCCCATCGATAATAAAATTCTTGCATTAATGCCGGGTAGTCGCGGTGGTGAGCTAACTCGATTAGTAGAACCTTTTATAGCATCAGCGTTGGTGTTGACTAAAAAAGACCCAAGCTTGCAGTTGATTGTGCCAATGATAAGCGAGAAACGTGCCGAGCAATTTAAAAAACTTGCCATAGAAATTGCACCAGAGTTACCACTTATTATTTTTATTGATAAAACTCAACAGGCTATGGCCGCAGCTGATTGCTTATTAACAGCATCTGGTACCGTCACTTTAGAAGCCGCTTTGATAAAACGACCAATGGTAATAACCTACAAGTTTAACCCTCTGACTTACCATCTATTTAAAGGCTTTGTGAAGTTAAAGTGGTTTTCACTACCAAACTTATTGACCAATAAAACGCTTGTTCCTGAACTTTTGCAGTCGGCAGTTTGTGTCGAGAATATAGTGCCACTAGTAGAAGAGCGCCTCTATCAAGATCAAACACAACTTGATCAAGAATTTATCAATATTCATTTGCAGTTAAAGCAAGATGCTAGCAAAGTTGCTGCTGATGCTGTTATTGAGTTAATGCATGCGAAAGCATAATAAAAAAATAACAACAATATGACTAAATCAAGTTCAGCCAAAATAAAAAAAACATTTCCTCCTTTTGTCTATCCTATTGCCTACAGTATTGCAGGGGTTGATGAAGTTGGTCGTGGCCCACTTGTTGGTGACGTTGTTACCGCTGCGGTTATTTTAGATCCCGAAAATCCTATTGAAGGTTTGATGGACTCTAAAAAGCTGTCTGAGAAAAAGCGTCAATTATTATCTGAAGAAATTAAAGAAAAAGCGCTTGCTTGGTCAATTGGTAGAGCTGATCCTGAAGAAATAGATACCCTAAATATTTTGCATGCCACTATGCTAGCAATGCAGCGAGCGGTATTAGGGTTATCAATTGAACCCGATTATGTATTAGTTGATGGTAACCGTTGCCCTACATTTTTAGGGCAAAATGGTGCTATAGCTAGTCAACCCGTCGTTAAAGGGGATGATAGAGTTGTTGAGATCAGTGCTGCTTCTATCATTGCAAAAGTTGCTCGTGATGATGAAATGATCGCGCTTGATAAGCTCTATCCGCAATACGGGTTTGCAAAACACAAAGGCTATCCGACCAAACTCCATTTAGAAAAAATTATTGAACATGGCGTATTAGATTGTTATCGGAAGAGCTTTAAACCGGTAGCACGTGTTATTGAAAGTGGCATGAAAATTTGCACACAAAGCCATGTAGGTGATTACTAATATGTCGCAAACTGATGAAAACACCAATGTAGAAGTATTAGAGTCACAGCCGCCCAAGTTTATTCATTTACGCGTACATAGCGATTTTTCAATGTGCGACGGCCTTAATAAAGTAAAACCTATTATTGCCAAAGCAGCAGGTTTTAATATGCCTGCTATTGCCCTGACAGACCAAACGAATCTATGTGGGCTAGTAAAGTATTATCACGCCGCACATGGTGCAGGGATCAAGCCGATAATCGGTAGCGATTTCTGGATGCAAAGTGATGAGCTTGAAGATGAGCTTTCGCGCATCGTTGTATTAGCTTCAAACAATACCGGTTATAAAAATTTAACTGAATTAATTTCAAAAGCCTATTTACGTGGTCATGTTCAAGGACGAGCTGTTATCGACAAATCTTGGCTTGTTGAATATGCAGAAGGTTTAATTTTGCTTTCAGGTGGCCGAGAAGGCGATGTCGGTAAAGCGCTCATTAAAGGCAACTTCCCACTTGTTGAACAAATGGTGTCATTTTACCAACAGCATTTTCCCAATTGCTATTTTCTTGAACTGATAAGAACAGGTCGAGAAAATGAGGAAAATTATCTCCACCTTGCGGTTGAACTTGCTAATAATTACCAATTGCCGGTAGTTGCCACTAATGAAGTCGTATTTCTAACCGCAGAAAATTTTGATGCACATGAGATCCGCGTAGCAATTCACGATGGATTTACCATCGATGATAAACGTCGACCTCGCCGGTATTGTAATCAACAATATTTACGCTCTGAAGACGAAATGTGTGAATTGTTTTCAGATATTCCAGAAGCATTAGAAAATTCAGTAGAAATAGCTAAACGTTGTAACGTTACTGTTCGTCTAGGCGAATATGTCTTACCTGACTTTCCAACAGAAGGCCTTTCAATAGAAGACTATCTTGTTAAAGTTTCTGAAGAAGGTTTACAGGAACGACTTGAGTTTCTCTTTGATAAAGACGCGCCAGACTTTGCAGAAAAGCGTAAGCCTTATGATGAACGTTTAGCCATTGAACTTAAAGTAGTTAACAATATGGGCTTTCCTGGCTACTTTTTGATTGTTATGGAATTTATCCAATGGAGTAAGGATAATAACATCCCTGTTGGTCCTGGGCGTGGTTCCGGTGCTGGTTCATTAGTTGCCTATGCTCAAAAAATCACTGATCTTGATCCGCTTGAATATGATTTGCTTTTCGAACGATTTCTAAACCCTGAACGTGTCTCAATGCCCGATTTTGATATCGACTTTTGCATGGACCGAAGAGATGAAGTTATCGATCACGTTGCGCAGTTATATGGCCGTGATGCGGTATCGCAAATTATTACTTTTGGTACTATGGCAGCTAAAGCAGTAATTCGCGATGTGGGTCGTGTATTAGGACACCCATACGGTTTTGTTGACCGTATCTCTAAACTTGTACCACCAGATCCCGGCATGACGTTAACGAAAGCATTTGAGGTGGAGCCAAAACTACCAGAAGCATATGCACAAGACAGTGATGTTAAAGATCTAATTGATATGTGCCGAATACTAGAAGGCACTACGCGAAATGCAGGTAAACATGCTGGTGGCGTGGTTATCTCACCAACAACCATTACCGATTTTGCACCACTTTATTGTGATGAAGAAGGTAAAAACCCAGTAACACAATTCGACAAAAACGATGTTGAAGATGCGGGTTTAGTCAAATTCGACTTTTTAGGATTGCGTACTTTAACCATTTTACAGTGGGCCATTGAGATGGCTGATGAAAAACTGCTAAAAGCGGGTAAAGAGCCCATTGATATTGCCACTATCAACTTGGAAGATCCTGCGAGCTTTAAAGTACTACTTAGATCAGAAACAACGGCGGTATTCCAGCTTGAATCAAGCGGTATGAAATCGCTTATTGCAAAACTAAAACCTGATTGCTTTGAAGATATCATTGCATTGGTTGCACTATTTCGACCTGGGCCGTTACAGTCAGGCATGGTTGATAACTTTATCGAGCGTAAGCATGGCCGTGAAGCTGTTAGTTATCCGGATGAAACCTGGCAACATCTCGATCTAAAACCTATTCTTGAGCCCACCTACGGCATTATCTTGTATCAAGAACAAGTTATGCAAATTGCACAAGTACTTGCAGGTTATTCACTTGGCGGTGCTGATATGCTTCGTCGAGCCATGGGTAAGAAAAAGCCAGAAGAAATGGCGAAACAACGTGCTGGTTTTGAGCAGGGAGCAATTGACCGTGGTGTTGATGGCGAACTTGCGATGAAGATCTTCGATCTGGTGGAAAAGTTTGCCGGTTATGGTTTTAACAAGTCACACTCTGCTGCCTATGCATTGGTTTCTTATCAAACCTTGTGGATGAAAACCCACTTTCCAGCCCCATTTATGGCCGCTGTAATGTCGGCGGATATGGACAATACCGATAAAATTGTCACGCTTGTTGATGAATGTTCAAATATGGAGATTGATTTACTCCCACCAGATGTTAACGCTGGACAATATAAGTTTACTGTCAATGAAGATAATCAAATTGTTTATGGCATTGGCGCTATTAAAGGGGTTGGTGAAGGCCCTATTGAAGCAATTATTGCAGCACGTGAATCTGATGGTCCATTTGTTGATTTATTTGATTTTTGTGCACGCTTAGATTTAAAGAAAACAAATAAACGTATTTTACAACGTTTAATAAAATCTGGTGCAATGGACAGTTTAGGCCCACATCGTGCAGCTATGTTCGAAACATTGCCAGAAGCTATCAAAGCAGCAGAGCAGCATGCAAAAGCACAGGCTATTGGTCAAAATGATCTTTTTGGCCTTATTAATGAAGAGCCAACAGATAATAGGCAAGCATTTAAAGAGTTACCGCCATGGCCAGAAGAAGTTTGGCTTGAAGGGGAAAAGGAAACGCTAGGTTTATATTTAACTGGTCATCCGATTAATCGCTATTTAAGTGAAATAAAACACTATGGCTCTGGTCGATTAGCAAGTTTACAACCGACAGGGAAAGATAGAACATCTACCGCAATAGGTCTGGTAATTGGTGTCAGGGTCTTAGTGAACAAACGAGGCCGACGTTGGGCATTAGTTACGTTAGATGACAAGAGTGCTCGAATTGATGTACGATTGTTTCCTGATGACTATGATGCATTTCAAGAACTGCTTGTTTCTGACGCTATTTTGGTCTGTAAAGGACAGGTCAGCTTTGATGATTACTCCGGTGGTATTACAATAACCGGTCGAGATATCATGACAATTGCAAGTGCACGTGAAAATCACGTCACTTCTTTAGATGTTCAGCTGAAACAAACTGAGTTGTCGCCTGATTTTTTTGAAAAATTTACAAAAGTGCTGTCTCCACATAAAGATGGCACCTGCCCAGTGAAAGTGTATTATCAGCGAGCTGAAGCTGAAGCAATACTTGAATTGGGTGTACAATGGCGAGTTTCGCCAGCAGATATTTTATTACATGAACTCAAAGTGTTAGTAGGTGAAGAAAACATCGCTTTGCGTTTTGATTAAGAACAATAAGCATTGGTCAAATGACTGATGCAATTTATTAGGTAAAATTATTTATTATGTCTATCAACTTTTTAGATTTTGAGCAACCCATTGCCGAGCTTAACGCAAAAATTGAAGAACTTCAGTTAGTCAATAACGGCCAAGAGCTTGATTTGGATTTAGAAGAGCAAATTTCTCAATTGCATCAAAAGAATACCGAGCTTACTAAGAAAATTTTTGCTAATTTGGATTCATGGCAAACCGCTCGAGTAGCACGTCACCCTCAACGTCCATATACTTTAGATTATTTAAAGCGTATTTTTACTGAATTTGATGAATTAGCAGGTGATCGTGCTTATGCTGATGACAGTGCGATTGTTGGTGGTACTGCACGTATCGATGGCAAGCCAGTAATGGTTATAGGTCATCAAAAGGGGCGTACAACCAGTGAAAAAGTAAAACGTAATTTTGGTATGCCACGCCCTGAAGGTTACCGTAAAGCATTACGTTTAATGCGAATGGCAGAACGCTTTAATATGCCAATAATCACTTTTATCGACACACCTGGTGCTTACCCTGGCATTGGCGCTGAGGAACGCGGACAAAGTGAAGCTATCGCAACCAACCTTAAGGTAATGGCACGTTTAAGTGTGCCAATTATTTGTACTGTTATTGGTGAAGGTGGCTCTGGTGGGGCTTTAGCTATTGGCGTCGGCGATCGTGTTAATATGCTGCAATACTCTACTTATGCTGTTATTTCACCAGAAGGTTGTGCGTCTATTTTGTGGAAAACCGCAGAAAAAGCATCAACAGCTGCTGAAGCCATGGGCATTACAGCACCGCGTATTAAGGAATTAGACCTGATTAATAGCATTGTAGAAGAGCCATTAGGTGGCGCTCATCGTGATATTGATCAAATGTCAGCGTTCTTAAAGCAAAGAATTAAAACTGATTTAGCTGATCTTGAAGGGTTATCTAAAGAAGAGCTTATTGAGCAGCGTTACGACAGGTTAATGTCTTTTGGCTATTGCTAAACTATTGGGCAGCTTTTGTTGAATAAATAAAAGCTGCTTATTTTCATGTCTCAAATTGAATCAACACTACTCACAACATGCCAAAAGTTTGCTAAGCAAACAATCGTTATTGCTTATAGTGGCGGTATCGACTCGCAGGTTTTACTGCATGCCCTTGCACGATTAAAGTCTTCTCAAAAAATAACTAATCCATTGTTAGCCTGTCATGTTGACCACGGATTAAGTCAACAAGCAAAACGATGGCAACTATTTGCTAAAGAACAATGCTCAGCTCTTGATATTGCTTGTGAAATTAAAGAAGTTTCGCTTACTGTTTCGCCGCAACAAAGTGTCGAAGCCGTAGCACGTGATGCGCGCTATCAGGCCTTGCAACAAGTTGCCCCTCCTAATGCGATTATCATTACGGGACACCATCAAGACGACCAAGCAGAAACGTTTTTGCTGGCACTTAAACGCGGTGCTGGCATTAAGGGCTTAGGTGCGATGAAAGCCGATATGTCTTTGAATGCTCATACCTTATTAAGACCATTACTGGATATTTCACGCAAACAGATTGAGCATTATGCTGATATGCATCATTTGACATGGGTTGATGATGAGTCAAATGAACAAACTCGTTTTGACCGAAATTTTTTAAGGCATGAAATTATGCCTGTTTTAACAAAGCGTTGGCCGAGCATAGGCAAAGCAATTGTTAGAACGACGCAGCACTGTCAAGAAAGTCAAAGTTTACTTGATGAACTCGCAGCGCAAGATTTTACATTGATTGCTAATGAGCAGGGCGGTTTGCCAGTAGATAAGTTAACTGCTCTTTCTTATGCACGGTATAAGAATTTATTACGTTTTTATCTAACTAAGCAATGCTCGTTAATGCCTTCCAATGAGCAAATTAGACAAACATATTTACAGCTTGATGCACCAATTGATAAATCGCCAGCAATCAAAGTGGGCGATCAGGTTTTAAGGCGCTTTAAAAACGCCTTATATATAACGCCGATCTTTGAAGATCTGGCAACAATTGAGTTTGAGCTGTTAAATTTAGTAAAAAAAACGCTATTATCTCAAACAAAAAATACATTGAGCTTACCTGATAACTTAGGGGAACTCGCGATAAGTGTTGGTAACTGTAACCGCACTATGACAAAGTTGAATGATATTGAAAGCGTTGTTGATAATAAAAAAATACTGCATTTAGTGCCTCCGTTAGATAAACAAAAAGTAACCATTAAGTTTTCACATTACAATCCACGCGTTTTACCCGATTATCGCAACCAAAGCCGACCGTTAAAGAAGGTTTTGCAGGAGTTATCTATACCTCCTTGGGAAAGGAAGCGGCTACCTTTTTTATATTATGGCGATACTTTAGTTGCGGTTATTGGCTATTTTGTCTGTAACGATTATGTTTCAAAAAAATCGGAACTAAATCTCTGCATAGACTGGCAGACAAGTTAATAACAGGGTTAGAATGCTGACCACTATATTTTTCCACTTAAATTGGAGTTAGCATGAATTTGGTCGTTAAACTCATTGCCGGTATTGTTGCTGGTATATTGATCGGACTATTTGGTCCAGATGTTCTGGTTCAACTTGTTTTTACCGGTCAAACAGTCATAGGGCAGTTGATCAAATTTACTATCCCACTAATTATCTTCTTCTATATCGCTAGTGGCATAGCTTCTTTACCGCAAGGTTCGGGTTCTTTACTTGGAAAAACGGTTGGCTTAGCTTATGGCTCTACCGTGATCGCCGGTACACTTGCCTTTATTGTTGCTAGTAATGTCTTGCCTGGTTTAACAGCGGGCAATGTTGTTCAAGCGGCACATGAAGGTGAAAAGCTTAAAGGCTTTATTGACCTTTCTATTCCGCCATTATTTGATGTTATGACGGCACTTGCATTAGCTTTTATTTTTGGCATCGGTATTAGCGCTATTAACGCAGAAAAACTGCGTAATGGCATTAACGAAGCGCGTGACATTATTGATGTTTTACTTGGCAAAGTTATTATTCCAGCACTACCTTTTTACATTGCGGGTGTTTTTGCTGAAATGAGTCTTGATGGCTCTGTTACTTCTACCTTACAAACCTTTGGCGTTGTTTTGATTTTGGCTGTTGCAATGCATTGGTTATGGATCACCTTTTTATACGTCATAACCGGTATTTCCTTAGGCAAGTCGCCAGCAACATTATTAAGAAATATGTTACCCGCTTATTTTACTGCACTAGGTACGATGTCGAGTGCGGCAACAATTCCTGTTGCATTAAAAGCAACTAAAGATAACGATGTTAAAGATGGAATTGCTAATTTCACTGTACCTTTATGCGCGTCTATCCACCTAAGTGGTTCAACGATTACTATTGTGACATGTGCTACAGCAGTTATGTTATTAACGCCTGAATTAGCCGTACCGTCTGTCAGTGGCATGATAGGTTTTATATTAATGCTTGGCGTTACAATGATTGCCGCTCCGGGTGCTCCAGGTGGGGCTGTGATGTCAGCTTTAGGTCTTTTGGCAAGCATGTTAGGTTTTACTGATGCGGCACTTGCCTTGATGATTGCACTTTATTTGGCACAAGATAGTTTTGGTACGGCATGTAACGTGACTGGCGATGGAGCCATTGCCTTGTGGGTTGATAAATTTGCCCCTGAAGATGTAAATGAGCAACCGCAAGAACAATCATCTCAAAACTCGGTCGTTTAATAGTATAGTGATTTAAAAATAAAAGTGCGGCTGTAAAAAGCGGAAACAACTTTTTTAAATAATCATTAATGGGCAACTTAGGTTGCCCATTTTTTTGGTTGCAATTTAACCAAGGCAAATTACAAAGTTAAACAAAGTTATCGGCAAATATCGCTAAAATTACCGCTATAAAATTACTTAATTTATTCACTTGATTTATTCACTGAATTAAAGTGTAGAGCGAGGCCCGATGATTATTTCTTCAGTTAATTCAAATCAAGCATTTTCTCAAATATTAGCAGCAACTGATGCTAATACGGCACTTGCTCGTTCGAATAAATTATTATCGGCTCAACAACAAAACAAGTTAAAAGCGGCAGAAGAAGCAAAAATTACAGAACAAGTTGATAAAATAAAAGCTACATATGATACGGCGTGGCAATTAGATTTAGCCAAAATTCATTATGAGCAACAGCAAGCCGTTATTAATGCCTATGTTCAATCAAGTAATAATGATAATAGTAATGCTCAATCGTCATCAAGTGCTGTTAAAACTTTAACTGAAATGTATGCTGCTATTTATCAAGCACATGAAAAAATCAAAGAAATTGAAGATGAAAATAATAAAACGCCATCGGTTCTACCGATTGAAGTTAATAGTTCATCTGCTCAATCAAGTTCAAGTGCCCAATTAAACGCTTATAATAGCATCATGATGCCTAATCAAAGCTCATATCTACATTTGCGTGCCTGAACTATTAGTTGAACTTGATCCCTATCTGCTTGGGCTTTAAACCTCAGGTTTTGTCTGGGTTAAGCTTTTCAGCGCTCCACAAAAGGTGCATAATAGCGCCAATTTTCTTCTAAGTAGTTTTTTAATTATGATCACAGAATCAGCATTACAAACGCGCAGCAACAGTAGCTGTGAACTTTGTACATCAACCCAAGATTTATCAGTTTTTGAAGTGCCGCCAACAAGCGATGGTAGCGCGCAACAATGTATTTATGTCTGTGATATCTGCCGTGCGCAAATTGAAGGCAGTGCTGAGTTAGATTTAAATCACTGGCGTTGTTTAAGCGACAGTATGTGGAATCAAGAACCCGCAGTACAAGTTATGTCTTATCGTATGCTTCACAAGCTAAATAGTGAAAGTTGGGCACAAGACGCACTAGACATGATTTATATGGAAGACAACGTTAAAACTTGGGCTGAGCAAGGCATGGCTGCTGAGCGTTCTAACGGACCAACGCGCGACAGCAATGGTGCAGAACTTCAAGATGGTGACAATGTTACCCTTATTAAAGATCTTAAAGTTAAAGGTGCTAACTTCACTGCGAAGCAGGGTACTATGGTACGCGGTATCACTTTAACTGATAACCCTGAACATATCGAAGGCAAGGTTAACGGTACACGTATTGTGCTTGTTTCTGCGTATTTGAAAAAAGCTTAATAATTTTAGCTTTCTTTTATCGAAACCTCGTTAGCTGCTAACGAGGTTTTTTTATAACCAGCGCCTGACAGATTTAACATATTCATCATAAGGTTTACCAAAAAGCGCGGTCAATATTTTTTCTTCTGGTATTATTTGAAATTTTCCTATATACCAAACAAATAATGGTAGTGTAAAAAAACCGACAACGTTCTCAAAATAGAGGCAAAAAGCCAATAAAACAAGCAACATAGCTAAATACATCGGATTACGTGAGTAGTGATAAATTCCTGTATTAACAACTTTGCTGGCCTGTTCTGGTTTTGTGGGATTAACCGTTGTTTTGCTCTGTTTGAAGTTGATAATTGCAATACCAACAATAAAAACAGCCATAACTAAAATAACCAAGCTCAGCGTATTGCTGTATTTAAAACTGTAATTTAGTGTTGGCAATAAATAGTATGAACATGTGATTAACAGCATGCATATTAATACTTGTACAACAGGTACTACTTTTAGTTCTAGATTGAGTGCTAGATTAGATTTTGCTTTCATTTCAGTGGCGTTAATTTTAACTATTTTACTCATGCTAAGAGAAGTTCAGTAAATATTCAAAAGATACCGGTTAATTGTTGACACCTTCAAGGTTTATAGCGAACATATGAGCCAATCATTTAAACTTATTTTATTATCGATGAATAATTTACTCATACAGTTAAAGCAACATAATACAACGGCGACAGGTATCGTTAGATACAGGTTTGTCCGATGTCGCGGCGCTGTGGTGTAAAAATAAGTTTATAAACTAAAATTTTAAAACCGCAGAAATACTTTTTGCGGTTTTTTATTTTTATCACCTTAAAAACTTAAACCGCACGATATTATTTCTCAGCCAAACTACCTAAAAGGGAAGAAATTATCATGCCTGTTTCAGCTGCATATTTAGCTGTTGTATTGATTTGGTCCACTACACCACTTGGTATAGTGTGGAGCAGTGAATCTGTTAGTCCGACACTTGCTGTAACGGCACGTATGCTTATTGCCTTAGTCTTAGGTTTATTGATCGTTATCTTCAATAGAAAAATTCATCTACCGTGGCATAAGCAAGCGTTGAAACTTTATTTGTTTTCTTCTGTTGGTATTTTTGGCGGTATGTTGTTTGCTTATTTCGCCGCTCGTTATATTTCATCAGGATTAATGTCGTTAGTTTTTGGTCTAGCGCCTATTTTATCTGGACTAATGGCGCAAAAAATATTAAATGAGCCAAAATTTACTAAAATAAAGCGCCTAGCTATGTTGGTTTCTATATCTGGTTTGGCCATTGTCTGCTCTGCCAATTTAGCATTAGGAGAAGAAGCTTATATTGGGCTTATGCTCATATTTTGTGCGGTAGTGTTTTTTAGCTTAAGTGGCGTTATGGTGAAGAGCATTGAAATAAATATTCATCCGGTGGCAACAACGGTTGGCTCATTAATTTTTTGTGTACCCTTTTTTGCCTTAGTTTGGTTAATATTTGATGGCACACTACCTGTTGAAACATGGCAAGTGCGTTCAATTTGGGCGATTATTTATTTAGGTGTTTTTGGTTCTTTAATTGGCTTTGTTGCTTATTTCTTTGTTTTACAAAAATTAAATGCGTCTACTGTATCGTTAATCACCATGATCACTCCTATACTTGCAATATGTCTTGGGGCATTTTTAAATAATGAATTCATTAGTCTACGGATACTTCTAGGTGCTATTTTAGTAATGTTTGGCTTATGGATTTTTCAGTTCGGACACAAAGTAATAGCGAAACATCAATTAGTTAAAAATAATTAAAAACGATCTAAAAATATTAGGTATGAGGTTTTTGAGAATCTGGTATTTTAAAGCTAGCTATCTACTATCTGAAATTAGGTCTCTGGCATTACATCATTGGGTATTTGAATTATGAAGGTTAGCATTACCTTTAGAAAAGCGGATCAAGACGATATCTATTTTTTGCTGGCACTGCGCAAGCAAACGATGGATGTTTATCTTAGTGATGCGGGTATTGAAACCTCAGAAGCTTACCATCTATCTCGCATAAATGAACACTATGAAGATTCCAATATTATTTTGTGCGATAGCCAAGTGATCGGGTTACTTAAGTTAGGTGTGCTTGATGAAAGCGTTCATATCCGCCAGTTTCAAATTTTACCAGAATTTCAAAATAGAGGCATAGGTGCAAAAGTGCTTGAATTAGTTAAGCGTAAAGCAACGGAGCTAAATTTACCGGTAACGCTTAGTGTTTTATTACATAATCCTGCGAAAAGCTTATATTTGCGATCAGGTTTTAAAGTCATTGAAAAGAATGAATTTGAGTATCAATTAAAATTAGCTTTGTGATCATGCTAGTTGAATTAAAAACTGTTAAATTGACAAGTATTGAATTGAGAAGGGCGCTCTAAAAGCGCCCTTTTTTATTATGTTTTTTAGTAAGTGGTAATACCAATTCAATTAAATTATTGCCCACTTGTACTGGTTAAAATACTCCAAGGCGGCGTTGCCCTCAATCCCAATAGCCAGCTATTGGTCAATTGAGCGTCTTGCCCTGAATTATTTTTCCTGCCCACAACAAGATCACAACCTTAATAGAATTGGTATAAACTATCAAAAAGCTTTATTTGTTAACCAATATTGGTACTTTTATTGGAGGTAAATATCTTAATAAATTTTACCTGTTTGCTTCACCTTATTTATATCCACTCGTGTGGGCGTGATACTGCCATTTACTAAGCCCTTGGTTGCAATTGCTAGCGCATTAATGACCTGATGCATTGACTTTAAATCTAAGCTATGAATATCGTCAGTTGTTTTATGATAATGTTGATCTTTATCGATTTGCGTACTGCTAAAACTGTGTGCTGGTACACCTAAACGTGCCAGTGTTGCATTGTCTGAACGGTAAAAGAGTCGTTGTTCAGGGTAAGGGTCGTTATGTACTTTGCCTTTACTATTCTCTAATGCTTTGTTTAATAAGGTACCTAGATTAGAACGCTCCATCCCTGTCATCCACACCTCACCGGCACCAAACTTTGAAGGTTTACCGATCATTTCAATATTGACCATAGCGATAACATCATCAGGGTTTAGTTGTTTTGAAAAATATTTAGAGCCAAAACCACCAATTTCTTCGGCAGTAAATGCGGTAAATATGAGTGTACGCTTGTTATTTTTTTGTTTGGCAAAATGCTCTGCCAAGTTGATCACTGCCGTGGTGCCCGATGCATCATCATCAGCACCATTGTATATTGCACCTGATTCTTCATTTATACCAAGGTGATCATAATGACCAGAATAAAGTACAATCTCTTCTGG
>PJEL010000602.1_pt1 | contig 41943 bp, 72 predicted proteins | sample 1853271 | NCBI WGS metagenome assembly PJEL01 (sample SAMN08108733, study PRJNA415343) | Invertebrate metagenome, whole genome shotgun sequencing project. | host: Globobulimina | place: Sweden: Gullmar Fjord | collected 2015-08
AGCAGTGATGCTATGTTTGTTTCAGCTGGTAAGATAACGGCTAATCAACAAGTAGCATCATCAACCACTGAAACTGCGTTAGTTTCAGAAACTATTTATGCCAAAACGCTTGCCTCGACTGGTATGCACTTCAGGGTGACCATAGCAGGCGAAATATCAAGCACAGGTACGGGTGATTGTACTTTTACTCTTAGGTATGGCACAACAGATATTTTAGCGCTGGCCACCGTTGGTCTTGCCAATGAAGACGACAAACAATTCAAGCTTGAATACATCGGCAGAGTTCATACAGTCGGTGCAACCGGTAAAGTGGTAGCGAGTGCAAGAATTGATATTGAGCAAGGTACGCCTTTGATGTTTGCAGCAGATACGGCGGCGGCTGGTGCCACTGTTGCTACCACCGCCGATGGTTCACTGAACGTGTCCGCGCACTGGGACGCATCGAGTGCGGATAATGATGTTATTGCAACAATAGGATTTATTGAGTTTTTCAGCTAATGAGACGATCAAACGTTTTAAAAACAGCACAATCGGGCTTGGCTCTGTCATTGGCAGAAGCCAAGACCCATCTTAATATAACTTTTGCCACTGATGATACCTTGATAACGGCTTATATCGGGGCTGCAACACAGTATTGTGAACAGTATTGTGTGAGAAAGCTCATTAATCAAACATGGTACTTGTATCTTGATGAGTGGCCAGTGGGGAGTTTTCTTGAAATGCCTTTTGGCACACTACAGAGCATTACATCAATAAAGTATTATGACGTTGACGACACCGAGTATACCTTTTCGTCAGGCGATTATACGGTAGACACAGCATCGGTGCCTGGTCGCGTTGTTTTAAAATACAACGAAACATGGCCTACTGAGTCTTTAAGACCAGACAATCCTATTTTAATTGAATACGTAACAGGGTACGGTGCAGCACAGGCAAATATACCAGATGAAAATATAATACACGCTTTAAAAATGATGGTTGCACACTTTTACGAAAACAGAGAGCCATTGTACATAAGCACAAACAGCAACACGGTTACACCGTTACCTATGGCAGTAGATGCCCTTTTATACCCATTTAGGGTATGGAGGTGGATAGTATGACAATCACAACCAGGGCAAGCAATTTCCGACATGTGATTGAAATACAAAGCCTGTCGACTACTCCGGCAAGCACAGGAGCACCAACTAATATATGGACAACCACCAAGACAGTCAGGGCGGCTATATGGCCATGGAAAGGTAAAGAGGTTGTAGTAAACGATAAGATTGAAATGATATCATTACACAACATAAGAATCTATTATGAATCTGGTATCACTGGCAAGATGAGGGTTAAATTTGGAACAAGGATCTTTAGGATTGATCATTTTAGCAATGCAGAAGAGCGCAACAGAATTTTAGATATAGTTTGTGAGGAGCTAACCTGATGGGCTTTAAGGCTGGTGCAGAATTAAGGGGTTACGATGTTGCCAAAATCGTTAAGATGTTTGACGATGGCGCCATTGAACCAGCCGTAAAATTGACAGCTAAAGCAATGGCCAGGCTAGCCAGGGCAAACTTTAGGAAGTTAACGAGGGGTGGCGGTACAGGTAGATTGTTGAGAGACATAAAGGCAAAACCCTCAAGGTTCGACAGTAAGGTCTGGATTTATGGCGTTTTGGGTAATGTTAATCCGACAGGCGGCACTAAAGCATGGCTACAGTCGACGGGCGCTCATGCGTTGTTTTTTGAATACGGTAGATCAGCAGCGGGGAAAGGTAAGCGAAAGGGGCAAAAGTCACAGGCGATAAAGGCAAGACCACAGCCACCGAGACCCTTTATGCGCCAGACAATTAGAGAAGGTCAACGAAAGCTTGAAGGTGTGGCAAATAAAGAGTTAAAGGCGGTTGCAAGTAAGATAAGGCGCGGAAAGCTACCAGATAAACTATTAAAAAGAATTAAGGCCGGTTGATGCAAGAATTATATGTAGGCATATTTTCTTTATTTAACGCTGGTAATACATTGAAAACAGCGCTAGGGGCCAGGCTTACGCCTCATGAGGGCGCTCAAGAAAGTACCTTCCCTTACGGCACTTATTTTAAAGCCTATGGTGGACCAGAGTATAATTTTTCTGAGGTGATGGAAACAATAGGTGTGCAATTTTCTTTCTATTCAGAGAGTTCAGATCCGGCAGAAGCAAACACGCTTTTTCAGTATTGTAAGGACTTATACGATGACTCAAAACCAACCGTAACAGGATACACAGTAATAAAGTTTGAGCGTGTGGATGACACCTTAATACGAGATGAATTGCAAAACACATGGGCATATCATGTTGACTATGTTGTGTGGCTGGAGAAGCTACGGTCATGAAAATAAATCTAGGATGTGGATATAGAAAAAGACCGGATTGTGTGAATATAGACAACAGGCCAGAAGTAAAACCAGATGTGGTGTGTGATGGAAGCGAGTTGCCATACAATGATAATACCGTTGATGTTGTTTATGCTATGGATTATCTGGAACATATCCCGATAGGCAAAACAATCGACCAGATTAACGAAATATGGAGGGTTTTAAAAAAAGACGGAATTTTTATCCACAAGACACCATCGACAGACGGACGAGGAGCTTTTCAAGATCCTACGCATGTATCATTTTGGAACATAAACTCATGGTGGTATTACATGGATGATAATTATAGAAATCTATACGGGGTAGTGGCAAAGTTTGAAGGCTCGCTTGAGGATGTATGGGCCGGGAAGATTTGCCACACAAAAGGTATTTTAAGTGCAGTAAAGAACGGGGATAAAACATGAAAGTATCAATAATTATACCAACAGTGAGGCCAGAAAAGGCCATTAGGTGCGTGGAGGCAATCCATGAAAATGCTGGTGTCAGTCCAGAGGAATATGAGATTATTAGGGAAATTGATATTGGTAGGGTTGGCTGTCCTCGTATGGTCGCTGACCTTGTTAGCAAATCTCGCTATGATTGGGTTATGTTCCTCGGTGACGACACTATACCACAAAGCGATTTCCTTAAAAATGCGATTGATGCAATAGAATATCTTCCTGATGGTTGGGGCATGGTTGGGCTAAATGACGGCATACACCAAGATAACTTTTCAACACACTGGATGTGCCACAAAAACATGCTTGAGTTGACAGGTGGTGAGTTTTTCCACACTGGCTATATACATCAATATTGCGATGTAGAATTGACAGATATTGCAAAAGAAAATGGCAGGTTTATTTTTGCAGAAAATGCAAGGTTGGTACATGACCACCCGTTAGTAACTGGCAAAGGATTTGATAATCATTATTTAAAGGCAACATCTAAAGACGTTCACAAGCAGGACAGAAAGCTCTATTTTGAGCGCAGAGCACAAAGAACAGGGGATAAATACAAACTTGCAATTGGCTTGCCTGTCACGAATGAAGGCGTGGACATGTTGTTTTTTAAGTCTTTCTTACAACTCCACAGACCTGAAACAGAGATGATTTACCCTGAACACGGGGCACATCCTGGAGATATCGCCAGGATAAGAAATGACATAGCCAAAGAAGCTATCTATAAAAACTGTACTCATATTCTTTTTATGGACACTGACCAAGTATATCACGATCCATACATGATCATGAGACTACTAGGACACGACTTAGATATAGTTGGTGGGTTAGTACATAGGAGATGGGAGCCATACGAGCCAATAGCGCAACGAGACGGCGAACATGTTCCAGATGAAGAGATAAATAAGGGTGGATTGATTAAGGCCGACACAACAGGAACAGGGTGTTTATTGATAAAAACAGACGTTTTTTATGACCTTGAACTACCTTTTTTTAAAACGGTTCTTGACGAAAACGACAAGGTAAAAACAGGTGAAGATGTATATTTTTGCCGAAAAGCTAAAAAAGCAGGTTACCAGCTCTATGTTGACGCTGGCGTTACAATTGGCCACTTGGCAAAAGTGCAGATAGGCAAGGGCTTTTATGAGATCTATAAAAAAATAGCGAGAGGTTAGTCATGGCAAGTAAGTTGGGAAAAGATGCGAAAGTCACGCTAGGGGCTTATCAAGTTCTTGGTATTGGGAATTGGTCAATGGATGGCTTGAGCCGTCAAGAGATCGACGATACAGAGTTTGGAGATCAGCGCACAAGGTATCAATTTGGTATTATTGATGGTGGAACTATTTCATTCGCTGGTAATCATGATCCTGGTGATATCACTGGTCAAATTGCACTGGATGAGGCGTTTGACGCGAACACGGAATTAACCACGTTGAGGCTGTATACTGATAATACTTCTTATTATGAGCCATGTCAGACAACTGGGTATCTCTCACCAAATAAGACGACTGGAGCAAATACAGTATTGTCGCATGTAAATGTTACTGGAGAGCCGGTAAACTACGACAAAGGCGCACTTGGTGCAATTTCATTTACCATGAGAGTATCAGGCTCAATGGTACACGTATAATCAATAAACGGGAGATTGATAAAATGAGCTTTAAAACAACAGTTAGGCCAGTACACAAAGCCAAGTTTTGCTATACAGATGATAAAAAAACTTGGCTAGAACTAACAACCCTTACAGATGAGCAGCTTGAGCAGGTTGAAGAAGAAATAACAACTGAAATCATAGATTTTCCTGTACATCCAGAAACGGGCAAAATGGAAAGGGTTCGCACAATTGAAAGAGATACTGACGCATATTTCGAGAAATCGAGAGCGCTTTTTATTGTAAACTTTGCCGGTTGGGTTGTAGATGGAAAGAAAATAAAATGTTTGGGTGAAGATGGTAAAATAATCCCTGAAAGTATTGAGACACTTTTCAAGGTTAGGGAATTTGTACAATTTTATACTAAGTCACTAATAACTTTAACGTCAGATTTTAAAGAAAGATATGGAGGCACAGGGGAAGGAAAAAACTAACAGAGTACACACAGTATTATATCGACAAACCAAGCTGTAAACGGTGTGTACTTATATTTAAAGATAAACGCAAACCATGTGAGAAATGCTTTCCTATAGAATTAATGCCACACAACACGCAAGCTTTTGAGGTTGCACAATACACATTAGCTAAATCAAAGTGGGAAAAAGGATCTGATAAATTGTATAGACCACAGTTTAAACCAGCAGAGGTTACATTGATAATGCAAGGGCTTGATACAAAAAGTGGTGAGATATTTAAACGCGTTGTTAGTTGTTTATCCGCACTTAACCAGGAACACATGGAATAGTTATGGGCCAGACACTTTATATCCAAGTAAAAGGCGATACAAAACAGCTAGTTACAGACCTTAAAAAAGCTGAAAACGTAACTGTAAATGCCGGTAAAAAGATGAGCACTGGACTTGGCTCTGTGACCAAAGGTGTTAACCTTCTCAAGGGTGCCGTTGTTGCTTATCTCGGCGTGCATACTGTCAAGGCTCTTGTTGATATCTCTGATACGTATACTTCCCTAGAGTCAAAATTAAAGCTTGTCACATCCTCCACAGGCGAATTAAAAACTACACAAGCCGCTCTTCTGAAGGTGGCCAATGAATCACGCACCAGCTACGAAGGAACAGTTTCACTCTATACCAGGTTAAGCAGATCAACCGACACTCTTGGAGTGTCACAAGACGATCTTTTAAAAGCGACCGAGGCAGTATCTAAGGGCTTAATTGTTGCTGGTGCTACCTTGGATGAAGCTAACAGCGCAATGTTACAGCTCTCTCAAGGCTTGGCAAAAGGCACGCTTGACGGCGATGAGCTTAAAAGCGTTATGGAAGCCATGCCGGATGTTATGAAGAAAGTCGCTAAAAGCATGGGCGTTAATTATGGAGAATTAAAAAAGCTTGGCAGTGAAGGAAAACTTACATCAGACGTTATATTCCCGGCTCTTGTCGATATTCTTGGCGAAGTACGAGGTGAGTTTGACCAAATGGACGTTACAGTAGGACAAGCGACCACGGTGTTAAAGAATTCCTTTTTTGACATAATTAACGACGCCAACAAGACAAGCGGCGCCACTGATGGTATCGCAACGTCAATACTTGATGTTGCTAAAACAATTCGAGAAAACAAGGAAGGAATTGTAGCAGTTTTCACGGCATTTATCAAAGGTGCAGAGCTTGCAGTTGAAGGAGTTGGGTTGCTGGGTAAATCAATCCAGGGATATGTGCTTTTATATGAGAAGCTAACTAAGGTTGACCCACTCAAAGCCCAAAAAGAAAAACTTATAGCGCTCAGAAAAGAACTGTCTCTCCTTGATTTGGTAACAAAAGACGGCACAAGATCAAGCGCAAAGTCCAGAGAAGAAAGAAAACGAATAAATAAAGCCATAAATGAGACAATCCACGAGTTGGGCAAGGTCAAGGTCGCAGAAGTTGAATATATCGATACGTGGCAAAAGGGTACTAAAAAGATAATAACAAGCTCCACAGCAAGAACAAAGGCAAAAACCAGAGACGAAAAAGCCTATGAAAAAGCAGTAAAAGAAGTAAATGACATCATAGCAAAATCAACAGAAAAAACATTCCGAAAGCTATCATTCTACGGAGCAAATTATAACAAAGACCAAATAGCCAGGCTCGACTATCTCGACAACGAATGGTTAGGAATTAATGACGAAATAGAAAAGGATACCGAGAAAACGCTCGTGGCCATGGGTGTAGATATAAAGTTCTACACCGATGAGCAGCGTGACAAGCTTACAGATATGGCCGATGAGTGGAAAAATATAAACGACGACATAATAGCTAATGAGGAAGAAAAATACACCGACCTAGAAACATTGGCTGACACATATATTGATGGATATGCAGACGATTACAGCGATTTTGTAGACGATATAATAAAAGACGGAGACTCGCTTTCTGATGCGTGGGATACCCTTTGGAAGAGCATGGCGGCGACGCTAGTTGATACCCTTTCTAAAATGGCAATCTCTTGGGCCGCGTCAAAAATTAGTAGTTTGTGGGTTACTAGTTCCTCAGCAAGTTTGTATCATACAGGTTTGTGGGAGAACGTTAAGCCAGGCGAAACCCCGGCAATTCTCGAAACGTCTGAAATGGTTGTGCCTGGTAAATACGCAAAACAAATCAGAGATAATCTAGGTGATAAAACTAGCTTTAGCGAACTTGCAAACGCAACCAACCCGGCAGAGTGGGAAGCCACATCTCCCACTGGGATAAACATCGCTGGTATAGTTGAGGAAAGCTTTATTGATGCTGTTACAGGCATAGGGAGTAAAATGCTTGCCGGTGGGACGGTTAGTCCTGGACGGGCTGTGGCTGGTGCTTTTACACAAGGCACATTTAACACAATAAGCGAAATGATGGATATAGAGTTAGGTTCGCTACAAAAAGAATCTAGTCTTTTGGGCGCCAGTAGCTATTCGAGCACAGGCAGAAAAGCGCTACAAATCGCGAATGCTCTCGCCATGTCCGGCTCGCCATTAGGGGTAGTGGGTAGCACACTTACCGAACCTGTAGCTATGAATTTAGGCGGATATGTGGGTGATTTAGTGGGTGATTTCTTCGATGACCGTGAGTGGGAGGAATTGCGCGACTATGTTGAAGATGGAAAAATGACGATAACCGAGGCGCTAGCAAGACAACGCTCTGCACTGGCTCACCCTGAACTGTCAGGATATTCGGGTGGGTCAAAGCTTGGCAGTTTTTATGATTTTTTTTCATCGACATGGCAGTCTATCAAGGACATGTTTTCTTTTGCACCGACTGAATCGTTTGAATTAGGCCCAGGCCAGGGGCTGGGGCAAGAAGGAACATCAGCGGCAGGCGGCGAAGTAGCAGGCTCAGACGGCGACATCGAAAGCTCACCAGGCGGCAGAGGCGGAGTCCACGGCGGAATGGACTTTATCCCCAAAGAAACAACATACATGTTAGATCGCGGCGAACGAGTAATATCACCACGTCAAAACCAAGATTTAACCGGATTTCTGAAAGCATCAGGAGAGAGTGGGTTAACTACAGAATACAGGCGGGACATGTTGAGATTTACGGAAAACATATCTTTGTTAATGGATAAATTTGATCGTCTTGGAATGCTAGAGAGGGCTGCATAATGGCTGAATTTAAGTTTATTAAGCCTGTTAGCATAACCGACTTAATGGAAACATCTTCCAACCTAGCAATATTAAAATCATTATACAATGCAGGCACAACATACGACCTCGATGATGAAATATACTATGGAACCTATGTTTATAAATCCCTGCAAGGGTCAAACACAGGCAACACGCCAGGCTCCGGAATATGGTGGCAGGAAGTCGAGAAGATAAACACGTTAAGGTACAGGGATGGCAAGATTGGCACATACTCAGAGCGAACGAGCAACGTTACCATAGGCATAACTCCGAGTGATGGTGTCGCTCTATATGACGGAGGTGAGAAATCACAGTTTGATTCTGTTTCGTTATTTGGCATTGTTGCTGACACACTAAATATAAACGTTGTTGCAGATGCAAGGGTTAGTCAGCTTAAAAATAGCGATTTCGGTTTGAGCCTTTATGGGTGGAGTGACAACTCAGTAGGCACAGATGAAGTTGACTGGGATTTTGGCACCTGCGTATTAACCTACACTGATGCAAGTAACTATGCAGGGATAAGCCAAACAATAAGTGGGACAGTTGATAAAAAAAGAGTTATTTATATTGAAAAGTCTAGCACTGCAAACTTAGTGGTTAAGGTCAATGGTGTTACACTGTTAAGTGGCGCCCTTCCAGCAAATTTCGCTGAAACATTTGTCTCTGACGGCAGTGATTATGTTGAAATATATGGTAATTCCGTCGTAACTTCATTTGTTGAATATGTCTACATAAAAGAAGTGTCAGAAGAAAATCTAATCCTAAACGGCGGGTTTGAAGATAATATTACTAGTTGGACGGACGGCTCAATAGGCACAGGCACATGGACGTGGGACGCGGGACAATTTGGAAAACTCGTAAGAACAGACATAAATAATAGAGGGATAGCGACACAAGCTGTAACTGGTACAAGGGGAGAAAAACAAAAATACGTAGTTAAGAACGACTCAACATCAACAGGCGACCTCCGTGTTGCTGTCAATGGTGTTAATATTTTAACGCTAACACCAGGGACGGAGGATGAGGCAATTATTATATCGGATGGATCAGAGGCTATAGCGCTTTTCAATAACACCGATGCTTCAATTGTTTATGTTGATTATGTTATCCAGACTTTATACACCCAATACGATGAAACAATCGATCTATCAAACACCCTGCAAACAACCGACAGCCTATTGTCAAATAGCTATTTTAACACTGATATTGACAATTGGGATGACCTCTCAATAGGCACGGGTACGTTTACGTGGGATTCTTTGAAGTATGGGAAACTTGTGAGGGTTGATTCAAGTAATTACGGCAAGGGCGGACAAACCGTTTCGGGAACATCAGGTGCAAAGCAAAAATATACAGTCAAGGTTGGCTCTAATTCTACAGGGTCGTTGGCATTTAGTATTAACTCTATTGCCATGACTCCTATTGCGGCAGGGGATGAGGTTGCCTTTGTAGTCGAATCGGACGGCAATGACGGGGTAACATTTTGGCCGCAAAGCGACGGAACCACAGTGTACGTTGATTATATTGTACAAAAATTATACGTACCATATCCCAACGGCAGCAACTTATCGACAATAGTCAGGACAGGACTAACAAACACAGATGGTATTCTGACTGTCACACTTGACAAACTTTTTGCCACCGTTCAACTTGGTGAGTTGGTTTTAGGGGAAGCAACAACATTTGGCTCTTTTCGATCGGCTGGGGTTACAATGAAGTCATACGCTACAAAATCAACCGATACCGATACCGATGTAACAACATTCACACCCGGAGATTACGCAAGAATAATTGATTACAGGGTGGCTGTTGAGGTGGCTGATGTTGAGGATTCCATGCAATTCCTTGAGGACAATGGTAATACCGCGGTCGTGGCGGTCGGTGACTTAGAGTTTCCACAAACTATAGTTTACGGATTTCTGTCAGGATTTTATGCAGATTTAAATGGCACAAATAAGAACAATTTCACAATTAAAATAGAAGAGCTAACATGAGGGTAAAAACATGAAAAAAGTATTATTGGCCATAGCAATTGTATTGCTTTTCGCAACAGACGGATTTTCGGTTGGTACATGCACAGTGGGTGATCCACAAAGAACAAAGCTGATAAATGGCAATGCAACAGCGGTAATGATATCGGTATCATGCACAGCAGATGCAGCAGCGGCAACGTTTCCAGAATCGACCATATCAAATGTCGGCGGTTTTCTGATGGCAGTATATTTTGACCCTGGGGCAACAGCACCAACAAATCTTATGGATATGACCGTTGAGCTAGGGGCAACCAATTTTGATCTTATGGGAGGAGCAGCGGCAAATATAACAACGTCAGCAAATGCAAATGCAATTATAACACCTCTTGTCGGTGCTGTTTCTGCACCCGCTGGTTTTGCCGGTGACTTAACTGTGACACTGACTGGCAACTCAGTTAACAGCGCAACATTAACCTATTACTTGATAATTGCACCATGAAAAATCTATTTGCAATCATTTTGCTTTTGCTTGTTCCTGGTCTGGTGCTTGCTCTTGATATTGACATAGATGCAAATAACGCCACCGACATAGCGTATGGCGGTACGAACGAAAAAACAGCGGCAGCAGCGGCAACGGCGCTCAGTGTTGGCACAGGAAGCGACACTGTACACTCTACGATCAATCTTACCGGGGCAAATGGTGTTAGTGTTGGTACGGCGTCAACGAATAATGGAAATATTAACCTAAAAAACAGTACAAACGGGTTTTATTTTGACATTGCGGCCGGGGTTTTCACGGAAAACCATTTATGGACACTACCAATAGCCTATCCAGCCGCGAATAATTCGGTAATGACAACGGACATAAACGGCACCATTGATTATGGTGGAGCTATGGTGGGTGGCACTTTAACAGTAACACCGTACCAGAGACACGTACAGATACCTGCATCTACATCGGGCCTACCCGCTAACCAAGCGCCATTAATTACGGTTGGTACGGCGTCGTGTTTGAAATTTGTTAATGCGGGTGGAAAATACGCTTACTTCCAATGGGAGGTTCCCACAGATTGGGTTGGTAGTGAGGATATAGAGATAGAGGCTGACTGGATTGCCGAATCAGGCGCGATTGGAGCTGGAGAAACGGTTGTCCATAAATTTTCATATCGGTCAATCGCAGAAGATGAAAGTCTGTTGGGTGGGACAGTTGCAACAACGGCGGCAACCTTTACAGACGGAGGTGCAGGCACAGCGCAAGACATAGTTACCCATACAGCGGCAACATTTACATATAACCACGCCAACCAGCCGTTGGTTGCTGGAGACCATTTGTATGTACAGGTTGAAAGGGACACAGACACATTCACCGGAGACACCTGTATCGTTGCGTTTGAAATAAATTACAATTCTAATACCTTGCCCATGAGTAATTAGATGATGCTAAAGATTAAATTAACAATATTGTTATTGATATTATCGTGCTCGATTGCACATTCAATGCCAGTGCTGCATTTAATACAACATTGGTACAGTCCAAACGAATCAGCTGGGTTAACATTTGGGATAACTCCGTTAACATATGGGATTGTGGAGATAACTTTTTAATATGAAAAAAATTAAGATATTAATAATAACAATCATATTGTTACTGTGCGCACAACACGCTGGTGCTATTGATGTGAAAAAATGGAATTATGCGCAGGCAGAATATGCAGCTCTTGATGGCACAGTACCAACCCCACCAACTGTAACCATTCCAGCCATACCGACACCATCAGGCACAGTTTATTATATGCGAGAAGATGGAACAGCAGCAAATAAAGCGGCAGCCACAGACCCTAGTGCGGCTGCAACGTCAATGAGCGTAGCCAAATTTAACTCAGAGACATTTGTCGATGGTGAGATCGTTAAAATGTCCAGTCAAGGCGGTAATTTTACGTCTATAGTTACCCCTGGTGATGACGGTGGGGTAAATGCTATTAAACTCACAAATGTTGATGGAGAAAGTCCCCACATAGACGCGACTGGTAATAATTTTGCAATCAATATGGCAAAATCAAATTGGGTTATCAGTGGAATATCAATGTCGGGTAGTACATTGATGGCTGTTAGTTTGGCTCTGACTTGTGATAATGTCTATTTTGACGACATAACAATAACTTCAGCCGGTACTTATGGTTTTTATGTAAATGCAAACAGCAGCGAACTTGTAATAAGTAATTCTAATATATCAAACACAACAAATGTTGGCATACAGTTTGCGAACAAAACAGTTGTGGGATATATAGATGGGGCGACAATTGTTGACTCTGGATCAACTGGCATTAATGCGGGTATATCAGCAAATGTTAATTTAACTATTAATAATACAGATGTAACCGGCAGTGCTTCTAACGGGATAGCCGCCGATGGTGCTGTTCTTACTGTCAAGGGCGGGTCTGTTAGTGGCGGCGCATCTAATGGGGTTTACACACAGGGGAATGTGACAGGGTCTGTTGCGACCATAGAAGACGTGGACATATATGACAATGCAACGGATGGAGGGTCAGCAAATGAGCTTAGTGATGCAACATTTTTCAACTGTACTATCTATAACAACGGCAGCGCCAATGCCAACTCTGGCGATGGGTTAACAGCTCATGACACCTCAACCTTAAACGCTTACGGTAATATACTATACGGCAACTGGAAGAGTGGTATAGCTGTAACTGGTGCATCCACAGGGGATCTTGTAAATAATAAGTGTTATAATAACTATGATGCCACAAACACTAACGGATGGACTCCATCAAATGGGATGGGCCTTGCTATAAACAGCACGGGAACATGGACAGTAAATAACAATGTAACTGAGTACAACGGATCAGAGTTTGTAATAACAAGCACGGCAACCGGATCAATCACATCAGACTATAATGATTTTTATAATTCGCGTGGTGATGGTTATGGCTTTCATTACCAGGGGTCAAACTATACCACTATCGCTGCGTTCGTGTCAGCCAGCTCAACAGATGCTAATAGTATTGACGACAACCCATTGTTTTTAAACACAGGAATAAGCGATTTTAGAATGAGAAGGTCATCACCAACAATACCGGCAGGAATAGCCGTTCTTGAGTAAATATGATATATGTAATAGAAATATACATACTATACGCAGTAATATTGGTATGCCTGGCAATATCTATAACAAACGAACGAGACGTTAAAAACTTAACGAGGTGGCCCAATGAAATTAAAATCAATTATTACGCTATTTGTATTAACACTATCCGTGACTTTTATGGGAGGTTGCGCAGGCAAAAATTATTTACCAAATGAGCTTGTGGAATTAATTGGATTACCTTCTTGCACAAAGGTTGAAGTTTCCGAAGAAGCTTTGATTGAGATAGGTCGTAAAACTATTAAAGAAGCCAAGTAGGGGGGGCAAGTAATGATAATCGGTGATATGTTACGGGCTGCAAAGCTAGGGAATGAGCTGTCAGACCCCGCAAAGTGGAAGAGGGGGCAGAAGCTTACAAATAGGGTAGTATTGTTTCTAGGGGCGATCTTGGCGCTTGTGCGGGTTAAATATCCAGAAGTGCTAATATCAGACGAGACGCTAATGTCTTTGGCTGGCATAGTCGGGGGCGTGTTGGTGGTTATTAATGATTATTTGACCACGGCAACTACCAAAAAAATAGGGCTAGAATAGAAGAGGGGCGTCATGGTTAAAAGATGGGGAGCACTTTTGTTCTTTGCCGCAATGATTTTCTTCACCACATATTTAGCTTGTCACGCTGCAATCCCAACGGACAATGCGTTTATCAAAAACAACCCTACGATTGTAAAAAATTTAATATACTCGATGGGTGGCCTTATCTCTGCTTTATTTATGTATACTTTCAACAGGTTCAATAAGTCCCTAGATACTCTTAATGTTAATTTAACTCTCTTGAATGGTAAAATGGGGAAGATCGAAGTTGACGTTGGTAAATTGGAACAGTCTGTTTTGGATTTGAAAGATAAATGATATGCCCAAATTGCGGTAAGTATTTCAGTGGTTATGGCTGCTGCCCTCGGTGCGGCTGGGAAAATAAATAGATAATCCTTGAGCTAATTTGTTCAAGGGTTGTTTTTTTGCTTGACATGGTTAACCAATGGTGTATAGTTAAATCTAAGGGTGGGTAAAACCACCAATTTTAACAGGCGTAAGCATCTTCCATTTATTCTGAAGGAGCGAGCCATGACGGCAGCCGGAGAAAGACCGGCATTATTTAAGGACTGTGACCGAGCACGGCCTATGGTAATCAGGGGAGATAATAGCCCTATAAGAATGATATCTCAGGCCATATAAACTACTGAGATCGCAGGTTCAAATCCTGCCAGTCCTTTCTTTGGTCTAACTAAACAAAATTATGCCAACAATAAAAGAAGCGAGAAAAAAACTAAGATTAACCCAGAAGCAATTTGGAAAACTAATGGGTATGAATAACGTCCAGATTAGCAGAATAGAAAATCATCATCAAGGCAGGAAGGAAACCATCCAACACAGGACTCACCTGATAGCTGTTCACATGTTAGCAAAACATGAGCTATTGGAAGAGTTTAAAGACGAACTGCGGAGGTTGTTGAAATGAGCTACAAAAGCAAGTTTTGGATTATTTACACGTTAGCAGTTATGGCATCGCTAATAATAGCTGTGTTTTATTTTAATACTGGATTTGCTGAAACAATAACAGAAACATTAATCTACTCAGACTATGAAATATCTAAGCTAAAGAAATCGCGTATAGACCCGGAGAAAACATATCGCGTTATAGTGGGTGTCAGATGCCCTGGGAGCAATGGGTGGGTTGAACCAATCAAGCACGGCGAATCGGTGTTTTGCCCAAACGGGGACAAGTTAACAGTATGGGGAAATTCACTAGTAGTTGAAGGAGAAAGGCCATGAAAAAGTATATACTGTTAATCTTTGCACTTATTGCATTGTCAAGTTGTGGTAAACCAATGATGAATCACGGAATGGCGCCACCAATAAGCCACCAAATAACGCGTGAAATCATCCACCAGTCGGTTAATATCACGGCTGAGATATTCCATAGATTGCTTTTCCACGGGAGGTAAAACAGGTGAAAAAAACAAAAATAATAGCATTCGCCGAAATCGAAGTTTCATACGACGATGAAAAAATAATAGTTAGCGATATCATCTTGCCTCTGCTCGGTAAAAGACTAGAGATACATAATTACCAGGAATACGGTACGGGTGATTTTCTCAACGACAAACTCGAAACTGATTGCTCAGATAATCTTCGGGGCATGATCCTTGATGGTAATAAAAGGTAGTGAAATTGCAATAAATTGCCGCCCTCGAAAGAAGACAATACCCGGTGGATTTTCCGGAAGTTTTAAAATCCACCGGGGGCGGTAATATTCAGCGGTCAAAATTAATTGCCTTGTTCTATTTATAAAAAGGAATGAACTAATTATGAAAAACCCAACCACGCTTAAAAAAGGTAACGTTGTAAAGAACGTCAGTATGAACAGAAAAATGGTCGTTCGTATTGATCGGAAATTGTCAATAAATGAAGAGTTTGTATGTGATAGGCCGCACCAAGATGGTGACTTTAGTTATCTGTGTAGCTCTGAGTGGTGTAGGTGTTCACAGTAAAAATATAACGGATTTGGATCAGGGGCGCATGCCTCACCGCGTCCGCTGTATTGGCTGTTATAATCCAAGGTTGGTGAAATTATGAGCTGTCCAAAGTGCGGGAAAGAAATGGAAATGAACGTTTCTATAAGAATAAGATTGCCGGAGCGATACCGAATGATGATTAACAAAGGAGTTATTAGAAAGAAAGAATGTCAAATAACAGCAGCGTTTTGGGAAGGGGCGACACTTACGTGCTACCCATGTGGTTACAGAGAAAAAGGATTATAACGAAATTGAATAGATGGCGCGGCCTTTTCGCGTCCAACTTATACGCTTGTTGTAAGCGTTTAATTAAGGGGCAACATACTATGGGACATGAGTTTGAAGTAGAAGTTTGGACATACATTGGAAGCCATGTCGAAGGTGAAACCTCAATCGACGACTACCAATGGAATATGGAATACTCAGGCGATGACAAGGCCGAAGCTTTCAAGGCGTTGGAAGGACTGAAGGAAGGTGGGGCTAAGTGTGCGAGGCTAGTGTGGCGATAAGCATACAACGAAATTGGATAAGCGCGCCGATGTTTTTCGGTCCGCTTAATTAGCTTGTTGTATTACGTATAGGAGCGAGAAACGATGACTGAGACAGAAAAAATTAAAAAGGCAATAGACCTAGCCGTGCAATACGGTGGAATAGATGGAGCGCACCATAAAGATTGGTGTATCGACCAAATAGTGAGAATACTCGCAGGTGGAGACTACGAGAAGATTGTAAAAGATGCTTGCGCTGGAGAAGATGGGGCAAACACATATTCATGGAATTGCGGCATTGCCCCATAGTTAAAATAGAACGAAATAAGATTAGGGGTGAGCAAGTGAAAAATAAGAAATGCCCAAAGTGCGGAAGGGTTGACCGTTGCCGATGTTTTGTTGAAAGCGCAGATGTTCTTCTGGTCAGGTTTATTTGCTGGTTAACTTTTGGATTTTATATGAAAAAACTAACATATGTATGTGGCGATTGTGAAGATACAGAGACGTGGGACAAGCTGCTGAAGCCCGGCTTCCATTGTGAGTGCGGTGGGCATTTACACCTCGTAAAAGATGATAATTTTAAACGAGTGAAGGGCTACCGTGACTGTATGATCTGCAAGAGACGGGACACGGAACACTGTGTAGATTGTAGTAGGGCAAGTTAACAGTGATATACATGGAAACATTCCACATATCATCATATTGAGCTATGAAACATATACTTTTAATAATCATAATAGCACTTTCAAGTTGTGCCAAAAAACCGGCTGAAAAGGTTTATTATGAGCCTGAAAAAGAATGGGTGTCGATATGGTCAGAGGAATTCAACGGGCCATATTTAGATACAACTTTGTGGACTTACGAGCATGGTTTTGTGCGCAACGAAGAACCACAATACTATCTAACCCAAAACGTTGAATTAATTAACGGTTATCTGGTTATCACAGGCAAAAAGGAAACGATTGAAAATGAAAGATTCGATCCTTTCTCATCTGACTGGAGAGAGTCCAGAGAATACGCATACTATACATCAGGGAGCATTAAAACAATACAAGCGTTGCAATGCGGGAAGATTGTAATAAGAGCAAAAATTCCGGTATTCCCCGGTAGTTGGCCTGCCTTGTGGACAACTGGGCTTGTTGGATTGTGGCCACTTAATGGTGAAATTGATATTGCTGAGTACTTTGGCGTTAAACCCGGAAAGATACACTCAACAGTACACTATGATGACAATGGGCATGTGTCAAAGGGTGGCTCAACCCCATTCATTGACCCTGATGAATTCCACATTTATTCAATAGAGTGGAATAAAGACCAGATAATATTTTTTCTTGATGAAATTAATTATTACACATTTGACATTGGAAATCAGGACGAATTCAAACAGCCCCACCAATTACGTGTAAATCTTGCATTGGGCGCCAAGTGGGGTGGTGAAATTGATGATAATTCTTTACCTCAAAAGTTAGAAGTTGATTACATCCGCTGGTATCAGGAAAAAAAGAAAATTCCGCTATCGATAATTATAAATTTATTATTACTGGGGAAAAAATGAAACAAGAGAGAACCCTAATATCCTCAAGAGACCTTGACGAAGTAATTACCCTTTTAATCCAAGCGCTAGGAACAGGGCCACACGACATTATAATAAAACCCTGTGCCAAAACCAGGACGTTGCCACAAAATGCATCCTTGCACCTCTATAACTCTATTATTGCTACTAAGCTAAACGATGCAGGGGAAACACGAAGGAGCTTTTTCGACAAACTAAAGGAGGGCTTTGAAATACCAATATCACCAGCATGTATCAAAGATATATTCAGGAAAGTTGGGTTTGATATGTTCGGGAAAAAGTCCACCAAAGATCTTGAGACTACAGAGATGCAAGAAGTTTACAGGTCTGTAGATAGAGGTTTTGATTTAACTTATGGGGTTAGGTCGGAATGGCCATCGAGGGATGGAGTAAACAATAGGTGAAACAATGGAAAATCTAGGAACACACACGGAAACAATAATATGCCCAAATTGCCAAATAAGACAAGAAGCAACGGTGTATCATACAGAGCCATGGAATTCGTATGTCCATGAGTGTGAAAGATGCAAGTATATTATCATGGAAAGTGACTGGGAGGTGGTTAGCGATGACAGGTAAACAATATAAGATATTCGTTTTAGCGCAAGGCTGCATAGTAACAGGAGAGACAGGCCCACATGTCGTGCCGCATCACGCAAAATGCTTCAATAGCGGGTTCGGTCAAGTAAGTGACTTCTTTGTGATACCACTTGTAAACCATCTACATACCGGCTACAAAGGCAGCTTCCACCATGACAGGTCGCTCTTTGAGGATCAAAACGGGCGTGAAATGGATTTACTCGCAAGGACTATAGAAAGGGCAATGACGGCCTTAAAAAACAATGAAATGCCATTCTGAGGGGAAAACATGAAACCAGAATAAATTTACACAATGAAGCTACACGAAAGAAAAACCTTTGATGGCTACAACGGTGTTATGAGGGTGGCCAGCGGGTGGATTTATATTTTTTATGATGACAACTCTATTATAATAAAAACCGTTTTTGTCCCTTATTGCTCATCAATGCTTTTTTCTCAGAAAACACCGGGGGAATAAATGAAAATAGAAGCAACGAGAAGACTTGATTTTTGGCTATTTGCTAAAATATATATATTGGTAATTATAATACTGGTTGGTCTTAATATGTGGTGGTGTTCTAGGTATGGCCAATGCTGGATAGTTGATGTACGGCACATACACGGAGAGGCTTTTTCCTTCATTAAAATATTTGGTTTGCCATAAATAATTTGACATTAATAATAGAATAATATAATGTTTAATTTTAGTACACACAAAAACGGCTAGCCTTAGCGGGCGAAACGGGGAGTCACAGCATCTCCCCTGCCGTTTAATTCAATGCTGAAAACCTTGGCTGGAGGTTACCACATGAACGCCAAAAAAGAACTACAGACAACACCAGAAAAATCAGTAAACACGCTCCAAATGATAAGCGATGCTATATCAAACGGAATGACCATGGAGCATATTGAGAAGTTCATGGAGCTGCACGAGCGTAACGAGGCAAACGAGGCAAAAAAAGCTTACCACAAGGCCTTTGCAGCGTTTAAGGCGAACCCGCCTACAATTATCAAAGACATGAAGGTAAGCCACGCAGCCAAGGGAGGACAAAAAAAATACAACCATGCCTCAATAGGGAATGTGGTCAGTAGTATCATAGAAGGATTAGGGGAACACGGGTTGTCTCACCATTGGCCACTCACGCAGTCAAAAGACGAAATAACCGTTGAGTGCATCCTTACCCATGAGCTAGGTTATTCTGAAAAAACATCTTTAACCGCTCCCCCTGACCCGTCAGGGGGCAAGAACACCATACAGTCGATTGCTTCTACAGTGACGTATTTGCAGAGGTATACACTGCTTTCTATCACAGGGATGGCCACAAGTGAAATGGACGATGATGCCAAGGGGAATGACCCAAAAAGAATATCGTCAGACGAAATCATAAAAAACATTAAATGGGGTTTGGAAAACGGCAAAACATCAGCAGAGATAACTAGTTACATGAATGGTATTTCTGATTCAATCGACCTGCTTAGCCTTGACGATGTCAAAAAGGTTAGGAGTGAGGAGATTAAGGCGGTTGATGAGCTAATATTAAAAGAAGATAAATTGAATGAGCCAACAACCACGACCTGCCCAGAGGGTGGAATACAGGTGGCAAAAGCTGATTGTGATGAGTGCAACATAACTTGCGACATAAGACTAAAATAGACCAACGGAGAGGGAAAATGGCTGAAATATTAGAAGGTGAAATAATAGAAGAATCCCAAATACTAGACCTGGAAGTAATTAAAAAAGATGACTTTCTGGCAAATAGGCTGATACTTGAAAAAGCCATGCCATTGCTTGAGGAAAAATATGCAGAGGTGCATGACGCCAACACAAAAGAGGGGTATGCAAAAAACAAAGCATCTGCCAAAGAGCTGCAAAAGATTAGGACAGCCGTTGACGCCGCTCACAAAAAATCAAAGGCACCTTATCTTGAAAAAGGAAGACAGGTTGACTCTCTCAAGAACTTATGCTTGAAAACAATTCCCATGCTTGAGGCAAAATTTAAAGAAGCAAACCGCATGGTTGATGACCGAAAAGCCGAAGAAATAGCAACAGCGGCAAGAATCGAAAATGAGCGGGTTCAGACAATATTGTCGAGAATGGCGGCGACACAGCAATTACCACCAAAGTGCATGTCGATGACATTTGAGGAAGTTGGTAAGCAAGTGGATATTTTAAAAGCCGATGACTGCGAGTGGGCAGATGAGCACCGGATGGATGCTGTTCAGCACACCAAAACAGCAATTGAAACACTAACCGGCGTGTATCATTTTAAGAAAGAAAAGGCCGAAGGTGAGGCCCTCATGCTGGCAAAAAAAGCAATAGAAGAAGCCGAAAGAGCTGAAGCCGAAAGACAAGAGAAGATAAAGCAAGACAAAATAGCCAAGGACAACAAAGAAAAGCAAGACAAGCTTGACGCTGAGAGGGTTGCTTTTGAGGCTGAAAAGGCCGCAAGTGCTAAAAAACTACAGGATGAGCAAGACAAGATTGATGCCCAGAAAAAAGCTGAAGCTGATCGGAAAGCAAAGGAAGAGGCTGACAAGCTAGAGGCAGAAAGACTAATCCAGGTAAAGGAAAGCAGAGAAGCGCACGCCAAAGAGGTCAAAGCAAGAGAGAAGGCCATTCTTGAGAAAGATGAAAAGCGCAGAGTTGACGTTGAGAACAATCTCATGAATATTCTTATTGTTGAACGAGGTTTTGATAAGAAAAAGGTTGGTCAATTGGTGAGAGATATTGTTGATGGTGAGTTTAGTCTGTTGAGCATAGTATACTAACGTGATAAAATGAATGACAAAGAGCGAGACGACCTATTACGTCAAAGAAAATCTATCATGATGAGCGATAGACTAACAGCCGAAGACCATGAGGCAATAGCAAAAATAGACGAACAGCTATACGGGCCGGTAGTATATGACGATTTTGCAAAGCGGAAAAAGCTTGATACTGGCCCGTCATTGGATGAGTCTTTGGAAGTAATCAAAAAGTTGTTTGGTTAAAACACAGACATAAATAATTAGGAGAAAATATGTTCAATCAATTTACAGGAATAGGAAACCTTGCAGCAGATGTTGAATCTCGCTATACTCAATCAGGAGTTCAGGTTGTTAATTTTACAACATGCTGTGAGTATGGGTATGGCGATAACAAACAAACAGAGTTTGTACGATGTGTTGCATGGGATAAACTGGCCGATATTTGCGCACAGTATTTAAGGAAAGGTAGCAGGGTTTTTATCCAGGGCACAATGGAGACCAGGAAGTGGCAAGATAAGGATGGTAATGATCGTTATTCGACGGAAATAAGGGTTAATAACATGAAGATGCTGTCACCTAAAAGCCAAGACCAGCCGCCAGAACCCCCTGCATTTGCAGATACGCCATTTTAGGGGATAATATGAAACCAACTAAAATAATATCATTCAAGAAGTCCGGCAGAAACGTTTATTATTTAACCTGCGACAACGGCAAGGAGTACAAGACCGGCGCCCTAGCAAAGATTATCGGCATAAGTGGCTCAGCATTACGGTTACGGCTTAATAGGTGGGGTCCACTGCACCCTGATGTGTTCCGCAATAAATCACGGCAGAACTTTTGCAAGCAGCCTAAGAGAAAAAAGATAGATCTTGATATCGTCGAGGGTGACTTGGCCGGCAAATACAACGGCAGGCGAACGGAGGTGGAGAGGCGGCATTTGCTTGATAAGATCCCTGGCCCTGGTAGTTTTGAGTTGGGGTTGATTTAGCATTGCAAAACAAAACCAAAATGGTATAATAACAAAAGATTCGGGATTGGCTCCCCGTGGATTGTATCTAACTTTATCGACAAATAGAAAAACTATGAATTTAATTAAATATAAATGGCTCTGCAACTGGATGCCAATAGAATTTTGGGTATTTTTCCCCTTGTCGAGATTCTATTCCAGTTGCAGAGCCATTTTTTTTTGGCATAAATCATGGATGAAAGAATACCATACAGGCAAATAATAATAAAGTGCGTGCAGGGAAAGCAAAAAAACACATCGATTTTGCACATATTTGAAGCGCACAAGTTCAAAACATTTGCCAGAATACGAAACAAACAGATACACCCGCAGCCACCTCTTAGGGATAATGGTTATTGGGATGACCATTACAGGATAAGGATTGACGGCAGGTGGTACTCAGGCGAACATAAGCGCAAATATGTTTTCTTCACAGCCGATGACATTAACGGCATTATTAATAACCTGGTTTTTAAATAAAATGGCTAAATACAGAAAAATAGACCCTAGAATATGGAATGATGCCAAGTTTAGAAGTCTTTCAGATAGGGGAAAACTATCCTTTTTATTTCTACTAACACACCCTCACATGACAGCAATAGGCGCTATGAGGGCAACTATACAGGGGCTTGCTGCTGAGATTGGCTGGCCAGAAAAAGCCTATGAAAAAGCCTTTGGCGAAGCCTTGTCTAAGGCTATGGTTAAGCATGATAATGATGCCTCTTTTGTGTGGCTACCTAATTTTATAAGATATAATAAGCCAGAGTCTCCAAACGTGCTAAAAGCGTGGGCCTCTTCTCTTGATATGTTACCAGAATGCCCTCTCTATAATGATTTATTACAACATGTTAAAGACTATAGCAAAGGCTTACCTGAAAGCTTTAGCAAAGTCTTGCCTGAAGCCTTTGGAAAGCCTTTGCCTAATCAGGAGCAGGAACAAGAGCAGGAACAAGAGCAAGAACCAGAACCAGAACCAAAGAAGAAAAAACATAAATATGGAACTTATAAAAACGTGCTTTTATCTGACGGTGAATTGAAGAAATTACAAGAAAAGTTTAACTCTTCAACAGACAAAAGAATTGACACTCTTTCAAAAGGGATTGAAAGCAAAGGCTATAAATATAAATCTCATTATGCTACTATTTTGGTTTGGGCTGAAAACGAAATCATAAAGAGCCAACAAACATCAAACGGCTACGCAGAACCAACACCAGAAAAAAACTATAGGGAGGGCTTGTAATGGAATTTGAACCCAGAGTCAAAAAAAGGGTTGATGCTGATAAGGAGTGTGAAATACACAATACCAAATATACAGAAATATCTTTTGATGTGTTTAGGTGTGCCGAGTGTGAGGATGAGAGAAGGGAAAAGCGAAGAGACCTAGAAAGACATGCTGAGTCTATGGAAAAAGCTAACAGAACATTAGTGCTACCAAAAAAGCTTCAGGCGTATTCTTTTGAAAATTATAAGATCAACAAGGACTCTGCCAAAATACTAAAAGATTGCCGTGAGTATGTGGAAAGCTGGCCCGATGTTGGCGGAATTTTAATGCTTGGCGGTGTTGGTACAGGAAAAACACACCTTGCAGTGTCAATATGCAAAGAATTACGCGACAAGGCTATATGTTGCAAATTAACAACCGTCAACAGGATAATAAGAGATGTTCGGTCTTGTTGGGGTGGAAAACGAACTGAAAACGGTTGGGGTGTTACCACGGTTATAACTGAGGAAATTATAATTGAAAGATATGTAAACCATGGGTTGCTCGTAATAGACGAAATAGGTTCACAATACGGCTCAGAATCAGAGAGAATAATTATTAATGAGATAATCAACGACCGATACGAAATGGACGCCCCTACAGTCATAATTGGCAATGTCTCTATGAAAGAAGCAAATAAGATACTCGGGACAAGGGTTATTGATCGGATAAAAGATAACGGTAACGTGATGTTTTTTGAATGGGAATCACACCGGAGGCTTAGAAAATGAGCAAAAATAGATATTCAAAAAAAATAGATGGTAACCAGCCTAAGATTGTTGAACACCTTTTAGCACTTCCGGGTGTGACAGTTGAACTGGATCATGATGATATTTTTGTAGGCTACAGGGGCGAAAATTATTGGATCGAGATAAAAAACCCGGCAGAAACCCTTGATAAAGACGGGCGTGTATATAAAGGCACATTTGAAGAGTCGCAAGTAGATCTTATGCGCGATTGGAAAGGCCAATATGATGTTGCATGGTCATTCATGGATTGCCTCGAAATAATAGAATATAAACCATGAATCAAATAACAGGTGAAAAATGAAAATAGATATAGCACAACTAGAATTTATAGACATAAACCTCCGAAAAATAATGGTGCAAATAGACATACTTTGCGAAACTGAGCAAACAATAACCAGTCTGTTTCGGATGGATGACCCAGGCGTACATGGTCAATTACCCCTCAGAGGCACAGACCTGAGATGCCGCAAGCACGACGAAGGGCTTGGTACAAAGATATTAGCTTACGTCAATGACAAGTGGATATATGACCCTAGGAGACCAGAAAAGATGTGTGCAATGATACACAATGTCGGATTGCACAGGCACATACATTTGCAGACTCACCCTAATACTATTTTGAGATAAAATGCGTTATATTAATAAAAACGCTTGCAATTAAATAAAGGTTAAGTTATATTGAATTAAAGGATGAGGAAATAAACTTAACTGGAGAGAATGAAATGAGAGCCGAAAACCTACTAGAAGTGAAACTGTTCCTTGGTAGAATAAACGATTTGTGTAAGTCTGATCATACGACAGATGAACTTCACAGAGAATATGATAAAATCTATAGAATTGTATACAATGAATTAAACCCTCACAACCCGATAGTAAGTAATGCACTAAGGGAAGCCATGTCAACCTTAGAGGCTAATGCGTTTTCTCTTTTTTATGCAGAGGGCCATGAAGTGAGGATATTAAACGCCGAAGAAAGGGTTGTTGCTTTTAATATATTTGAAGACTGTAATGATGACGATATTGTTGCAGATTGGGCAATCACATGGTTTTTAGATGATATGGAAAGGACATTTGGTAAAAATGAATAAACGAAAACCAGGCCGCCCGAAAGGAGCCAAGCAAAAAATACCACCAATAAAGCGAGTACCCATAACACCACGGGTACTCCCTGAAACGCTAACTTGGATAAATGGCCAGGGTAAAAGCCAGGGCAAAACCATTGATGAGCTTGTCAAAAAAGAAAGGCTTAAAAATGATCAAAAAATATCAGATATACAAAAACAATAAACTTGAAAAAGAATGTCGTTACGAATGGCAAGTTTCAGCCTGGCTGTTTTTGAATAATCATGTTTATGAGCCAGTACCAGGACTTTTTAGAGTCGATGAATGTATAAACATAATTCCACCGGACACTCTTTGTTGCGGGTGTGCGAATGAAGAGCATTACTAAATTTACTATTGAGGTTTAAGTGATGGGTAGAGATTCCAAGAAAGTACCTTTTATCTGTGATAAATGCCACAAAACCAGGTGGTTTCATATTTTTCCAACTAAAAGGGATTGCACTTGTCCTGACGGGGTAATGGAGATTTATTACCAAGACAATTATGAACAAATATCAGAAGTAACTGTTTGCCATACCTGCGTAAATAATTTTGAAGGCGGTGGTGAAAAGTGTAATTATTGTGTTAGGATCTAACGTTTGTTAACCGGAAAACAGAAGTATCGATTTTCCGAGCTGAACTACTGGTTATATTACGGAGGGAATTGTGAAAAGAGAAATAATAAAAACATCATTACTTCTTTGTGTTGCTGTTATTATATCGCTTGGTATTTTTAGACTTACATCCACCACAGAGGCAGACGACTACAGCAATACTCTTAAATACACAATATGGACAGGGGGCCTTGCGGTAGCTATTGGGTATGACGCAATGTCTTATATTAAAGATGAGGGGTTTGTTGAGTTTGTGTCGGGTGGTATAAAATACACAATGCCTAATGGTAAAATATACAAAATAACTCAGAACTACTGAAAATCTAACTCTAGCGGTTAACCGGCGTGGCGCTTTCTGCCACGTCAGCGTTGAGCGCGATTGTTAGATTAATTTTGGAGGGAATATCGTGAAAGATAAAGGCGAGAGAATGGTTAAGGTGTGGCATTTCTGGAATTCACAAAGTGGGCTTGTTGGCGGGATTATTAGTGGGCTTATTATTGTACTGATAATTCTAATTTTAGGTGCAGCATGGAAATAGAACGGCTTTTAAAGCTTGAGAAGTATCAAGACACCGAAAAAGAATTTCTTGAAATGATTCTATCAAACAGGATTGATTGTTATCTTGGCGATGAAAAAGGTGCCGCAATCAGCATTAAAAATTTCGGGATACTTGCTGAAGACATATTAAAATGGAGAGATAACAAAAGAACGAAAATCTAACTACGTAACTCACTCCTGCACGCCGCCGTTTGGCGTGTCAAGTGGAGCATATGGTTATGTAGATATTTAAGGAGTTTATTATGAGTGAAGATAAATATGTTTCTAAAATTAGCAGTCCAGACTTCCCGTTCCGTATTGATTCAACATACCTCGAAAGACCGGAGATTGTGAAAGCCATGCAGCTTGCGGATGAATTCAAGAATCACTGCTTTGAACACAACATTCCAAAGAGTGCGGAAATCATGGGGGTTGCCTGGTGTGTTGATTCTGTTAAAAAAAGGGCTTTTACCGAGGGGAAAAAGTCTGTAATAGATCGCATAAACAAGGTTCTCGGATTGACCACATAACTACGAAATTGAGAGGTGAGCGCAGATGAAAGATGAAGTGTGTAAAGACCACCTGATGGCCAAGCGTATCTGCGGGTGTTACAACGAAGACAGCAAGCGAGTCCACTCTAATACATTGTTAGTTTGCCCTATGTGCGGCGGTAAAATAAAAGACCAGGTTTATACGGATGGCGGCGAAGAGCACGGGAATTTTTATTGCCTTTCGGTCTCGTGTTACATGCCGCCAATAACATTCAGAGGCAGAGTTGAGCACAAGGAAATAATAAGGATACTGGTGCAAAGGGTAAACTAACTCCCACTCTTAACCGGTTTCGCGGCTGTTTGCGAAATCAGGTTGAAGGAGTGGTTAGATTAATTTTTAACTTTAATGGTGAAATATGAAAAAGATAAAAGAAGTTAATTTTAAGTTCAATCTTGGAGATATTTTAAAAGATGAAATTACAGGATTTACAGGTGTTGCTATAAGCCGTTGCCAGTGGATTAACAATTGCAACGTGTATGGATTGAAGTCCCAGAAACTAAAAGACAGTGTGCCTATAGAATCTCAACATTTTGACGAACCTCAGCTTGAACTTGTTGAAACAAAAGCTGTTTCGTCTAGTCGCACAACTGGCGGTCCAGAAAGAGTTTCTTGCAAGGCTAACTGTTAAATCTAACTACGGAGATTGAGCGGCTTGTGGTCTGACAGGACTCACATGGTGCGAAGCAAGTAGGTGGTAACCGGAATCCATACGGTGAAACCGAAGCGGGGCCACAGGTCAGTCTCAAATGAATTGTTAGATTCATTGGAGGTTTTTGTATGGCTAACTGGATGGAAATGCTTGAGGCAGAAGTCCTTAAAAACAAGGACAACATAAACAATATGGTTTGCACCATTCACCCAGAGGATCTGCGTAAAGAGTTTGAAGATGGTTTTGGGCTTGGGAATGGAAAGCCTTTTACTGCATGGTCTGAGCGCTTTGTATATTCCTCAGACCACTATGACGGTGCTGCGTGTGTGGTGTCGGCAAAATGCCGCCCATGTTGCAGAACAGTATTATTTAAAATCTAACTCTGAGCTGTGCGGTAAAGCGCTGTTTGCTTTATCCGGCTCGAGCGTGTGGTTAGATTAATTAAAACTAAGGAGAATGAACAATGAAGAGCCAAAAGGGATTTACTCTAGTAGAAGTATTGATTGTTATCGCTATTGTAGGGATATTAACAGCCGTAGCTATACCAATTCTTAGTCCAGACGATGCCCGTGTTGCAAAAAACAACATGACCAAGGCGGCAGATAACTTTGAAATAATGCGGAGAGTCGTAATGTATAACGCCATTACTGGAAAGAATGTGATGGTTACCGAAGGGCGGTGTTCAGTCGAGAATGACCAATATAGAACCTCAATTATTTGTAAAATAGGGGAGGGGCAATACATTAGAAACTTTTATGGTAGGTCTGACAATACCGCTTATCTCGTTGAGCAAATGGCACCAGTACCAGTTAACGTTTACCACTACAGGAGGACATTTAAGCCACAGAGCGTTTTGCCTGACATAGACTTTCGAGGAGATATCAATGCCCTTGGATCAGCAATTAGACCAGATGCTAACGATTGAAAATCTAACTCTGAGCTGTGCGGTGTGGCGCTTTTTGCCACATCCGGCTCAAGCATGTGGTTAGATTAATTATTACGGAGGCAATATGTTTGGAATATTAAGTGATTTGATTAATTCAGCAATAGACCCGATGTCATGCAGCACAACAGATTCCGACAGGGCGAGGTTTTATGAAAAACAAACGACTTGCGGTTCAGAAGAACTGTTTTTATGTGCTTGTGGTGCTGACACGTTTACCTATAAGTATGCGGGGTTGTATTGTCGTTGTGGCAGGGTGTATGACTTAAAAGGCGACACGCCAAGGGAAGTAATCTAACTGAACGCTCACTTGCGAACGAACGCTAGTGAGAGAGTCAACGTGGAGCAAATTGTTATGACATTAAGTGAACTAGCAAAGAAGGTTTCCGAAGCCGTAGAATCTGCGAACGAGTTCGGAGAATCACCCAAGGAGATTAACGTTTCCCTGCAAATTGATGGCCCAAAAACCGAGTCAGTATGTGCTATTGAGAATATTGAGCTCCATTATGACAATAACTGCCAAGCTTCTGGGTGCGTTCTTGTTGGCGAATTTTCCTTCAAGGAGGCGTAAACATGGAACAGAGCACCAGTTACGACCCTGAATGTACTTCTTGTGTCGAAAACACACCAGACGTGCATGAGGGTGAGTGCCCTGAATCGAAGCGGCTGTGCGGGCATCATTGTAACCACTCATGGTCACATGAACATTGTTGTTGGTGTGGGAATACCTTGAGTGTTGAAGAGTCATAACTCCAAGCTGTGCGCCGCGGTAGTTTGCGGTCTGCTCTAGCGCTTGGTTAGATTCATTTAAACTTTATTGGAGATGATATGAACAAAGTTGATTGCTACTTAAACGTAACTGCTCAGATAGAATGCCCAAACCGTCAGTGTGAAGGTGTTTTTGATCTGTTTGAAATTGAAGAACTTACAGAGGAAGGATATCTATATAAAGAGCTGTTATCTAATGAAGAAGGCTGGGGTAAAGAAAATTTCGGGGAAATAGTTAAATGCCCTGACTGTGGCAACACTTTTACTGTTGGGGATGTTATTTGGTAAAATCTAACTCTGAGCTGTGCGGCGCGCTGTATGCGTCCGGCTCAAGCATGTGGTTAGATTAAAAGCTTAACATTACAGAGGAAGTTAACATGAATATACCAATGGTAATTGGATTGCTTGAAGAGTTGAACGCTATTTTGTTACTTGAATATCATAACAAAAATCATCTTAAAAATGGCGGTAGACCAAACGTTCTCAACTGTGACCAGAGAGAAATTATAAAATTAGTACTTCATGAGTTGAACAACACTGGGGATAGACCAGAAACAACAAAAGACAGCCGATAAATCATGTATAGGCGAACTAGACCATATAGCGAGACGGGAATCAAGCGACTCACATGTTATAGAAAAGGATGCGACAATAAAGCGACCAGACAGTGGCAAATATGTTCTGACCATAATACGTATAGACCAATATGTGACAAATGTGATGTTGAGCTTAACAGAATTGTTCTTGAGTTTATTGGGTTTGATGATCGTGCTAACATGATTGATAGGTACAAACGTGCACTTTGAAAATCTAGCTCCCACTCTTAACCGATACGGCAAACAGCGCCATACCGGGTTGAAAGAGTGGTTAGATTAAGTGCTTAATTTAAAAGGAGAAAAATATGGAACATATAGACAAAGAAATAAAGGCGATAGGTCACTATATAGGCAACAGGATTTCTTCGGAAAAGCTTGACTACGAGCAAAAAAGGTCTGAACTGAATGTGAAAATCAACAGTGCGGTTGGTCGCATCAATGATCTTGAGCGAGGTTGGAAGAAAAGCGCTGAAATGCTCAAGGAAAGCCCAAACAAAACAACCATGCTAATCATGGCAGAATCCAGGCTAGAGGGGTTAGTATTAGTAAAGAACATTTTTATAGAAGAGTTGGGCAGCTAACATAGGATTAGACATAAAACAAAATATTGTTGACATTATCCAAAAGCAATGATACCATGGAGATACACTTAAAATAGGGGTCAAAATGCCAAGGTTAAAGCCAACAGTGACTATAAACATTAATTTCCACCCAATCGGCGAAAAATGCAAATTTGAGCTATGCTGGAATGATGTTATTAAAAAATACCGGATAAGATACAACAGGGTCAACTCAATGAAAGTCGAATATCTGACAATAAGCGAATTTTGCGTGAAGCTCAGAAAGTTTCTTAAAATTAAAACATCGGTGAAATGATGATAAAACGTACTATATGGCTCGCTATAGCATTTATATTGTATTTTGGCACTGCGGGGTTGATCGAGGCAGGAACAACGACAGGGCATATTGTCAGGACGCCAGAAGTTGATAAAATGATGCGTGAGGACTGGAAGAAGTCTCACTTTGACGGGTGTTACACCGTCCCAGACAGAAACCTTTGCTTTAATATAAAGGCTCAATTGTTAACATTTAAATATTAAGGCTGGCAATGAACCTACTAAACAGGCAGTCATGGGAGATATATATAGACTACTATAACTTGACCGATGACGAAATAAACAATCATGAGCTATGCGAAGAGCTAAGAGGCTCTTATCATTTTGCCCATATAAGACTTGCTCAGGCGGTGAGAAATTTGTTTGAAGAGATTCTGAAGGCATTTACAGGTAAACGGAATGTATAAAAACCACAAATGCATAGAGTGCGGATATTGCTGCTACACGGCTGCATCGTTTCCCATATCAAAAGCAGACATAAAAAGAAGCCCAGAGATTGAGAAATATTCAATTGAGGGTGAGGTCTGGTATGATCCGGAAACCAAGGAAATGATAATATGTCCTTTTTACTCAGAAGAATCTTGTTTAATTTACGACAAAAGGCCACAGGTGTGTAGGGATTATCCGAGATCGCGTGAACAGGCATTGTTTACTGAGTGTAAGGGGGTTGTTAGTGTAGAGACTGAATCGAGTGGTAATATTAAAGATTTTATAAAGGCAAAATAGGAGGAATAATCATGGCAATGTATCCAGGAACACCGACAATCCGAACAGAGATAAAAAAAGGTAAAGACGGGCAATACTACACATATGTGTGGAAAGATGGCACGGTAATCCGCACAGTTCCAACAACAGATAGCCAGATAAGGAAGGAGCGAAAGTCTTTGCTCTATGTGCCACCTGTTGGCTGTTTGGCGTTAAAGATCCACGGCCATAAAAAGTATGGTAAATATTTGCCCAAAATATAAAGAGGTGTTTGCGTATGGGGAATATAAAAGATGGTACTGAGGTATTTGTTGTGCTGTGTGACAACGGGTCGCATGGATCATCAGGAAATATAATGAGCGTGTGGGGTTCTGAATTGGAGGCGGAGCTTGATTGTAGAGCATTAGAACTATCTACAGTTGGCTGTTATTTTGATTATAAGGTGAAAAGGTTGATAGTAGGGGTTCCGGGGGAGGCAGAATGATAATACAAGGGATTGACACAAGAGTATCGGTGATATGTCATGCAAGTAGGTGTAAGTATAATCGTGAGTTAAAGTGTAGGTATAAATCAATATTGATCAGAGAGGATGGCTGTTGTCAAGACATTGAACACAAGGCGTATGTCGACACAGAAACAGGGGCTAATCTCATACAAAATAATGACTTTGAAAGCTACACGCACCCAAGGGCTTGGGCGCCGGTTGATTGCAACACAGAAGACTGTGAACCAAACAAAAAGATCAAGCAGATACGTAATGCTGTTATGGAATACTACAATGACACAACACCGGGGGCTTTACACAGTGCCGTATTAAAGGCCAATGGTGACCTATGTTACAAGGTGCAAGAGATATTGGGTATGAGTTGGACAAGATAGCTGACGTGTTGTACATGGATCGTCTAAAAGAAATGAATAGGTGTTGATATGAAAGAAGAAGCCCATGAGGCAATAGCAGCACTACAGGCAAGGAAGGTAAGACTAGAACAAGATATCTTGCAATCAATTAATAGGCTAGTAAATGAGTTTGAGGATGAGACAGGTGTGAGCCTTGATGGTGTCTCTGTAGAGATGGTTGACATAACAGGGTTTGGTGATAAGCTGAGGAAGTGTGTTATCGTTGGCGTTACTGCTGACCTGAGCTTATAGGGGGTGATATGACAAAGACCAACATAGAAAGATGGGTAGATTCAATTACCACAACCACATGTTTTGATAGAGAATGTAGGTTTAACTATCGCGGGCATTCATGCGGATTCTTATCTAAACATATAGCTATAGGTAAGGGTGGCGTGTGTCAGCAGCGTGAGGAGGGGAACCACGTGGGGTGTAAGCATGCCAAGTAAACCATGCAAGAAGGCAGGCTGTGCAGTGCTGGTGCGGGATGGGTCGGGGTACTGTGCAGAACACCAACAGGTCAAGCAGGATAGAGAGGCGGCAGCTAATGCCACTGATCCTTTCTATTGTACTGCAAGATGGCAGAGGCTAAGGAACTACAAGCGCAAGGTCAACCCACTGTGTGAACCGTGCTTAGTCAAAGGTATAGTCAAGGGTGTCCAGATGGTAGACCATACGATACCTATTAAGAAGGGTGGTAGGCCATTAGACTTAAGTAACCTCAAGTCGATGTGCAATGAATGCCATGCTACCAAGACCGCTAATGACAAGATGAGGTAGGGCGTGATATTGAGCTATATGGAGGATAGTTGAGCTATGTTGAGCGAAATTGATCTAAAGGGGGGCCATGTCGATCTTCTTAGCGTATACGGCTCTACACCGCGCATCAAGTTAATTATTGCGAGGCAACCTTTAAATATAAAGGGGAGTAGGTGCCATGGAAACCATTAAAAAGCTATGCGAAAACAAACAAGACATAGAAGCCCAGGCGCTAAAAATGTCAAAGCCACAACAAATATTAGTCCTTGCAGCACACAAAGCGGGTATGAGAATAATAGAAATATTTGGCCTGCCTGGAAAAGTTGGTTTAGCTTTATGCTTGCACGAAGAGTTAATTTCCCAGGAAATGAAAAAGATAGAGGGAAGTGATGAAGTCAACTAATCAAGACATGCTTGCACCACCTCTCGTAACCAAGGAACCAGCACCACCGGCACTTTTGAACGGAATCGGGCGGGTAGAATGGAGGCGTTTAGTAAGGCTTTTAATTCAAGAGGGCGTATATACCCAATTTGACAGAGCAAAATTATTAATACTGTGCATTGAATACCAAAGATACATAGGATGTATAAAGTATATAAATAAACATGGTGAAACGTGGGCGGGTAAAAATGGCTATGTCCAGATTAGACCGGAGGCAACACAGGCGAATAAGTCTTTCGTTGCTTACGTGAAAGCGGCCGCTAGTTTTGGGTTAGATCCTGAATCGCGGTCTAAGATTAAAAAGAATACTCCATCAAAAACCAACGATAACAGCTTTGAGGGGCTATAAAATGACTAAAAAAATGTGTGAGAAGTTATTTAAAGAATTCAAAGGACTGAAAACTGACAAGGAAAGGTGGGCGTGGATTATAAAAAATCAAAAACGTGGTATAACTGTGTGGCTCGGTAGGTTTATCACAACAGCAACATTTGACGAATATCCTGACGATTATATATTGAATTTTTATGCCCCAGCAGGCTTGAGCGTTAGCTTTTGTGATATACTCGATTGTGTAGGGGTAAAATATTCGCCCATTAACAATAAGTGAAAAATTACACAAAAATAGCACATCAGTATTGCCTTGATGTTGTATCAGAGAAGATACCAACATCAAAACTCACAATAGCGGCTTGCCAACGTCAACTTGATGATTTAGAGCGGCAAGGTTCACCGGACTTTCCTTATATATTCAATCCACAATTAACAGACAGCAACGGGGTAGATTATTACCCTGCAGAAAGGATCTGTAAATTTGCTGAATTGATGAAGCACACCAAGGGAGAGAAGAAAGGTCAACGCTTTTCCCTGGAACCATGGCAATGTTTTTTTCTTACAACTATATTTGGCTGGATTAATACCAAAGATAATTATCGCAGGTTTGACGAAGTATATGCAGAAATCCCTCGAAAAAATGGTAAATCCCCGATAGGTGCTATAATTGGTCTGTATATGCTTACAGCAGACCTTGAGGCAGGAGCAGAGATCTACAGCGGGGCAAGCAATCGCGACCAGGCTCTTGAGGTTTTCAAGCCTGCCTGGATAATGGCACGATCTAATAACGATCTGAAAAAACTTTATGGCCTGACCATTTACGGTGAAAAGCCGACCTTTGGTTCAATAGTAAAAAATGATGACCTTGCCACATTTCAACCATTAGTTGGTGATCCTGGAGATGGTCAATCAGTCCATTGTTATTTGTGCGATGAATACCACGAGCATAGGACAGATAATCAATATGGAACCATGAAAACCGGCACAGTTGGTCGTAGGCAGTCTATAATTGCCGTTATTACAACAGCAGGTACAAACATAGCAGGGCCTTGTTATTTGCTCAGGACACAAGTGGTAAATATCCTTAACAAAGACGAAGGGTTTGAAAATGAGTCTCTTTTTGGCTTAATCTATGCCCTTGACCCAGAACATGACTGGACAGACATTAACAACTGGCCAAGGGCTAATCCTAATTGGGGAGTGTCAGTAAATGCAGACAAAGCCGAAAAGATATTGCGGGATGCATTGCAAAAGCCATCGACACAAAATATAACCAGAACAAAGCATTTAAATCAATGGATGAACGTAGCAAGTGCCTTTTTTGACATGGTTGCACTAAAAAAATGTGCTGATAAAAAGCTGAAATTTGACAGTTTTAAAGGAGAATCCTGCATTACAGGTGTTGATTTAGCATCGAAAACCGATTTGACTGCTTCAGTAGACGTTTTTTTTGAAGATGTTGGAGGAAAAAAGCATTATTACGCTTTTACCAACGCATACATACCGGAAAGAGTACTAGAGGGTGACAGCTCTAAACATTACCAGGAATGGGCCAAAAACGGCCATTTACATGTTATGCCTGGGGCAAGCATAAATACGGACATTATAGAGAATGATATTGACGACAGGGCAAAGATAGTGGATATAATGGAAATTCCACACGATCCATGGAATGCCGCTACCATGGTAGGCCACATGGAAGCCAAAAAATTTGAAATGGTAGAAATTAATCAGACAGTTGCCAATATGAGCGAACCAACAAAAGAACTGGAGTCAGCTATCCTTGACGGGCGCTTTCATTATGACGGAAATCCTGTGATGACGTGGTGTCTCGCAAATATAGTATGTGAGTATGATACAAACGACAACGTAAAGCCGAAACGTGCAAAGAATCAGAATCATTTGAAGATAGATTGTGGAATTGCCCTTATCATGGCAATAGGTCGTGCAATGGTGCATAAGCCAAAGGTTAAGGGCAATGACGGGAGTTTACTTAATTTAGCTTGGTGATAAAATGGAAAAAGCAACAATGATACTAATAATTAGCAATGTCCCAGGCGTCGATGTGGCGGATAATAATATAATGATACCACAAGAACACAGGGAAGACGTTGTGAACATGATAGCAAATGCACTAGAGATGGAAAACGACATACAAATTGACGATATCGAAGGTGATACAATTCTAGTTCCATTCATGACGTTATTTAATGCCAAAAGGATACAGTTCACAGACATTGAAAGAGACGATCAATAAAAGATATTGACATAATTAACCACATACCATATATTGTATTATAAATAATTTTTACATACAATAACCGTGCACAGGTAATTATGTCAAAAATGGCGTATTTGTACGATTTTATGATTTTGTTAGGGCTGACCTCGTTAGGGGTTGGCCTTTTTTTTGTTTTTGGCACAGGAATAACTATGGCAATAATGGGAGCTATTGTCTTTATTCTTGGCGCTTTTGGTCATTCAAAGGTCGGTAAATGAGCATCTTTGGCAACATATTTGAGCGTAGATCTGTAATAGGTGGTGGTAGCTTAACCGATTACAATGATTTTTGGTATTCAGCTACCGGTGGCCCTGGTGCTACTGTCAATAAAGCAACCGCAATGAGAGTTGCAATGGTGTCCACCTGTGTGTTTTTGAGAGCTAACACTATTGCTCAATTCCCCCTTAAGCTGAAAAGAAAAGTCGGCGATAAAATAGAAGATGCTAATAATCATCCATTATATAATATAGTAAAATTGCAACCTAATCCTGAAATGTCATCTTTTAATTGGCGGCAAGCTGGACAGGGTAATGTTGATACAACCGGTAATGAATTTAATTGGATTGAGAGAAACAGACTGGGAATAAAAGCCCTTTGGCCACTTCCTCCTGAAAACGTTACGATCAGGCGGGCCAACAGCGAAGATATAAAAAGGTTTCGGCTGAGTAAAAGCGACAGAATAGTTTATGACGTTAATCTGCCGGGCGCTTCTCCTGTAACGATTCAGGCAAAAGACATTTTACAACATATTGGATTTAGTTTTGACGGAAGGGTCGGAAAAAGCGTTATCGGTTACGCATCAAAGACGATAAGTAACGGCCAGGAGTTGGATTCATTTCAAGCGCAGTGGATGAAGAACGGAATGCATACCAGCGGGACCATTGAACACCCTGAAGTGTTCGGCGATAACATGGCGAGCTTTAGGGAAGCATTGCGCAATCGATATTCAGGTGAGGCAAACGCCGGAACACCATTAATACTTGAAAACGGTGTAAAATATAATCAAATAAAAGTATCCCTGGCAGATCAACAATTTATTGAACAATCAGAATTAAACGCTTTAGAGATAGCAAGAATATTTCAGATACCACCATCTCGGGTTGGTATTGCTGGCATTAACGAATCAAACGCCTCTCTTGAGCAGGAAAATTTAAGGTTTTTAGATACTTGCATCATGCCAATAATTATAGGCAGAGAGCAAGCAATGGACATAAAGCTTTTAACAGAAAAAGAACGAAAAGCAGGCTATTATTTCAAACACAACATAGACTCATTGCTAAGACCAGATGCAGAGACCAGAGCAAAAGTAAATAAAACTCATTGGGAAATGGGCAAGCCGTACAACGAGATTAGAGAGCAAGACGACCAGAATCCGATTGAAGGTGGTAATAAGTCATATGTGCCAATGAATTTCATGGATGCCAACGCAGAAGACAAGCCAGAACCAGAGAAGAAATCAAGGGAAAGCAGGTCTATTGCATCCAGGGACAAAATAAAGCAACGGTGGACACCAGTTATTCAAGCAACTGCTGATAGGCTCGTTAGATATGAAGCAAATGCAGTTGAGAGGCAAGCTAAAAAGAATCTAAAGCAACGATCAGAGCAAGACTTTTTAACATGGGCGGCAAGCTTTTATGCTGACTTTAGGGCAAGAATCACAAATGATCTTGGCTCAGTCTTGCGTGAATACATGCTGTCAATTGCGGCTGAAGTAAGAAAAGAAATAGGTTCGACCCTCGATGATTCAGAGCTTGACGAAGAAATAAGGAGCTACATTGACGGAATGGCTAATCAATGGGCTGGGTCGAGCGAAGGTCAATTGACTCAATTGCTAGATGAGGCCAAAGACTCTTTTAATGAAATTGTAAAGCGTGCTGAAGAGTGGCGAGACAAAAAGACTGAAAAAGTCACTAGGCGTGAAAGTAGTGGGGCTTCAAATTCAATAGCAACAGCTCTGTTTTTTGCTATGGGGTTGTCCAGCGTTTGGAGAAATAGAGGTAAATCCTGCAAATACTGTAGGACGCTTGAAGGAAAGACAATCAAAAGAAAGCAGTACTTTGTTGAATTGGATGGAGTTGATCCAGGCGATGGCAGTCAAATAATGGTGCCACAAGGAAGAACTAAATATCCACCGTTGCACTCAGGGTGCGATTGTTACGTTGTAGGGGCATAATATGAAAAAAGAACTAAGGGTAATGGGCGGAAAACTAGAAGTCAGGCAGCTAGGTGAATTTAAACAAATAACAGGCTATGCCGCTGTTTTTAATTCACTATCAGAAGACCTGGGCGGATTTCGCGAAAAGATCAATCCAGGGGCATTTGCAAGTGCTATAAAGAAGTCCGACACAGTAGCCTTGTTTAACCATGACTCGAATATAGTCCTTGGCAGGTCTTCAGCCGGAACGCTTAGATTGAAAGAAGATAAGAGCGGGCTTCATATGGAGATAGATCCACCCGACACCCAGGCGGCCAGGGATTTAATGGTTTCGATTCAACGTGGCGATATTAAACAACAGTCATTCGGTTTTGTCGTTAAAAATGACTCATGGGAAACCGTAGATGGCGAAGAGATAAGAACAATTGGCGAAGTTGAAGAGCTTTATGATGTAAGCCCAGTTACTTATCCAGCATACCCCGATACAAGCGTGGCCTTACGGTCACTTGAAATAAACAAGACCAGCGCGACCGCTGGCGAAAACAGCGTTACCGCTGAAAATGAAGATATCGAGATAAATCTATTACTTTCCAGAACAGAGAGGATGATATGAATTTAGCAGAACTCAGAGCAAAGCTGAAGGGTTTGCTTGATGCGGTGCGAGAGTACCAGGGCTTAGAGCCTGAAAAAAGAACAAAAGAAGTACGTGAAGTACAAACGGCCAGAATGGAAGAGATACGACAGCTTGAGGGTGACATTGCCGAAGCAGTCGAGTTTGAAGCAATGGAAGCACGTAATCTTGAAACCATAAACGAGCCTGGTGGTGATATTCGTGGTAACTTTGATAATGCAGAAGTGCAAGACCAGCCAATTTATAGAGGACATGGAGCACTCGCACGACAATGTGTAGATATTGCAACCATCCAGACCGGCAGAGCAGGGTCAGCAGAGGCAAGAGGGCGAATCAGTCAAGTTGAGAAACGTGAAAGCGAACTTCGGGCGGCTGGTGTTGGTCAAGTTGAAAGTGTAGCTATGGAAGGTGGAATACTCCTTCAAGGTGAATCAACAATTGACCTCATGACAAATGGCTGGAATAACAACGCTCTGCTTCCACGCACTGACAATATGACTATTTCAGGCGCGTTTTATGATGAAATTGGTATTGACGAAACATCAAGGGCCAATGGGTCACGCGGTGGTGGTGTTCGGGTTTATTCTGATTCTGAATTAGCAGAGATTACATCAAGTTTAACCAAGTTTAAAAAAGTTCGCCATGAGCCAGAGCGGCTTACTGGTCTTGTGTATATGTCTAACGAACTCAATGACGATGTGGCAGGACTGCAAAGCCAGCTAAACAAGCTTTTTGGCAAAGAGTTTGCTTTTAAAATGCAGGATCTTGTTGTTGAGGGTTCTGGTGCAGGCGAAGCACTTGGTTTTAAAAACTCAGCGGCTACCATTTCAGTAACAAAAGAAACTGGACAAGTTGCAACTACCATCGTTTATGAAAACCTTCTCAAGATGATAAAGCGGGTTCACCTGTCAAATGTTAACAACCTGATATGGTTAATTAACCAAGACTGCCTTGATCAGCTTTACACCTTAACCGTTCCTGTAGGTACTGGGGGTTCTGTAGTAAATGCCTTTAGGCCCGACTTGAGAAACGAGGGTAGTATAGGCACATTGTTAACCTATCCGGTTATACCGATTGAACAAGCAGAAACCCTTGGAACAAAGGGTGATATTACCTTGATAGACCTGTCACAGTATCAGACAGTAAACAAAGGTGGTGTCGAATCTGCAATATCAGCACATGTGAAGTTTTTGAACAATCAATTGGCACTCAGGTTTGTAATGAGATTTGGTGGGCAGCCTAAAATTGACAGTCCAATCACACCATTTAAGGGTACCTTGACCGTATCCCCATTTGTACAGTTAGCTGTCAGATCATAAGGAGCGTAAAAAATGGATAATTTCGGAGAAATTCAGGTAGTTAATCTACTGCCACCAAAAGACATTAGTGCAGGGGCTTTTTCAACCGCATATGTCAACATGGAAAATTATAGATCAGTTGAATTTATAATTGCGGTCGGTGCCAATGGTGCAGGCACTAAAGCTGTCACCCTGAAACAGGCTATAAACACGTCAGGGTCAAGCGCAGCGACCCTTGTCCCTGTTGCACCCATGAATCATTATTATACCAATGCAGCAGCGGCAGCAAGTGCAAGCATTGATAATGATACCTATGTCAAAACCACATTAACTTCTGGAACCTTTAACATTGTTGCCTCTACAGACAACCTTTGCTACAGACTCACTGTTAATGCAGACCAGATGACCAATGCCTCGAGTATGACTCATCTTGGCATAGGTATTGCGACAACTAGCGCGGCCTCTCTGGTCGGTGCTGTTGCAATCTTAAGAGAACCACGTTATGCAGATAGCGCGCCTCCAACGGCGATGGATTAACGTTAACTAACGGGAGCTGGTTAAAAATGGAAGAAACAAGTTATTACGACTGGATAAGGGCAAACGACATTGTAGAATGGTGTAAACCCTTAATAGCGCAAGCAGGATGGGCGTGGCGCGAAGATGGAAAGCTCTACGCACAACTTAAGCCTGGCATTTATGACACGCCATGGCATCATGTTAAGTCTGATTATAGATTAAAATGTGGACTCTGGCACCAGATAATGTTTGACATGATCGGCTCAAAAATGCCAAACGGAAAAAGGTTTGTCCCTAGCAAATGTCAAAATTGTTACAAAGTTGTTGTGAGGCCCAAAACACTTGTTGAGCTTTTTGGCTTGATATCGTTGCAGAAAACACTTGACAGACCGTCGAAAGCAGGTATTGAGCGGCGCGAGTCAGTGCATGGGCTATATGGCGGATATTTTTATAACTGGGGATTGGCTGAGGGGAAGGATTGTTACAATATTATCAGGAAGGCAGTTGATGAGCATGAGAATCTTGGTCCAGGAACTGATGTTTTACTCAAAAGAGGTTGTACTGAATACGAACATGCTTGCGGTGACTCAGATAAATGGGAAATCACAGCCGACCAGTTACACGTTGAAGGACTCCTTGAGAGATGGCTTGTAACTGATGACATTGAACACAGGCAACCTGAAAAGATGATTCATAATGTTCATAGAAAATGGATAGAGTTCGCCTATACTTATGGTGACGCTACCTACACAAGATTTACCGGGGGAAAACCACTTTATCCGCCATACAAAACATATCAACATATTACAGATGAAGAAATCGCGGCAGCAAGCAAGGTGTGACAGTAATGAGGGACATGTTCTCCCGTGTGTGCCTCGTTACACCTTGTCTAAAGAAACGGCAGAAAGTAAACGGGCAAAGAAGCGAGAGCGGCGTTCCACAGCGTCAAAAAAATGACAGTTAACGAGGTATTGTTATGGGGACCAAATGTGAATTTGTAAATGGAAAACAGATTTTTAGCAGTGATGCTATGTTTGTTTCAGCTGGTAAGATAACGGCTAATCAACAAGTAGCATCATCAACCACTGAAACTGCGTTAGTTTCAGAAACTATTTATGCCAAAACGCTTGCCTCGAC
>PJEL010000604.1_pt1 | contig 41801 bp, 54 predicted proteins | sample 1853271 | NCBI WGS metagenome assembly PJEL01 (sample SAMN08108733, study PRJNA415343) | Invertebrate metagenome, whole genome shotgun sequencing project. | host: Globobulimina | place: Sweden: Gullmar Fjord | collected 2015-08
AAGGCCACCCAGTTGAGTTAAAGCCTCATCTCTTAACTGAGTAGGCAGGGCATTAACTTCTTTTAAATATTCAAGCTGTTCCCGTTGTGACTGTGCCTGAACGCCTGCTGCCGTTGTTGCACCAGTCGCGGCAGTTTGAGCAGCCTCTTTACTTGCTTTTCCAGCTTCAGTCATACCCATATAAGTTAAACCACCACCAACAACGACAGCCGCAGAAACTACACCGCACATTTTAGTACCTCCAACATTTCTGTTTCATCAATAAATATTTCTTTTTCAACATCTTCAATGGTTGTACATTTTGTAGGATGATAATTAATCCAGGTACAATCTGTTAAAGCATAGCCAGCCTTTTTTTTCATAGGTTGTGAAGTTAACGTGCATGGACCTTTTATTCTTTTAAATCCATCTTCTGACGCTATTATCATTTCTCCTGACAAAACAACATCAAAACACTCGTCACGGTGAAGTTTTCCGGTTGCAAACGTTCCTTTCTTAAACGTAATCTCTCGTCGATACATGCCTTTTATGAATTCATGTGTGACAGGTATGTCAACTTGAGGTAATTCTTTTAATATACTTTCAAAAGCCAGCACTCTTTCCTGAACAGATAAATTATTAATATGATCTTCATTAAGCAATAAGTCGTATGCGGCTGCATCAACGCCTTTCATATAAAATCTTTTCTTTGCTAAATCTGTAATATCCTCATGTACTTTTACTAATTCTGGACGGTCAACCTGCAAAGAAAGTGTTTGTCTGTAATTTACACAAATTTCTTCACCTTTCTTGATATCTTCTGAAGCAATCAACCAAATATCATTATTAAATAAAACAAAGGCTCCGTTTTGTTTTGGTGAGTGGTTCCCATATCTTCCGGCTAAGGTTCTTTTCTCATTGTTTTTAGCAACACAAATCAGCTTTCCTTTTTTGTATTCTTTTGTTGAAAATATTCCAAGTCCATGGATAAGGGATTTTTTTATTTCAATACCTTCTATCTTATCCTCAATTAAATCTGATTCATTTTCGACTTGATTTGTAACCAATTCATGATTTAATCCAAAATCAGCAATTGCACTGTAATAGTCCGATTTAATTATTGATAGTTCTGTTTCATTCATTATGACCCTGCTGTATATTCAATTATTGTTAAGTAAGCATTTATTCCTGTTCCGCTGCCTACAGCTATTATATTGTTTGTTGGTCCAAACCCTTGTCCAATTATACCGGAAATATCCATAGTAGATCCAGCATTCATAGAATAAGTATCAATTATAGCACCTGATGCAGAAGTTAGGTCAGGTGATATATATATATTAACTGTAACAGTGCTTGCAGAAGTATTATGCATATAAGCTGCTGTTACGGCCGCTCTTTCTCTTGTTCCAGATGCTGCGTCTAATAACGTTGTATCTGATGCCAATATTGCAATAATTCCTGTTCCGACATTCCCTTTTATCGCCATAATTACCCCACATACAATAATTGTTCTAAATCATTAATTTGTTTTTGTTGTTTATTTATATTCGCTCTGTTCTTGCCTGATTCCATATTTATTGATGATAATTGTAACATATCATTTATGGTATTGATAATATTATTTATTCTTGACGTGTTTTTATTTATCATACCTGAATAAGTATTAACAATATTATCAATATTTATTATGTTTTGAGTGTTTTCTGTAATCTGATCACTGCTTATATCTAAATTGTTAATAATGGCTTGTAGCTTTCCAATTCTACCATCTATTGTTGAAACTTGCTGATTTACATTTGTAAAGTCTTCATCTGTTGTATCCACGTCTGTCGCGACTGTTATTATATTTTCTATAATATTTAAATAATCTTCGACCAAAGCTTCGGGCCAGCCTGATATATTTTTTAACTCAACAGCATTTAATAACAACCCTTTTAATTCGGCTTCTAAATTAGCCATAGTTTATCTCCAATAATGAAAAAGCCATTCTTGAGGTTGACGCTCCACGGAATTTAAAACCTATCCAATCTCTTACATAGCCTATGCGCCTTAAGATAAACCTTTTCTCATAATCAAGTGGATCTGCGTATAAGTCCCAATATTCAGTACCATAAGTTACTCCATTATGAGTTAATGAAAAGGCAACCGTTGCGTCTTCTGCTGTTGTGTGTCCTGGTATTATTTCAAGCTCTATAGAATCTATTGACATTTTTTCAAGATTTATAAATGGAGTGAACATAATCCACTCGACTATATTACCATACTGAGTTGAAATATCATTGTCTAAGGTCCCTATATTACTATTTATCTTGTCTCCATAAACCCAATTGCCAGAACGAGAATCAAAAACTCCGTTGATACCCCTATATGGCGTGTCTCCAGCAACATCTGATTTTAATATCATCCATGCTGTTTCTATTCCAAAAACAGCGGCAATTGACTCATTAAAACATAGTGTTTCATTTGGAAGGTGGACAATTATAAATGTCACGTTGTCTTCTGTTCTTGATTCCATTCTCATGTCTGATAATTCAGGCTCAGTATAAGCAGCAAGTATTTTATCAATTTCTCTGGTAGATACTTTTTTAGAACTTCCAACGGTAACTGCAAAGATTCCCAAAGACTCTTCTTTTCTTCCACCTGTTATATAGTATTTCCCACCTGATTCACATTTCGCATGAGTTGAAACTATTCCAATCTTTTGCGCTCTTGTTTCAACTCTCTGAAAAGCAAAGTTGTCTGTTGCTACATTAACAAAATATTCAAGAGTATATCTACCAAAAACCATCACTTTATTATCTTGAGTTTTTGAAAGTCCTAAAGTAGGGTCTGGCATAAATTCAGCAGTTGCAAACTTTAATGGGTCAATAGATGTTTCGCTTGAAATATCGGTATGATAAATAAATTCTCCGTCTGTAAGAAAATAATATCCATCCACCCAAACGCAATCAATAGGATTTCCTAAATCAGAATCGGTTACCTCTACAAGGCCGCCGCTTACACTATATAAAAACATCTTACCATTAGCTATAACACATTGAGTATTAAAACTATAAGGCATTGAAACTTGTTTAGTTCCTGAAATGTCGCCAAGTTCTACAGTTGTTCCGGTCGAAGAAACAGAAATTAGCTTTGTACCAGATACTCTGAAATGATTTGAGAATCTTTCATTGTAATTTGCTCCACGGTCAATCCCTGAACCAGTACCTAAAAGCGATAAGCCTGGGTAATTTAACATGTAGCCGTTTGCCCCTAATACTTTCTTGGCAACAGCATACATATTCACCGGCAAAGCGTCCCGGTAATCTGTTTCTACTCCGATTTTATCGCCTTTTATTATTGGTATTTGAGCTTTCATTATTCCCTTTTTAATTTTTTTCAGGTTCTTGCGCTGGCTTGAGCCATTATAATAATACTCCAATTTGAATGGTTGAATGTTCTATACTATTATTAACCGCTGTTGTAACATTAACTACAACACCTTCTGAGCCTGAACCAGACACTGATTGAGTTAGTTCCGTTCTTTTATATGCGAAGTCTTCACCACTGGCAAGATTGTTGTTTGTTCCATAGTCAGTAGCTAAATCAACGATAGTTGACGCACCAGGGGCAAATGCTGCGGCGCTATATGTCCACCCTGTATCACTATGGTAGTATAACTCAATATTCAATGCTGATTCGCTTGCACCTGCTCTACCAGTTACTTCAAAATCTGTGACTGTAAAATCCCTATTCCCAAAATCCTCATACTTTGCAAAACCATAATTAAATGTAAAGGCTCCGGCTGCACCGGTTAAAGTATATGTGATCTGACCCAACCACTTTTTAGTAGTTTCAAAATATTGATCTGTTGTTGCTGCATCTGTATCAGCCACAATTATTTCTGAATCAGCATCATTTTTGACCCCTAAGTCATTTATTGAAACACCTGAAACGGTAAGAACAAGATCAGTACCACCGGCTCCGCTTGCGACTACAAAAGCATGAGCTGCTTTAATTCTATCAGCTACGCCGTATGTTTGAGTTACTGTTCCACCTATAGTAAGTGTTGTGTCTGTCAATGGTGCATCATAGAAACCAGCAAACCAATGATTTCCAGATGTGCCTATGTCAGCTATTGCAAAACTCCTTGTATCAGGGGAAAAACCTATTCCTGCTTCTCGCTGTGGGTAGGTACAGAATAGTGTCCCAGATGTTGCACTGCTGATTACTATAGCCATTTTTGTGCAATAGTTAGGATATACGGGCTTTGTGTTCTGAAGTCCACCAGCTACAGTTGGTGACAAGTATAAAATATCTCCTGCTGCCCATGCCAGAGTATTAAAATCTCTAACAAGTCCATACGTGGTACAGTATCCAATACCTGTTGATGCAATCGAGGTTTCTGTAATCAAGCCTATAGATGCGGCTGTATTGTCTGCGTTCGCTTGTGCTAGTTTAACTTCAGGGTAGGTTCCGTCTGCTCCTGACATATAGACAGCCTGACCGTTAGTTATAGCAGACCCCTGGTCATTGTAAACTTTGGGAGGTACAAAAATCTCTTTCCCTATGTTATTTGTTACACCATCGGAGTCTGTCTGGTAGCTTAATGATTTATCGGTGCTATCGTAATATAGGTTTCCTTCAACATGTGTTGGCGCTGTTGATGGTGTAAAGTTTAATACTTCAAGCCCATCCGTAATGTACTTTACCCAAGCACTTCCGCTATAATACACAGGACTATTCAAGGTTGTATTATAACCTGTATCACCAGCGGTCAAGCTTGTAGTTGGCTCGTTTGCTGTTGTGAAACTCCCCCAATGGTGATTCCCTGTTAAAACAACAGAAGCAGTATGCAAGTATGAATACCCTTGTTGCTCCATGTAAAAATCAAGGTCGTCTTTGCTTGTCGCGTCAACATCAATTGACACGGCGTTAAGTTCTCCAGGGTCAACACTTGAAACCGTATCGGGTATCTGATTATTAATTTCATCTTCAAATTTTATATCATTTTGGTCTTGAGAATAAATGTAAATAGGCATTATACAAGCTCCATTGTTATAGAAATTTTTGACGGTGATGTGGTTGCCGGGTTGGACATCTGCGCTCTAACTGAAATACGATCTGATTCTGTTACAGGAATAAATCCATTAGTGTCCTTTGCCAATACATCAGAGACAGCCATAGTAACTGACAATGCTGTAACTAATGTGCCATTAAGATAGACTGTATATGTTACGTTAAATCCTACTCCAGTAATGCCATGATACACATGCAGGTTTCTCAGAAAACCATCCCTTGGAGCAACCATTTCGATACGAGACGTTGGCGCTGTCTGGAACATATCGTAAGGGTTCATGTATCGAAGTGTTGTTGTAAGCCCAATATTGGAAGCACCAAACATCAGGACAGAACCAGCACCTAAATCAACCCAATCATCATTTGTAATTGTGTCAACATGAATATAAGCAGTGCTATCAACACCAGATTTTCGTATCCTTATATCACCAAATTGACCCGTATCAGTACCCTGTGGATTTGTAGTTGTTGGAATCAAGCGTACCGATGCACCACCTGTACCTGAACTATTATCAAGTATTAAAACTGGTGTATCTGTGGTATACGTGCCGTCTATAGTTAATGCATCTCCAGCAGGCAGGGTTATAGAGTTGAAACCTTCGACAAGAACCTTGTTCCACGCTGTCCCGGCTGCTCTGGAATAATAAATATCAGAATCTACACCGTCTTGACGGAAATATAAATCATTTGGTGTTCCGGTAACTGCTCCATTTGGGTCTCTGTCACCAACGTGCATATTGACAGTCCCTGGATTAGTAGAACTCAATTGGTTATCAAGTCTAAGAATCGGAAAGGTGTCTGTCCCTGTGGCATCTTTTCTTACATCTAACCTACCATTAGCAGTTGATAAGATATCCGTATTCCCATCAGAGCTTACATTTGTTGATCCGTTTGGAGTAGTGAGAACTATATCACCATTATTAGATGTTAAATCTATTTCGAAGTTTGATGTTATATTAACATTATTCGTAGATGACTCAAGAGAGAGTATTCCAGTTGCGTTAATATCAAAAGCACCCGTTGCCGCAAATTCGGTGTCAGCTTCTGTGAAAATATCTACTTGGTCGTTTAGATCATCATATAGGAACTGAGCAACAAAACCACCGGAACTATTTTTTAATGTATAACCTATAGCTGTATCAGCAACAGCCCTTATGTTAAGAACAGAGCCGTCAGCTTCGGCATGTAGTCCGGCCACATCGTCAGCAGTTGCCGCTTTGATACCAGCAGCACCGCCGCCTAATGTGAGGAAATTTGCTGTTAAGGTATCAGGTGTAGATACTGCACTATCTCCATCTATGAGGATTGCACTAACAGTAAGACCGAGATCGTACTCATTCATAGCACCATATGTTGTGTCAGTTGACCCACCATATAATTTTGTACCGTCCGGACTTACTCTAATATCCCGTGAAAGTGAGTTCATCACACCATTTATTTGTTCTGTCAGAACGGCTGTGGAAACGTCCCACTGAGTCGTCAGAGTGTATTCTCTAATTACCGATGAGTTGTTCCAGTACAGTATTCGACCGTCTGAGCTTACCGCAGATGTCTGCGTGTTCCCACCGCCAGCAATAGCAAAGCTTTCCTGATAGGTAAGTGACTGATCAGACCAACCATTCCTTGTGTAGTGGCGAACAAATCCAGCCTCATTTAGATAGAAGTGTCGACCATCGCCGCTTGAATCACATCCTATCCAACTGCCAACCAATTCAGAAGGTGTAACGTCAGCTCCTTGAACAGCATTGTCAAAATCATAACCTACTGCCATTGTCCAGAATCTAACAATACCTGGGCCCTGAACAGTAATCATATTTTTACCGTCGGGGCTGATAGATAAACCTGTGATAGAAAATCCTGCATTGAAAGTGCTATCACCAAAATAAGAACCAGTAGTGATATCAAAAGGGGCAGTCATATCATAGCGATAAATCTGGGGAGCATTACCACAGACAAAATACTTTGTTCCATCTGGAGCAAGATCAATGGCCAATAGTGGAGCATTCATTGGAGTACTTGTATCTTCTTGAGCAACAAAACCGACTGTATCAATGTGACCGATTTGTCCGGGCCTTACAACAAGTTGCTCTATATCTTGAATGACACTTTCACTTTTAACGTATTCAAGTTCATCAGTACGAAGTCTGGGAACCTCATAACCTAAAGAATATTCGAATAGGTTGGTATTAAAAGCCAGCATAGTAAACATTTTATCACCGACAGGATTTAGAAATACTTCACTACGAGCACCTGCGAAAGAGTTTCCCTCCTTCATGGTTGTAATATCCCAAGGGATATCAAGCGAATATTCATATACGGCTGTTTGTGACGTTCCTACAATAGCGCTTCGACCATCTTTTCTAAAGAATATTTCTCCACCACTACCAGCTAAATGTCCAGTATCGAACTCCTTTGTAGTATCAGTAATATTAGTGAAGTTCCAAGGAGTGCTCATTTGCCAATGTGTAATGTAGCCAGTACCTAAAAAGAAAAATATATCAATTCCGTTGTCGTTAATGTATAATCCAGTTGTTCCTACTTCTGTTGTGTTTCCTCCTGTTGAAGGAGTGGCAGTTGATAAGTCCCAAGGCGTGATAAGTTCCCACGCTGAGAAATCTCCTCCGTTATTCAGCCCATAAATATATGTTCCGTCAGGTCGCATGGTTATTGCTGTTCTCGTGGCAACATTCAAACTATTGGCTGTATAGGTTGGTGCTGTTGAAGTATCCCAAGGTGCTGCTAAATCATACTCATAAATAGTAGTTGTCGAATTGTCGTAAAGATACATCTTAAATCCGTCAGGACTAAAGTGTAATCCTCGTATCTGAGTTATCTGTGCACTTACGTCAGTCGTATAAAGCAATTCAGCGTCTTGCACTCTCCAATTCATATCATAATAAGGTGCTCCATCTGATTGGGTTGAACCGTCAGCAAACCCCACAGTTGCTTTATTAATATGAACACCGTTAGCGCCAGTAATGTTAACCATATCGGCTGACTCAATAATAATATCTTTTGCAAGTGTCTCAAATGTTAAATCTTCTGCATTTGATTGAAAGCGCAAACTGCCAACCGTAGAAACTAAAGAATTAGTGGTAGCTTCAAAATCTGCGCTCAGGTCGTCTAAAGAATCGCTATATGCCCAACACATTTTTTGGTCACCGGCACTATCTTCTATTACATACCCTCCTGTCGAGGCTGCCGGAGTTCTGACGATGAGCGAATCATTCGTTGCATCAAATCTTGCCCCTGATACTCCATCAGGAGATGCAAGACCTATTTCGGTTGTGCCTTCTCCTTTAACCAGAAAATTAGCTGTCAATATATCATCTGTTACAACTGTTCTGGCACTCGTAGATATATCTACCCAAACCAAAGGAGTTACTGAACCATCCGACATCCTGAGAACTCCACTATCATTTGTGCATACTGATGTAGCTGTTATCTTTGTTATTGTTCCGCTGTCGCTTGCGTTCGCTGTGAACTGAGTGTTAAATAATCCTTCTGTTACAGGTACAGTTCCGACACCTTTGATGGTCAACAGGTTTGCAGCATGTGACTCAACCTCGTAAACACCGTCATTTTCAGCGGTTGCGTTGATCATGATAATATCATTCTGAGAAAATACAGCAGCGCCGACGGTTGTTACTGTCGGGTTACTTGTAGCAGGAACACCGGCAACAAAAGCCCCGGCTGTGATGACATCTTTTGTTGATGTCGGTAGCCTATTAACAATTATTCCACCCATTCTGGCTACTTCTGTTTGGTATCCATTGCTTAAAAGAATATGATTATCAGTTACAAGCAAGTTTTCAGTTGATGAAGAAGTTATAGTTCCGTCAACAATAACATCACCGTTAACATGAACATCACCGGGAACGGTAACATTAGAACCATTTGCATCATAAGCGACCATGCTTGTGTCAAGAAAATCTTGAATATCAGCATTTTGATATGGAACACCGGATAAACCTAAAACGCTTACTGAATCTGCTTGTATTTCAACATCAATCTGCTGCCCATTTTCAACAACAAATGGATTAACACCGAGATTAAATACTCCTGGCGTATCTGCTGCTACTGAAACCATATCCACAGTATTATCACCTGATACAAAGTCAATCCCATCTGCTGCGGCTAACCATGAGGCTTTATTTGGGATATACCTGACCACAAGACCAGTCGCATTGTCTGTGAATTTAATTCTGGTGTTTGCCATTGCTGCACCAGTTTTGAACCTCATTACGTTTACTTGTCTTTTTTGAGGGGCAACAACTGTGCCAGTTTGACTATATGTTAGGGGATTTGTGGTTATTGTTTCGCTAAAATCATTCTGTATTTGAAGAACCGCTTGTGCGTCCATTTTTGGGTAAATAGGCAAGTCTGATCCGGTTGAATCAAACTCAGACGCAACTATAATAGTATTTGTTGATTTAATCTCGTCCGATATAATAATCTTATCAGAACCGCTTGAGATATTGGTTGTTTCACCCACAGAAATAGTTCCGCCTGGAACTTCAAACGTGACATCAGAGACTATTTTATTTTCTGAAACATCAAAATATAAGGGTGAATTAATAAATGATGTTGAGCTTTTATAAGGGATTCTTTCTGTTGTTACATTATCATTATAACCAGTATACAACTCTGTAAAGTTATCATTGGCTTTCTCGAACCCCTCTCCGAAAGTATCAGTTTGAACTATTATTTTTTTAGACATTACATAGCCTCGCTATCCATTGTTGTATTCCACCTTGAAGTCATTACAGTATTCCAATAAAAAGACATTTCTGTTTCCCAGTAGATGTCATTTGATGGACTGACGATTGATCCCAATAGAGACGGTACTAATTTAAATTTTAAAAGGCTTCTTACCAAAGACATAATAGCACCTATACATGTTTCATTATTAATTCAATTTCTCTGTCTGCTGCCTCTGATGCGCTTGAAACAAGTTTTATATATTTTGATGTTAAAAAATCACCTATTAATATTGCAATATGATCATCGGCCGAAGCTAAGGCGGTAACTGATGCACCGTCAATCCCTCTCGTCATCTGCTTATATGTTCCACCTTCTTCTTCAGAAACCATAAAAGTTAAGCTTGTTCCTGTAAAAGCCGAGGGTATTATAATGCCGACTATACTGGCCTCTTTTAAACTGACAGCCTCGCTTGTAGTTTGACCCGATGCAATTTTTGTTATCTCTTTATATCTATTAGACATATTAACCCTCATTCAATGAAAAGTTTATTATTCTTGTTGTAACTCTTCCGGCGTCTGTGGTTGCAACTATTTTTACTTGATAAAATGTTGCTGGATCTTCATTGTTACTCCCAACTGCCTGAATTCTGTATGATACTATTGGAGTTGCTAAAGATTCAGAAACAACTGTTAACCCAACATCTGCTGTTAATACATAGCTTGATACAACTTCTGCATCAATTAAGTAAGAAGTAAAATCTTCTGTCAAGTCTTCTATATCTCCGATAATCATATTATTTGTTTCACAACTCAATGGGGCCTCAGATGCTGGACGCATGTAATTATGCCATCTGTACCATCTTCTATTGCCTGAACCTATTGGCATTCTACGAGGTGGCTGAACCTGCTTTGTCAACGCTGTACTTGATGATAAGAAAGAAAGAGCTGCATTACTTTTTGTTAATAAAATAGGATCTGGCTGTTGACCTTTCCCATAATCTGGAATAAGCCTAACAGCTAAGTTTGTTTGGATTGCATCCCAAAATTGCCGGTCAATACCAGACGGGCTGTTTTCATCTGGCTCTTCTTCAAATTTATAACCAATACAAATATTTCTGGAATGATATTCATGGAGCATATTCTCAAGCATGCTTAATGCAAGTGCATTGTCTTCAGGAGAAGGAATAACAGTTAATCCAGATATTCTCAGCTTTGAAAAAGCCCCATTCATAAGGTCAACTTTCTTATCCCCAATCATTTTTTATTCCTTATAATTATTTATGCATTCTTCAGAACAAAATTTTAAACCTGATTCATTTAAAATAATAGTATCTTCAAATCTGTTTCGCCTTGTTCCGCACCCTTTGCATTTAAATTGCTTTCTAACTCTTTCAGGCTTTTCTAATACTTCTTTTTCTTCTGACGCTTCGCTGACTTCTTCATACCTGTTTTCTTTGAGTTCTTCTTTGATTTCCCTCTTTTGCAAGCCATGAGCCTCCTTCGGTGACATGAACCATCCTTTTTCAGGAATAAAATTAAATGGATCAACCTTTTTAATGTTTACGTTTAATCCATCAATAGTATGGTCTTCACCTTTTTGATAATGTAAAATTGACATTTAAACTCCTATGGTGTGCCGCCTTTGATAGCTGGCACACCTGTTAGATTATGAGGCTACTGAAACTCCAGACGTTGCAAATGTGGGCACAGCTCCGTCTACATAAATACCTACAGCAGCCTGTGCCATAACAGTACAGTCAACAGAAGAGCAACTTTTTAATATAACTGCCCCTTGAGTTTGTGCGGCTCCAAAACCAACAGCATGAGCAGGAGTGCCAGCTGAAAGAGGGTTATTAAAAAATGTACATTCTTTCATGAGAAACATTCTTTCCACATCTGTAGCGTTTGCACCGTAAACCATTACCTTGTCTGTATCATCAGCTTTTGACAGGAAAATGCAGTTTTCAAAATAAGTATCCCGGCATTTCTTCCCGGCAAGAGTTGCAGTTACAAGAACATTAGCTCTTATATTGCCAGTAATGTTTGCAGAACTTCCAAAAGTACAATCATAAAACATTGTACTATCACCGTTGTGAAGAAACTCTGACGCTCCAGCGTCATCAAGATCAGTTGATTTATAAAATTCACAATTGTGATATCTTGCATATTCCCCACCCTCTGCAACAGAGTAAAGGGATTCTGCAACTGTGTTATCATTTATGAATTTAATTCCAGTAAATGTATTTCTTACACCAGTATTTTTGAAGGTTGCAATGTCAGTTGCTGCTGTTGTAACTCCGACACTTATTTTTGCACCCTGTCCATAATGGCCCAAAGACCCATTAACACCAACGATATGAACCCTGTTTTTTGATAATGTAACCATTGCCGTTTCCGCAACAGTTGAATCTCCATCAACAAGAATTACATCATTATTGTTTGTGGCAACAGCATCTATTGCTGTGCTTAGTGTTTTTAAAGCTTTCGCCCATGTTTTGCCATCGTTAAGGTCTGAGCCGTTTCTATAATCCACATAGAACATATCTCCAGGACCTAATAATCCAATGGCTCTTCCGATATCACTTCTTCCAACATTCAAGCCTGTGTGAAAAAAATCTCTGTTCATTGTATTCTCCTTTGTTCTGAGGGGCGACTTGGATTAGTCACCCCAAAGGATAATATAAATTAAACTGTTATAGTCGGTTGTGCTGTTAGTCCAAGAGCTGAAAGAACGATCCATCCTACAGTATCATCAACATAACCAAATGTAACTTGGTCTCCAGCATCAGCAAAAACTACTGTCGCCCATCCCGTTGCCGTAGCAGGTGTCAAAGTTCCGTCACCACCACCATCGGTTACAAGGTTGATGGTTACTGTCTGTCCAGGGATTCCGTCAGCAAGTGTCAAAGCTTCGGCATCTGCTCCTGTTGTTTTCTGGACATATGGTTTTGTTAATGGAATCACCAATACATCAGCCGCAACAGCAGCAATCGGTGTATCATCATAAATAGTTGTATATCTTTCATGAAGAAATTGAAAGTGAGTGCATTTACTCATGTTAAATCTCCTTTAAGGTTACTGTTTATAAAAACTAAAACGCTGTAGAGCTAGTACGTTACTGCCACTCCGCAGGCTGATGGATTTGCGACAGTGATTCCATACCAAACGAACAACCTATACCGAAAGTTCATAGTCTCAATTGCCCCATCATAAAACATATACATTGTTTGACCGTTCGGCATTGTTGATTTTAACGACTTCATGCCGTCATACTCAGCAAATAAATTCCCTGGAATTGTTCCACCGCAAACCTGAACAGCTTCTTTATCCCAAAATAGGTTTACTTTGTTGCTTGCATCAATATTCAATCTTGTTATTGTTGCAGCATCGAGAATTGTTGTGTCAACATTTGCATAAGCTTTTTCAAGAGGTGATAATGCAGCATCGTCAGCAGCTATCGGCTTAGGGGAAATAACAACATGAGTTGAATCGGTAATTGACTTAATAGTAAAAGTCATTGCCTGTAAAGTGTCGTTCTTATCTTCTAAACCTAACGCCTTGATAGTGGTTCCAGAATTAGAAATCGTAATCTTATCACCGACTGTATAAGATGCTGAAGAACTTACTACTAATGTTGCATTTCTGTAGTCAACATTTGTTACAGTTCCAGCAGCAGTATCAACAGAACCAGATTCAGGAGCAAAAGAGTGGTTCCCTGTAACTGTAATCGCTGGACTTGCTCCACCGTCAAGACTTGGAAGTGCAGAACTTGTATAAAGATTAAAGTCAGCAACGTTTGCGCCTATTTGACCCTTGTTCCAAACCTCATCAGGTCTGCCCTGAAGTGTTTGCCTTGCTGCTAAATCAGTACCGAAAGTAAGTTGATCTCGGTCATTAAGAACGAAACAACGACCATTGTCAGTTAATTGACGTTCATTCATTAAAGCCTGAGCTTGAGCAATAAATTCATATCCGCTTGTTACGTTTGACCTGTAAAACATTCCTGCCTGATTTGTAACAGCAGCAGCGATTTGTTTATTTTGCTCTGAAACTTGTCTACGACCAGAAGTTCTGCCCCTTCTTTCCCAGAATCTTTTGTCTCTCAAATCATCAGCCCGAACACGGACAAAATCATTTGAAGGAGTTCCAAGAACCATTGGGTATTCTTCTTCGATTATTCCGGTCTCTTGTCCGGTTAAATCCCATCCATTAATAATAGGTGCATGCTGCTCAACAGGCGTCCAAACTATATTACCTGAGTTCTGCATGTCCCCACCGTCAGGCTGAACAAAATCACATAGTGGAAGTAAATCCATTTGCTCTTCGTGTGTTTCAAGAGCTTTTTCAAACATTATTTCGGCGCTTTTAGCGGTTAAACTTGCCATAATATATTCCTTTACCAGTCTTTGGTGTCAATTTTATGCTCCCGTTTTGCAGATCTTTTTATATTAAAAGCTTCTGTTCCATTCCCGGCTTTGTGAGCTGCATCGTATTTCTTTTTAAATGCCTTTGCGCTTATTGATGTGGCATTTGTGTCAGCCCCATTTGCTGATGACGCCGGAACGGGTGCTTTCGATTGTCGTTTTTTGCCTGAACTTCCGTTAAACTGTTCAAGCTTTTGACCTAAATAAATAGCTGCTTCAATCCCTGATGGATCAGAAATGAGTTTTGATTGAAACTCAGCTTTATTACGGCCTATGAAATAAGTAACTTTTTCAGAACCTGGACCCATTTGAGAGATTAATCTTTCAAAATTATAATCTCCGTTCCCCGGAAAAACTTCTTCAAGTACTCCCCTGACAACTTCATCAGAATTATCATAAATTTCCTTTTTAACTCCTGTTTCATTAAGAAAACTATCAACCCTGACGTAATGGTTACCAACTTCCTTCATTACTTTGTCTTGATCTTTTTTTGCGTCTACCTGTTGTCTTTCTGTCTGTATTTGAGATTGAATTAAATTTTGAGTGTATTTTGCCTCAGCTTCCTTAAATTCATCCCATGAATCAAAATCCTCTTCTCTTGGAAGAGTGTTATCCTTCTTTACTCCAGATTTTTTAATCTGCTCAAGTTCAGCTTTTAGCTTTTCATTCTCACTTTTAATAGTTTCTTCACGCTTCTGAAACTTTCTCCGCTGTTTAATTTGAGCATGTACGGTTATTGGTTTGTCTGGAAGATCTTCTTCTACTTCTTCCCATGGTTCAAGTTGTTTTTCTTCACCTTCCGTTTCTTCTGAATCCGTTTCAACTTCCTCAGGAACATCAGAATCAACCTCAGCTGCTTCAACTTCTTGGACCTCTTCAATAACCATCTCTTCTTTTTCTGCTTCCATGTTTTTAGCTCCCACATGTTAGGTTAGCCTTGTGCATCCACAAGTAGATTACAAATAAAAAAAGCCTGTTAGATCTCAAGGTGCACATTGCTTGGAGCAAGTGCCTAATTAAGATTTAACAGGCTTGATCTTTTCAATACCTATTTTAAATATCTGTAAAAACTATTCTTCTAACTTTATAGTTTCTTCTTTTCGAATCAATGTTATTTTACCACGTTCAAAGGATAATGTCACTTTACCGTAGAAATTATTTGATATCAGGTCTTTTATTATTTCAATTAGTTGTGACAATTAAGCCTCCAGTAAAATATCATATAATTCATCATCCGACATATCAGTATGGGAAATTTCAGGAATAACAATTCCTTCTTTTTCTTTAGCAATATTATCAAGTTGCTTACTCATTGTATCAGCTTCTTTGTTGTTTATTTCTGCGTTAGCTTTCTGGGCTTCTATTTGTACCCTTTGAGCTTCAAGTTGCGCTTCGAATGCGTCAACTCTTGTTTTCATTTCATTTGTTGCGCCAGTTGTTTGAACTTTGACAAGCTCAATCTCATTCTTTTGAAGAGCAGCCTGCCCTTTTTTATCTTCAGCCATTGCTAAGACCATATCCGCTGAAGGCGGTTGAGGTGTCTCTTGAGCTTCTTTTAACATTTGCTCTTCTTCTGGTGTGTCTGGTTTTTTAACACCCTGAAGTATTAGTTTATTTCTTGACCAAACTCTCAAGTCGTCTATTTCTACACCGTCCATGCTTTCTAATAATTGAAGTTCAAGTATTTCTCTTTTTGGGTCTCCAGGAGGCATGCCTTGAATCATCATGCTTAATCTTTCCTGAGTTTGTTCTTTCTGGCTGGTGTATGATGGACCTGCTGTTGAATAAACGTTAAACTCTGTATCTGCAAGGTTGTTTAATACAACAATTTTGCCAGTTTCTGCATCAACTACTGTTTGCATAACCTCTGCATTTTTCTTTGTTCCGTCAGGTCTTGTTACTGTCACTTTCCTTGGAACGTCATATATTTCTGCGGCAATTGATGCATATATTACACCGTCATGACGCTTTGAATGCTTGAAGTGATGTTGGTAAATAGTCGCCTGTTGGTCTATTCTGCTTTGGAGTAGTTTAATGGCTTTGCCGGATGCATCTGGGTCTGTTGCATCTTCAGCAGGCATGCCAGAGTTTGCAACGTCTTCCACTGCTCCTTTTGTTAACTCAATCATTGCGGCTAATGCTTGTGGCATTGGCTGCTCAGGAGTCATTCCGATAGGGCCTAATGGCAGCTCTTGTCCGTCTGGTGTTGTTCTTTGCATGAGTTTGTAAGGGTAGTTATCATCTATTCCGTTCTCCGAATACATATCCTCAAAACCAGCAATCTGTTCTTGAAAATAAATAGGCTTTGGTCTTGGTGATCTTGAAACAATGTCAGCAACATAAGAAAGTGCAAAGTTTCTGAGTCGTTGAGGGTCTTTAGCTCTTCTGGTTAATCCTTCATAATGCTCTTGACCTTCAACTATTGCATGCTGTCCGTAACATGGAACAACCGGGATATATTCTCCGGCAATTACTTCGCCAACTCTTTCACCGTCTACCATTTTTCCATTTAATATCTCTGCACCGGAGGCAATATATTTTGTAACTTGCCATACAGTTATGTCTTTTTCGCTGTCAATGTTCCATCCTTCGTCAATCATATCGTCTGTTATTTCGTCAAGATTACTTTCAAGTAGATCATAAGAATCACCAACAGGATTGATCATAGTTATTAATTTTGTTTTAATCTTTTTTCGGAAGTAAAAGTTTGTTACATAAATTTCACTTCCATCACCTCTAATCCATGGGAATGTATATGAAATATTCGGATCTTTAAAAGAGTTTGGGAGTATTTCTTCTTGCTCTTCTCCGGTTAATTCCTTTACAAGCTCTTTGTATCCGTCCTCTGAATATGCAGTTAAAACAGATACATACTTTGCGTCTGACTTGTCCAATAGCTTTGAGTTCGGGTCCCACATTACTGTATTACATGCTTCGAAAATTGGCCGACGCTTTATAACCTGATCTTTATTGTTTGATCTTAATGAGCTGTATTCTGTGAATATTTCCCATGCACCAACACCACAAGCGACTGTTTCCTGCTTTGCATTTTCATATGCTTCAATACTTGTGTTACTTTGGTCATCTGTTCTGTATATTCCGTCAAGTAATTCAGCTGCGTCATCTCTTTCTTGGTCTACAGGTTCGAAGTCTATTTGGATTGGATTTTCTGAAAGGTCTGAAATAACCTGTCTTATTCCTTTGATTAAAACGTCAAATTCACCACGGTACCCGAGAGTTGAGTTTGTTAAATAGTCAGCGTCCCACTGGTTGATGAATGCAAAAACTAAATCATCACTGGCGTTATCCCGGGTAACTTGTCCGTTATCGTACGCTTTGTCATGATATGTTTTTAATTCTCTCAAGTTTAATGCCATGTCTTACCGTCTCCCTGTCTTACCCATTGCCTTGATTGGTTGAGGCATTTTAAAATTCAAAGCGTTATGCTGTACTGGTGTTTTCATCAGCATCATAACAGAATCGCCTAAGTTTGGCGAATCAAATTTAAACTTTACTTTCATTTCTTGTTTGGTGTATAATTCGAACTTTCCATTTGCATTAGGCTTTATAGGCATCCTGCACAATTCAGACCTGAGATTTGATAAACACTTAATATCTGAAGAAAAACTAATTAATTCATCAGGATTATGATAATTGCCATTAATTGCTTGAAATGTTTTATAAATTCTCTGTCTTAATGTGTAATAATATTGCGCTCTTTTATTCCTAAGAGCATCTTTATTTGTTTTCTGTTCTCTTACTGGTGAACCATCAGCCGGACTGAATATATTGTCTGGGAAGTCAACACCTTCAGAGCCTTTGAACTGAGTTAATATAGTATGTTTTCCTTTGAAAGCTGTTGTTACCTGTGCATTTAGCCCAACTCCCATTCCATCACAGTCCCAGTTAAACCCATCGGAATTATGGTTTATTGCAAGACCTAAGGCCCAGTCTCCTCCCTCATTTATATCTCCATCTGTTTTCTCTTGAACATCTTCAACAACTGAGCCATGTCTGAAAGCAAAGCCTTTATTATCCTGTCCAATATCTGAAGGGTCATGTGCGCTTAGTCTTGTCCCTTCAGCTTTAAATCCAAGTTTTACATGAGCATCAATACAGGCATCAAACCACTCAGCTAAGATAAGAGGATCTTCAATTGAATCATTGAAAGCACCCTCCCAGATATGATCATACTTAGCCCGGACAAGATTGTTAAAGTCCCACATTCTTTGAGTTTCAAGCTCACCATGCCATGGGTTGTCTCTCCAGTTTGCAAGAATAACAAGATGCATTTCATCTTCATAAAAGCCGTTAAGTTGTAACTCTTTTAAGAATGGAGTTATAAATCTTTTAGAGAATGGGTCAGCACTGGACTGAGGGTTTGCAGTAAAGAAAAGCTTAGATCCTGTCGACCTGATTGTTGGGAGTAAGTCGTCAATAGATTTCTGTGATAAAGATTGAGCTTCTTCTATCCATGAGTATTTAAAGTCTTGAGCTGATTTAACTGCGTCTGAGTTCCTTGCGAAACCACGAAATCTTATTTCTCCTCCGGTCTTACAGTTTATCTTTTTATCAGTAATTTCAAAGCCGGATATATCTAATTTATTTATTAATCCTTTCAGTAGCTTATGCACTGAATCATCAATGGAGTTCTGATACTCTCTACCACAGAGAATATCTGCTGCTTCGGTTTGGTTCTTCATTAACAGTATACGGCCTATTGTCTCAGACTTTGCAGATGATCTACCACCGATTATAACTATTAATCTGGCTTTGGTTGTGAGGATTTTTTTTAGTTTGGATGGTATTTGTATTTTAGGCAGTTGCTTACTCCTTTGGTTCAACGATTTCTACTTTCCACTCAAGTGGCTTATCCTTACTCCCAGAGTGTTCCATGTCCATCTTGTCTCGCCACCCCAAAACATTCTTGGCTGTGAATATTGCGAAATTCGCCTGATACCCACCTTTAAGGCCGTTTTGGATTAGAATTTTATTCTGGTACATCTCTGCACGCTTGTAGGCGGCGGAAAAATCTGGGTATTTCAGCGTTCCGTCTTCGTTCGTAACTTTCGCCCATTCCTTCAATGTATCGCGATGAACACCGATTTTACAAGCGAAAGCCTCCTTAGTTGGAAAGTCGGCAGCATGTCTAACACTCTGCATAACACCCTTTGAATTTTCAACCTCTACATCAAACCCAGGCTCAATATCAAAGAAATCTAATAATTCTTTAACATATTTCTTTTTATATTTTGGTGGTCTTCCTAATCTTGCCATATAACCCTCCTGGTTTCTTGGTTTATTCTGCTTTCTTGTTTATCTGGCATTGTTTATACCTCTATTTGTTTTAACCCAAGAGAGCTTCTTACTTTTTCAGTTGCTATTTTTTGAAGCCATTCTTGATCATTTAATAATTCTTTACATTTATTATAAATCAATTCTTCAAAATTTATTTCTTTCATTGCTTTTTCAAGTCCAATTCTAAAGCTATTATCAATGGCCCAGCTTAATGAGTTTTCAAAATCTGATTCTTTATTATGAAAATAATCTTTGGAGAAAAAGTTGTTTAGAGAATCTTCAATGCTATTTTTATTTTTATTCAAGCTTTTTATGATTATATCCCCAACTTTATCCATAAGTATTTCTGTTACGTCCCTGGGTGTTAATTTTAATTTAATTCCTTCATTCATTTTATTTATCTCCTGATAATTTATTTTATGGGTTAATTTTAATGACTATTTCCATTTTATAAATGCAGTATGCTAACAGAAAAGGAAATGAAACCATAAATGCTGCCCCAAGCGCTAGAAATGTAAACTCGATTGTATTGTAAATGAATATTAATATTTCTTTTATATATTTCATTTTTACTTGCCTCATGATAGTTTTATAGATTCCTCACGAATAATGAATGAGCCAAATTTTTCAATAAATCCATGTTTTACTGTTGTTGATGCTCCAGCAATTCTAAATATATCTTTTGAATACTTCTTTTTGTGAAGTTCTCTATTTGCAAGGCATATCCATCTTTCAGCTATTTTTTTATGTGCAGGCTTTGACGTTTTTATTACTCTGACAGCTTTGTCTAATATTATTTGATATGGCTTTTTTTCTTTTAATACCCACTTACCTTTTTTGCGCATGTAGTTATTTTCAACCATTTTATTTACCTCCTGATAATTTAGCCTAATTCAGAAATGTACTTAAACCTATCAGTATCTACTGTTTCTGTTTCTCTAATATAAAGCTCTATTGTTTGATTTTATTTTATATTTTCCTGGCCAACTATTTAAAGCTTTTTTTAGATTTTCTTTACTGTTAGATGCTAACGTTTGACCCATATAACCTGTGCAATAATATTTATAGTTTTCTGGATAATCTGTTTTATAAACCTCGTTATTTTTTCCCATCGTTATCCTTTACATATCAAGCAAATATCATACAACTCTTGCTTGCTTAATTTCTTTAGTTTTTCTATGTCCCATTTCCAACCGTCAATATCTGTGCCCTTATACTTAATTTTACGGTGTCTCTTTGCTTTGTCTGTTAGTTCTATATTTTCCAAGAACTCAATCAATATATATTTTTTCATTGTAGGTTTGCTTTCATCATATTTATCCGGGATAGATGAAAGTAGCTCTTTTCTCTTCTCTTCTGTCATAGTTTTCACCATTAAGTGGGCAAATCTAACTGTATTTTCAAAAATCATAACTAACTGATATCATTCAATCGAGTCTCAAAATATTCGGTGGTATTACTTTTAACAATTCATTAAAAAAAACTTGCTATCTTTTCTGTTAATTCTGGTAAATACCCAAAGAATTCAAGTATTAAATAAGACAATAACAAAGATGAAATTATTACACATACTTGAGCTATTATTCTTATCTTTTTCATAATTAGCTTTCAACCTGTTTGTGTAATGCCATAGCAAGTCTTTGACAATATTCTTTATCAATAGGTTTTTCTGTTTGTTCACTATTATCACTTACTGAGTATGTGGTCTTTTCAGGATATGTATATGTTTTACCGCTGGTTGTTGTTATTAATACTTTCCAGCTTCCGTTTCTTTTAGTTACCTCAGTGCTTTCTATGCATGAAATTCTTAGAGATATGCTTTCTGTAATTTGAATTGTTTTCATTTTCTACCCTTTTTTAACTAGAATAATACACTTTTTAACCAAAATTATCAATTTTTTTATGCTTTTTGTTGTAATTTTGTGTTTATTTACCGATAAAATCAGTTACAAGTTTTCCAATTAATATTAAGAATATTGCTCCGGTAAACCACTTTTGAGTATTTATTTTTGCTTCGTTGGCCGTTACCTTGTTGTTTAACTTCTCAATATTATTCATTTTTTTTATAACAAGATTGACCTTAGCCTCTGTTCTGAATAGAGTTCTTCTATCATCATCATTCATCATTAACCCACCTCATAAGTTTTGTTTTTTATGGGTGAATAATAGCAAACAATTTAAATAATTACAAATTTATCATTACGTCCAAATATAATATAGAAAAAATATGGCTAATATTGTGAGCGTTGTTTTAAATAATATTTGCATTCTTTTAACTCCTTCTATTAATGCTTGTCTATTATATTTAATTTTACACCATAAAAAGTTCTTCCAGCCTCATAAGCGTTACTAACAGTTAATAATTGCTCTTTTAATTCCCCTTTTAATTTATGATATTCCAGAGTTGTTATATCTATTGTTTTAAGTGGTTTATCATTTAATAATGATTTTTCTATTTTTTTAATAAGAAATTTAATCATCTATTATCTCCATTTTATTTTCCTTTATTTATTCATTAGATAAAATTATCCATACAAGACTCCCTGCACTTAATAGCGACTAACTATTTGTTAGCCTGTGAGGGAATTACCATTCAACCAAACCAGCAGCAAACCGGAAAAGGTTCTTTCTGTTTATCAGGGTAGCATTTTTTCATGTGCCTTCATGCCTGCCCCACCGTTTACATTGTAAGCAAGCTTTAATGAGTGCCGTGGTCGCTTATTAAGTGCATTTAGTCGTATCCCTGTTTATTAATCTCATTACAAGATTGTAAACCCGTATCAGGTCCAGAAAGTATCTTAATTTTTGGTGTAACATTTATAGATTATCAATTATTTTACTGAATCAGAAGATTATCTTGTATTAAACTGAAACAAACTATGGGAGGGATATTGACTTTTTTTAATACTTGATGTATTTATCATGAATACATTAAGTATTTTAGTTTTCTATCCAACTCATAGAAAATTAAGATTAGTTACTTGAAACTGCTTATTTCGAGTAACACAATTACCATAACCCTCTTGATCTAAAAAATCAAGGGGGTTTTTGTTTATCTTTCCAGTCCGAAATCAGTCTTCCTAATCTTTCCCATTCTCCCGTCTGGATGATGAAAAACTAAACCTTCAATGTCTTTGTTTAATATCCATTCTTTTAAATCGTCATATCCAGTTGTTGGCGGCTTATTAACATGAATATAAACTGGTGTTAACTTATGCTCGATTAATATGTGGCCTTGCACCCTTTCAGGATTACCTTGAATTTTTGGACCTATTAGCTCATATGTTCCATTTCTTACAACATGTTTAATCATTTCAAATGCTTCAATGTGAAATTTATCATTTTCATCAATTGGAACCCACCCAAAACTTTTCCCGGTAACTTCATCAAAATCAGCTTTTATAAAAACATCAGGTGTTTTTTTATTTGGTCTGACAGTCCGTCTTTTATAAAAAATCCCATCTTTATACATGCAGCAAGTCCCATCATATTTTTGGTGTGGAACCCCTTCACCTCTAAAAACCCAATCGCATACAGGATTAACTTCTTTTGTTATTCTTCCATCTGGCAATCTTACAAATATGTTTGGTATTTTCTTCATCTTAATCTCCTTTTTACTCCTCAATAATATTATACTTCTCATAACGTGTGTATCTGAAGAAAGGTTTATTTAACATTTCCTGTAGCATTGAGTTTGCATATTTCCTGATATAGTTTTCATAATGTTTAATGTTTAGTTCTACTGATTGAATATTCTTTGCTGCTTGATCCGACACGAATGAACTTATATTTTCTTTTAAGTCTTCATATGTAATTTCTTCAATTTTAATATAGTTTAATTCTGAAGATAATTTATTAATTAATAATATTCTTTTAATGGCATCTTCTCTTGTTATTTTTAATAATACTGAGTTTTCTTTTGGTTTTTTAATAAATGACATTTCATGCTTAAGCTGTTTTTTATAAAGTTCGTATGAATCTTTTCTCCAATCATCTATAAACTTTTTTATAATTTTAATCATTTATACGCCTCAATATTCAAAGCCTTAAGTAAAAACTCCTTATGAGTTAATCCAGACTTTGCAAGTCTATCTCTCAACTCTCTGTCTTGTTCTTTTGGCAGCCTCATTCCGTAAAGAGAATTAACCATGGTTTCTTCACCCTTCCTGGCGTTTGTTGATCCGAATGGAGCACCTACTTTTTTAATTTTCCCTTCTAATGGCTCATGTGGACAACAAGACATGATTTGAAATGTTATTTTACCCATGTATTTTTTATTTGGTAAATATATAAATCTTGTTTCGTCATCTACTCTTTCATATTGTGAAAGACCTGCGCTTTGATTATCAATTTCAAGTCTCATTCTAAGCCCTAATAAATTAACTGTTGTAATTTTTGTTATCTTTCCAGTGTCTATATTTTTAACAATGTAGTCTTTCATTTTATTTCCTTTTTTTGAGTTGTTGCATAAATTGCAACAACTCCTTTTTATTTATACAGGCCAGTATTCCATTATCCCATGATCATTTAGCTCAAGCTTAAGCAGTTTGTTTTTTATTAATCCGTTGGCTATTCTTAGGTTTCCACAAAAGCTTCTCATTGTGCTGGTGGAGAATGGCGGTCTTAATTGAGTATACTCGATCTTGTTTAATAATTCTTTTTGCTTTTCTGTTAATTTGACAGGATCTTCTTTCATGCAGTATTTATTAATTGTTTCCATGAAACTGTCTTCTGGTATGTCTATTTTGTCATGATTCATCAGGTTTCTCCTTTTTGAATGTTTTCGTTAAGTTCTGATTAAACATAACTTACTATTATTTAAATTACAAGCAATTAATTAATAAAAGAAGAAATAATTATAATTTATTTAGACCCAATGCTTCTATTTCATCATTGGTTAGCTTGGAAATAGCTGATTCTCTAAGGCTTGACTGTATTTTTGAATGCTCTGTTAGTTTTTCACATATTTCTATTTGCATTATAGATGTTTCATAATCTCCATTTAAATGGTTAGATATAAAATCATTTGCATCTTTTTCTTTTGTAAAATAACCCATGGTTGTTTTTCTCATTTTCTTTGTATCAGGAAATTCATGTTTAAAAACAATATAAGCGTTTTTCATTTCAGCTCCGTTTTAGTTGTTATCCCCAAGTAGCAGCCATGCATTTTGCAATTCCTGGGTATGTTTTTGACCTTAATTTTGCTCCAACTCATTACTTGTCTATTGTTTTTGATTGTATAAGAGTAAACCGCGTTAACCCTAAACCAACCCTTTCTTTTTTAAATAGTTATATGCTGCGCTTGTAGTGTCTATTAATAATGCACTTCAAAAGGATCAGGAATATAAACATCAAACTCAGTTTTTGCCCAAACCTGAACTTGTTCTTTAAGTTCATTGAAATCCTTAGTGCTTAGTTCAGTAGTCGAGCCAACCGTGTCTGGTTTTCCATCTCTACGAACTTTTAAGAATTCCATTTTTAAGGCTGTGTGCATTTCGTCATGTGTATAGCCTAATTCGTCAGCTAATAACTTAACTATAACACCGTGCCAGTACGAATTCTGTGGGTTTGACCTTTTAGGGACATATTGCTCAACTGTTATAACAACACGACCCTTTAATTTTTCAATGTGCTTATCAAACAATGGTCTTTTTTCAAAAATAAGTTTTGATTTAGAATTCATATTCCCGTAGAACTTCTTTTTTAATTTTGCCATTTTATCACTCCAAATATTCAGCCACATATAAATATGGCACAATTGACAATAATCCTACTAAAAACTGACCTGTAAATATTAAATAAAGAATTATAATTAACAGGTATGTAAGGAGAAAAGTTCTCATTTCGCCTTTTCGCCATTACTATTTAATTTTTTATGATTGCATCCTGTTTTAATCTTTGATTCAGGTATACAGTCAATAATATTGACGATTTTATCCATGGAAATATTACATTCTTTTTGTATTTTGCATGTTGTGCATTTGCATTGATTTTTACTCATAATTGCTCCCATTTAAACAAGTGTCACAATTTTGACTATGCGGATGCTTGCAAAGCGAATAGCATGACGTTTCTGTTTTAAATAAATGCCAGTTAGGATTTTTGCATACTGAGCATATTCTCGGCGTAAAACTCTTACGGACCTCTCTAATAGCTCCGCACCTTCTGCATTTTATTGTTAGATTTATAATCTTGCCACAATCTGGACACTTAACCTCTTTCACTTAACCCTCCTTTTAGCATAGCAGGCTGGAAACACCCAACCTGCTACTAGAAAAATATAAAGACATGGACTCTGTATGAATCCTTTATATATTTTATATTACGTATGATATAATAAGTCAAGCTAAAAAGATAAAAAAGATTTGGCCGGAATGGTCAATTCCGGCCGGAGGTGTATGAATAGATAATGAAGTAGAAATATAAAGAAAGAATCCTAATTACTTTATAACATATATAAATTAAGTCAATGGTTTTTCTGATGTTGCGCCAAGTCCAGGAATTTTTGAAAGAGTTGATTTTATTAAACTCTCTGCTTGGTCTTCAAGTACGTTCTTGTTATTCTTCATTATTTCTGTTACTGCCATTTCTAATTTATGCTTTCCTTTAAATTGTATATCTTTTGAATTTTTATCAACATTTTTAGCGTGTTCTTCTACAAAATGAACAGCTGAAATAGCCGCGTCTTGTAGTTTTTTCTGTGTTGCCTCTCCAACGATTATTTTTGTCTTTTGGTGAATGTAGTTTATTATAGCTGCTGTCAATATAGAAGCTACTGTCGTACCTATTGTGGTTAAAATACTTGTTAAAGTTACCATTCTTACTTCTCCTTTGTTTAAATTTGTCTTGATATTTCTTTGAATCTTTGTCTATTCCTGACCAACGAATAAGAATAAAAGCGCCTAAAATAATTAATAATATTAATACTTCCATCCTTACCACCTCCAAATTATTAACAGTCTATTATCTTTACATGAAGTGCTTCAACGTCTTTTGTAAGATTCATAAATGTTTTACAGCTTTGTAATGTATAAGTAACACCTCTTTCCCCATCAAAATCATGATATGGTTCAAATCCTAACCCAATACAGCCTTGAAAGTCACGTGCAGAATTTCCTTTATGGTTTAAAATTATTTCTGTTCTTCCAGGAACATCTTGAATAAACCAGCATAATCCGTGGTTTTTAGATTTCTGTTTTTTCGCAATATAATTACCTTCAGGTATTCTTGATTTAAATGGTATATTGTCCAGATTCGGACACTCAATAGAATAGCCTATAAATTTACCATCTAACATTTGTGTACCTCTATTACCTTGAGTCGTGCTGTGTTCAAATCTAAATATTTCTAATCTCATTTATTCCTCCTGTTTTTGGTAATAAACTTTAACCATTGTGTATTCTGTTTTGTCGTTTGAATAATATTTATAAGATTCACTTTGAATTATTTGTGAATCATCTTTCCATAAATAACCTGTAAGAGAATCAAATAGAAACTTTTCAAGATTATCAATATCTGGTTTTGTTATATGATATTTTGGAGCTGATTTTTTTAATAATTCTGAATTTTTACCTGTTCCAAAATGAGATTTTGGTCTTTTAAAACAAAATATACTCTCAACATATATAGGACCTTTTATTTTATTTATATATCCAAGTTCTCTCATAACTTCTTTTAAAAACAATTCCTCTTCTTTAGCACTTGGATTATAATTTCTTGAAAATTTTAACCCTTTTTGAGTAGTTGACCTATGTCTCTTTTTTGCCTTTGGAGTTCCAGCAATTTCAAAATGTAATCGTTCTGTAAATTTATTCATACCAACCCTTTCAAGAATCTATCCTCATTGCTAAGCATCATAAAGTCGTTAACATCTTGTCTGATTGATTTATTATTAACAAGTGGATCGCCTCCAAAATATTGATATCTTTCCCATTTTTTAATCCTGTCGTCCTTTTCACAATCTTTACAGTTTTTCCTTAAGCCTCCGTATGCATTGAGATAGAAAAACTCTCTCGTTAAATCTTTTTCTTTTTTACATAGTCCACATTCTCTTATTTTATCCACAATCCATTCCTTTTATTTTATGCTGTAGAATCAATCTTTATTATCCGACCCGTCACTTTGTACCTGTTTTTCTTTTTCTTCTGTAGAATCGTCTGTTTTGTTTGATTTTGATTTGTTTTTCTTTGCTTTCTCAGTAGCTTTTTTAATCTCCTCCATTTTCACTTCCTCAGGATATGGAATATTATTTCACACTCCCTTTTTTTGTGGAAAATCAAATTTGTTAACTATCAAAGCTCTGAACAAAATAAACAAGGATATTCGTCATCATCAAATCTATTATTTTTGCATGATTTACAAGCCCCAACGAATGAGTTATCAATATTATCGCCTTGCTCAAAATAATTCTTAACCTCTATTTTTGTTTTACATTGTGAGCATTCTTTATGTTTCACCTCAAACTCCTTTCTTTCTTCTGTATGAATCAAAATTTCCCCTCAAAATAATCAACAAAAGCGTCATATTGCTTTCCTCTCCCTCTAAAAAATCCAGTCCCATCAATAGAGTCAGCCCCAATTTTTTCAGACCAAATCATTCTTTTTTTTGTAGAAACTCTACCTATATGAAGATGGTTCCTAACACCTTTAAATTTATGAGCATTTTCTAATTTCCATTCAGTACTTCCACCAATAAAACAAACACGTGCTGCTTTTGGAACGTCTTGAATTTCTAATCCATCTTGACATGCAAAAGCTAAATCAAAACCCATATTCTTAATTTTTCTATAGTGCTTATGCCACATTTTAAATGTTCCTTCTGCATCACCAACAACATCTGGGACAACAACAAAAATAGGCTTATTCTTTAAAATAAGAACTTTTGTGAGCATTTTATAAAACTCAACTTCATTCCATTCAACAAAGCACCCGTTATCAATTGCGTAAGGCATATAATATGGAGGATTTTTATATGATTTTGGAGTATTTAGAATTCCTATTTTACCCGGATATTTTCCAGCGTAATAATGGCAAAGCCCAGACAAGTTGTTCGCTGGCATTATCATCATAATTCACTATACCTCACTATATCAACTTGCCCAGATGATTTACCTATTTGCTTCATGTATCCAGTTCCTTCTGATAATATCTTTTTTACTTTTTTAAACTCTTCATCGTCTGAGTCAATCAAATTTAATATGTTAATTGTTTTTTGAAATTGGTTTGTCGACTTGTCCAATAAAGCATCTTTTAATTTTATCTTAAATTTTAATTCTTTGTTTTCTTTTTCTAAATCTTTCCCCATCTTCAAACTCCTTTCTTTCTTCTGTATGAATCCCAATTAAAATGGAACTCTTAATAATGCTTGTTCTGAACTTTCAGCAGCTGGAAATTCTTCTTTTAATTGCCCCAAAAAAAGATCTTTTGTTTTTTTATTCATAAATTGCCACAATGAAAGAATCTCTATTCCCTTAGCGTTTGCTTTATAAAAACAGCTTGTCCCATCAACATCTTTCATATAATCTTTTATACTTTTAGCTTTTATTATCTTGCAAACGTTAATAAATCCACCATCAGCACACTTATATCCCTGAGATAATGATAAATATAATCTTGCTTTTGCTTTTGTTCCGTCACCACCACGACCAAGGTCATTATCTTTTGTTTTTTGAATACAAATTATTGCAATTCCATTCTTTAACCTGCTGTGAATTCTCATTATATCTTGTTCAAGTTCTGCATATCCTCCAGGTCCATTAGGTTCAAGGTAGTCAATAATATTTATCCCGTCCTCACGGCCTCTGCTTATTGCCTCGTCAAAATTTTTATTTCTTGTTAGAAACGAACCATTTCTCCAAAACTCTTGATTGTTATTAATAAAATTTATTCTGTCTTTATATTCCTGGGCGCTCATCTCACTTGATATGTATGTTATTGGCATTTTTCTATGGATATTGTTTGCCATACATAAAAGAGCTGCTGCTGTTTTTCCTGCGTTAGAATCGCCAGCAATTATAACAACATTTCCTTTGTAAATATTTACAAATTCATCAAGGTTGAATGGTAATGATATATTTAACTTTTCTGATTCACCTTGCTCAAGCTCTTCACTTTCTGATTCAAATATTTTATAATTAAAAGCTTTGTGAGAATGTTGTAATATAATTTCTTTTGCGCACATCTGATCAAGAATTTTAACAAGCATGTCTTTTTCTATTTTTTCATTAAAACCAAAATGCCTACATATTTCATCTTTACTGATATAATTTTTTGCTGATTCAAAATGTCTCTTTATTTGACCAAATAAACTATAATTTATTCCAGTCAATTGAGAGTTTGCAACTTCAAATCCTTCCTGAATAAATAAATCATTAAAATCTGTACCTTGATCACTTTTAAATTCCGGGATTATATATTTTGCATTTATTGAATTTGCTGCCTCCTCTCCTTTAATTTTACCCACATTTTTTTCTTTAAACCTGTCATTGTCGCATGCAACTATTATATTTTTATTTGGCAGATTTGCTCTCAACTTTTTACAAACTGCCTTTAAGTTACCAGCATTAAAAGCGCATATGACACAACAACCTGTTAACTCATGTATTGTTGCACCTGTCGAATATCCCTCACAAACATAAATAGTATTTAAATCACCTGGGATTTTAAAAGCATTACCCTTAATCTCTCCACCAGTAAGGAACTTTTTACACCCATCATCATTGATAAATTGAAGAGATTTTATTTTCCCATTATCCTTAACAGGAACTATAAGACTGGTGTTGTTATCTCTTAATCCATATGAGGATACTTTTTTATTATGTAAATATTCATTGTACCCTTCAACATCATTAGCTTTTTCCCATATAGAATTAGCTTTTTCCTCTGCTTTACTACTTGCTTTTATCCTCTCCTCTCTAACATTAGTTCTTATCTCATACATTCTTTCTTTAAACTTATCAGGATCACCTCCATTTGATTCTGATACATTTACAGGTTCTAATCCAGCCCAATCACCGAAAGAACCCCCATATGAATTACCATCAACAAAAAATACATACCAACCAGATTGACCTTTGCCACTTGCTTTAAATCTATGGATATTACCATCAGTGATTATATTTTCAGGTTCTAATCCATAAGAACTTAGTTTACTTCTTATCTCTTCAATCATTATCTATCCTCAATAAGTTTTCAGGTTTATCTAATCTTTTAAGAGGTTCTAAATGTGGATTTTTTCTTAGCTCTTCTTCCAACGGATCAATTATTTCATTATTCCATGATTCATTATTTAGATATGTTGCTGGATATTTTCTAAACTGTCTATCTGGAGTTGATTTTATATAAGCTGGTAAAGTTTCAAATATTTTATCTTTATCAACCTGTTTTAATCTTTTCCATTTTGTTAAACATTTTTTCCTATCTTCTTTTTTGTTATAAATATTCCAAAATTTATTAAATTCATTTTCCAAGGTAACATTTTCATTATTAACATTCTTTTCATTATTGTCTGTCACCGCTTCCGTTTCACTTCCGTTTCGTTTGCGTTTCATTTGCGTTTCACTTCCGTTTCGCTTTGGGTCGTATAAGTGGTAATTTAGCACTTTTAGCCGTGTCGTTATCGTTTCGCTTTTTACACTTATTTGCTCCATTTTTTTTAATAAATCAAAAAATCTTTTAACTTTGCTTGCTGACCAATTCCATCTTTTTGCCCATGTTTTTAAAGATTTCAAACTTTCACCGTAAAAACATTTTAAAACTTTCATTCCGAGTATAACGTCTTTAGCTTCATTTGAATGCTGAACCTCCATTAAAATATCTATCCATGCCTCATATTTAGAGAATTCTCTTTTCTCTTTATAAAATGGATGGTCTTGAATTTTTCTATGAAGTGCAACATATCCATTTTTCATTTCAGGAACCTTTAATTTTATCTATTTTATCCAGTATCAAATCAACTTTTAAGCTTCGTTCTTTTGTGTATTTTAATGTTGTAATAAATGATGCATACACAAATAGTATAAAAATTCTTGTTTTATTTATCATCTCGCTCAATATCCCATTTACGGTTCTTGCAATGTGGGCAAGATATAGGTTTATAATAGCTTCTTGGTGTCCATGCATAACCGCATCTTTTACAATTTAATTCATTTAAGAATTCTAACTTTTCTCTTTCTTTAGCCAATTTTTGGCCTCCTCTTTAATTTATTATCATAATCAAGTTACAAAATAAAAAAATATAAGTCAATTACTTTTTTTATACCCACACTCTCTACAAAAAAACGTACTCTTTCCTATTGACGTGGCTAAAAGATATATAATAAGAGGGGCAAGCCATAGACCACTTGTCATAATTACCAATATAACATTAATTATTATTGCAACCACACCCAACTTACTTGAGTTCCTATGATGAATAGTTGCTTTGTTACAGTTTTTGCATTCTAATAATTTTTCTTCTATTGCTATTGCCATTTTAATTTCCTTTTATTTTAAATTTTCAATGTTTAAATATTTCTGTGTCAAGGTCTATTTGTTTCTGCCAGTATTTTTTCAATGTCCCTGCCGATTAACCATGCTTTTTTAATTGCCTCGCTAAACTTATCAATTTCTTTTTCGTCAAAATCATTAAAAATATCAATACAAAACTCAACACAACAAACAGTCATGTTTACAGGTAATGATTTTATTTTTTCAAAACGTTCAATAGTTTTAAAGCCTGACATCAGCTTCAACCTCCTTATATGTTTATTCAAACGTCATTTCTTTAAAATCGTCACATCGCAAAGGCATTTTTTCAACTTCTGGTAAGTCACAAAAATAAGCTTCAATATCTTTAGCGCTCCATCGTGGCTTTAAATAAATATCTTTTTTGCTGCAATATAATGATTTTCTTTTTTCTTCGCTGTCCATGCCTTGGTAAGAGCAATAAACATAAAACTCTTTATGTTCAATATAGGTGCACCAGTGACAAACACCTTTATTATCAGGATGTTCTTTGCATCTTAAATGATGCTTTTCAGCGTAATGTTTCCGTACATATATTTTACTGCAATATTTACATTTGTAAATTGTGGTGTTCTTTATTGTTTTCATTCCATTCAAGAAATATACCTCCTATATGTTTAACTAAAGTTCATTTTCATTCATTATATCAATATCACCGATATAATGTTTTAATCATAATATTGGGCTATTTTTTAAACATTTTTAAACTTTTAATCTTATAATCTATTGCAGTATTAATTTTTGATATTATAAAATCATCAGTTAACAATTCGCTTATATCTGTATCTATGATCTTAATAAATTCATCCCTTTTATCTGAATATAATTTATATTTTAACCATTCAGCACTTCTATTGCTAATTTCTTTAATTGATGAATCCTGCAATACTCTATCAACAGCATTTTTTACATCCTTTGAAAGTGCATATTCATCTCCTAAAACATTTATTCTATCTGTCAATATTCTTGCTATTTCGTCACTTATTATTTTTTTAAATTCGCCTCTTACCATTGATTTTAATTCACCACGAATTAAATCTTTAATTTCTCTTCCAAGCTCTTCTTTACTGTCTATGCTTAATTGAATTTTCATCTCACATCTCCTTTTAAGTTAAGTTTAGACAACTTTAAAACTATTTTGGGGGAATGTCAACATATTTTTAATTTGCTTTCAATTTATTTTCAACTTGACATAACAATTTAATAAGGTTATATTCAAATTGATTATAACTTTTAAAGAAAGGATTTAATATGTCAGCACCAGTTATTCAAGTTTATGGTATTCCGGCAGAGCAACAAGAAAGAATTGAAAAAGCTGCAAAGCTTGTTGGGTTAAAAAAAAATGCTTTTATTTCTACAGAGATAATAAAAGCAGTTAACAAAATATTAAAAAAGGAAAGTGAATGAAAAACATACCAAGTATAATTACCGGAATTGAATTTGTTGTTAATGGAAATATAAGAGTTTCTTCTGTTGAAATTGCAGAAAAGTTTAATAAAAAACATGACAGCGTTTTAAAAGCAATAAGAAATCTTGAATGTTCAAAAGAATTCGGTAACGTTAATTTCGACGCCACCGAATATAAAACATCACAGAATAAAAAATTGCCTTGTTATAATATAACTGAAAAAGGATTTATGTTTCTTGTTATGGGTTTTACCGGAAAAGAAGCAGCAGAATGGAAAGAAAAATTTATAAATGCTTTTGAGGTGATGAATAATTATATAGTTGAGGAAGAACAGAGGAAGTTAATAAGAGAGCAATCAGCAATGAATGCCCCTGAAATGACAGACGCACTTTTAAGCCATAGAAATGACCTTGGTAAAAAAACAAAGCCTTTCCATTATTCAAACGAATTCAACATGATTAACAGAATTATTCTTGGAGTTGTTAAGAAGAAATGGTGTGAAGAGGAAGGCATCTCAAAAGAAAATTTCAGAGATTCTTTAACTCCGGCACAAATTGAGGCAGTTGAAAACTTGCAAACTGCAAATACTGTTCTGATTGAAACTGGCACGGAATATAAAAAACGTAAAGAGATGTTAACCGGAATATATGACAAGAAATTTGCTCAAAGATGCCTGGATGAAATTGTTAAAATAAATGCTTAGACTTTTGCCGTTTAAAACCGCAAAAGTCAATAATTGAATCAATATTAAAAATAAAGGAGTGAATAAAATGAATGTAGAATTAGAAATATATGATCATTTCTACAATGTGGATTATTTCGTTGAACCTGAACAAAAATCTGACGGTGATCAGCCGGGACATGAAAAATATATATGTATTGAAAATGTTTATGATGAAAACGGAGACGATGTTACAGAAATGTGGGAAGAAGAGATTTATAATAATCATTATGAATTATTAAAAGATGCTGTGTTCCATATGAATGGATATTGATGTTCTTTTCTAAGAAATATAATTGAGTCAAATAAATTTGAATTTACTTGTAAAGTTAAGAGAATTAAATGGAAGGTTATGAATAAAATGAGTGAAAATAAAAAACTAAGTTTAAAACAAAAAATAGTTGAGATTAGAAAAGCAATAGGGATATTGCAAAAAGAAACTCAAGGTCAAACTGGTAAATATGTTGATCCTGAGTTGATTTTAGCTAAGGTTGTCAATGCTATGAATGAACAGAATGTAGTGCTGACAACAAATATACTTGATTCTGAATCTATAAAAATTGAAGCACCTTCAATAAAAAATCCTGATAAAAAAGATTACCAAACAACTTTAAAATTAGAAATGACTTTCTATGATGCTGATAGTGATCAATCATTAGGTATACCTTGGTATGCCATAGGGTCTCATATGCAAGACCCCTCAATGGCGTTTGGAACAGCTCTTAGTTATGCTGAGAGGTACTTTATGTTAAAAACATTTAATATCGCTACTCCCGAACTTGACCCTGAGTTTTTGAGAGAAAAAGCTGATATTGTAGATGATTTGCCAGAAGAAATAATTCAGGAAATAAAAACATTCACAGAAAAAAAAGATTTAGAAGTATATTATAAAGCAAACTTAAACAAGACTTGTAATAAAAAACAATTTATCGCAGAGTGTACAAAGCATGGCGGGACACTATGAAAATAATAGATTGTGAGCAATGTAGTGACCAGTGGTTTAAGGCAAGAGACTTAAAAATGACAGGCAGTAAAGCAACACCTATAAAGGCAAATGGCGCAGGGTTAATAACTTACACAAGAGAGCTTGTTCTTGATCATTTCGGATTGTTAGAAAAAAAAGATTTTGAAAATGAAGATATCAGAAGAGGCAAAGAGCTTGAACCTCTTGCACGCTTTGCTTATGAAATGAAAACCGGACATACAGTTGAGCAGGTTGGATTTTGTGTTTATAATGACTATGTTGGTGTTTCGCCTGACGGGTTATTATTAAAAAGAAAAGCCGGAATTGAAATAAAAGCAAAAAATAACAAAAATCACCTTGCTCTTTTAGAAGGTGATAAAGTTGACTCAGGAACCATTAATCAAATGCAAATGATTATGCTTGTTTGCGGACTTGAATGGATGGATTTTATAAGTTTTAATCCTAATTTTACAAATGATCTTTTCATAAAAAAAATTAAGCCTGATGCTGGCGTGCATAAAAAATTGCTGTCTGGCTTTGAGTCAGGTGAAAAAATGATTAAGAAAATAATGAAAACAATGGAGAGTTAAGAAAATACTTCTGGACATTCTTGAGATGGAATGTCCAGAGGGAATTAAAAATTAAGCCTGATAATTGATATCAGGCTTAATTAATTTTTTAAGTACGATGTCAAAATATTATAAATTTTGATGCGGTAAAAACAAAGGGCTTGTTTGTGCTACGGTTATGTTTGAAGCAACTGAATTTGAGTTTGTGTCAATAGTTACTGATGTGGAAGTCTTTCTTAAAAGTTCATATGGCCCCGTTGATGGAAAACCAGAAGAAACTTGAAGAAAATCTCCTACAAAAAAATCACTAGTGTCAGTCATTCCGGTTATGGTAGCGGTTGATCCGTCTGTATCTCCTGTTGAATCTGTTGCTGAACCAAATGTCCCAGAAAAAGAGCAAGTCCAACCAGCCGGTTGTCCTGCTGAAGGGTTAGAATTATTTATAACATCTCCGAGTCTATAGGTCCCGGCTGCTGAAGGAACAGCAGGTAGAAACATTGTTGCGCTTATACCCTGCCTGTCCACAATATTTGATGCTGACAAATTCAATGTCCCTATACATCCGAAAAAACTATTATTATCAATAAATATACTACCTATCGCAATAGCAAGAACACCCCTGTCAGCATCAGCGTTATTTATAAAATTATTAGTTATTATTATATCATTGTTGGCTTTAATAAACATTCCTGCGGTGGTATTAAATGTATTTTTTGAAACAACTATATTAAAACAATCAATTCCAGCAGATGCAACATATAATCCAGTGCAAGATCCATCAGAATTAATATCATTACCCTCAAAATTAATTGAACCTGAGTCGCTATCAACTCCGATCTTTGCTCCTATCTGACTACCGAATAAATAATTCCCCCTAATTGTTGCCTTAGGGATTGTAATATAAACTGAACTTGTCGCATCTACATTTATTGCTGATGCGTTGCTTGGAGATGCAGGTGTTGTAACTAATTTATTGTCACTTATATTTAAATCATTTATTGTTATGCCTGTTTGAGATGCATCAAACGGAGTCACATTTACAGCATATAAAGTTGCATTAACATAGTTATTTAATATTGACAGCCTATCTATAGTTGCGCCAACAGTAGATGGCCTTATTGATATTCCAGATGATGAAGTCTCATCACAGTAAACTTTGTTTCCAATTATATCAATATAATCAGACGACCCAATCGTAAAAATAGCTATACCGCCCCGGCCTGAGTCTGTCGCCCACACTAGATTATTAGTTAAGGTAATATTTTTACATGCCACATACATCGTATTATAAACTGTGTTTCCATCTATTAGAACATATTCAGCATTAGTATGAAAATCGAGCGCATGTCCTGCGGCTAATGCACGAGTATTGTCTACATAATTATCAATTATTTTAACATCTCTTACAACATAAGTGCCACCATGCGTAATACCATGCCTTGCATCAAACAGCCTGTTGCTGATTACATCAATCATCTGGCTGTCAGATAATGCTATGCCGTATGAATTAGTTGTACCGCTGTACCATCCGTCAGAAGTATAGTTATTCGTCATCAACCCACCGTAAACATATCTTATATCAATACAAGTATATCTACAGCCTGTAACATCACAGTTTTTAACTTCAATATCTCTTGCATATTGTATATGAATACCCATTGCGACATTAGAACTTCTTACTATTTTTAAATTTTTTACAATAACCTTTGGGGCATTTATTTTTTCTATTGTTGTCGTGCTATTTGTATAACCATCGTATGTTCTTTTCATCAATGTTATAGTTGTCCCTGAAACTGACTTAACCTCTGCAAGTTCACCTTTTAAGCCCGTAGCGCCCTCAAAGGGGTCTGTTGATCTTATTAAAATTATGTCGTTTTCTTCTAATCCTGACAAGCTTGTAACAATGGACGTATCACCTTCTGTGATACTAGTTGTCAATGCGGCAGATGCTCCAACTGATCCACCAAGATCAAGAAAAATTAAATCTGTACTCCCAGTCCCGTCTATAGTTGCACCGTTGCCTTCGATATGCTGGTAGTTATTGCTTGTTGTAACAGCGCTGTTAACAAGATATGTACCTGAAGATGTTAAACTTACAACCTTACCTAATGACAATGCACTTGTAAGTGCTGAAGAAGAATCTAAAACTCCTGTAGAATCAGCCCCGAACCAATCAGCATTTAGACTGTCTTCTGCTTGCAGTCTTTTCCATCGGCCAGTATCGACACCTGTAACTTTTATTATCGTCCCTGAATTATCAGTTTCAGTAGACGTTGAATCCCAATAAAAATGACCATTGCCATTATCGCCTATTGTGTTATATCCCAATAATATTGATATCTGGTTTGAAAACGTTCCTTCTGTTGTCCTTAATACTGACATAGTATTGATAACTATAGGGACGTCCTGCTCATTAGTGCTGATATTAGGTATGTAATAAACCTGAGCGTCATTTTTATCCACTATTTTTAATGAGTAATCGCCAGTAACTGTAACTGTTGCTGGCGAATTATTATAAACAGGTACTCCACCAGAGCTTAGGCTCAATGGTTGTGCAACCTGAACAGGGGTTCCATTCTCTTGAATAATACTAATTTGTTTTTGATTTGCTGGTATTTCTGGATCAAGGTCAATTATTCCAACATATAGTTTACCATTCGCAACAGGCCTGCCCTTTGTAGGATCGGCGAAATATTCAATTGATGATTTAACGATTGAGGTCATTATTTTTCTCCCTTTTCAGCTTCTGCGGCTTTTTTTGTTACTTGTTCTGTTAGCAAAAGACTTATAGCTCTGTTTTCAGGTATTTTAACGCCCTGCTTTTGTAATTTGTCAAGGACTATAGCTAAATATGATTTTACTTTTGGATGATCAAAAACAGCCTGAGTTGCTGCAAGTCCAGAAAACAAGGCAGCTGTTTCAGGTCCCCCTATCATCCCCCCAGAAGTTGCTCCAGCTGTAACTTTCATTCCACTTCCCAATCCCATTAGTTGGTGGTTTCTTATCCTTGAGGCTGGACCTTCTATAGCGCCACGTAATTTTATTAAGTCACTATCAGTCTTGTTTAGTTGCTTTATTTCAGGTAAAAGCTCTTCGAGATATTCTTTTGCAGATCTTGCAACAGCTTTTTGAGCCTTAACACTTGCTGTGCTATTCTTCATACCTTCATAAGCACCACTCAAGTCTTTATATATAGTTTGTTTAAGTTTTTGAACCTCTTTAGGTGTAAGCCTACCTCTTTTTATTTTTGCATTGGCTTCGAGAAGACCTTTTCTGATATTATCTATTGCCTTTACTCCTGTTTTTGCCTTTCCAGATAATAACCTCTCGGCTTTTAAAGATTCAAAATCTTTAAATAGCTTACCAAGTGGCATTGTTTTTCCTGAAGAAACAGATTTTTCAATCATATCTGCTATTGTGCTATCAATAGAGGTTATTTTTTTCTCTAACTTTTCTAATCCTTTAATAGTCGGCATTATACCAGATTCAAGAGCAACATTAGCGAGCCTCTTTCTTTCTTTGGGAGAAATCTTAGTACTCATTTTTGTTGCACTTTCATATAATCCGGTAGGCTTAAGGCTTTCAAAAGCTTTTCCGGTTAACTTCGAAAGAGCAACAGCCCCTTTTTTAACTGGCATTGTTGCCAACGTTACAGGCTCTGTTAACGCGGCTGCTTTTCCAACAGTCTCAGCCACTTTTGCAATTTTGGGAAGTTTTGCGGCGGTTGCTGTTGCCTGCACGCCTTTTGCGGCTGGTGCGGCAATAGATGCAATGTCGGTTATTACAGCTGCCGGATCTGTTGCGATTGCTTTCTTAAAACCTGCATATGTTCCATATTTATCTTTATACTCATCAATAATCATATCAAGAGCTGGAGTTTGCTCAATATTCTCAAGAATAGAGCCCTCTTTAAATTTAATATCTTCAGGTTCCCAACCCATATCTCGAATAGCCACTTCCATTTGATTTTTATACATGTCTTTTGCTATTGTTTTTAAGCCTTCCCATGTTTTAACAGGCTCCTTTATTGCATCCCATAAAGATGTTACCTGTTTTTTAGCAGAGGCAGGAAGCTCTTTTATACCTTCATATAAGGCAGTACCTAAAGACAACTCTTCCTCTGGTTCTTGAATAGGTTCAGCTTTTCCAAGTCTGTTTCTTAGGCTTGTTGATAGTGTAGAGATAGATAAAGGTTCCCCTGTTGATCCTGTTAATGAGCCTCTTTTAACCAATTCGTCAAGGGCTTTCTGTTTATTGTCTGGCAAATGACCTTTGTATAGCTGGTCAAGCACAGTATTAACCTTATCTGTCTGTGCCAATTCTGGAGAAACAGGCTTTGCTTCTATTGGTGGCGCCTCATCGATTACAAATCCTGCTGGCAACTCTGGTGTAGGTCGTTGCATCGATGGTTGTTGTGTTGGCTGAACGGGCTGCTGTATTTGAGGTTGCACTTGTCGCGTTACAGGTTGCTCTTGCGGTTGTTCATCAAGCACAAAACCTTCTGGTAGCTCACTACCCATTATAATGCCTCCCAGTTTCCGTTTCTGAAAATCATCTTTTGACCGCCAGCTCCCGTTGCTGTTTGTCCTTCTGTATATTTTGGCGCTTCTTTTTCAACAGGGATATTAATATCTGTAACAACCAACTCAGGGTTTAAATTGTTCCTCTTTGCTATTCCTTTATAACTTCGTTCTCTCTTTTTATGCTGCTTATCCATTCCTGTATATAAAACCTTGGCTTTATCAACAAAATCTTTTCTTTGTTTTTTGGTGAGTCTTTCACCAGAAAGAATTTTTTGCCCTGCTGCTTTTAATCTTTCTCCATAGGAACCAGTTGCAGCTGCTGTTGCAAACTCTGACTCCCTAACAACTGAACCAGGGTCTAACATTTTCATATAGTTAAAAATTAATGACAAGTCTCCTGCTGGAGATGGATCTTTTGTTGACCCCTCAACTCTTGTAAATGAATCCCTAACCTTTATAAAGTCTTTTGATTGTCCTAAATATTCTTTTCTTAAAGATTGTTCATCTTTAAAGTTTTGTTTTGCAACAGATTTTGTTCTTTCTGCATCAGCTTTATTTTTTTTATTTAATGCAAATCCAGGGTTTTGTATGCCGTATTCATATTCTTTTATATCTTTTGTTTTTTCACCTGCTAAAGACTGAAAAGCCTTCAATTTATCAGGAGCGTATGCAGCAAGTACTTTCATGGCTCCTCTTTTTGCCTCTTCAGGGTTTTGCGCTGATTGTTTAATAGTTTCAATTGTTTGCGTTGCGTCTCCGCCCTCCTTGTCAATGACTTCAGCATGTTTTAAAAGAGCTTGTGCTGGATCCTCACCCGTTAATATATTTATTGCTGTATCAACTTTATCTCTTTTTGTAATATCGTTTGTTATTCCAACTACCTCTTCCATAACACCAGGATTTTTTACAGCAAAGTCTTTTATTTTATCAGGAGTTCCTTGTTTCATCAAATTGAAAGCATCTTCCCTCATTTTTAAATCTTTTTGAGTCTTTGCCTTCTCTCTCTCAAATTCACCACGTTTTGCAATACCTTGAGCTAAACCTTGCATTCCTTGTGAAAAATCAGCAATATTTATCATATATGGATTAGCAGCCATTATAATTACCTCCAGTTATATTTTCCCATAATATATTCCAAGTCCCTGCATTCCTAAATTACCCATTCCCTGTAATCCTTGCTGATAAATTTGCCCTTGAGCGATTTGTCCTTGTGATTGAGCCTGAGAAGCTCCTAAAATTCCTTGAGCCTGAGTCGAGCCAATATTTCCCATGGTCTGAGCTATTTGTGATTGTCCTGTTGATAATCCAGCCAGCCCTTGAAGGTTTTGTACTTCTTGTCCATAAGCCTGTTGTAATGCTCCTTGGCCTTCTCTGTAGAGAGCAGACTGCACATTCCCAGACCTTAAGCCACCTGTTGCCGATGCACCCCTCAAGACACTCTCCTCTCCAGCTTCAAGTTGTTGCTGGTAAAATGGCGAAGCTTTGGCACGGTCAAGGATTTCTTGCTGTGTATTAGCATCCCCAATACCAGAAAGGCCACCCAGTTGAGTTAAAGCCTCATCTCTTAACTGAGTAGGCAGGGCATTAACTTCTTTTAAATATTCAAGCTGTTCCCGTTGTGACTGTGCCTGAACGCCTGCTGCCGTTGTTG